>MKWU01000531.1_pt1 | contig 72141 bp, 59 predicted proteins | sample 809101 | NCBI WGS metagenome assembly MKWU01 (sample SAMN05860141, study PRJNA318959) | sponge metagenome | host: Aplysina aerophoba | place: Slovenia: Piran, Adriatic Sea, Gulf of Piran | collected 2013-05-07 | reverse complement strand
AAAATTGAACCGAAAATCGGTCCGAAATACGGCAAAAATCCACCAGCAGAGTACTCAAGGTGATCATCGCTTGCGCCCCGGGCCGAATATGAGGCTATCGTTCCCCTTGGTGATGGATGCGGGCTAGCACCGTGGCAGCCGGGTCTATCGTACACAAAATGCCCGTGGACCTCATGAGGAGGTCATTCTTGTAGTCGAGCACGTTCGAGTAATCTGAGTGTGCTTTGCCATTCGGCGAGACTACCGGCGTTTCGTCGGTGACCGTGAACGATACCGGGCCACCTGATGCCACGAAGTGCGTGCGGGACTCGGCCCAATACAACAAGTTGCTTTGAGTGTGAGCCAAGAACTCCCCGGGGGTCCCGACACCCGGAAAGTCCGGGAAGTCCTCGCTGATCGGGCGATCCCATGGCTTAAGGGTGTACAGCTCGACACCGTGGCTCGAGGCCTTTGAGCAAGCCCCGTCTGTGTAGCCCGATGTTGAGAAGATGGCCTTGTGGGTGACCTTCGGCATATCGGCCAGCTTCAGACTCAGTTGCTCAACTACCGTGACATCAAGCGGCTTGCCCTCGTGCTTTACCTCGGAAGCCTTGAACGCAGTAACCTTTCCATCATTGCTGGTCAGCGTGACAGTTACATCGACGTCTCGCTCTTTGCCGGCGGCATCGTCCATCACCATGTCGCCAACGGTGACATCTATCGCGTCCGAATCATGTCGCAAGCAGCATAATCCGACCAGATACTGAACCATCATTGGTGTGAGCATGCGGAGTACTCCTAACGGCGAGCCTCAGCCGCGGGCAGGATGCGTAGTGGAGAATTCGATTTCGATAGTCGATGACCGACCGCTTTCCGTCGTTCGGACGATGTTTTCCGGGATGCTTCCCTGCTGCCGCCACAACTTCCACATTGCGTCGCAAGCCATGGGGAACCGGTTCGGTTCCGTACCGCCGACCACGTTGCGGTGCAGGTCGCGTGCGACGATTCGGGTTGCCGGTCGCCCTGCCTGCCGACCCGCGTCGAGCATCCGCAGCAGTTCGCGGTTGAAATCGTCCTGCGTGAAGTCTGGGGATTGCTCGGGATGGGCAGGAAGTTCCGGCCAGTCGAGTTCACGGAGAACGTGGCGGCGAAGTTGTCCGTGGACATCGAATGCGGTTTGAAGCCGGGCGTTCAGCCATTCGAACCCCTCATGAGAAAGCTCAACGGCTGGCTGCTGCATAAAGGCGCGGCGCGGGTTCGTGTTGCCCTGACCGCGGGCCGCATTGCGCTGGGTGGGTGCGAAGGAATCGCTCCCGAGAGTGTTCATCAGTTCTGCCAGGGAAACACCGTTCTGCATGGTGCCCGCAACGAACTCGGCATGGTGAACGCGAATGTAGCGGGACCAGTGCGCCTTCCACGGGCGCCGCTCTATGTCGGCTGGGGTCGCGTCGTCCCGTCCCGCCTCGTGTTTGAGTGCGACGGCACGTCCGAAAATGCGGATATCCGGCCCTTTCACGAGCCGAGAAACGAACATGACAGCGCCGTCCTCGACGCCGGTAGGACGCCTGTTGCCTCCGGCAGGCCAGGCGAGTGCCCAGTGGCAGCCCGCGCGGTCGATTTCTTCAATGGTGGAGCAATCGAGAGGAACACGGTTGTTGCCCTCGCCGAGGAACTTGACGAACGCCTGGGGCGAATCCGCGAGTATCGGCGGCGGGCTGGAGTTGGGCAGGGGTTCGAAGCTCGCCACCGCTCCGAAGTCTCCAAGATCCCCCGATTCCGAGGGCGGCCCGCTCGATGCCAGATGGTTCGATAGCGTGTGGGTCCAGCTGTCGAGCTGCGAATGCTGCAAGTCGTTGCCGGCGTCCTGCCAGAGCGCGTCGAACCAGGTCAGGCAACGTTCGACGGCGGCGCTGTCTTCGGTGACGACCCCGAACTCTCGGTTTTCCGTGAGGCCGGCGCCGGTAAGGTTGGCCGACGTGATAATCGCCCGACCCGTTCCGAAAACGTAGAGCTTGGCGTGAAGGCCGTGAACGCCGCGAACGGCTCCACCGGCATCGAGAAACAGCCGGAGCGATTGGATATCGCTCACGCCTTCCGCAAAGTTGGGAAGGCTGAACCGCGTGATGACGCGGAGGAAAGGGAGCCGCGTGGACAATATCCGGGCGAGAGCACGGCGCTTGATGAAGGGGCAAACGATCCGAAGCGCGCCCGGATGCTGGAGAAGACCGTCGACGAATTCGGACTCCCAGCCCCTGTCGACCAAGCGAAATGTCATGGCGGGCGCTCTCCTGCACTGGTGTTCGAGGGTATTGAAGGATCGACCGCCGTCAGGAGGGACCCGAATCGTTGTCAGCGGCTTCGGCGACGTCGGAAGGTGGGCCAGCCGCAGAGCTCCTTTCCCATCCCTGGTTCCCCTCCATCCATTCTGCCAGCCTGTCCCAGTGCTCAAACACATGCAGGCAACACAGCCGAAACATGAACCAACATGCGTAGATCGCGTCCGTTCCGTAGCATGCCGCGCCCGAGACCAGCCCGTGGGCCAGTTGATGCCTGAGTGCGGGGCCGCCCGGGAAATCGAACAGGTTCTCAATCTCGTAGACGATGGCGGTGCCGAATACACCCTCAAGCGAATCGCGATCTTTCTTGAGCATCACCGACAGGGTCCGGTTTTCCTGCGTCATGTCGCTCCGGATTGACGAGGGTTCATGGCCGGCTCGCTTCAGTATGTACCGTAGCGAGTTCTCCAACTGCGGGACGAGAATGTGCAGCGCGGAAATGAAGTCGCCGCCGAAAAAGCGCGTGAAGGCAAGACTGAAGAGGCCCTCCCGGTCGGCAGGCACAAACGGGCTCATTGCAACGAGGGGAATGAAGTCGCGCTGTTCGAGCGGATGTTCGAGTTGGATTAGGCGTCGCGCCGGGTCGATCAGCCCGGAAGCGACAAGCTGTCTGAGGAGTCCCTCGTTGCGGGCGATGCTATGGCGCAAAGCAAGGTCATCCGTCTCTGCATCCCCGACGAACGCGGGAGATTTGGAGATGACTTTGCCCTCGTCATCGACCATCAACATCGGAATCAAGCTGGAAAACAAGTTCTCCCCGGCCTGCCTTTGCGCTTCATCCCGCAATTCATCCGGAGTTCGTGACGCCGCCAGTCGCGCGAAGACGGCGAATGCGTGCGGGAGACTCAGGCCTTCGACGCTTTCACGGGCGTCCTTGTGGAGTTCGGTCAGATCAACGGGTCTCGAAATGGTGCCCATCTGATCGCGTATCGAGACTTGCGCTTCGCGGAGGCGGGGCTCGAGTTCCCGTCGTCTTACATCGGTATTCGGTATCCGCCTGAGCGCTTCGATGGCATGCATCAGGTGGCTGGCTGCGACGATTCCACGACCCCCGTCGCCTTCGGCCAATGCGACAAGACGTTCGGCTGCGGACACAAGGCAGCGGTCGCGCTCTGCGTCGTCGCCGGACTGCTGGTGGGCGCGCGCGGCAAGTTCCCATAGTTCGCGCGATGTGAAGGCGTCTGGCCCACCCGTTGCAGCCAGGGTCTCTGCGTTCCGGGCTACTGCGGTCGGTTCGTCAATGCGAAACCGAAGAGCGATTTCGGCAGCATTGAGGAACCCGCGATGGTCCTTACGGTCGAATGCGTCCTGTGTCACGTCCGAAACCAGTGCCTTGAGGCGCGTTCCTTCGGGATCTTTCCAGCCTGTCGTCTTGGCGATCCGGCAAGCGCGGCACAGCATGTCGGCGCCGCCGCGGCTGCTGGCTGACGGGTTGTTTGGAAAAAACTCGGATCGGGCTTCGAGCACGGCTTGCACGGCATCGCTGTACGCATCGATAGCAAGTTGCGCCATGGCGTAGAGCTTGCGGTCGTTGAGCCAGGCCACGTCGGAGATCCTTGCCCTCAGGCCCGGATTCTGTAAACCGGGGGCAATTGCGGCGAACACGGCAGACTGGTCGCCCCGCAGGTCGCTGGGGATCATGCTGCGTGTCCCATCCGCCAGGACCATCATTGGCCCGTACGGCTCCGTACCGTCGTCGGGCTTGAAATGCATGCGGGTGACCTGAGCGAGAAGGCCAAAGACACGGGCAGCGCCTTCATCGCCCGATTGTGCGTGCTGCTTGCTGGCGGTTTCGTAGAGGCTGCCGAGATTCCGGCAATCAACGCTATTGCCGTCTCGAATTGGTGCTTCGACGTCCGCTTCCGCGAATTCTTCCGGGGTAACTGTCACGGCACCCGACGGCGCCTCATCCCCTTGCTGGTGTCCTGGTTCGTCCTCCGTCATTCGGCCAATTCCGTGTGGGCTGGCGTCGGCAGGCACATTCCGCTTTCAATAGCACGACAGCGGTCCGCCACTTGAAATGTACCGGGCGACTCCAAATGGCCGATTCTATCCGCACGTTCGCGGTAGATGGGCATCAACGAGACCGGGCCAAGACTAGCAGTCTCTGGTCGCGGTGGATTGGCGAAGATGTTCGAAAGGGTCATTACGAGCGGCCTTCCCGTAGTCCGTCTTGTACTTGCCGGGTCGCGAGCGGCGTCGAGACATGCAGCGCGGACGAACTCGGCGGCGGCAAGGCCCCGGCGCTCGGCTGCCGCCTTGACCTCTTCCCATTCGGATCGGGAGAAGCAAATGCCTCTGGTCTTGCGCGGCTCGTCCGGCTGTTCCGCCTCCGCGACGCCGTGTTCGGGCGTCCATGAGTCCGTTGTCGTCATGCAATCCCCTCTTCCGGTCGCCCGAACCGATCCCCAAATCGGGCAACCGGCCAGTGTGAAATGCGACGAATCTTCCCTGCGGTAGCTACCCGATCGACCGCCTCCTGGCAATTCCGGCGGGCGAAAGGCACGGCGGCGAAGATGGTACGGGGCAAGGCCTGACGGATCACTGGGCCCAGTCGCTACGTCAGGGAAGCGGCGGAATCGAATAAGTTGGATCGCGCATCGGAATCACGAAGTGTTCCCCGCCCGCGGGGATGAACAGTAAACCATCCCATTGCACACCGCGTTTCATGATATGCCGTTCACCAAGGGGTTTCGGCGAGGTTATGCCCGTCGCGCATTGCTCTGTTCCCTGGTGCATCCTTTATGTGGGACAGCATTCGCCAAGGACGGTTGTCTGTTGCGGATTCGCGCTCTGGATTCTCGACCGTCGAGGCACAGAGCAGACTGGGCACACAGTCGGGTGATGGCCACTCCGATCCGCTCGGCGGCGGCATCGACTTCTCTATCGTGGACATGCGCATAGCGCAGCGTCATGGAAGAACGGCTGTGACCCAGAAGTCTGGCGACGATCGGCAATGGCACGCCACTCATGACTGCGTGCGAGGCAAAAGTGTGCCTCAAGTCATGCAAGCGAACATCCTCGATGCCGGCCTCCTTGCGGGCCCTGTACCATAGCCCGATCTCGCGTCCGCATGGCCTCGCAGGATCGCGCGGCGAGGGAAAGACCCAGTCGCTGCCCACCCTTGGTTGACGCTCGATGAGTTCCTGGGCGGCCGCCGACAGCCAGACTTCGCGCGGCCCGGTCTTTGCGTCGGTCAGCCTGAGTGTGGCGCCGTGGACCTCACACCATCGCAGTCTGACGATCTCGTTGCGTCGGCAGCCGGTGAGAAGGAGCAGACGGATCATGTCGGCCTGAGGCTGGTACGACGGACGCTTTGCGACCATTGTGTCCAGCGTTTTGTAGAGGCGGGCGATTTCCTGCCTCGACAGGAACCGCGTCAGGGACGGGCGCTTGTTTCGTTTCACGCCCCGCGTCGGGTCGCTGCTGATATGGCCGCTCGCGACGGCGAACTTCATGATGCGTCGTAACGTTGCCAGCGTCCTGTTGGCGCCGCCCGGTGCAATCTGGCTGTAGGCATCGAACCACACCTCGACCTGACGCGGTCCGATGTGATCGAGCCGCAGGGAACCGAATGACGGCAACAACTGCCTTTTGAGTTGCCGGGCAAGGCATGCACGCCACCGAGGTTTGCAATGGTCGAGGAACGCTTCCGTCCATGGCCCTGTGGCGAAGGCAGAAAAGAGCGGGACCACCGCGTCAGCCTTGCGATCGCCGGATTGCTCCTGGACCATGAGGGTCAGGCAGTCTCGACGCGCCTCTTCGATGGTCTGCAGTGCGACGGGTCCGATGGTTGTGCGCGCCGGACGGCCGTTTCTGAAGCCCTGCCAGACATAAGCGCGATGGCCCGAGGACCGGACCCGCACGCCAAGGCCGGCGATACGGGTGTCCCAAACGGTATATTCGACCTCGCGTGGACGGAGTCTCTCGACGGCGGCGTCCGTCAACCGCACCCTCCTCGCCTCGGTTCTCATGCCAGACCCTCCGAAAGGACCGGCGCGACGGCATCGATGGCCTCTCGAACTGCCCCGTCGTGGAGATGCGTATAGCGCAGGGTCGTGGACGCCTTGCCGTGGCCAAGGAGTTTGCCGATGGTGAGGATGGTCTCGCCATTCTGGAGCGCAACGCTGGCATAGCTGTGACGAAGGTCGTGCAGGCGGACGTCGTTCAATCCGGCCTCCGCGCGAATCCGCCACCAGAATCGGTCGAGATGGAACGGCTTCGGATTTGTTGCCGAAAAGACCCATCTATTCTTCCGCGGGAGGTTGTCGAGAACATCGCGCGCGGCTTGTGACAGCCAGACGGTGCGCGGGCCGGTCTTGCTGTCGGGTAGGAACAACTTGCCTTCGCGGTAATCCGCCCATCTCAGCATGATGATCTCGCTCTTGCGACAGCCCGTCAGGAGAAGCAACTCAACGGCAGCGGTATGCAACGGGTGTCGCGATCGATGGTGTGCCAGAACGGCAGCGAGACTGCGGTACTCCTCCGGCAGGAGGAACCGTTCGCGTCTGGTCTCGCGGTAGCGGCGGATACCGACACAGGGGTTGCTGTTCTCCGGCCTGTAGCCCCAGGATTCGGCCTTCTGCATGATGACGGAAAGGACCGGTGCAGAGCGATTTGCCGCTGCGGGCTTTGCATGAAGGGACCGGAACCAGGTTGCGACGTCCTGCCGGGTGATGGCGCTGATCATGCGGCCCGTGAAGAAGGGCAGGATCTGCCGGTGAAGATAGATCCGGTTGGCCTTGAGCGTGCCGGGCTTCCAGAGCCGTTCGTAGTGGACAAGGACGTCCTGTGCGACGGTCTCGAAGAGTGCGTCTTTCTCTATCCCGGAATCTGCAGGGTCACCGTTCCTGTACGTCGCCAGCATCGTGCGTGCCCGTCGACGTGCCTGCGCCACGGTCACGGTGCCGGCATCGTCGATAGTCTTCCAGAGTCTGCGGCCCTCGTGCTGAGAGTGAATGAAGTAGCGTCTGGCGCCCGAGGGCATGATGCGGATGCCAAAGCCCTTCAGTTCGGTATCGCGCACATCCAGGATGGCCTTCTTTGGCTTGAGCCTATCGACCCGTTGCTGGGTGAGGTGCATTCTGGCCATGATTGTTCCTCCGGTGTCTGTGACGTTGGGGGAAGAAAGGCATCGCCCTTCCGTCCATAGTTGCAGACACGGGAAAAATTATGTACGTTAAATCCGCCGTTTAGCACCACAGGTGCGGCGTCCCGTGTAGCTGCACCACCTGGCACGTGGCAGGGGTTTGCCGGGCAACGGACCGGATTGATCAGGTGGCGACGCTGACTATTGTGACACCGGGATCACCACCGTCAGGAGGACACATGAAACATCAACGCAAGCCGGCTATCGAATCGGGGCTCGACAGGCGCCATTTCATGAACGCGGCCATGGCAACGGGCATGACCGCTGCCGCGGCTTCGGCGCTGTGGACCCGAACGGCTCATGCAGCACCTTCTCACGGCGGGCATGTGACCATCGGCACGGATGGCGGCGCCTCAGTCGACACGCTCGATCCGATCAAGGCGATCGGGACCGATCACGTGACCATGGCGGCTCTGTGCTGCTTCGACGCCCTGACGGAACTCCAGGCGGACGGAACTCCGGTGGGCAGTCTCGCCGAGAGCTGGGGGACCTCGACGGACGGACGGACATGGACCTTCAAACTGCGCGAAGCGGAGTTCCACAACGGCAAGACGGTGACAGCCGATGATGTCGTCTGGTCACTCAATCGCCACCTCAGCGACGACAATACCTATGCGGAAGGCAAGCAGATCGTCGGCTCCCTCGAGGAACTGAAGTCCGACGGACCCGACACTGTCGTCATGGTGCAAAGGGAGGTCAACTTCGATCTGCCCGTTCATCTGTCAGCCTTCGGCCTGCTGATCGGACCCGAGGAAACGACCGACTGGGAACGGGGAGTCGGCTCCGGGCCGTACGTTCTCGATGAGTTCACCCCCGGCGTGCGTTTCAGCGGCCACAAGTACGGAAACTTCTACCGGGACGACCAGGGCTTCTTTGATTCGGTGGAACTGCTCAACATCGAGGATGCGTCGTCGCGCGCGAGCGCACTCCTGAGCGGGTCAGCCGACGTCATATCCCAGCCGGATGCGCGTACCGCCGGTCTCCTTGGAAGCACCGATGGCGTGAGCCTGCTGGAGGCTCCCGGAACACAGCACTACACCACCGCCATGCGCACCGACGTCGATCCCTTCACCGACAATCACATCCGCCTTGCGGTCAAGTACGGCATCAGGCGCCAGGAAATCGTCGACAAGGTGTTCGGCGGGTTTGGCTATGTTGGCAACGACCATCCGATCGGCCGCAGCCAGCAGTTCTTCAACACGGACCTGCCGCAGCGCCAGTACGATCCGGACAAGGCCGCGTGGCACCTGAAGGAAGCCGGTCTGGACAGGATCGCCCTCGAGCTGAAGGCCAGCGACGGCGCCTTCGGCGGCTCGGTCGACATGGGTGTGCTCATGGCCGAATCGATGGCGCCGGCGGGTATCGACGTCACCGTCGACCGGGTGCCGGGTGACGGATACTGGTCGGAGGTCTGGCTGGTGGCACCCTGGTGCTGCGTCTACTGGAACGGCCGCCCGACCATCGACTGGATGCTGACGTCGGCCTACATCTCGACATCGTCCTGGAATGACACCTACTTCACGAACGAACGTTTCGATTCCCTGCTCGCCGCCGCCAGGAGTGAACCCGACCAGGCGCTGCGCCGGGACATGTACTTCGAACTCCAGGAGATTCTCAACATGGAGGGTGGCACCACCGTCATTGCCTTCGCCAGTTCCCTCATCGGCGCCTCGGACGCCCTGGGTCACGGCGAAATCAGCGGCAACCGTCGCATGGACGACGGCAGGCTGGCGCGGCGCTGGTGGTTTGTGGCCTGACCGGCATTGTTCACGGGATGTGAGGAACGGGTCTGGCAACGCGCGAAACGGAACACCTGTGGATCGGCATGACCGATGGCGTACGCCTGGCAGCACGGCTGTGGTTGCCGGTGTCCGCCGACCACGCGCCGGTCCCCGCTCTCCTCGAGTTCATCCCCTATCGAAAGCGTGATCTGACGCGGTTGCGCGACGAGAGCAACCACGCGGTGTTTGCCGAAGCGGGCTATGCATCGATCCGCGTCGACATGCGTGGGTCGGGCGATTCCGAAGGCCACATGGCCGACATGTTCACCGATGCCGAGCTCGACGATGCCATTCGCGTGATCGAGTGGATCGCGGCACAACCCTGGTGCGACGGCCATGTGGGCATGTTCGGTCAGTCCTGGGGTGGCACGGCAAGCCTCCTGGCGTCTTGCCAGGCTCCACCGGCGCTGAAGGCGATCATCGCCTGTTGCGCCACCCACAACCGGTTCGACGACGACATTCACCACATGGGCGGCTGTCTGCTGACCGATACCATCGAGTGGGGCGCCCAGTTGCCCGCCATCCTTGCCTCGCCACCCGATCCGCAAACGGTGGGTGAGGGATGGCGGGACCTGTGGATGGAGCGCCTGGCGAGGCTGACTTTCCCACTGGAGAAGTGGATCAGCCACGAGTGGCGCGACGACTACTGGCGACGGAGTTCCGTTACCGGGACGATGCACACGATCTCCTGTCCGGTGCTGGCGGTCGGCGGCTGGGCGGACCGCTACAGCAATGCGGTCCTGTCACTCGTCGCCGGAACCGGCCGTGACTGCTGGGGCATTGTCGGCCCCTGGGGCCATCACTACCCCTTTGCCGGAGAACCGGGACCGGCGATGGGTTTCCAGCAGGAAGCCGTGAGGTGGTGGGACCACTGGCTGAAGGGAGTTGACAACGGAATTGACCGCGAACCGCGCCTGCGCATCTGGCGCATGGAATACCAGCCCCCCGCCGACCGGATGGCCGAGCGCAGGGGCGATTGGATCGCCGAAGACTCCTGGCCGTCTTCCCGGATCGCTCCGCTGGTGTTCGCCCTCGCCGATGGGAAGCTGACCGGACCGCCCGGAGGCGACAGTCAACCCGTTGGCGTGCCCCATGACGCCAGGGTCGGTCTGGCCGGCGGCGACACCGGTTACTTCGGGCGAACAGGTGGCCTCCCCCTTGACCAGTGTGCCGACGATGCCCTGTCCCTCGTCTTCGAGAGCGACAGGCTCGAGACTCCCCTCGACCTTCTCGGTGAAACGGTTCTCGACCTTGATGTCGCGTGCGATGCGCCCGTCGCCACCCTTGCCTTGCGTCTCAACGATGTTCCTCCCGAAGGCGGCGTCGCCCGGGTCGTCTGCGCCGTTCGCAATCTGGCACTCGATGACGAAGGCGTTCCATTTGGCACACCGGAAAGGCGGCGGCGTTGCCGGATCGTGTTTCCCGGAACGGCCTATCGTTTCCGTGCCGGGCATCGCATTCGCCTCGCCCTTTCCGCCTCCCTCTGGCCGCAGATCTGGCCATCGCCCGATTCCGCGCCCGTGACGATCGATGCCGGCAAGGCACGCCTCACTCTGCCGCAGCGCACCGGCGACCGCAAAGCCGATGCATCGGTCAGTTTTCCTCCGCCCCTTGAACCGGACGGCGAGAGCGCGACAACTCTCGCCGCGCCCTCCATCTCCAGGGACATCGGGCGCGACGCTGCCTCGGGCCGCCTCACATCAGGGTGGACCAACACGCCGGCACGGGTGCGATTCTGTGCGACCGGCGTCACCTTCGGATCCAGGACCCGTTGCGATCACTCCATCGTTCCCGGGGACAACAACAGCGGCCACAGCCGCGTGGAACATCGCCTCACCTTTCACCGCGACGACTGGTTCGTGACGGTTACCTCGATCGCCGAACTCAGGTCCACGCCCACGATGTTCCTGCCGCGGGGCCGCCTCGAGGTCACCGAGAACGGCGACACAGTCCTCGTTCGTACATGGTCGTCGGACATCCCGCGCACCTGTTCCTGAAACGGTCCTGGCGCTCCAGAACGAGTTGTGTCCAGAGTTTTCTGCAGTTTGTCATGGCAGACGGTTGTGTGTAGAGCCCCGACCCCTCCCGGGCATACCCGGGAGGGGTCGGGGCTCGGCGCCGTCAGGCTGCCTTGCGCAAGCGTTCGCGGCGGTGCTCCTTGAGGTGGATCATGTTGAGATAGCGATTGGCTTCCAGCCAATCCTCGTGGATCTCGACCGCCAGTGCCCTGACCAGGCGCAGGCAGCTCGAGGCGTTGGGAAACACACGCACGATGTGGGTGCGCCGCTTGATCTCCTGGTTGACACGCTCGAGCATGTTGGTCGACTTCAGGTGCTTGTGGTGCTGCAGAGGCAGTCTTCTGTTTGCATCTGTTCGAACTCGTCGAAGCCGGTCCGATGGTGTCATGCACAACGCATATCACCAGACAACGGTGATGCGCTGGAACAAGGCCTGGTGGAGCCGCACCAACGAAGTCGAGAGCATCGCCACACGGGGCATTCCGCGCCTGGACTCATCGGTTACACTGCGCCGGCCGGCAGCCAGGGAATGAGCCATGCGTGTGGGAGTCGAGGTCGGGGGAACGTTCACGGACCTGGTGGCGATTGACGCTGACGGCGCCATTACCATCGCCAAGGTGCCATCTGTCCCCGGAAACCCGGACGAGGGCGCGTTCAATGCCATCGTCGAATCGGCGGTGCCGGTATCGGGGATCGATGACCTGGTGCATGGCTCGACGATTGCCACCAATGCGGTGCTCGAGCGCAAGGGTGCCCGCATCGCCTTCGTCACGACCAGCGGTTTTCGCGACATTCTCATCATGCAGCGGCACAATCGCAGCCGTGTCTATGATCTCACCTACCGCAAACCGCAACCCGTGGTCCGCCGGCGGGATTCATTCGAAGTAACGGAACGGATTCTCGCCGACGGCAGCGTGCTGGTGCCGCTCGATGCCGGGGCCGTCGAACGCGACCTTGTCCCCCGCCTTCGCGAAGGCGGCTACGAGGCCGTCGCCATCTGCCTGCTGAACGGCTACGCCAATCCGGCCCACGAGGAGGAACTGCAGTCGATCATCGCGCGCAACTGCCAGAACATCGAGATCGCCTGCTCATCAACCGTCACCCGGGAATTCCGGGAGTACGAGCGGGCATCGACCACGACACTGTCGGCCTACGTCCAGCCGGTCATCAACCGCTACCTCGAACGCTTCGAGAAACGCCTCGCGCAAGACGGGTTCGCCGGACGTTTTTCGGTCATGCAGTCGAACGGTGGTCGTCTTCCGGCAGAGGGCATGAGACGCAACGCGATCACCTCCCTGCTTTCGGGACCGGCCGCTGGCGTCACCGGGGCCATCCGCCAGGCCGGCAGGTCCGGCTACCGGGATCTCGTCACTCTGGACATGGGAGGAACCTCCACCGACGTCTGTCTCGTGACCGCCGGGGAACCCGAACTCACCGCCGAGTTTTCTCTCGACGGCCTTCCGGTGCGCACGCCGATCATCGACATCAACACGATAGGCGCGGGCGGCGGATCGATCATCTGGATTGACGACGGGGGCATGCTGCGCGCCGGTCCGGTCAGTGCCGGGGCAGACCCCGGTCCGGCCTGCTATGGCCGTGGCGGAACACGGCCGACGGTCACCGACGCCCATGTGATTCGCGGCACGCTGAAACCCGAATCCTTTCTCGGCGGGCGCATGGCGATCGATGCACAGGCCTCGCGCGAGGCCTTCCAGCCCCTTGCGGACTCCCTCGCCATGGGCCTCGAGGAGATCTCCGATGCCGCAATCCGGGTCGCCAACGCGTCCATCGTGCGCGCCATGCAGATCGTATCCACCGAGCGTGGCAAGGATCCCAGAGACCACGCTCTTGTCGCCTTCGGTGGCGCCGGCCCCCTTCATGCGGCGCATGTCGCCGGGGATCTCGGCATGACCACCGTGATCGTGCCGCCCCATGCCGGCGTGCTGTCGGCCTACGGTCTCATCGCTTCCGACTACCAGCAATTCTCCACAGTCACCCGCAAGATGCTCCTCGACGACGCGGCGCCGGGCGCCATCGCCGAAGTCTATGGGGACATGAGGAAGCGCGCGATCGAACGCTTTGTCCTGATGGGTCTCGGATCGCGGCCACGCATCTCGTTCTTTGCGGACATGAGATTCGTTGGCCAGGCGTTCGAGGTCGCGGTCCCCGTTGATCCGCCGTCAGGCCTGACAACCAGTGGCTTGAGGACACTTTTTGCCGACGAGCATCACAGGGTCTTCATGCATGGCGGGGATGCGTCGCGACCCATCGAGATCGTTGCCTTCCGCCTCGGCGTGTCGGCGCCGCTCAAGGTGGTGCCGGCGCTGAAGGAGGAGCCCGGCGACGAGGAGATCCCCTTCACGCCCTGGCGTTACCATGATCAGGGGAGATGGCGTGATGGCGTCATCGGCCACCGGACCGCCATGGCCCCCGGTAGGACACTCGCCGGGCCGGCCCTGATCGAGGACGATACGGCCACCATTGCGGTTCCGGACGGCTGGTCAGCGACCAGGGACCAGCATCACAATCTCGTACTCACCCGGGCGGGCTGATCTCAAACCGGTTCCCGGAAACGAGGAAGGCCGGCGCAGCGCCGGCCTTCCTGATCGGTGTCCTGAAGGACGTCAGTCGTTACATGGAAGCCTGATCAATCCAGCCCTGGACCGCTTCTGAATTGTTGTCGAGCCATTCATTGACGACTTCCGTCAGATCGCGACCCATGTCATCGATCTCCGACATCATGGCGGCCTGCTCGGCATTGGTGATCGAATACGCCTCGATCAGCCCCCAGGCGCCGGGATGGCTGTCCTTGAGCCCCGGATTGGCAACCTTCCAGATCTCGCCTCCAGACCAGTCGCAGTCAAAGGTCATGTCCGGGTTGAGGCCCATCGACGCATCATCGTGGCAGCCATCGAAGTACTCGGGCAGGAAAACGCGCTGCAGGTCGATCTGGGCGTGAATCCAATGCGGCTCCCAGAACATCAGGAGCAGCGGCGCCTGGCGTTCAACAGCCGAACGGATTTCCGTGATGAGCGAACCCTCGCCACCGGACGGGATGGAGACGTAGTCGAGACCGAGCGCCTCGATGCGCCTGGAGTTCGAGTCACCCCAATCGGCCGGATAGTCGAGGAACCGCCCCGATGGTGCGGTGTCGGCGGTCTCGAAAAGTGCCGTGCAATCGTTCAACGCTTCCCAGCTCGGCAGACCCTCGCACATGTCCACGACATAGTCCGGCACATACCAGGCCTCCTGGGGCCTGAGACCGGCGACCGCGACGATGACCGCCTCACCGGAATCAAAGTGCTCATTCCAGGCATCACCGATATTGGAACTCCAGATTTCCAGGGTCGCGTGAATGTCGCCGTCGGCGACAGCCGTGACCTGTGGATAGTATCCGGCGGTGACGTACTCGACGTTGTAGCCCATCCGCTTCAGCGTTTCGCCGGCGATGACCGTCGAAACATGCTGACCCGTCCACTCGTTCATGGCGAGCTTGATCGGGTCATCCGTTTCGGGAATTGACTGGGCGCCCGCCGTCGCTGCAACGCCCACAAGCAGTGCACCAGCCACAGCTGATGCGATCCTAGGGAGGAAGTTCATGGTGTCTGTCTCCTGTTGTTGATACCGGAAACCTTACTCAAGGGTGATCCGAGGTCATTCTTTGATGTCCGGCCTTCCGGTTCGTTCCCCTTGAGGAGCGCCTACATCGACGCGTGGTCGATCCAGCCCTGGACCATCTCCGAGTTGTTGTCGAGCCACTCGTTGACGACCTCGATAAGATCGCGGCCCTTGTCGTCAATCTCGGACATTATCTGGGCTTGCTCGAGGTTGGTGATGGAATAGGCCTCGATCAGCCCCCAGGCGCCGGGGTGGCTGTCTTCAAGCCCCGGATTGGCGACCTTCCAGATCTCGGCACCGGCCCAGTCGCAGTCATGGGTGGCGTCGGGATTCACGCCGAGCGATGCGTCGGTCTCGCAACCTTCGAAGTACTCGGGCAGATAGACCCGCTGCATGTCGAACTGGGCGTGCATCCAGTGCGGCTCCCAGAACATGGTGATCAGCGGCGCCTGGCGTTGGAAGGCCGACTTGATCTCGGCGATGATCGCGCCCTCGCCGCCCGACGGGATGTTCACGAAGTCGAGCCCGAGCGCGGCGATTCGGGGAGAATTCTTGTCGCCCCATTCGGCCGGATAGTCCAGGAAACGGCCCGAAGGCATCGTTTCGGGCGTCGCGAACATGTCGGCGCAGTCGTTGAGCGCCTCCCAGCTCGGCAGGCCCGGGCACATGTCGACGACGTATCCCGGAACATACCAGGCTTCCTGCGGCTTGAGCCCGGACAGCGCCACGATTTCGACCGCGCCGGAATCAAAATGCGCGTCCCAGCCCTCGCCGATGTTGGAACTCCAGATTTCCAGGGTCGCGTGAATGTCGCCGTCGGCGACGGCCGCGACCTGTGGATAGTATCCGGCGGTAACGTATTCGACGTTGTAGCCCATCCGCTTCAGCGTTTCGCCGGCAACGACCGTCGAAACATGCTGACCCGTCCACTCGTTCATGGCGAGCTTGATCGGCTCGTCCGTTTCGGGAATTGACTGGGCGCCCGCCGTCGCTGCAACGCCCACAAGCAGCGCACCAGCCGCAGCTGATGCGATCCTGGGGAGGAAGTTCATGGTGTCTGTCTCCTGTTGTTGATACCGGAAACCTTACTCAAGGGCGATCCGAGGCCATTCTCCGGATCCTGACGACGCGGTCCGGCAGAAGGCAGCCTATCATATCCGGATGTGTCCACCTGTAAAACCGTCGATCAGGCTCTCCGGGCAAAGGCGCGCAGGGCGTCAAGCCTGGTCCGATCGGCAATCACGCGCGGCACCTTGTTCTGGCCGCCGAGCTTGCCCTGGGCCGCCATCCATGCGGCAAATCCCCCGGGCGGCATCACCTCGATGCGTGGAGGATCCATGCCCCAGCCGCCGGCGCGGTGGGCCGCGTAGTCCGCGTTGACGGACTGCAGGATGTGGTCGAGAGAGGCGGCGAACGATTCCAGGAGCCGTTCGTCGATCAAGGGTGCGGAAAACTCGATGACGTGGAGGTGGCCACCCCGTTCCCCGGCGCGCGAGGAAAAGATGCTGCCGACGGCAAAGTCGCTGACCGTGGCGCCGATGGCCCGCGCCGCGCCGGAGACCGCCTGTTCGAGCTCGGCCACGATCACGTGTTCACCGAAGGCGGACAGCATGTGGGCCGTGCGTCCGGTAAAGAGAATGCGTGGCGGATCGAGCGTGGTGAAGGTGACGGTGTCACCGACGAGATAGCGCCACAGACCGGCCGCCGTGCTCACCACGAGCGCGTAGTTGACGCCTTCCTCGACATCCCCGATCCAGCGGCACGCATCCGTTCTCACCTGCCGGCCTTCGACCGGGGCGAACTCGAAGAACATCGCGTTGTCGAGCTGCAGGCGCATGCCTGCATCCGTGCCCCTGTCCGCCACGGCGAAGAAGCCCTCGCTGGCGGCGTAGACCTCGCGGGTTTCCGCATGACTGCCCTCGAGGAGAGCGGCGAAGCGCTCCCGGTAGGGCGCCCAGGAGACGCCGCCATGGACAAGCAGTTCGAGCCCGGGATAGACCGAGGCGATGCGCCCGTCTCCCGCACCGGCGATCTCCAGAAGATGATCGAAGTAGATCAGCAGCCAGCTCGGAACCCCGCAGGCGGCGTGGATGGGCTGATCGAGCGAATGCCGGGCGAACCGGTCGATCTTGACGTTCCAGTCGCCGATGGCTTCGAGGTGCCGGGGCGGAAAGGTCCGCAACCGGGCCCAGCGCGGCATGACGGAAGCCGTGATCCCGCTCAAATCACCGCTCGTCACCCCGGGAGCACGGTGTTCAAGTCCGGTCGATCCTCCGAGAATGAACACGCGTCCGGCGAGAATCCTGCTTCGCGGCCGGTTGGTCACATGCCAGACGAGGAGGTCGCTCGCCGCTCGCCGGTTCGAGCGATTCATCTCGCGGGTGAAGGGAATGAAGCGGGTGGTGCCCCGTGTCGTCCCCGACGTCTCGGCAAACCAGGGGACAAGACCAGGCCAGGTGCAGTTCACGAGACGCGGGAAGTCGCGGCTCCAGTAGTCGTCCCAGAAATCGTCATGGCTGCGCACAGGCACACGGGCGCGATAGTCGTCGAGGGTGCGGACACCGGCGAGGTCATGGTCCCGCGCGAAACGCGTCGTTGCCGCCCTCCTGGTGAGAGAGAAAAGAACGCCGGTCTGGAGGCGCTGCGCGTCGCCAGCCTCCAGACGGTGCAACCTCCGGCGCGCGTGGGCACGCAGCAGCCACGTTGCATCATGCATGATCGTCACGGCGCATCGTCAGTTGTCGATGACCGTCACATGGGGGAACGACGCCCGTACACCTTCGGGAGTGAGTGGCATGCGCACATACCCGCCCGACTGCCACAGGGGCCACTGGTCGAGCATGGTCGAGCTGTTGAGCCAGCCGTCCTGCCCTCCCAGCAGCACGAAGTAGTTCTCATCCATATCGGTCATGTCGGAAACATGCCGGGCATTGGCGCCGTAACGCACCGTATGGCGTGTGGCGCTGGCATCATGGGCCGTCTTCATGATGGTTTCGGAACTGCCGCCCACACCGTGGTCGCCGAAGCGGTAGCGTTCGCCGATGACAGGAAGCATGGAGAGCGGATGGGCCAGGGAAAGGCGATGCATGTCCGACCAGTCGGTGAACACATCGAGTCCTTTCTCCGCTGCCTCCAGACCGGCCGTCAGGGCAGCGTCGAGCACCTCCCGGGAGGCCTGTTCCATGTCGCGGACCAGCACCCCTCCCCGGCGTGCCATGATGGCGCCGTGCTCCTCTCCAAGGAGCCGGCTGTAGAACGAATGGACAAATCCGGCGCGGAACTGTTCGAAGCTGACGGCGCCGACGGACCCGGCGCGGTAGTGACCGTCCCAGTTCCGCATGCGGGTGATCGCTTCGGCTGCTTCACGTCCGGCCGACGACACCAGTCCCGCAGCTTCCAGGCCTTCGATGAAGTCATCGCGCAGCCTCGCCGACGACGGCATGTAGACGTCCCGCTGGATCGCCTTCACTGCGGCGACATCAAGCCGGCCACCGCCGCCCGTGAGGCTGGCCAGACGCGACACCCTGTCGTCTGAAGAAAAGAAGAAACCGACCGGGGTGGCTGTGCGGGTCGGCCGGTTGTTGGCCGAAACCAGATACCCCTGCCGGGGATTGTAACTCCAGGGAAAGTCCCCGGACGACTGCATCGTGGCCCAGGTCCTTGTGACCTCTCCGGCATCGGCGACGATATCGCCCGGAGATCCGGTTCTCTGCGGCAGCGTGACAGCCATGACCTGGCCGATGTTGCCGTCGTGGTCGGCAAAGATCATGTTCTGCCCGGGCACCGCAAAGGTATCGAAGGCCGTGCGGAACCCGGTGAAATCCCGGGCCCGGCTGACCGCCAGCATGGCGCCGATTTCGTCGCTTGCGTCATGACCGGTCCAGCGGAGTGCCAGGTCCGGGAGACCGTTGTCGGACAGGAAGGGCGCATCGCTGATCACCGGACCCAGCGGGGTCTGCCTGATGGTGACGGTCGAATCGAACCACCAGCGCACGGAAATCGTCTCGTCGCGCGTCTCGATGGCATCTGGATCGAGGTCACTGACATCGACGAGATCACTGGAGGCGGCCCGCATGTTGGTGCCGCCCCAGGCGATCGACGGATTACGGCCGATGGCGAAGACCGGCAATCCCGGTCCCATCAGACCGACGACGTGATAAGAGGGCGACTTCAGGCCGGCGATCAGCCACACGTTGGGGACCAGGATCCCGAGGTGGGGGTCGTTGGCAATGATTGCACCCCCGGTCGTCGTGCGTTCCGGCCCGATCGCCATGCTGTTGGACCCCGTCCGGCCAACGCCCGCCAGAATCGCGTTCACATCGGCATCGGCGAAACTCGGCAACGACGCACTCCCGCTTTCCACCAGACGCGCCCACAGCTGCGGCCAGTCCGGACGTTTCCTCAGGGGCAGCAGCCCGCTCCAGATCAGCCAGTTCACATCCGTGCCCACCAGCCGCCCGATGGTGAGGACATCGGTGACGGTCCACGGTTCACGTTCCATGCCGAGAACGCCGAACTCCTGGGGGAGGTCGTCGAGCGTTGCCTGGTAGTGGTTGATTCCGTCGACAAATCGCTGTGTCCAGCGCCGTGCACCGGACTCCATCGCAGCCTCGATATCCCGCGCCGCGTGGCCAAAGGAAAGAATGCGCAGACCGTGGTCAATGTCACTGGCAAGCGGGCCTGCCACTTCGGCGAGGCGGCCACGGGCCGCCATGCGCACCAGGCTCATCTGGGCAAGACGCAGATGAGCGTGGACCATGCCCAGCGCAAAGGCGGCATCGTCGTCGCTCAAAGCCTCGATGAACGGTACCTGGTGGTCATTCCAGCGGATCGTCACCCGCCCGTCCAGGTCCACTCCATGGTCCGGAAAGACGGCCAGACGATCCGCCAGTCCACGGGGTTCGGGAAGTGGCGCCAGCAGGGCGCACGCAGCCAGGGAACCACCCGCAAAGAGAAGGCCGGCAGCACGGACCAGGTGGCGTCCGGTACTCCGCCTCATGGACGGCGATACTCCGGACCGCCCGGTCCCAGCCTGACACCGTCGCGCAGGAAGCGATACCCGAGATGGTCCAGACGGCACGGGTGTTCGCCCGGCGACTCGACGATGAGGGTCCTGGCGGCAATCGGGTCGTAGTCGGCCCGGAAATGCACCGTACTCTTGACCACAAGGATGTGCTGGTCCGTCGGCTCGACGCCGATATGGCGAAAGCACGCCTGGTCGAGATTCTGAAATCGGACACTCGAGACAATCACCTTGACGTCGCAGTCGGCATCGGCGACCGACAGCAGGGCCAGTGGACCGAGATTGGTGACGACGCCCCGGTACATCTCGCCGTGGCATTCGAAGATCCCGTTGCCGAGACGTTCGACCCTGAAACGACCGCGAAAGGGTGACTGGCCCGGTCTGCCGGACTTGCCGCCGAGAGGCGCATCGAACGTGCTCTCCTCCCCTCGGGCATGGGCTTCCCGCGCCACCTCGGGATCGCACAGCAGGGCGAGAGCCGCGCCGGTGGCATGATGTCGCACCAGGGCCTCGAGAATGCCCACCGTGTCGGAGGTGCCTCCTGCACCGGGATTGTCCTGGGCATCGGCGAGAACCACCGGGCCGGCCGGCTCGGCCATGGCGGCTCTCACCGCCTCGCCGGCGTCAAGCAGCGCATTGTCGAAGCCGTCCTCGGCACCGATGAAACCTGTCATGATCCCGCGTGCGGTCTCACGGGCACGGTGAGGATCGGCATCGTAGGCAAGTGCGGCCGGTCCGCATTCGGCGATGTCGGCCGGCGGGAAGCCAAGCGCCAGATCCGCACTCGTGATACCGGCATGTTCGCGCCGCCTGATGTCGTCGTAGAAGCCGTTGTTGGGCGCTGCGCCGGTCCACTGGGCCGATAGTGGCACCAGGAACGGTGACCTGGCGAATCCCTTCGCTAGGGGCTCGCCCGAAAGCAGGCGCATCGCCAGGCGATAGCAACGGCGTCCCGTCTCGTCCATGTCGATGTGCGGATAGGTCCGGTAGATGGTCATGGCCGACGACATCGCCACCATGCGTTGCGTGATGTTCGCATGGAGATCGAGGCTGTTGACGACGGGGATGGAGTGTCCGACGACACCGCGGACGCGCTCCAGGGTTTCGCCCTCGCCGTCCTCGCAGTGCGCGGTGACCATGGCACCGTGGAGATCGAGGAAGACGGCATCGAAGGGACCGAGGCGCGCCAGGTCATCGGTCATCATGCCGACAATCCTCTCGAAGGCATCCTCGGTGACGTGGGACGACGGCTCGGCGGAGGCCCACAGAAGCGGCACGAGTTCGTGGCCGTCATCGGTTGCCTGGCGAATGAACGATTCCAGGGCGAGGTTGAGACCGGCGACGGCGTCGAAGAGTTCCGGGCCGCGTGTCAGGCCCGGCCAGGCATCATGGAGTTCGAAGTCGTGAAAGTCCGCGTTGGTCGACGCGAAGGTGTTCGTCTCGTGCTGAAATCCACCCACGGCGATACGAGCCATGATGCACCCCTCTGATCCGGGAAGGGCGCGATTCTGTCACGCTGTCCGGAGCCGGCGCAACCGCTGAACATACCCCGAAGTCGGGTCGCAATGACCATTCAATCACGTCTGTGCACGTTGACCCGGGATTTGCCGTGATACCAGGGCACGGTTCGCCAATGTGTTGTCTGGCCTGCCGATTGGCAAAGAGTGAGTCCGAGGAACCAGACTTCCACACCAAACCGCGTGCCTGTGCGTTGCATGATGTGCCTCGATCGCGGCACCGCCATCAAGGGCGATCAGGCCCCCGTGGTAATCGCGCCTGCGTCGTTGTCGACGATCACCGGCGTTTCGAAGTACTCGATCGAAGGCTCGGCGCCCAGGCGCTCGTGGATACCGGCCCGCCAGGCCGCATCAAAGAGGCGCTCGGCATCCTCGCGAGACTTGAAGAGATACACACCACCGCCGGTCCGGCCGTCCCCGGACAAGAGGTAGTATTTTCGGATCAGGCCCTGGACATCCCGGTAGAGCGGCGCGGACGCTTCGAACGCGGCCCTTGCCGCCTCGCGCGTCCTGTCCTCGCCCAGCGCGAAACGAACGATCGCGGTAATCGCCATGATTCAGCCTCCTTGGTTCATCGTTCCGGACCACGCAGGGTCACCAACCGGAGCTAAGTACTCCTGCACCAGGTCCGGGGACGCGACCTGGATCTTCGCTTCAGGTCACGATCTCGAAGTGGGCCTCGGTCGGCTGCCGGTTCACCCCGTTGACCGGCAGCAGGTCCTGAGGGCAGGCCGACATGGCCACCACGCAATCCATGAGGGCGCGCAGCACGACATGGTCACCGGGGGCCGACAGCGGCGACTCGAAGGCGAGCCCGCCGTCATCCTCCCAGGGGATGTTCATGAAGAGATTGAGAGGAGACGGCGTGTGTGTCTCCTGCAATCCGAGTTCGCTCATCGCCTGCGAGAGATTGTCGGCGCAGTTGTCGTGGTATCCCCTGACGCCAAGGAGCTCGTAACGCCAGCGGTCGCAGGCCGCCATCAGGGTGTCGTGGCGGCCCGGCGACGTGTCCTCTTCGAGGGCGAGAATCGGGCGCCGGCGATTGGAGACAAGACGGTCGCCAACACATGGAGTCAGGCGCTGGTTGAAGACGCGTGTGGCATCCATCGCCATGTATTCCGAAACGTCGTCACCGTTGAACGCCCAGGTGTCGACGACCTGCGTGCCATGGGTGTTGATGATGCGGATCGCTGCGCCACGCGCTACGCGCACGGCCTTGCCGCCACGCGCCGGGATGGTTGATGACATGGCTCTCTCTTGCAGAATTCAGGCCGGTTGCACGATATCTTCGGTTGTCGGACGATCCTGTGCAAGCGGCCGGACGGATCGGGGCACCATGATTATCGCCACCCAGGCGGATCTCGAGGAGGGTGTCACGACGCTCATCGGTCTCGAGTCCCGGTTCGAACCGGTCGTGGAAAGACTCGGGACAATTCCCCTCAGGATCGAGCCGGCAGGTCTGTCATCGCTGCTTTCCATCATCACCGAGCAGTCGATTTCTCTCAAGGCTGCCGCCAGCATCCGCAAGCGCCTTGACGCGGCCTTCGATGCCGACGACGCGGGTGCCGTCCTCGGGGTTCCGGTGGAACACCTGCGGGCGCTCGGACTCACCCGCTCCAAGGGTCGTGCCTTCCATGCCGCGGCAAGGGCAGCGCGCGACGGACTTCTGGAGTCCCTCGTGACTCTGGGAGACGACGAAGCGAAGGAGACGCTCACCGCGCTTCACGGCGTCGGAGAGTGGACCGCCCAGACCTATCTGCTGTCGTGCCTTGGACGATCCGATGCCTGGCCGGCGGGAGACGTGGCGCTGCAGGTGGCCACCGCGGCACTGTTCTCCATCGATCCGCGTCCCGATGTGAGGCGGATGGTGGCGCTCGCCGAACCCTGGCGACCCTGGCGCGCCGTGGCCGCGCGCATCCTCTGGGCATGGTATCGGACCTGATCAGGCGTCGGCGCCGACGGCCTCCGCCAGACTCCCCAGGCCGTCCGCGGCCAGGTGCTCCTCGAGACCGTCGAGAATGCGCCCGACAACAGCGAGACCGTGCCAGACCAGCGCGGTATAGATCTGGATCAGCGAGGCGCCCGCCCGGATCTTCCGGTAGGCGTCTTGCGCCGACATGATGCCGCCCGCACCGATGATCGGCAGGGTGCCGTTGCCCGCATTGTGGAGTGTGCGCACCATGCCGGTGGAAAGCTCGAAAAGCGGTGACCCCGAGAGACCCCCGGCCTCGCCGGCATGGCGGTGGCGCAGTCCGGCCGGCCGGCTGATCGTCGTGTTGGACACCACAAGGCCGGCGACACCGTGATCGGCCGCCACCCGGGCAGCATCCCCTGCATCCTCGGGCGCCAGATCAGGGGCAAGCTTGAGCAGCAGGGCTGCGTCCGGGGCTTCGGGGCGCACACACTCAAGCGACTCCAGGAGTCTCGCGAGATGGCGCACGGCCTGAAGATCCCGCAGGCCAGGCGTGTTGGGAGACGACACGTTGATCACGACGTACTCGGCGAGAGGCGCGAGCCGGACGAAGGCGCGACGGTAATCACCGGCCGCATCGGCGCTGTCACGGTTCATGCCGATGTTGACGCCGACGATTCCGGCTTCCGGCCGGCGTGCCTCGAGGCGCGCCGCCACCTGGTCCATGCCTTCGTTGTTGAAACCAAGGCGGTTGATCACGGCCCTGTCTGCCGGCAACCGGAAGATCCGCGGCCGCGGATTGCCGTCCTGCGGTCGGGGCGTCACTGTGCCGGCCTCGACGAATCCGAACCCCGCCGCCAGCATCTCGCCCGTCACCCTTGCATTCTTGTCAAACCCCGCCGCCAGGCCCAGGGGATTGGGAAAGTCGAGCCCGAACAGGGTGGTCGCAAGCCCCGGGCGTTCCCTCGACGCGCGCCGTCCCGCCACACCGGTCTCCAGGGCCTTGAGGGCCAGGTCGTGGGCGCGCTCTGGTTCGATGAGGCCCATCATGGGACCGAGAAGGCGCCAGGCGTCGAACATCCGGTGACACTCCCTCCTCCCAAACCGTGCACATGCGGACCGGACCGTGCTAGAAGTGCGTGGCTCTGTGCAGGACAGCCGATCAGCCATGGAACAGCTTACCTTTTTCGACGGCGCCTTCCACGAAGGCAACCCCATGATCATGGGCCCCCTCGACCAGTCGTTCTGGTTTGCCACGCAGGTCTTTGACGGCGCTCGCGCCTTCGACGGTGTCATGCCGGACATCGATCGTCACTGCGAACGGTGCCTGAAGTCCGCGAGGGTCATGGGCATGGAGCCGCAGCAGTCGGTCGACGACCTGGTCGAACTTGCCGGAGACATGGCGCGCCGCTTCCCGGCGGATGCCCACCTCTACATCCGGCCGACCTACTGGAGCGGCGCCAGCGATTCCCTGTGGGCGGTCTCCGAACTCACCAGGTTCCTGATGGTCCTGGAGGTGGCGCCCATGGCGGAGCCGAAGGGGTTTTCGGCATGTCTTTCCGAAATTCGGCGTCCGGCGCCCGACATGGCGCCCACCCTCGCCAAGGCTTCATGCCTCTACCCGGCAACCGGCGATGCGGTCCGCCGCGCCAATGCGCGGGGATTCGACAACCCGGTGATGCTGGACCATGAAGGCCATGTCGCCGAGTTCGCCACGGCCAATCTCTTCATCGTCAGGGATGGTCAGGTGCACACGCCCGTCGAGAACGGCACCTTCCTTGCCGGCATCACGCGCCGCAGGGTGATGTCGCTTCTCCGTGACGTCGGCTGGGAGGTCTTCGAGCGTTCCATTTCCTGGGACGAGGTCCGGACCGCCGACGAGGTGTTCTCGACCGGCAACTACAACAAGGTCATGCCGGCCACCCGCATTGACGACCGCGACCTCCAGCCCGGGCCGGCCTACCGCGAGGCCCGCGAACTCTATTTTGCCTTTGCCCGCGACAGGGGCCACCGCCTGTAGGTCCCGTCGCGTCCGGGGGTGCTCGAGGTGACAACAATGAACAGCGACACGGTCATCAATCGCGACTGGTGGGACGAGGTCACGCCCGTTCACGAGGCGAGTGCCTTCTACGACGTTGCCGGCTTCCTCGACGGCCGCAATACCCTGGGTACCGTCGAGCGGCAGGCTGTCGGCGACGTCGCCGGCAGGAAACTCCTCCACCTGCAGTGCCATTTCGGCCTTGACACCCTGTCCTGGGCGCGGCTTGGGGCCGATGTCGTCGGTATCGACTTTTCGCCTGCCGCCCTCGCCACGGCGCAACGCCTGACCACGCAGTGCAGCCTGGAATCACGGGCCCGCTTCATCGAGGCCGACGTCACGACCGCCGGCCGGCTCGCCGGCGCGCCGTTCGACATCGTCTTCACCTCGCTCGGCGTCCTCGTGTGGATCAGTGATCTCGACGGCTGGGCGGCCACCATTGATGCCAATCTGGCGGACGACGGATTCTTCTACATTCTTGAATCCCACCCCCTGTCGATGGTCTTCGATGAATCATCGCCGGTCCCCGTCGTGCGCTACGACTACTTTCAGGGCACAGTGCCGATCCAGGAACCGGCCGGCAGTCCCGATTACGCCGATCCCACCTACCTGATCAGGTCCCAGGCACGCTCGTTCACCTGGTCGCTGTCCGATATCTTCGCCGCCCTCGAGAGCCGGGGGCTCCGGGTCCACGAGGTGCGGGAGTATCCCTTCGGCGCCTGGCCGCAGTTTCCCGACATGAAGGAGGGAGAAGACGGCTACTGGCACCGCTCTGCGGACGTCCCGCCCCTGCCGCTTCTGCTCGGATTCAAGGCGCGGCGGCAGCGCTCAGCCGGAGCAGGGTGAGGGTCATTCCCGAGCGCCATCCTGGCCGACGCGCTGCGCCAGGGCCGCATGGATGAACCCGTCGAGATCGCCGTCAAGGACTGCATCCGTATTGCTGGTTTCGTGACCGGTCCGCAGGTCCTTGACCATGCGGTAGGGCTGCAGGACATAGGAGCGGATCTGGTGGCCCCAGCCGATCTCGCTCTTTTCGGCATGCAGCGCCTGGGCCTCTTCCTCGCGCAGGCGCAATTCCCGGTCGTAGAGCCTCGATTTGAGGACGGCCATCGCCTCGGCCCGGTTGCGGTGCTGGGAGCGGTTGTTCTGGCACTGCACGACGATGCCTGTGGGAAGGTGTGTCAGGCGCACGGCACTGTCGGTCTTGTTGACGTGCTGGCCACCGGCGCCGGAGGCACGATAGGTGTCGACGCGCAACTCTCTTTCGTCGACGGTGATCTCGATACTGTCATCGACAACCGGCGACACGGAGACACTGGCAAAACTGGTGTGGCGGCGCATCTGTGAATCGAAGGGTGATATCCGCACGAGGCGATGGACACCGGATTCCGTCTTGGCCCAGCCATAGGCGCCGTCACCGACAAACTTCAGGGTCGCCGACTTGATACCGGCCTCCTCTCCCGGGGTGTCGCCGAGTTCTTCGACGCGGTAGTCCCTGCGTTGCGCCCACCGGCGGTACATGCGCACCAGCATGTTGGCCCAGTCCTGGCTCTCCGTACCGCCGGCGCCGGCGTGAACCTCGATGTAGCAGTCGTTGCCGTCCGCCTCACCGGAAAGGAGGCTGGCAATGCGCAGCTTTCCGGTGCGCCGGGAGAGCGCTTCGAGTGCCTCCAGGCACTGTCCGACAAGGTCCTCCTCGCCTTCGGCCTCGGCCAGTTCGGCGAATTCCAGATGTTCGGCAAGCTCGGTCTGAAGGGCACGCACGCTGCCGATGGCAGCGGCAAGCCGCGTGCGTTCACGCAGCAGTGCCTGGGCGTTCGCTGAATCGTTCCAGAGTTCCGGATCCTGCGTCAGGTGCTCGAGTTCGTCGAGCCGGGCGTTGGCATGTTCCCAGTCAAAGATGCCTCCGCACGAGGTCAAGACCGGATTCGATGCTGTCCTTCAGTTCGGCAATGGCGGGGCGCATGGTTCCTTGTCTCCTCCGGCCACCACACAGGGGGGTCAGTAGACGCCCGATGACCTGTCATCGCCCAGCGATAGCACGACATGCCGGTCCGCCTCAACCGTCGGTTCGCTGCCCGGCCGGAAGGCCTCGGTGATGATCCGGGTGGTGACCTCGCCCGGCAACAGACCATGGTCGGCATCGATGCGCACGAGACGGACCCCCGGGGGGATTCGGAACGGGATGACGGGTTCGCCGGCGAGCGCATCGGCCACGAAGAGCTGCCACACAGGCACCGCCACCGACGATCCGGTCTCCCGGTCGCCCAGCGTTCTCGGCTGGTCGAAACCGACGTAGACGCCAACGGCGAGATCCGGGGAAAACCCGAGAAACCAGGCATCGCGGTTGTCATTGGTGGTTCCGGTCTTGCCGGCAAGCGGCCTTTCCAGCGCACGCAGCCGGGCGCCGGTCCCGCGTTCGACCACACCCTCGAGCATGTGCACCATCTGGTAGGCGGTCACCGGATCTATGAGTCTGGGCCGGGCGTCCGGGAGTGCGGGAACCTGCAGGTGACGGTCCCAGGCTGTGGCCCGGCACTCATCACATTCCCGCGTGTCACGCCTCCAGATGGTCCTGCCATGGCGATCCTGGATGCGTTCGATCAGTTCGGGGCCCACTTCCCTGCCGCCGTTGACGATTGCTGCATAGGCTGCCGTCAGGCGCATCAGGGTGGTTTCGGCGGAACCCAGGGCGACCGGCAGGTAGTAGGATTGGGACTCCTCCAGGATGCCGAACTTGCGAATGTACCCATCAACAACGTCGGGCCCCAGCGTGTTGGCCAGGCGCACGGTCATCAGGTTGCGGGACCTTTCGATGCCCACCCGCAGCGGCACCAGGCCGTAGAATTCCTGCGTGTAGTTGGCCGGGCGCCAGAGCGCCTGTCCGGCGCCGGGATCGTAGACGAAGGGTGCATCCTCGATCAGTGCCGCGGGGGTATAGCCATGGTCGAGGGCAGCCATGTAGACAAAGGGCTTGAAGGCGGAACCGGGCTGGCGCAGAGCCTGTGTCGCCCGGTTGAACTCGCTCATGGCGTAGCTGAATCCGCCCTGCATGGCGAGCACGCGGCCGGTATGGGGATTCATGGCAACAAGGCCACCGGACACCCGGGGAATCTGGCGCAGGGCATGGAACCCGGCGCCATCCGGGGCGTCCTTTGCAAGCCTCTCCACCAGGACGACGTCACCATGGGCCAGCACGTCGTCCGGTCGGCGGGGAACCGGACCGAGCCTGCCGTTGTCGAGCTGCCTTCTCGCCCATGCCATGTCCTCCAGGAGGACCAGGCCGTGGCCGCCGTCGACAAACCCGACAACGGCTGCCGTATCGTTCATGCCGAGGACGATGGCGATCTGCCAAGGAGCAACGTCCATCGACCCGGCAATGGTCTCGAGGGCATCGGTCCAGGAGTCGTCGAGGTCCACCCGGGCCACCGGCCCGCGCCAGCCGTGCCGACGGTCATAGAGTCCGAGACCGTTGCGCAGGGCGCGACTGGCGGCCTCCTGGAGCGCCGGATCGATGGTCGACCTGACATAGAGTCCTCCGGTGTAGAGCGCATCGGATCCGTACCGGCTGGCAATGGCGCGACGGATCTCCTCGACTGCATAGGAGGCATTGGCGAAGGCACGGGAACCCGACCTGGAGACAACCAGGGGCTGGTGCTGCGCCAGCACGGCCTCCCGGTGCGTGATGTGGCCATCCTCCGCCATGCGCGAGATGACCCAGTTGCGCCTCGCGACGGCCGCCTTTCGCTTGCGTTCCGGGTGATAGTTGTTGGGGGCCTTGGGCAGGGCCGCCAGATAGGCCGCCTCGGCGACCGACAGGGAATCGAGCGACTTGTCGAAGTAGTTGAGTGCAGCCGCCGCGACACCGTAACTCCCCAGTCCGAGGTAAATCTCATTGAGATAGAGTTCGAGAATTCTCTCCTTGCTCAGGGCCTCCTCGATGCGGAACGCGAGGATCGCCTCCCTGATCTTGCGGCGGTAGGACATCTCGTTTGTCAGCAGGAAGTTCTTGGCGACCTGCTGGGTGATGGTCGACGCGCCCTGCAGCCTGCGGCCCTCGATGGTCGCTTCGACATTGGCAATCACGGCCCGCATGATACCGAGGGGATCGATGCCCGGATGCGCAAAAAAGGTCTTGTCCTCTGCCGAAATGAAGGCCTGCCTGACCCTCAGGGGAATTGCCTGAAGCGGCACGAAGACCCGGTTCTCCACGGCGAACTGCGCCATCAGGCTGCCATCTCCCGCATATACACGGGTGGCGACCGGAGGTTCGTAACCGGCGAGCATGCGGTGATCCGGCAGACCCTGGCTGAAATTGGTCCAGGCGGCCACCACGAGAACACCGGCGGCAATCAGGATGACGACGATGAACGATACGCACGCAGTGAGCCATCGCAGCCAGCGTCTTTGCCTTCGCACCGGCCTGTCGTTGTGTGCTGCGGTCATGCCGCTCTCTTCGCTCGCTCCGGTCAGGCCACGCTCACATGTCCATGTGTCACGCCGGTGGCAACGATCACGGCCGGCGCGACGACATGAAGGTATCGATGGCCCTGACGACGCCGGCGAGGAATGTCCGCCGCCAGGAGCGATCCTTCATCCGACGTTCCTCCACCGGGTTGGACATGAACCCCATTTCTATCAGAACCGAAGGGACATCGGGCGCCTTCAGCACCCGAAATCCGGCGAACCTGTGGACGTTCCGGCGCAGTTCGGTCACCCGGGTCAGCTCGTTGGCCAGAATCCCGGCGAATTCCGACGACGCGTTCTTGGTGTCCCGCTGCGCCAGGTCGATCAGGATGTTGGTGGTGACAGGATCGTAGTCGATGCTGACGAAATCGACCCCCTCGATGAGGTCGGACCGATTCTCGTTCCTCGCGAGGGCCTCGGCCTCCTTGTCCGATGCAGTCTCCGAGAGTGTGTAGACACCGGTACCCCTGACATCCGGGTTGTCGATCGAATCGGCGTGAATGGAGATGAAGAGATCCGCACCCGCCGCACGGGCGAACAGGACCCGGTCGGCAAGACGCAGGATCCAGTCGCCGTCACGGGTCATGACAACATGATAGCGGCCGGTCTCCTCAAGCATCGCCTTCAGTTCGCGTGCGGCGGCCAGAACGATGTCCTTCTCGTGGGCGCCGCTGGCGCCAACGGCGCCTGGATCCGGGCCGCCATGACCGGGATCGAGAACGATGATCGGCAACGGCGGGGGAGGCTTGATGCCGGGTCTCAGGAAACCGTCATCCTCCACCGCGTTGTCGGAAGGCACTGTGGCGGCACTGACGCGTGGCGCGATGTCGAGCACGATCCGGTGGCCGTAGTCGCCCTCCGGTTCCAGGACCAGGGTGCCCCGCACCACCCCGGGTTCGACAAGGTCGAGCACGACACGCGTGACGTCGACAGTCGGCGTGCCGAAGCGGGCGCGCACGATGAGACCGGTGTCGATGCCGAGTTCCCTTTCGAACATCCCCCGCGACACCTGCGCAAGGTCGACGACGACTCTCGCAGGATCGTCAAGCGTGAAGGTGCGGAAGTCCGCCGGACCATCGAGGTCGATGACAAACCGTGTCAGTTCCCCCGACACGCCGGTCCTCACGTTGACGAGAACGGCATCGCCGGCGATGGCCCCCGACATCATCAGGGTCAGCATGATCACGGTCATGGCCGCCTTGATGTATCCGGGGCTTGTCGGACGCATGGGAGACGTTGTAGAATATTGATGTCGCCTGGTCACTGCCAAAGGATGGCAGGAGGTGGTCGCGGGCAATCCGCAACCCTGGCAGTGCGACGGGAGGTGCCGGTTCCGGCGCCGGAATTGGAACAACCGTGACCCTTGCACCAGATCATTCCCGTGGCATGAACCGGAACCCGATTCCGGTCCTGCAAGCATTGCATGCTGCCCGTGCCGCGGATGAGTCATGGTGGAGGCGTCACCCAACCGAGGCGGCAGTGCGGCGAAACACCAACGCCACTGCACCTGCCGACTGGACCATCCATGACCACACGCATGCTGATCGACGCGGGCCACCCCGAAGAAACCCGCGTTGTCGTTTCCGACGGACATGAACTGCAGGAATTCGACGTTGAATCATCTGTCAAGACACAGATCAAGGCCAACATCTATCTCGCCAAGGTTGTTCGCATAGAGCCTTCGCTGCAGTCCGCCTTCGTCGAGTACGGGGGCAACCGCCATGGTTTCCTTCCGTTCAGCGAAATTCACACGGACTATTTCCAGGTTCCCGTATCCGACCGCGACGAGATCACTGCCGAACAGGCGAGACTGGTCGAGGAAGCGAGCCTTGACGACATCAACGAGGACGAAGCGGCGGACACCCCCGACGGCGAAACCGTTCCTGCCGAGTCAGGCACCCCCCCGGCACGGGGTAGTGGACGCCGCCGCCAGCAGGACGATCGCGAAGATCATCCCGAATCGATCCTTCATGCGGCCATCCTCCAGCGCGGATACCGCATCCAGGAGGTGATCAGGAAGAACCAGATCCTGCTGATTCAGGTTACCAAGGAAGAACGCGGCACCAAGGGTGCCGCGCTCAGCACCTATCTGTCGATTGCCGGACGCTACTGCGTGCTGATGCCCAACACGCCCCGTGGCGGCGGCATCTCGCGCAAGATCACGGACCATGCACAACGCCGGCGCCTCAAGGAGGTTGCTGCGGGCCTCGACATTCCCGAAGGCATGGGCCTCATCGTCCGCACCGCCGGCCAGAACCGCTCGCGCCCGGAAATCCGCCGCGACTACAACAGCCTGCTCAAGCAGTGGGAGGACCTCCGGGACAAGACGCTGAAGAGCACGGCGCCCTGCCTCATCAGGGAAGAGGCCAGCATCATCAAGCGGGCGATCCGCGACCTTTACACGAAGAGCGTGGAAGAGGTGCTCGTGGAGGGGGCCGAGGGCTACCGTACCGCCAAGGCCTACATGAAGTTCCTCATGCCGAGCCATGCCTCGAGGGTGAAACTCCACCGGGAACCGGTCTCCCTTTTCCACACCTTTGACGTGGAGAAGGAAATCGATGCCATGCACAGCCCCGTGGTGCCGCTGGCTTCAGGTGGCTCCCTCGTCATCAATCCGACCGAGGCACTTGTGGTCATCGACGTCAACTCCGGACGTTCCACACGGGAGCGCTCCATCGAGGAGACGGCGCTGAAGACCAATCTCGAGGCGACCCGGGAAATCGCTCGCCAGATGCGGTTGCGGGACCTTGCCGGGCTGGTCGTCATCGACTTCATCGACATGGACGACCGTCGCAACGATGCCACTGTGGAACGCCGCATGAAGGAGGCGGTGAAGGGCGACCGCGCCCGCATCCAGGTTGGCCGTATCAGTCACTTCGGCCTCATGGAACTTTCCCGCCAGCGTATGCGTCCCAGTCTCGAGGAAGCCATCTCGGCGCCGTGCCCGACGTGCAACGGTTCGGGTTACATGCGGTCGACCGAGTCGACGACACTGCACGTGTTGCGGGGTATTGAAAGTGCGGCAGCGGGCAGGACCGGCGGAACACTCCTTGTGACCGCGCCGATGGCCATCGCCTTCCAGCTGCTCAACCACAAGCGGCTCATGCTGACGGGAATCGAGGATCGCTACAAGGTCACGGTGACCATCGAGGCCGATGACCGGCTGCTGGCGCCCGACTTCCGCATCGACACCGGGGAGTCCGGAGCGGCTGCCCATGCTCCCCGGGAAGACGCCACTCAAGTCCCCGACGAATCCTCATCTCCACGACGCCGCAAGCGTTCAAGGCGCCGGCGCCGTGACCCCGGCAGCGAAGCGGATCCGGATCCGGTGAAAGCCGACGGCCAGGAAAGCGAGGACGAGGCCGCCGAGCAGGGAGAGCGCAAGCGCCGGCGAAGGGGCAGACGCGGTGGCCGGCGGCGCAAGGCCAACGGGGAAAACACCCAGCAAACCGCTGGCGAGAATCGCCAGGGGCAGCAGGATGACACAGATCCGGCGCCCGCCGCGGAGACTTCCCCTGCGGATAGCGGGGCGGAGGCCGCGGCCGGATAGGGACTAGCGGCGTATGCCGATGCCCCGTCCGGAAAGCGACGGACGCCCAAGGCTGTCGTGGGCGGCGCGCACGGCGGCGAGGCGGCAGGCAACGGCCTCCGGAAAGCGGCGCGGGCGGCGGGTCTCACTGTCCATGAGGATCTCGATCAGCTCGAAGGACGCAGCGACATAGTTCTGCCGCTCCTGGATCATGGTCAGGAAGCTCACGATCTTGTTGTGGTCGTGATCGACAAGCTGGGCCGTGATGAGGAGTGGATCATCGAGCAGGACCTCCCGGATGTACCAGGACGTGTCCTGGAGGGCAAAGATGGTCGTGCCATCGGCAGCGAGGGATTCGCGCGACAACCCGAGGGCCGAATAGAACGGACCGGTGGCCCGGTCGAAGAGCCTGGTGTACGAACGGATGCCCATGTGACCGTTGTGATCGACAAGATCATGGGTCACGGCAAGACGCAGCGCCTCGAAGGGAGCCCCGATCACCACCGTCATGCCGTCAGTCGGGAACCCGCGGATCGGTGACCGCCATACAGCTGTCCGGAGCATTGCGCAGACCGTCGGGACAGTGAATGGCCAGCACACGGCCGATTTCGGAGACTCCCTCCACCACGTGTCCGCGCTCCGCGAGAGCCTCCCCGACTTCGCCCTCGGCGAAGACCACATGGGGGAGGCCGCGATGATGCACCCGTGGGCGGCCCACGGCATCATCCAGCGACAGGCCGTCATCAAGAACGTCCGTCAGGACCTGCGCCATGAGGACGGGCGATGCTGAACCTCCTGTCGCCGTGCCGGCAAGGACCACCGAACGCAACACGTCGTTGACCACGATCACAGGCAGCAGGGTTTCATCGGTCCCGGATGACGCCGGGACGACGATGCCGGTCCCGGGCAGCACGGACCCGTCACCGAAGAGACCGTTCAAGGTGAAGACACAGGCCACGGCGTTGCCCATCCGATCGGCGGTGACGACTCCCGTGGCATAGGGCGATTCGTCGAGCTGCACCGGTGATCCCGGCAGCGCCGCCGGATCCGTTGCCCGGGCAGCACTGTAACTTTCCATCAGGTTCGCCGTTCCGCCGAACCCGCGCGCCACCGTCAGGCGCAGGGCCACCTCGGCAAGCAGGTGGTACCTCTCCGCGTCACGGTCCAGCGAACCGGCGTCGCCCAGCAGAGCGAGAGCCGTCAATGTCGAGGCCCCCGCATCGATAGTCCCGTCCGGCACCTCTACGGCCAGATCGGAGGCTATCAATCCACGCTCGAAGGCGAATGTTGCCGGATCGGACCACGCCACCGCGTAGGCGCCGAACTCTTCAGGCGTGATCACGCGGCCCGCCTCATGGGCTGCCTCCATGATGCTCCGCGCAGTCTGGCCACGATAGAAATCGCTGGCCCCGCGGGTCCTGATTCCAGACAGCATGTCCGACAGTTCGAACTGCACCAGAGTGTCGCCGACACCAGGCATGTCGCCTGCCGGGGAAGCAAAGAGACGCCTGGCCTCAGTGTCCCCGAGCAGGATGCCGGAGGCGTGTGCAAGATCGCTTGCGAGAGCGGGCGACACCTGCACACCGAACCGCGCCGCACGTTCGGCGGGAACCAGCAGATCATGCCATGCGAGATTGCCTTGGACAGCCTGCAGAGCCGACATGCCGCGCACGGCTCCCGGGATCGGCAGACCGGCCCCTTGCGTGGCGGCCGGACGGTTGCGGAAATCCAGAAGTCTTGTCTGGTTTTCCGCTTCCTCGTATGACAGGCACAGACCGCCGGAAGCGAGCGAAACCCGCGAGGGGTAACTGACCGCCGCCATGAAGAAATATGCCACTGCCGCATCCGCCGCGGTTCCTTCCCGTGCCAGCACCTCCATGGCGATCCGGCGTGACAGGCCGTCTTCGCCCGCCACCAGGCCGGTTTCGCCACTGCCCACGACCCGGCCGACGGGAGGCCCCCCCTCTTCAAAGGTCCCGCAGCCGACTGTCGCGAGGGAGCATGCCAGAACCAGCGCACACGCCAAGGGACTGTCTGTTCGCGCAATTGTGTTCAGCATGACTGTCCTTGCGGCCTTGTTCTGTGGCGCAGACAGCACCCGGGCCCAGTCGGGTCAGACCCTGTCGCTTTTCCGTGACGCAGAGATCGAGGGTATCATCAGCAGCTACGCCGAACCACTGTTCCGCGTCAACAACCTCGACTTCAACAGGTTCGCCATTCATCTCGTGGCCGATGACAGTCTCAATGCGTTCGTCGCCAACGGCAAGCACCTGTTCCTGTTCAGCGGCCTGCTGCGGCGCAGCGACGATCCGGGCATGGTGATCGGCGTCATTGCCCACGAAGTCGGGCATCTGGCCGCCGGCCACCTGACGATGGTCCGGGGCGCCATCGAGGACGCTTCGGCGATGGTCATTCTCTCGACATTGCTCGGCGTCGGTGTCGGCCTCGTTGGTGGTGGCGAGGCGGGCGTCGCTGTTGCCGCCGCCGGACAGCAGATTGGAACCCGCACGTTTACCCGCTTCAGCCGCATCCAGGAGTCGGCTGCCGATCAGGCGGCGCTCAGGTCCCTTGAACTGGCCGGCCGGTCGGCGGAAGGGCTTCGCGACCTGATGAAGGACCTTGCGCAATCGGAACTTCTGCTGTCGTCGTCCTCCGAGATTCCCTGGTTCCTGACCCATCCCCTCAGCACGGAACGCGTGCACACGATGAATGCCCACATCGAGCGTTCCGCCTTCAGCGGCGGCGCCTTCGACCCGGACGAGATCGACCGCCACAGGCGCATGATCGCCAAGATCACCGGTTTCCTTCTCGATCCCGGTGCCACATACCGCGCCTATCCGGATCCCGGGAAATCGGTCTATTCCCGCTATGCCTGGGCCATCGCCCGCTACAGGGAACGTCTGATGGACGAGGCGTTGGCCCTCATCGACGGCCTGATCGCGGATGAACCGGAGAACCCCTGGTTTCACGAGCTGCGCGGCCAGATGCTCTACGAGACCGGTGACATTGCCCCCTCTGTTCCCTCCTACACACAATCGGTCAAGCTGGCCCCCGGGGAACCGCTGCTGAGAATCAATCTGGCACGCAGCCTGCTGCAGCTCGACGACGAGGCCGGCTGGCGCGAGGCGGTCCGCCATCTCGACGAGGCGCGTGTCCACGAGAGCGACATGCCGGTGACATGGAGCCTGCTTGGCCATGCCTTCGAAAAGCTGGGCGACATGGCGCGGTCCCGGGTTGCCCGCGCCGAGATGCACTACCTGAGAGGCGAGCTCCAGCGTGCCCGCGACCTCGCCGGGGACGCGATTGACGGCCTCGAGTCCGGAACCACCGACTGGTTCCGTGCCACCGACATCCTGGCCGCCACGGACTTCCTGGAAAGGGGGTGACCGCCGGCGGCGGTTGCACCTGCCGGCGGTGCAGTGTGAAATGGGCCGTCGTTTCGTGCCGGGCAGGGGTGATCCGGGCAGGGGCGGCGGTGATCTCTTGGGGATGACATGCCCGCTGATATCCGAATCCTGGTTCTCAACGGACCCAATCTCAATCTTCTCGGCACAAGGGAACCGGGTATCTACGGCCCGCAGACCCTGTCCGACATAGAGGACGCCGTGCGCCGGCGGGCCGGTGAACTCTCCATGGTGGTGGACTTCCTGCAGAGCAACCACGAAGGCGAACTGATCGACGCCGTGCAGAACGCCGGTGGCCAGGCGGCGGCACTTGTCATCAATGCCGGTGGACTGACCCACACGTCAGTGGCCCTCGCCGACGCCCTGAGAGCGTTCGACGGTGTCATTGTCGAGGTCCATCTCTCCAACATTCACGCCAGGGAACCCTTCCGGCACCATTCCCATGTGGCGGGTGTCGCCACCGGGTCGATTTGCGGATTCGGGGGCCACGGCTACATACTGGCCATCGAAGCCATTCACACCATTGTCGGATCCCCGTCACCATGAGCCAAGAACCCTTCCCGCTCGACGCGGAGGCGATACGGGAACTGGCGCGCCTGCTCGAGGAAACCGGCCTTGCGGAAATTGAGGTGGAGAACGCCGGACGCAAGCTGCGCGTGGTGCGCGGACAAACCTCCGTTACCGCCTTCCCCTTGCCCCAGGCCGCGGTGCACCCTCCGGAAACCATCCAGGAAACCGTTGTCGAGGGCGCCGTTCGCTCGCCGATGGTCGGCACCGCCTACCTGGCGGGCGAGCCCGGTGCGGCCTCCTTCGTGAAGGTGGGTGACGAGGTCGCAGAGGGCGACACCCTGCTGATCGTCGAAGCGATGAAGGTCATGAATCCGATCCGTGCACCCCACGGCGGCACCGTGACCCAGATCCTCGTCTCCGACGGCAGGCCGGTCGAGTATGGCCAGGTCCTCATGGTCATCGACCCGGCGCATGTTTGACAAGGTTCTCATCGCCAATCGCGGTGAGGTGGCCCTTCGCATCCACCGGGCCTGCCGGGAAATGGGTATCCGCACCGTCGCAGTCCATTCCGAAGTGGACACCAACGCGATGCATGTCCGCCTTGCCGATGAGAGTGTGTGTATCGGTCCGGCGCCGGCACGCGACAGCTATCTCAATGTTCCGGCCATCCTCGCCGCTGCCGAGATCACCGGCGCCGATGCCATCCATCCGGGGTACGGCTTCCTGTCCGAGAACAGCCGGTTTGCCGAGATCATCGAGGAACATGGCATCACCTTCATCGGACCGGGCAGCGAACACATTCGCCTGATGGGCGACAAGATGGCGGCGCGCAACAAGGCCAGAGACCTCGGGATTCCGGTGCTGCCAGGTTCCGACGGTGTGGTGCGTGACGCGGTCGAAGCCGCTGCGATCGCCCGGGAGATCGGCTATCCGGTCCTCCTCAAGGCGGCGTCCGGCGGCGGCGGCCGCGGTATCTCCCTGGTGGAGGACGACTCCGACATGGAGGCGATCTTTGCCCGGTCGAGGCGCGAATCGGAGGCTGCATTTGGCGACGGATCCCTCTACGTGGAGAAGTTCCTGGCCAATCCGCGCCATATCGAGATCCAGGTCGCAGGCGATCTCGAAGGACGCGTCGTCCACCTCGGTGAACGCGATTGCTCGGTGCAGCGCCGTCATCAGAAGATCGTCGAGGAGGCACCCAGTCCGGCGCTCAATGCCGGGCAGCGGCTCGCCATCGGCGAACTCGTCGTCGATGCCATGGTCAGGCTTGGTTACCGGAATCTCGGGACGGTGGAGTTTCTCTACGAGGACGGTTTGTTCCACTTCATCGAGATGAACACCCGGTTGCAGGTCGAACACCCCGTCACGGAAATGGTGACCGGCATCGACCTCGTGCGCGAGCAGATCTGCCTTTCCTCCGGCGCGCCGCTCAGCTTCAGTCAGGATGACGTGACGATGACCGGTCATGCGATCGAGTGCCGGATCAACGCCGAAAGCCCCTTTTCCTTCATGCCCTCGCCCGGCCGGGTGACGACCTACCACGCGCCAGGTGGCATGAGTGTGCGAATCGATTCGGCGCTCTATTCCGGCTATACGGTACCGCCGACCTACGACAACCTGATCGCCAAGCTCGTGGTGTGCGGACGCAACCGCAACGAGAGCATGATGCGGTTGAGACGGGCTCTCGAGGAGTTCGCCATTGACGGTATCGAGACCACCATCCCGCTCCACCAGGCGCTTCTCGGCAACCAGGACTTCGCCAATGGTCACTATGACGTGACATGGCTGGAACGCTTCCTTGCTTCCGCAACCTGAATCGGACGAAGCGGCCGGACTGACCACTCCGATGCTCCTGTCGGCCTATGCCCGGGGTCTCTTCCCCATGGCGAACCACCGGCTCGACAGAAATCCGGAATGGGTGTTTCCCTACCGCCGTGGCATCATACCCCTCAACCACTTCCACGTTCCGCGCAGTCTGGAAAAGGTCTTGAGACGGGGCGGGTTCGAGATCACCGTCAACCGGGCCTTCGCCAGGGTGATCGCCGCCTGTGCCCGGCCGACACCCGGGCGGGAGAACACCTGGATCAGCGTCGACATCGAGAAGGCCTACACCCGACTGCACCATGAGGGTCACGCCCACAGTGTAGAGTGCTGGATGGACGGTGTGCTTGCCGGCGGTCTCTACGGTGTCCAGCTGCGCGGCGCATTCTTCGGTGAAAGCATGTTTTCCGATATCGCCGATACCAGCAAGGTGGCGCTCGTCCACCTCGTCAGGCGTCTCGTCAAGGGTGGCTTCGTTCTTCTCGACACCCAGTTCATCACCGATCATCTGCGCATGTTCGGCGCCATCGAGATCACCGGAGCGGAGTATCTGGAACGTCTCGACCGGGCGCTCTCGACCGAGAGTGCCGACTTCTATTGCCTTCCCCGGTCGATACAGTCCAGCACCCAGATGTCGTAGACCGGGTGCTCGAGCGCCGACACGCCCGGCGTTCCGGCGAACATCCAGCCGCTGAAGACCTCCTCGGGATCACCCGAACGGCTATCCCGGATCTCGAGGAAGGAGGCACTCTCGGGAGTCTGCCAGGGCGGTGTCTTGCGACAGGCCCTGACGGTCACCTGCAATGTCCCGAAGGATCCCGTGTCGCTCACACCGATGGCAAAGACAAAGGCATGGCCGGTCACCTTCTCCATGCCGCCCAGCAGTACCGTGTCGTGATCCTCGAACACCTGTTCGGCCTCGGCGCGATAGCTGGCGATCATGGCAAGGAAGACGCAGGCAATCAGGCGAAGGGCTTGTCCAGTGTTGCCACCAGGTCCGCGAGTACCTTTCGCATCTGCTGCTCGTCGCATCCCATCACCACCGCATCTTCAAGCGCGTCCTGTGCCATGTCGCGAAGTTCGTCAAGATTGTCCCTCAGCACGGCGAGCTTGTCATGGCAACCAACGGGCTCGCCGTCGGGTGAGAGCCAAGTTTCGGGCAGCCAGGTCGGTCGCTGATCCATGAATCCGAGCTACTCGTCTTCGAGGCCGCCGAACATCGACCGCGACACGGCGTCTATCAGGTTGATCGCCCCCTGGGTGTCGGTGAAGAGATAACCGTCACCGGCAGCTTCGCCCGTGCCCGGGTGAAGGGACACATAGTGCCCGCCGAGCAGACTTGCCGAGGCGATCGTAACGATGGTGTCGCGTGGCAGACTGACGCCGGCATCGATGGTCATGGCGACTCTTGCCAGGTACCAGTCCGGATCGAGATCCAGTCCCGACACCTGACCGACCCTGATGCCAGCGATCCGGACATCGTCACCGGCCTGCAGACTACCGATGTCTTCGAACTCCGCGTGAAAGACAGTGCCGGCCCCGTCGGCAATGTCGACGCTGTCATAGACGAAGGCCACGAAGGCCACGGCGACGACGATGACGGCGGCGCCGACAAGGGTTTCGAGTGCGCGCCCGCCCATTTCTAGGGAGTTCCGGATTCCTTTTCCGGGCGCCACGCCTCGTAGTCACCGCGCGCCGGTGCCCGTCTGCCACCACGAAGAAGGTGTCCCTTCGGCAGCCAGGCCTGACCGGTACCGGTGAGATTGGGCTGGTGTTCCCTTTCCCACGCCCTGGTCTCAAGGGGGGCACGGCTCGGCGGCTCGGCAATGGTGCGATGCAGCCAGGCATTCCAGCCGGGCGGCACCCTGGAGGCTTCGGCTGCGCCCCGGTAGTACACCCAGCGCCGCCGCCACCGGCCTTCGGCCACACCCCGTTCCTGGTAGTAGCGGTTGCCGAACTCGTCCTCGCCCACGGCCTCACCCTTCAGGGTCGTGAAAAGCCACGTGCCGATCCTCGACATGCACAACTCCCTTGCCCATCAGGTCGGCGCCATCATGCGCTTGCAGCGCCGAAGAATCCAGAGACCCGAGATGCGGACGACAGGTTGCAAGATAGAGTCCGCCTGGGTTAGGTTTCACTCGCCATCGACGAGAGCCGGGACGACGACACATGATTATTTCCTCCGACAGCCAGAACGGCGTCACCATCGTTTCGATCAACGGTCGCGTGGATGGTGCGTCGGCCCCTGATCTGGAAGGCGAACTCTCCTCCAGGATTCGTGATGGATCCGTTCGCATCCTGCTCGACTGCAACGAGATGAACTACATTTCCAGTGCCGGGTTGCGTGTCTTTCTCCTGGCAGCCAAACGGTGCAAGCAGGCTGGCGGCTTGCTGTCCATTACGTCCCTGCAACCATCCTGCAGGTCGGTCATCGAAATGGGTGGATTCCATACGATCATCGATTGCTACGACTCCCGCGACGAGGCACTCGCGGCCAACGCCTGAGCCATACACACATGCTGACCTTCATCGAGGAAATCCTCCTTCTGACACTGGATGACGAGAACGGCTCGTTCCTGCCCATCCGCGACAACACGATGGACTATGTGCTGGCCGGTGCCGCGCTGCTCGACCTCGCCTTCATCTACCGCATCGACACGGATCCCGAGCGCCTCATGCTCATCGACAGGACGCCACCGGGCATTCCGATGCTCGACCGTGTCCTGGAACGCATTGCCGGATCCGCCGAGGACCGGAACACACGCGACTGGGTCGAGACGCTGGCCCGTGAAGAAGCCGAGAACCTGCGCGAGTCCGCACTCGCCCGGCTGGTCGACCAGGGTATTCTCGAAACTCAGGACAAGAAGTTCCTGTGGGTCTTCCGGGCACGCCGCTATCCGGCCATCGACGGCACCGTCCAGCGTGAAGTGAAGCACCGCATTGCCGGTGTCCTGCTGTCCGACGAGGTGCCAGATCCCCGGGATGTCGCGATCATCTCACTCGCCGACTCCTGTGCCATCCTGCGCAGCATTTTCTCGGACCACGGCATGGATTCCCTGCGACCGCGTATCGACCAGGTCCGCAAACTCGATCTCATCGGCAGGGAAGTGGCTGGCACCATCGAGGAAATCGAACGCACCATGGCGATGGCCATGGCCCGCATCCCGCACTAGAGCAGACTGCATGAATCCCGCGAGCCCCCCTGGACCCGGGCGAGATCATGTTGTTGAACCTCCTGTCGGATGCTAGAGATTCGTCAGCCCGGCAAACGGAGCGATGAGCCAATTCACACGTGTCGAGGGAGCAGGTGATGAGCGATGACGTCAAGATGTGGGGTGACGAGGAATTCTGGGGTATCGGCTATGAGTACGACCCGCAGTTCTTCCTGACCGAACGACAGCAGGAGATCCAGAGGGACCTCATCGATCTGTGCCGGACAACACTCAGGGTGAACGCTGTCGAATCGGATCGCGGTTTCATCTTCCCGCGCAAGAATTTCGAAGCCCTCGCGTCCAAGGGCCTTCTCGGCCTTTTCGTTCCCGAGGAACTCGGCGGCATGGGCGAGAACCACGTCGCCATGTGCATGGTCGTGGAAACCGTGGCCCGCTACGGCTGTCCGTCGACGGCGATGTGTCTCACCATGCACTATGGCGCCTGTTCGGCTGCCCTCTTCCGCTACCACGACAACGACGCCATCAAGGACATCCTGTCGCGTCTCGACCGGGACGTGCTGGTCGGAACCCTGTCCTATTCCGATCCCGAGACGGGCTCTCATTTCTGGTATCCGGTCTCGTCGGGCGCCGAGGCAACCGAGGACGGCTGGAAGGTCACCAAGAAGGCCTCCTGGACGACGTCGGGCGGCTTTGCCGACTGGTACATCGTGCAGACCACGTCACCGGAATTCGGCGGTGACTATTCGGATCTCTCCGTGTGGCTGATCCTGGCCGACGAGGTCGAGGCCGATGTTGCCGGCTGGGACGGCATGGGCATGCGTGGCAATCAGTCGGGGGCGCTCCTGGTGGATGGCGTCTCCATCCCGAAGAACCGCCTTGTGGGCCCCACCGGCGACGGCGCGGTCTCCAATGACGAGACCGTGGACCCGTTCTTCCTTCTGAACTCGTCGTGCGCCTGGAACGGCATTGCCATGGGCATGATCGATATCGCCAAGAGGCACACGACGCGCAAGCGACATGTCGATGTCGGCTTGCGAGTGTGCGATTACCCCACCATCCAGGACTACGTCGGGGAAGCGATCATCGGCACCAACGCCAGCCGGTTGATGACATTGGGTCTTGCCAAGGCACTCGACGAACTCACCGGGAACTGTGACTGGTCGATTCACCGGGATCTCGAGGCCGCACCCCGCGCCGACCTGCTCAACCAGCTCTGGCAGGTCAAGTTCCAGGCAGCCAAGAACGTTCACGAGGTCTCGGACAAGATGCTGCACGCCTGCGGCGGCACCGCCTACAAGGCCGGCCTCGGCATGGAACGCCTCCTGCGCGATGCCAAGGCCGGCTGGGTCATGGGACCGACCAACGAGGTTCTCCGCCAGTTTGTCGGCAAGCATGCGCTTCTCGGCTTCGATTCCCTCGATTACTGGAATACGGCCATCAATCAACGGTCCATCGACAACGAGGTGAGGAAGATGTCCGCCGGGGAGAAGAAGGCCCTGGCGGATCGCCTGCTCGAGGAAGCCGGCGCCGCTGCCGAGTAGCCCTTCCCCACACCTCGTCGGCGCCAGCGCACCGTCTGTCGACGAGGTTCTCCGCCGGTACGATGCCGGGGCAAGACTGCGTGATAGCCGCCCTCTCGAGGGCGGCAGTTCCACCACCATGTCACTGCTCGAGATCGACCGCTCGGATGACCGTCCGGCACGCATCGTTCTGCGCCGGTGCGGGCGTGCGAACCTGCGCGCCAATCCCGGTTCCGCCGACGCGGAATTCCACCTCCTGAAGCATCTGGCGAACCGTGGATTTCCGGTGCCACGGCCACTGGTTCACGATCCGTCCTGCGCCGCGCCATGGCTGCTTCTGGATTACCGTGACGGTGAACCGCTCTGGCATCCGGACGAGGGGCACGCCCTGGCGATGGCCGGTTTCCTTGCGGGTCTGCACGGAATCGTTCCTGGCGGCGCACTCTCCTTCGTGCCACGCCAGACCATGCCCGGCGCTCCGGCATCCACCCGTCTCGACCTGCCGGCGGATCTCGATTGGCCACCCGGCGCACCAGGCACCCGCCGGCTGCTCCACGGCGACTTCTGGACCGGCAACGTGTTGTGGAGCGACGGCGGTCTTGCGGCGGTGATCGACTGGGAGGATTCCATGATCGGCGATCCCCTTGCCGATCTCGCGATTGCCCGATCGAACCTCGTGTGGACCCATGGCATCGGGGCCTGCCGCGCCTTCACGGCGCACTACCGCAACGCCATGGGTCTCGACCCGCATCGCCTGTGGCTGTGGGACATCCATGCCGCCGTGACCATGGCGCCGCACGCGGGGGACTATGCCGCCGACTGGCAGGAACTCGGCCGCAGGGACGTCAGCGAAACGATGATCCTCGAGCGGCTCCAGGACCTCGTCGACGGTAACGTGATGCCGTGATCAGGATCGCGGGCGTTCCTTCCCGGGATCATAGAAGGGGAAGGGCACCACGGTGGCCGGAATGCGCTTCTGGTGCCCATCCATCTTGCCCACCTCGACCTCGTCGCCGATCGAGGCATGGTTCACATCCATGCGGGCCAGCGCGATGTTGCGGTTGAGCAACGGCGATCGCATGCCGCTCGTGACCACACCCACCTGGGCCCGTCCCACATGCACGCAGTCGCCGTGGGCGCCCGCCTCGTTGCCCTCGAGTTCCAAGCCGACCAGCTTGCGCTGCGGGTGGGCCTTGCGCCTTTCGAGAGCCTGACGGCCAACGAAGTCCTCTTCGGTCGTCTTCAGGCCGACGGTGAAGCCGATCCCGGCCTCGAAGGGATCCGTCTGGTCATCGAATTCCTGGCCGGCGAACACCAGCCCCGCCTCGATGCGCAGGAGATCGAGACCCTCGAGACCCAGGGGCAGGAGACCGTGGGGCTCGCCGGCCTCGAACACGGCGTCCCAGACCTCTTCGGCATGCCGGGGATGGCACCACACCTCGTAACCCAGTTCACCGGTGTATCCCGTCCGTGACACGACCACAGGCACGCCGTTGTGATCGCCGACGCGACCGACGGTGAACCTGAACCAGTTGATCTCGTCGACACGCGGGTTTGCCGGCGCCGTCCAGATGATGCCGCCCAGAAGATCGCGGCTGCGCGGCCCCTGGATGGCGAGATTGTGCAGCTGGTCGGTGGAACTGCGCACCAGCGCCCGCAATCCCCACTCCTTCGCCCTGGCACGCAGCCATTCGCCGCCGAAGTCCGTGCCGCCAATCCAGCGATAGCCGGTCTCCGACAGGCGGAACAGGGTCCCGTCGTCAATCATGCCGCCATGCTCGTAGCACATCGCCGAATAGACGACATGGTGATCAGCCATGCGCCGGACATTGCGTGTCAGTGTCCTCTGCATGAGTTCGCCGGCATCGGGTCCGGTGACTTCGAACTTGCGCAAGGCAGAAAGATCCATGGCAGTGACACGCTCGCGGCAGGCCCAGTACTCGTCGATCGCGCCATGGTTGGTGAAGTGGGTGGGCAGCCAGAAGCCATTGTATTCGGTGAAGTTGCGGGTCCGCGCCGCCGTGCGTCCATGGAACCCTGTCTCGCGGGTCATCTGGGGATCGGAATCGGGCATGGGTCTGTTGGCAATCGCCCTCCTGAAGAGATTGTCCCCGGGATAGATACGGATGAGGATATCCGTGGGATTCCAGCCGTTGGCGGGATCAATGGCATCCGGACACGCAGAGTTCACGCACACGACATCCTGAAGCGCCCGGCACAGCACGTAGTCACCGGGGCGTGACCACGGCTCGTCGAGATAGATCTGATAACGGTCGTCGACCAGCGTGTTGTAGAAGAAGTTCATCGCCTGCCAGCCCTTGCGCGGGCGCACGCCGTAAGGTTCGAGCGAGGCGTTGAAGTTGTCGGTGCAATTCGCGTGGCCGGGATAGCCGACATCATCGTAGTACTTCGCCGTGCAGGCGAAGTTGAAGCTGTCATGACGGCCCACCGTGTCCTGGACGATCTCGATCGAGGGCTGGAGGTCTCCGTCGAAGAGCTTGGAAAAGAGGCCAGGAGCGGGATAGGCGGCGCCATTGAGAACACGGGTGGCGGTAGGATCAATATCGCGTTCCAGTCCCCGGTCGAGCGCGGCAAGCGACAGGGCCTGGAAATCGGAACATTCGCGCCCCTCGATATCGAGAACCTGGATGTACTCGCCCTCCCGCACCTCGTAGGCCCGGGCGGTGCCGGCCTCAATACGAAACTCGTCGCGCGGCTCGGCAAGGGGATCGGGCAGGCTCCGCTCCGCCGCCATGGCGGCATCCCTGCGGTTGACAAGGAGTTCGAGAGGTGTCGGCGGCCACTGAGCCGGGATCTCCATGGGGTCTCCTGGCGCTGCGACAATGACAAATCCGTCCTCCTCCACGGCGACCACCTCATCGATCCCGGCCGGTGTCTCGCGGTCGAAGAGGCGCACCGCGCGATCGAAGCGTGACGTCCACCCCTTGCGTTCGAGTGTGTCGAGCAGTGACCGGGCCGCCTCACCACCATTGGTCAACATGGCCGCAAGACCAGCCGCCGGACCGGAATCGGGGCGCCCGAGAATGCCGGGAACCTGTCGTGCCGCGTTGTCGAAGGCGACGACCTCACATGTCTGGCCGCCCTCGGTATTGACAATCTTCAGAGTGTCGCCGGCAAGGACAGTGACCACCACAGAGCCGGCAGCCGGCACAACGTAGCGTTCAACGCCTGGCGGCAGCCTCCTGATCCCGGGAAGCAGAATGCGCGGACGTTCACCTGTTCCGGCCACCATCACAGCCATGGTCAACTCCGTCATGCAGCACAAGCGACCACGATAGAAACCGGTCGCCGCCACCGCAACCCTCCGGCACCGCAGACCAGGAGTTCCTTGCCTCCCCCTTTTCATTCGCCGCGTGATTCTCTACATCGTGACGGTGCTGCGGTCGGCCGGACCTGGATGAACGAACTCTCCCTCTCCCATGGGCTTGTCTTTTGCGACCTCTACAGTCGTGAAGGGCTCGTGCGCCTCGACAACGCCTTCAGCGAGGCGCTGCGGCAACACGACGTACTTCTCTTCAATCGGTTGATGAGCGCCCGGGCAGCCCCCGGGGATCTCTCCGACAGGGAGCACTCCGACCTCCTTATCGATCTTGGACCCTTCGTGGAGGATTTCATCGGCGACCTCTTCCGGGTGGCCGGCGACCTCGAACGTCAGCGCGTGGCGAGCCGCGACCTCGACCCGATCTATCAGTGCAAGCTTGTCTTCGTGCGCCGGCGTGCCGCGCGTGTGCGGCTCGCGGAAGACATCGATTCGATCGATGGCGAGGCCCTCACGCGCGACGTCGAGGCCCTGATCGGCACGGAGTTTGACGAACTCGCCTTCTCGCGGGCCGTTCTCGGCTGGCTCGAGGACGAGGCGGGCCACCCGGAAGAGATCGCCCGTGCGGAACGATTCGCGGCCTGGGCGACGCGCTCGCGGGCCGGAACACTGCGTTTTTGCAAGAGCGCTCTCTTCCGTCTGCCCCAGCGCACAGACCCCGACAGCCTGGTGCCGGTGGCCACTGAAGTGAAGGACGGCGTCACCATGCTTGCGGCCCCACCGGAAGACCTGCGCACCAGGGAAGGCTTCACGCTGACCGATCAGGGCATGGATCTCACACAGGCGATGGCCCACGCCAACTACTGCATCTTCTGTCACAACCAGGGCAAGGACAGCTGTTCGAAGGGTCTGCGGGAGAAACAGGGTACTTCCTTCCGCACTTCGGCCCACCGCATCCCGCTGGCCGGATGTCCTCTCGACGAGAAGATCAGCGAAATGAACCTGCTGAAGGCCCGGGGACACGGCCTTGCCGCCCTCGCCGTCGTCATGATCGACAATCCGCTCGCCGCCGCCACGGGGCATCGCATCTGCAACGACTGCATGAAGGCCTGCATCTTCCAGAAACAGGAACCAGTCGACATTCCGCAGGTCGAGACCCGTACGCTGAAGGACGTCCTCGCCCTGCCCTGGGGATTCGAGATCTACAGCCTGCTCTCCCGATGGAACCCTCTCAACCTGACGCATCCCGTGCCGCGCCCGGCCTCCGGGCGCCGCGTGCTGGTGGTGGGCACCGGGCCGGCCGGCTTCAGTCTTGCCCATCACCTGCAGAACGACGGCCACACGGTCGTGGCCATCGATGGGCTCAAGATCGAACCGCTCGATCCCGATGTCTCGGGCATCGACGTCTTCGGCAACCGGAGGGTGTTCCGACCCATACGCGACATCGCGGAACTCCACGAATCCCTCGACGACAGGGTGATGGCGGGATTCGGCGGCGTAGCCGAGTACGGCATCACGGTGCGCTGGGACAAGAACTTCCTCAAGCTGATACGCCTGCAGCTGGAACGCCGTTCGTCGTTCCGGATGTACGGAGGTGTGCGCTTCGGCGGCACGGTGACCATCGAAAGCGCCTTCGCCATGGGCTTCGATCATATCGCGCACTGTGCCGGAGCCGGGCGCCCGCAACTCATCGACATGCCCAACTCCCTTGCCCGGGGCGTTCGCATGGCATCCGATTTCCTCATGGCGCTGCAGCTGACCGGCGCCGCCAGGCAGGTGTCGATCGCCAATCTCCAGCTTCGCCTTCCTGCGGTCGTCATCGGCGGCGGACTCACCGCCATCGACACGGCGACCGAGGCCCTTGCCTACTACCCGCGCCAGGTCGAACGGTTCCTCGAACGCTACCGGATCCTCGTTTCCGAACACGGCGAGGAGCATGTGCGGGCATCGTGGAGCGAGGAAGAGGCAGTCATCGCCGACACCTTCATGGATCATGCCAGGGCGCTCGCCCGGGAGCGCGGGGAGGCCACCAGGGACAACCGCGAACCGGATCTTCTGGGTCTTCTCGATTCGTGGGGCGGCGTCACCATCGCCTACCGCCGCGACCTGACCGAGGCGCCGAGCTACCGTCTCAACCACGAAGAGGTGGCTCTCGCCCTCCAGGAAGGAATCCGCCTGGCGCCGGGACTGGTTCCGGTTGCCGCGGAGGTCGACCGGCACCGTCACGTCCGCGCGGTCCGCTTCTCCGACAGCGATGGAGGCGAGCACGTGCTCGAGGCCCGCGCCCTCCTGGTAGCCGCCGGGACCCGCCCGAACACCGTCCTGGCACGGGAATCGGACGTCGTGTCGATGAACGGCCGGTTCTTCCAGGCGCTCGACAGCGAGGGCAGGCCTGTCACGCCCGAGGCGAGCGTCAAGCCGGACCGGGTCCACATCCTGATGCACCAGGACGGGGAAGGCCGCGGAGTGAGTTACCACGGCGACCTCCACCCGAGCTTTGCCGGCAACGTCGTCAAGGCACTCGGTGGCGCCAAGCGTGCGTGGCCGGTGATTTCTGACATGCTGAGCGGGCTGGACCGTCTCCCGCAACCAGACAACGTGACATTCTTCCAGGATCTCGACTCCCGGTTCATCGCCCGCGTCACCGCGGTGACACGGCTGACGCCCACCATCATCGAGGTCGAGGTCGAGGCCCCGGAGGCCGCCGGAGCCTTCCGGCCGGGACAGTTCTATCGCCTGCAGAACTTCGAGGCCTGCGCCTCACGGGGGCGGGACGGCACGCTGCTTGCCATGGAGCCGCTGGCCATGACGGGTGCAGGCATCTCGGCGGATTCCACCAGAATCAGCGTCATCGGTCTCGAGATGGGCGGATCCTCCGACCTGATGGGGCATCTCGAACCCGGCGAGCCGGTCATCCTGATGGGTCCCACTGGCAGCCCGACGGAGATCCCCGCAGCCGGGACGGTTCTCCTGGTGGGCGGCGGCCTCGGCAACGCGGTCCTCTTTTCCATCGGCCAGGCGATGCGCCGGGCCGGCGCACGGGTACTCTATTGTGCCGGTTACCGCACGATCATGGACCGCTACAAGACCGACGAGATCGAGGCTGCGGCCGATGCCGTGATCTGGACCTGCGAGGAGGCGCCGGGCTACCGTGCGGAGCGGCCGCAGGACCGCAGTTTCGTCGGCAACGTCGTCGAGGCTCTCGTTGCCTACCAGGAAGGTCGGCTCGGTGAACGGCCCATCGATCTTGGCGACGTCGACCGCATCATGTCCATTGGCTCGGACCGCATGATGGCCGCCGTCAAGGCGGCACGCTCGGGCGCTCTCAAGCCCTGGCTGAAGCGCGATCATGTCGCCATCGCCTCCATCAACAGTCCCATGCAGTGCATGATGAAGGAAGTCTGCGCGCAGTGCCTGCAGCCGCACGTCGATCCGCTGACCGGTGAACACCGACCTCCCGTGTTTTCATGCTTCAATCAGGATCAGCCGATGGATTGCGTCGACTTCGAAGGCTTGAGTGAACGCCTTCTGCAGAACGGTGTTCAGGAGAAGCTCACCCGCCTGTGGGTCGACCGGACCCTTGCAGGTCTCTCCCTTTCCGGACCCGGGGAAACTCCATGAAGGCTCTTGTCGTCCTCAGCCATCCCAGAAGGGATTCCCTGACCGGCCAGGTCGCCGATGCGGTCGCCGCCGGCCTGAACCAGGCCGGACACCAGACCGAAATCGCCGATCTCTATCGCGAGGGCTTCGATCCGATTCTGATGCCGGAAGACGAACCGGACTGGGGACGCGAGGACAAGGTCTACAGCGATGCCGTGCACCAGGAAATGGCGCGTCTGGATCGCAACGAGGCGATCATCCTCGTGTTTCCCATCTGGTGGTGGTTGTTTCCGGCCATGCTGAAGGGCTGGGTCGACCGTGTATGGAACAAGGACTATGCCTACGGCTCCAGGAAGCTCGGCCACCTCAAGGCGCTGGCCATAGGCTTGTCTGCCTCCGACACGGAGACTTATGCGAGGACCGGACAGGACGTGGCCATCGAGACGGAGATCGCAAAAGGGGTCTTCCAGTACTGTGGCATCGACGACGCCAGCTTCGTCTTCCTCCACCATTCGACTGACGGCGGCAGCCGGGCCACGGACATGATCCGCGAGGCCCGCGACATCGGCCGCACCTTCGCCTGAGGCCCTCAATTCATGATCGGCGCCGGACGCCAGCCTGATCGTCCGTGACGAGTTTTCCGCGCTTGCCTCGAAGGGCATGCGCCTCCCGGTGGCATGGTGTGAGATGACGGCGCCGACTGGCGGCTCTACAGGATGAAGCGCCCGAGATCGGAGTTTCTTGCCAGATCGCCCACCCTTTCCTCGACGAACTCGGCGTCGATGACCACGGTTTCGCCGCTTCGGTCGGGAGCGGTGAAGCTGATGTCCTCCAACAGCTTTTCCATGACGGTGTGCAACCGGCGGGCACCGATGTTCTCCACGCTCTGGTTGATCTGCGCGGCAAGGTCGGCAAGAGCGTCGATCGCCACTTCGTGAAAATCGAGCACGATGTCCTCGGTCGCGAGAAGTGCGGTGTACTGGATGATGAGGCTGTTCTCGGGCTCGGTCAGGATGCGCCGGAAGTCGTCTCGGTCGAGGGCCTGGAGTTCGACGCGATTCGGCAACCGCCCCTGAAGCTCCGGCAACAGGTCCGACGGCTTGGCGAGATGGAAGGCGCCCGAACAGATGAAGAGAACGTGATCGGTCTTCACGGATCCATGCTTGGTGGCGACCGTCGTCCCCTCGATGAGAGGCAGCAGGTCGCGCTGCACTCCTTCGCGGGAGACATCGGCGCCGGCCCGCTCGTTCCGGGCTGTGATCTTGTCGATCTCGTCGATGAAGACGATGCCGTTCTGCTGCACGGCGTCGATCGCCGCGCGGATCACCATCTCCTCGTCGAGAAGCTTGTCGGATTCCTCGGCCATCAGGACATCGTGGCTCTCGGCAACCTTCATCTTGCGCCGGCGTGTCTGGTTGCCCAGCACCTTGCCGAAGACATCGTTGAGATTGAGCATTCCCATCTGGGCGCCCGGCATGCCGGGAATGTCGAAGGTGGGCAGAGAACCGGCACCGGCATCCTGAAGATCCAGCTCCAGCTCCCTGTCATCGAGATCCCCGCTGCGCAGCCGGTCGCGCATCTTGTTGCGGGTCTCCTGGCTTGCCTTGTCACCGACCAGGGCGTCGACGACCCGTTCCTCGGCGGCCAGCTCCGCCCGCGCCTCGACCTCCTTGCGCATGTCCTCGCGGGTGCTGGTGATCGCGGTCTCCACGAGATCTCGGACGATCTGCTCGACATCGCGTCCGACGTAGCCGACTTCGGTGAACTTGGTCGCCTCGACCTTGAGAAAGGGCGCCTTGGAGAGCCGGGCAAGGCGACGCGCGATTTCGGTCTTGCCGACACCGGTGGGCCCGATCATCAGGATGTTCTTGGGCAACACCTCTTCCTTGAGATCATCCGGCAGCTGCTGCCGGCGCCAGCGATTGCGCAGGGCGATCGCCACCGCCCGCTTTGCATCGGTCTGGCCGATGATGAACCGGTCGAGTTCGGAGACGATCTCGCGGGGAGAGAACGATGTCATCAGGGCCTCCGTACAGTCTTGCCAGGAGCCTGACAAGGAATGTCACCCTGCATCCAGCACCTCCAGGGTGACATGGCGGTTGGTGTAGATGCAGATGTCGGCTGCGATCTCCAGACTCCGGCGGGCGACCTCTTCGGCCGAAATCCCGTCGACCGCGAGCAGTGCGCGTGCCGCCGCAAGGGCATAGTTGCCGCCCGACCCGATTCCGATCAGGCCGTCCTCGGGCTCCAGAACATCCCCGGTGCCCGAAACGATGAGGGAGACCGACCGGTCAGCCACCGCCATCAGGGCCTCCAGGCGCCTGAGATAGCGGTCGGTGCGCCAGTCCTTGGCGAGTTCCACACAGGATCTCGCCAACTGGCCGGGATGGCGTTCGAGCTTTTCCTCCAGCCTTTCGAACAGGGTGAAGGCATCGGCTGTCGCGCCCGCGAATCCGGCCAGAATGGAGCCCGACCCCAGCCGCCGGACCTTGACGGCGTTGGCCTTGACCACGGTGTCACCCATGGATACCTGGCCGTCACCGGCCACGACGACTCGGTCGCCGCGACGCACCGAGAGGATGGTGGTGCCGTGCCAGGGAGAGTTCGCCATCACAATGCCCATCCAGGTGTCATGGGTTGCTATGTGGCACCCGATCACCACGGATCAAGGGACCCGGCCCGATTCCGCCTCCTCCGCCATGTCCTAGGCGAAACTGTCGAACCAGACACCCGGTCTGTGCTACATGACCTGCCGACACGGACACATGACACGATCCATGCAAGAGCTGTCTGTGGCACCGATGATGAACTGCACGGACCGGCACGGCCGCGCCTTTCTGAGGTGTGTCACGAAACATACCCGCCTCTACACGGAGATGATCGTCGCCGACGCGGTGGTTCGCGGGGACCGCCAACGCCTGCTCGCCTTCGACGAGACCGAACACCCCGTGGCCCTGCAGGTCGGCGGCTGTGATCCGGAATCACTGGCCACTGCGGCGCAGATTGGCGAGGACTTCGGATACGACGAGATCAACCTCAATGTCGGCTGCCCTTCCAGCAGGGTCCGTTCCGGCCGGTTCGGCGCCGCACTGATGGCCCGCGCCGGCCTCGTCGCGGCCTGTGTGGCGGCCATGCGCGATGCGGTCTCGGTGCCGGTGACGGTCAAGTGCCGCATCGGCATCGACGCCATGGACGAGGAAGAAACACTCGCCGGCTTCCTGACCACGGTGGCAGGAAGCGGCTGCACCACCTTCATCGTGCATGCCCGCAAGGCCTACCTCGATGGCCTGTCCCCGAAGGCGAACCGCGAGGTGCCGCCGCTGCGCCACGATGTCGTCCATGATACCAAGCGCATGTTTCCCGACTTCGACATCATCATCAACGGCGGAATCCGGGACCTCGCCTCGGCATCGCACCATCTCGCCCATGTCGATGGCGTGATGATCGGTCGCGCAGCCTACCGGACGCCCTACATGCTGGCCGAGGCCGACCGGCTGATCTTCGGCATCGATGAACCACCCTTGGAGCGCTGCGGGATCGTCCGCGCGTGGCTGCCCTATCTCGAGGAACATCTGGCCCTGGGCGTGCCGCTGGCCCGCATGAGCCGTCACATGACCGGTCTCTATCACGGAGAACCGGGTGCAAGGATCTGGCGCCGACTGCTCACCGAATGGGCCTCAAGGCCGTCAGCGGACGCGACCACGATCAAGGAGGTTCTGGAACGCGTTGAGGACAGCCGTCAGGCGCCGGCCTGACGATGAACCGCCAACGCAAGACATCCGGCCGCGTCGGCGCCGGCTCAGACGGGGGCATGGCAACAGGCCTGGAGCTTGTTGCCGTCGTGATCACGCAGGTAGGCGCCATAGTAATGCTCGTGGTAGTGGGGTCGCGGGCCCGGTGCGCCTTCGTCCGTGGCCCCGAGGGCGAGTCCGCGCGCATGGAAGGCGTCGACCCCCTCCCTTGTGGACGCCAGAAAGGCCGCGTGGGTGCCGTTCCCTGCCGTGGCTTCCCTTTCATCGAACGGCAGGCAAACAAAGAAACCGGGCCTCTCGCCCGGGCGCCCATAGCCGGCGAAACCGTGTTCGAGCGACGAGAACAACCGGACGACGCCCAGCGGCTCGAGTATGGCGTCGTAGAACTGCAAGGCGCGTTCCAGGTCGTTGGTACCGAATGTGATGTGACTGAACATGGGCGTCACCTCCCGAGCTCGTTCATCGCCTGGTCCATCGACGCAACCAGCGCATCGGCGTGGCTGCGCTGGAAGACCATGGGCGGGCGAATCTTGAAGATATTGCCGAAACGTCCCTCCCTGCCAACGAGAACACCGAGTTCCCGCATCCGGTTCTGCACCGCCACCATGCCTTCTGGATCCGGGTCCCGGGTCTCGCGGTTCTGAACGATCTCGACTCCCGCGATGAAGCCGTGGCCACGCACGTCCCCGATCATGGGATGACGGTCCATGAGACCTTCGAGACCGGCCTTGAGGTAGCCGCCCGTCGTGCGTGCATTCTCAAGCAGGTCCTCGCGCTCGAGAACATCGAGAACGGCAATGCCCGCGGCACAGGCGACCGGATTGCCACCGAAGGTCGAGAAGAGGCCCAGGGCCCGGGAAAACTCCTCGAGTATCCCGGCGGTGGTCACGACCACACCGAGAGGAAAGCCGTCGCCCACCGGCTTGCCCAGAGTGACGATGTCCGGTTCCATCCCGTGGTAATCGAACCCCCACATGTGTGTGCCCGGGCGGCCGAAGCCGTACTGCACCTCGTCTGCAACAATCATGCCGCCGGCCGCGCGCACCCGCGCCGCAACGTCCCGCAGGTATCCGGCGGGCACGTCGGGAATGCCGTTTGAGCAGAATGAGGTATCGATCATGAAACAGGCGGTGCCGAACCCCGCGTCCTCGAGTTCCCGGATGGCCCGGTCGGCATCGGCGGCATAGAAGGCGGCGGGTTCGCTGTCCCCTTCAACCCGGTTGCGGTAGGGATCTGGCGACACCAGCGTGCGCACGTGCGGAACCACCGCTTCGGGCCGTTCCGGAGAAAGGTGACTGATCGCCTCGGTGATTCCGTGATAGGCATCCTCCATGACGATGCCGCCGCGCTTGCCGGTGAGCAGGGTGGCGATACGCCAGGCGATGTCGTTGGCCTCGCTTCCCGAATTCACCATGATCGAACAGGTGAGATGGTCGGGCATCGTCGCCTGCAGCCGGTCGGCATAGTCGGCGAGAATTCGGTAGACGTAACGCGTGTTGGTGCCGAGTGCCGCCGCCTGGCGGGATATGGCGTTGACCACGTGCGGATGGCAGTGGCCGACACTGGGAACGTTGTTGTAGGCGTCAATGAAGGCGCGGCCGTTGGCGTCGTAGAGAATGGCGCCTTCACCCCTCTCGACATGCAGGGGCCTCTTGTAGAAGAGGCTGAGATGCCGGCCGAGCCACCGGTGACGTCTTCCAAGTTCGTGGTCGAGCGCATCCGACTCGGGCGTTGTCACCGTACCCTTCGGACAGCGCTGCGGCATGCGCAGGGCATCGCGGATCTCCACGGTGGCGGCGTCGGGACCGGTCTGGAACATGATGTCGAGGGCTGCAAAGACATCCAGGTCATATCCGGGCATGTAGGGTGGAGAGCCAAGGCGCGCCACGGCCCTGCGCGCCACGATGACCGCACCGATGGCGAGGCGGGTAACGACCATGTCGAAAAGGGCATCAACCTCGTCTTCGCGCAAGGCGAGAACCGAATCGAACCCGATCGCCACATCGATGATGTCGTCCATGGGCCGGTCCGAACCAAGGGCATAGTTGTCGCATGCCAGGGCAAGTTCGACTGCTACGGGCCCATGCATCATGTCGCCGAAATCAATCACACCGTTGGGTTCGTCCGGCGTCTCCGCACGGGCGACGACATTGTTCCGGTTGGCATCGTTGTGAATGACCTGGCTGCGGAAGTGGTTCCAGCGCGGCAGGACGTCCCCGATGAAACGGTCAAGCGCGGTGTTGACGAGTTCGCGTGACGAACGTTGTGCGATGTCGCCTGTATGGACGCGCAGCTTTGGCGCCTGCCGGATGTCCCACAGCAGGGTATGCCGGGCGGCCGGGTGGAAGAATCCCTCGAGGGCACGATCGAGGCGCGCCACCAGGGTCCCCAGACCGTGACGCTGCCGGCGCGTCGAGGGGAACGAATCAACACTCAACCCCGGGACCCAGGTGAGCAGGCGCACGATACTCTCGCGGCCATCGGGCGCCGTGGCCCTGGCAAAGGGTTCGCCGGTGAGGGTGGGCACCACCTTCGGCACAAGGATGTCGGGGGCAGTGACGGCGATGTGGCGAAGCGCAGCGTTCTGGAAATCGACAACGCTCGCCTCTTCCTCCGGGTGGTGAAACTTCAGGATCCAGCGGTCGTCGCCGCTTGTGAGAAGAAAATTCTGATCCCGGTCCGAGTCGAGTGGACGGTACTCACCCTCGACACCGAACAACCGGCTGGAAATTCCGGCAAGTGCGGAGTCGGGAAACCCTGGAAGGTCGGTGACCAGGTACTTGATGTTCTCGTCGCGTCCGCTCATCGATCCTGCGCCCCGTTGCCGGCTTGGCCGAGTGTGTCGCGATGCACCGGAGCGATCAAGGCATGGTGGCTTGCGGCGTCATGCCCTTCGCGCCAAGGTTCACCGTCCATTCAGAGGCTATCGCGGCATGTGCCCAGACCACAATCAACCCGTCGATGCATCCGTTGTGCCGCGATTCGGCGATATCCCGACATTCATGCGCCTGCCCCACACGCGCCTCGCGGACGGTCTCGACATCGCTCTCGTCGGCGTCCCCTGGGACGGAGGCACGACCAACCGTGCCGGCGCCCGTCACGGACCACGCGAAATCCGCAACCAGTCGAGCCTGATGCGCAAGGTTCATCACGTCTCCCGCATCGCGCCCTATGATCTCGCCCAGGTGGCAGATCTCGGCGATTGTCCGGTCAATCCCATCGATCTCATGGATTCCTTGGCGCGAATCGAGCGGTTCTACCGGACGATCCACCAGGCAGGCGCACTGCCGCTGTCTGCCGGCGGCGATCACCTGATTACCCTGCCCATCATGCGCGCCATCGCCCGCGACCGGCCCGTCGGCATGGTGCACTTCGATGCCCACAGCGACACCAACGACCGTTACTTCGGCGACAACCCGTACACCCACGGAACACCCTTCAGGCGAGCCGTCGAGGAAGGTCTTCTCGACCCTCGGCGCACCGTTCAGATCGGTATCCGCGGGTCGATCTACGGCGCCGGTGACATGGCCTTCGCGGAAGAGAGCGGCATGCGTGTCATCTACATGGAAGAGTTCACCTCCACAGGTCCCGAAGAGGTCATCAGACAAGCGCGCCGCGTGGTCGGCGATGGTCCAACCTACATCAGCTTCGACGTCGACGGACTTGATCCGGCGTTTGCCCCTGGAACCGGCACACCGGAAATAGGAGGCATGACGACACGCGAGGCCCAGGAAGTGGTGAGAGGGCTTCAGGGTCTCGATCTCGTGGGTGGCGACGTGGTCGAGGTGGCTCCGCCTTTCGATCCCAGCGGCAACACGGCACTGGTTGGAGCAACCTTCATGTTCGAGATTCTCTGCCTCATCGCCGACCGGGTGGCCCGGACCCGTGAGTGAACCCGGCATGCCCACAGGACCATGACGGCGGACCGGTGGTGGAGTCCCTGGTGCTCGGTGGACGACACGACCATCCTCCACGTGGATCTCGCACTCTCCCCGGAACGCGAGGAGCAAGCTGTCACCCTGCTCGACGAAGCCGAAAGAGCGCGGTGGAAACGCTCCCGGTCAAGGCAGGCCCGGCACGCATTTGCCCTGTGCCGCGCGGCCCTGCGCATCAATCTGGCTGCGCATGCCGGCTGTGACGCGGATGATCTCTCTTTCGGCCACCTGGACCACGGCAAGCCATTCGCCATCATGGGCGGCAGGCGTTCCGGTATCGGTTTCAACGTGTCGCACAGCGGTTGTCATGGACTGATCGCCATCGGCGGACATGACGACCTCGGCGTCGACGTGGAAGAACGCTCCTTGCACCGTGACTTCGACGGGCTCGCCGGCCGTGTCTTCGGACCGCAGGAACGCCAACGGCTGGCCCACGTCTCCGGCACGGCACGCCTCCACCTCTTCTATCGCCTGTGGACCATGAAGGAAGCGCTGCTCAAGGCCATCGGCACCGGCCTGTCGCTGGGTCCGTCCCGGTTCGAGATCCCCGATGCGATGTTCGACGGCGGCCGTGCGTGCCTCTTCCGGTTTCCGCACGATCCATCGCCACCTCTGCGCCTCTTCGATCTCGGAGAGGAGCGATTCGCGGCCGCCCTGGCCCGCAGGCCGGGCGCGCACGTCCCCTGACTCTCCGGGACTCGTGCCCGCCTTCGATCCCTGCAACAGGCGCACTCCCCCGGTGACGTCAGACCTTGCCAAACTCAAGGGACTTCCCTTGAAGCCCGACGCAGATTAGGCTTGATTCTCGCAAACGTGCCCTTTGCGGCACGCTGATGAACAAGAACTGACAGGGAAAGCGCCAACATGAGCAAACAACAACTCGACTGGATGATTGACGAAATCAGGGCCGGTCGCCTTGAACGCCGGGAATTCATCGGTCGCGCCGGTCAGCTCGGCTTCGGAGTGGCTGCGGCAACGACCATGTTGAGCAGCGCCGGCATCGCCGAAACGCCGATCAAGGGTGGGGAGGTCCGCGTCGCCCCGGAGTATACCGGCGCCGAGGAGACCTATGATCCCACCAAGATGACCAACAGCACGGACATCCAGCGTGCCTACCAGGTCTACAACAGGCTGACCAACCTTGACCGCGACATGAACGTCGTTCCCAACCTGGCAACCGAATGGGAGGCCACCGACCAGGCGTCCAAGTGGACCTTCAAGCTGCGCGAGGGAGTCGAGTTTCACGACGGAAAGACGCTGACGGCCGACGACATCATTTATTCCCTTGGCGAACACATCAAGGAAGGCTCCGAGTCACCGTCCAAGCCTTTGCTTTCGCCCATCGTGGACATGCGGGCCGATGGACCCAACGTCGTCAGGATCACGCTCGATTCGGGCAATGCCGACTTCCCGGTCACCCTGGGCCACGACTATCACACGTCGATCGTCAAGGAAGGCTGGAAGGACGGTGACCCTGTTGTCGGCACCGGACCCTACAGGGTCACGGAGTTCACTCCGGGACTGGCCTCGATCGCCGAGAAGAACGAGAGTTACTGGAATTCGGATGCCGGTCACGTCTCGACCTTCATCACCCAGGGAATTCCCGACAACGCGGCTCGGTCAAGCGCATTGCAGGCCGGTGATGTCGATTTCGACCTCGATGTCGAGCCCCGTGTCACCGCCTTGTTGGGCCAGAATCCCGGTGTCAAGGCTTACTCGACCCCGTCGGGTTCGTGGTTTGCCTGGATCATGGCGGCCGACAGGGCGCCCACGGACGATCTCAACCTGCGCCTGGCGATGAAACACGCCGTCGACCGGAATGTCGTCGTCGATACGGTGATGGTCGGGCATGGCCGGATCGGTAACGATTTCCCGGTCAACCCGGGCCTGCCGACGTACTGTGATGCCATTCCGCAGCACGACTACGACCCTGAGAAGGCGAAGTGGCACTGGGACAAGACAGGACTCTCGTCGATCGAGCTTGCCGTCGCGAATGCGGCGCATTCGAACGCCATCGATGCCAGCACCATTCTCCAGGAGCACGCGAGGGAAGCGGGGATTTCCATCGAACTCAACCGTGTGCCCGATGACGGGTACTGGAGCCATACCTGGATGCAGGTGCCGTTCTGTGCAACCGGCTGGAACTCCCGTCCGACCGCGGATGCGATCCTGACGATCGCCCATGCCTGTGGCGGTTCCTGGAACGAGACGTTCTGGTGCAACGAGCGGTTCGACGAACTGCTCGTCATGGGCCGCCTTGAAACGGACGATGCCAAGCGCCTGGAAATCTACTGCGAGGCATGCACCCTGCTGCATGACGACGGTGGACTGTTCCTGCCGTTCTTCATGAACTACATCGAGGCGACCACGTCGCGAATCCAGAACTACCACGGCAGCCCCGCCTTCTCGGGCGGCGCCGGATGGCCTTACGAGGAGGTCTGGATCGACGAAAGCCAGGCCTGATTGATCAGGTCGCCTGACGATCCGGGCAGGCGCCGGCGGCTGTTGCCGCCGGCGCCTGTCTTTGCGAAGGCCTGAAGGCGTGCGATGCGGCGATCAAGACGGCAGGCCGCTGGCCGAAGGAAGGACGAGGGAGCCTCCCGCAAGGTTCCGCAACTGCCCTGGACCGTCGTGCGCAATCCCTACCCGGCGATGGACATCGCCGGGCCCGACGATGTCGAGGCCATACATGACGCCTCGATGCGCGTCCTCGAGGAAACAGGGATCAACATCCTCCTCGGGGAAGCGCGCGACATCCTCCGTGACTCCGGAGTCGCCGTCACGCCGGGCGAGACCCGGGTGCGATTCGACCGCGGCTTCATCGAGGAAGCGGTCGCCCGGGCACCGCGTCAATGGACTCTCCATGCCCGCAATCCGGCGCGAAACCGGGTCATGGGAGGCAACCACATCAACTTCTTTCCCGTGGCCGGCAACCCGAATGTCTCCGACCTCGAGGGTGGCCGCCGGGCGGGCAATCTCGCCGACTATCGCGACCTGCTGCGCCTCGCCCAGGTCATCAATGCGGTGCATGGCTGCACGCCCATGCTGGAACCCGTCGAGGTCGACCCCGATATCCGCTATCTCGACATCGTCGGCGAACAGCTTTTCCTGACCGACAAGATCGCCTTCGGCTACTCGCTCGGCCGCCGCAAGATCAGGGATGCCATCGACATGGTCCGCATCGCCCGTGGCATCAGCGAGGCCGTGCTCCTCGATGAGCCCAGCATCTGGACGGTCGTCAACTGCAACTCTCCGCTGCAGCTCGATGTGCCGATGCTGCATGGCATGATCGAGATGGCCCGGCACAACCAGGTCATCGTCGTCACGCCGTTCACGCTCGCAGGCGCCATGGCACCGGTTACCATTGCCGGTGCCCTGACCCAGCAGAATGCCGAGGCACTTGCCGCCATCGCCTTCTGCCAGACGGTGCGGCCGGGAACTCCGGTGGTCTACGGCGGATTTACCAGCAACGTCGACATGAAGTCCGGCTCTCCGGCGTTCGGCACGCCGGAGTACGTCAAGGCGGTTCTCCTCGGCGGCCAGATGGCGCGTCACTACGCCCTGCCCTACCGCTCGTCCATCGTCAATGCCGCCAACTGGCCGGATGCCCAGGCGACCTATGAAAGCGCCATGTCGCTGTGGGCGACCGTCCAGGGCCACACCAACATGGTGATGCACAGCTTCGGCTGGATGGAGGGGGGCTTGAGTGCCTCCTTCGAGAAGATTGCCATTGATCTCGAAATGGTCCAGACCATGATCAAGGCCCTGGAGCCGGTAGACTTTTCAGAGCCCGAACTCGCCGTTGACGCCATTGCCGATGTCGGTCCGGGGGGGCACTTCTTCGGTACGCGCCATACGCTCGAACGCTACGAAACCGCCTTCTACGAGCCGATTCTCTCGGACTGGCGCAACTTCGAGACCTGGAAGAGCGATGGCGCCATCGACACCACCAGGCGCGCCACCAGGGTGTGGCGCCAGCTTCTCGACGAGTACGAGACACCCGACATGGACCCCGGCATTGCCGAGGAACTGACCGCCTTCATCCGCCGGAGAAAGCAGGAAGGCGGCGCCACGGCAGACGACTGAACTGACAGGGATCCGTGCCGCCAGCCACATTCAGACCTTCACGTCTGTCGGCACACCACCTGTCACCGGCAAGAACGACAGCACGAGAACCCGGGTAAGCGTCACGGCCTGCTGCGATACAGCGTGGCTGGCGCGTGGCCCGCCGCATTCGGGAGTTGTGTCCGTCGACAGCTGTCAGGAGCTCACCGGATCCTGTCGCTCGTCAGATCAACTGTTCCGTGGACGGGCGATAGTTCGGGCACAAACCCCGGGACCTCCATTCGGCGTCCGGGAGCCTGGGAGTGGCACAGCAAAGGGCCCGTCAAATGGGATGAAGAACGAGCTGCCCGTGGATCGCAGGTGCACGCTTGAAGTCGTGCACTACACAAGTGTACATTTTTCCCTATGTGAAATTGGATAATTGACTTAGGGGAAAGGTCATGCGCACCATCGAGGCCGTCAAGACCCTGGCCGAGTGGGACCGCTCCGGTTGGTCCGTTTTCACGCTCCCGGACCTGCGCAAGCTCTTTCCGCACCAGTCGGACAAGACACTCTCCGAGAGCCTGCGTCGCATGGTGCGGCAGGGAGTGCTTGAGCGGGTGGCCAACGGGGTTTTCGTGAATCCACTCTCGGGCCACAGCCGTGTCGGGCTGTTCGAGCGGATTGCCAGTGCGATCCGGTGCGGCGAATACAACTACATCAGCCTGGAATCCGCCCTCTCGGAATGGGGCGTGATCTCGCAGGTGCCGCAAGCCTATTTGACCGTCATGACGACAGGAAGGAAGGGCACATTCAGGACCCCCTACGGCGTGATCGAGTTTACCCACACCAAGCGGTCGCCGGCGGACATCGCGAGAAACACCATCGAGCGGGGGCGCCCGTTGCAGATTGCCACGGCACCGGCAGCGCTGCGCGACCTGCGGCGTGTCGGGCGCAATCTGCATCTCGTCGATCTTGAGGCGTTGCAGGAATATATCGACGCAAAGGAGCAGGCCTCGTGAGCGAACAAGGTACGTTCCGCGAACTGGCCGATGTTGCGCTCCAGCGCAATCCCCAACTCGCCGGCATGGAAGTTATCGTCGAGAAAGAACTGCTGCACTACGAACTGCTTCACGTCCTCCAGCGCGGGCGCTGGCTTGACGGTCTGACGTTCCAGGGCGGCACGGCACTTCGACTCTGCTATGGATCCTCCCGGTTGAGCGAGGATCTGGATTTTTCGGGCGGACCTGGCTTTTCGGCCGAAACCATGGACGGTCTGGCCGCATACCTGGAACAGACGCTTTCCAAGCGGGGGCTGGCTGTCGACGCAAGGCCTCCGAAGACGGTCACCGCGCATCGCCCTTCAGACGGTGGCGTATCCACCTGGCGCATCTCATTTGAAATCCAGCCCCGCCGACGCGACGTTCGCAGGCAGATGGTCAATCTCGATATAGACAATGCGCCGACCTATACGGACGCGCCTGGAGCAATCGCCCAGAACTACGGTGTGACGCGATCCTCCGAGATACTCGTGCGCGTCCAAAGCCGGGAAGAGATCCTTGCCGGCAAGCTCGTGGCTTTTTCCGACTCGGTGGCGAACCGGAACCGCCCACGCTACCGCGACGTCTGGGACATGAACTGGCTCACAAGGACCGGAACGACAGTCCGGGCCGACCTGCTGCGTGCCAAGGTGGATGACCGACTCATCGACCGATCCTGGCTGAAGACCGCAGCCACCACCGCCGGAGACATCGTGGGTTCGCGGGCATTCTCTTCCGAGATGAGGCGATTCCTGCTGCCGCATGTAGCGGAAGAGACGCTCGACAACCCGATGTACATGGAGTTTCTCGCCACCGAAACCGAGCGCCTGATGCGGACGGCCGATGCCTGCCTCGACGAAGTGGACCAGAGGGATTCCGGCCACTATCCCCCTTCGACTGCCGACGAAGAATCCGGCTGAGGTCGAGAAGATACCGCCTGCTGTCCCGCAAGCCCGGAGGATTCCATGGCACGTCGTGGCGACGCGGCTACCGCTTGCTCCTCACTGGCCCTGCCAGAGCGGATCGGAGCAGAGCCCGGACTCGTGGCGTGCACGCGGCATCATTCGATGACGAGGTCGCCAAGTTCCGCCTCGATAACGCCATCGGTGTCATCGCTGTCCGCCGAGATGCCGAGACCGAGAAGGACGCCAGGTGGCGTACCAAAGGCCCGCCGAAAGTCGGCGGTGAGGTCGACGGATTCGGCGAATGTGCCGTTCCCGGTTCCCCTGAGGGGAACGAGAACGCCGCGTGGCTCCAGGTAGGGGCTGTTGACGATTGTTCCGGGTTCGTGGTTTCCGCCCCGGACATAGACAAGGATGCGCACCGCCTCGTGCTGGAAAACCCGATCGGCGGAGGCATCCTCCATGTCGTCTGCAAGTTCCCGGGGCGCGAACAGGAAGTAGAGGGCGATGTTGCGGTCATCACCACCCTTGAGCGAGAGATCCGTGGGCGCCACGCCCTGCTCCACCGCCCAGTACCAACTCGCCTGGCGGGCATGCCGGACATCACGCGGAGCGGGACGCCAGAGAATGGACACACTGTCGTCGGACTGAATTCTCAAGCGACTGCCTTCCTGGATGTATTCATTGGCGGAATGAAACAGAAAGGACTCGTCCTGCCAGCTTCCGTCGAACATGACCGTGCGGGCCGAAGCCCACTCCGGCGCGAGGAGCAGGAAGGCAAGGGCAGCAATGAACCTCATGGCCCGGCCTGACGGAAGAGGTAGACCGGGCTCGACCAGGCCCGGTGACCGTCCTCTGTCGTGACCCTGATCCACAGGGGATTGTCGCCGTCGTCATGAAGGGCGACGTCGAGGGTCTCGGTCATCCGCGTCACCGTCAGACCTTCGGGCAGCCGGGTCAGCGATACATGGCGTTCCAGCCCTCCGGCATCGACTACGAGAGGTTCTTCGCCGATATCCTGCAAGGGCATGGCGATGTCGACGTGGCCCGCATCGAGTGCAAGGTGCCCGGACCAGGACTCAAGGCCCGCGTCGAACCCGACAAAGTTGCCGGTGGTCAGCACGTCGAAGACCACATCGCTCTTCCCATGGCGAAGGAGGGGGCGCTCGTGGTTCCAGGCACAGACGGTGGAAAAGCTCCCGATGACGCTTCCATCAAACCTGGCCCTGCCCCGCCATCTGGTCTGCCGGCCGCGGCCGCGATATTCGGCGCCGTGAAAAAGAACCCTCAGGCGCGTGTCGGTGGCATCGGACCGGTATCCCGGCAGGGACGCGACCACGCTGGCGCCATTGAGGATGTCGATGCGAAGGATTGGCGAGCGCGTGGCCACATCGAGATGAAGACGGGCGACCGTCCGGGCAGTCGAGGCAATGTCACCCATGAGGAGTGTCACGGCAGGACAGGGTTCCACAGGACCAAGTCGGGGGTCGGTGTCGAAGCGTGAGGCCGGTTCGTCGAGCATCACGCGCACGTCCATGTGGAGACGGCACCCGGTGGTTCCGTAGTGATGCCTGCGGCGAAGCGACCGGAAGATCCCGTCCCGGTTGAGGTGATCGGCGAGAAAGCAGGTCAGGCCACCGTAGGCGCCGAATTCGGAGGCCCCGGGATGGGACGCTCCCGGACGGCCCTTGTGCACATCACTGTTGCAGACGAGGCCGTGGCGATATCCGAGGGCAAAATTCTCGGCCATCAGCCACTCGAAGGTGCCCCAGTTCGAGTGGATCTCCACCGCCGTGCGAAGTGCACCACCGTCGGCCGCCGCGATGTCGGCCGGACGTCCGCCAATATGGGCAAACACAACACAATCCTCGTCACGAAGGGCTTCAAAGAGTTCGCTCGAGGTGTTGACGTCGCTGGAAAGGCCGGCGCGCTCATGAAGCAGCGCATGGGACGAACGGCGGATGGCGCGTCCCTCGTGCCGGAAGAAGACGTTGTGGTCACCTCCCATGGAGGTGTTGCCGGACCACTCGTAACCCGGGAACGTCACGAACCGCCCGTCCTCGTTGAAGGTCGCGGCAACATCGTTGATGCGCTGCCAGAACTGGTCGTTGATCTGGAAGTCGTTGGCCTGATGGCTCGTGACGTCGAGAAAGGCGCGGTCGCGGGCGAACGAGAAGTACTCCTCGATCGTGTTGATCCCGACGGTTTCGCCGCTCTGGCCGTGGAGGTCCCCCCAGAATGTCTCCGGGACGCCCGCCTCCACCACGAGGGGGTTCGATGTGGCCAGCAACTGGCCGTCCAGAGACAGGAGCCTCACGACCACGACGCCTTCAGCCGGACAGGAGAGGCCCTCGATGCGCAGGAACTCATCGCCAGGGGGCCAGTCGATGACGGACGGCAGGCCGGTGATCGCTCCGGTGGCCGCAAGGTGGAACGGGCCCGTCACCTTGCCGGAGGGATTGCTCCACACATCCTCCGCCCGGATCGAGAGTGCGAAGGTGGAGCCGGGGTGCCGCCTTGTCGGCAGAACGACATGCCAGGAGACGGCGTTGCCGGGGACCACGGTGACGAAAGGGCGATCGGGAACGGGAAGGAAGTGACCCGTGGCACAGGCATCGACAAGCACCCGGAACTCGTGAGCACTCTCGGTAAAGGTCTGCATGCGCAGCCCGGGTGATCCGCCCGAACGATCGCCGAACACCACCTCGATCCGGTCGCCACAGGTCATCGACCCGTGTGTAACGATGATCCTGAGCGAGCGGTCCCAGGGTCTCTGGTGGCCGCCTGGCTCCACCCTGGTCACCAGTCGACAGCCGTTGCTGGCCCTCGCGGTGCAATAGTTCATGGCTGCCGGATCATCTGTCTGCCAGCGTCCTCCATCGTTCGCAAAGCGCTGCACGACCTTGATGCCGCCCGTGTCATCAAGGCCGAATCGTCCGACCGTGTAGGTGAGCCGAAGTGTCTGGAAGGAACGGATCTCCACCGGCTCCCGACATTCCAGCGACGCCCTTCCCCGGTCACCCGGATCGGCGCCCGGCTCGGCAACCGGCCACACCTCTCCCATCAGTTCCATCGCAATCGGCCCGGGCACGACGGCCTCCTTCCCGAGGAAACAGGCCCGAGTGGACACTGCCCTATCGCGACAATCAAGATGCACGCTTCGGAGATGGGCGCAATCGCGGCGCAACACCCGCCGCCAGGGTGCTATGATGACAGCGACGGTCCCAACAAGGAGGAAAACGCCATGCCTGACACTCCGCGACAGGCGGCGGAACGGCTCTTTCGTGATGCCATCATCTGGGATGATCACGCAGGGTTTGGCCCCGACCCCGGTGTCGACCTCAACAAGCTGCGCATCTGGAAGGAAGCCGGCGTTCACTATCTCAGCGTCAATGTCGGCTACGATGTCATGGACTGGCGTGACTCGATCAAGTCACTGGCAGCCTTCCGGCGCTGGATTCTCGCCAGCGACGGCTATGATCTCGTCTCCTCGGTCGACGGGATCCGCGAGGCAAGGAAAGCCGGCAATCTCGCGGTGAGTTTCGATCTTGAAGGGATGAATGCCCTCGATGGATCCCTGGACATGGTCGAGATGTATCATCATCTCGGCGTTCGCCAGATGCTCGTCGCCTACAACAGAAACAACCTTGCTGGCGGAGGCTGCCACGACGAGGACATCCGCCTGACAGCGTTTGGCAGGGCCGTGATCGGCGAAATGAACAGGCTCGGCATGATCGTCGACTGTTCACACACCAGTTACTCGTCCTCCATGGAAGCGATGGAGATCTCCACGGCGCCATGCATCTTCTCGCATTCCAACGCCCGGGTGCTGCGTGATCACGAGCGCAACATCCGCGATGACCAGGCGAAGGCCTGTGCGGCAACAGGCGGCGTGGTGGGCATTGTCGGAATCGGCATCTTTCTTGGCGACAACGACATCCGTACGACGACCATGGCGGACCATGTCGACCACTACGTCAATCTCCTCGGACCCGACCATGTCGGCATCGGTCTCGACTATGCCTTCGAAAGCGATGATGACGGGGGTGAAGGCCTCGGAAGCGTCCTCGAGCGCAACACGGACTACTGGCCGAAGGCCCAGTACGACTGCCCGGACATCACCTGTGCGGCACCAGGCCAGATCCTTGAACTCGCCGAGGAACTGTTCCGGCGCCAGTACTCCGAACGGAATGTCCGCGCCATCATGGGCGGCAACTTCATGCGGGTCGCCGAAGCGGTCTGGAAGTAGGGAATCTGACAGACCCTGAAATGACCGGATCAGGAGGACTCGCCGCCATTGTGGTCGCAACGCCAGGCCATGCGGGGTTGCCGATGGCCGAATCGGGCCGAAAGCAATCACGGCCGCAATGGTTCAACCGAGATCGAGTTCCTTCTTGCGCCGTTCCGCCCAGGTGCGGACGATCTGGTCGACGGCAAGGCCGATGAAAGCGACGCACAGGCCAAGCGTGAGACCGATGCCGGTTCCGCGGGGATCGGAGATCGCCCCGAGGATGAGCTGGCCGAGATCGGTGGTGCCGATGAAAGCGCCGATGATCACCATGAAGAGACCGAAGATCACCGTCTGGTTCAATCCCAGCATGATGTGTGGAAAGGCGAGCGGAAACTCGATCTGGACCAGCCTCTGCATGCGCGATACACCTGACATCGTGCCCGCTTCCTGAATCACCGCGGGCACGCTGCGCAGCCCTTCCACCGTGTAGCGGGTGGCGGGCACCAGGGCGTAGACCACGGCGGCGATGATCACCGACGTGTCGGTGATACCGAACAGCATGATCACCGGAATGAGGTAGATGAAGGACGGAAATGTCTGCAGGAAGTCGCAAACGAGCAGCACCGCCCTCGTCGCCAGGGGGTTCTGTGCACACAACGTACCCACCACGAGCCCTCCGACAGCCGCAACCATGACGACAAAGGAAGCCATGTAGGCCGTGATGAGAGCCCTGTCCCAGTACTCCGAAAAGGCGATGAAGAGCAGAAAACCGCCGACGATGAGTGCGGACTTCACGCCATCGAGCAGGAAGGCAATCCCCATCATCAGGACGAGGGTGGCGATGACCGGCATGCCGAGATAGAGATCCCGCATCGGGAAGAGCACCTTGATGATCAGGAACTCGTTGAAGCCCTTCAGGGTGAAAAAGAAGGTATCCCACGTCCAGTCGACCGCCGCCTGCCAGAAGGGAGCTGTCGTGATGCCCTTGTTGTGCGGCACGATGTAGAGGTAGTTGCGGCCCTCATCGAAGATGAACGTCCCCGCCCAGGCGAGGAGAGACCCGGCCACCAGTATGGCAACCAGCATGATCACCAGGCGGTGACGCTCGAAGAAGGAAAGATCCGCAAAGTAGTCCGTCTGCTTGTTGGCCCAGGCCAGCGACATCTTGTCGAGAATCACCGCGATCAGCACGATGCACAGACCGATCTCGATGCCGGTGCCGACCTTGAGGGAATTCAGGGCGATCATCAGGTTCGATCCCAGGCCCTGGGCGCCGATGAAGGATGCAATCACGGTCATCGCCAGGCACTGCATCACCACCTGGTTGACACCGATCAGAACATCGCGCTTGGCGGTGGGCACGAGAACCCTGAACAGCAGCTGGAACCTGCCACACCCGTTCATGATCCCGGCCTCGACGATATCTGCCGGCACGTTCTTCAGGCCGAGCAGCGTGAGACGCACCATCGGCGGGGTGGCGAAGATGATGGTGGCGATGGCTGCCGCGTGATCGCCGACCCCGAAGAGGACGATGACGGGAACGAGGTAGGAATAGTGCGGCATGGTCTGGGCGACGTTGAGAAGCGGATAGAGAGCCGCCTCGACGGTCCTGTTCCTGAAAGCCCAGATACCCAGACCCAGCCCGAGAACCACAGACACCGGTGCGGCCACCAGAACAAACGAGAGCGTCTGCATCGACGGCTCCCACTGCCCGAAGACGGAGACGTAGATCGTGGAGAAGGCCGCGAGGACCGCCAACGCGGTTCCCTGGAGCCTGTAACCCAGAACGATGGCCCAGCCCGTAATCACCGTCCAGGGCAGGGCAGGCCAGCGCAGCCACGGATTCTCGTTGATGAAGTTCCAGTCCGTAAAGGCGACGATGGTCTTGACCCCGCCAAGCATGACCTCGCGGACAGCGTCAATGATGAGGAGAAGTGAGCTCGAGATCGCCCGTGTCATCTCGCGGAACAGGGGCTTGGTCTCGTAGTCATCGATCGTCGGATCGTAGACCTCGATCGGCATCCACTCGAAGAGCAGGTTCTGCACCGTGTCGTTGATGATGAACGGCAGGTCCTTCAGCAGTGGCGGCAACCGCCACAACCAGTTGGCGTCCGAAGGATTCACCAGCAGGCAAAGCAGCAGGAACACAGCGAAGAGGACGCCGAAGCCGATGGTCTTGCGGGGTATCCGTGGTGCCGCCATGGATACCCGGTCAACTCCCTTGCTTGGTGCCGAAGAGGACTTTGATCACACGCGAAGCGTGGAGACTGCCAACGAGCCGACCTTCGGCATCAACCACGCCGACAGGCCGTGTCTGGTTCAGAATCGCTTCGGCAACCGTCTCGATGATCAGATCCTTGGAGACCCTGAGGTCGGAAAGTTCTTCCGTCTCGTCAACCGGATCCATGACGGCCTCGATCCTCAGGACCTTTTCGCGTGGCACGTCCTGGGTGAACTTGCGGACGTACTCCGTGGCCGGCTGGAGAATGATATTGGCCGGTGTATCGAGTTGCTCGATGATGCCCTCCTTCATGATGGCGATACGGTCGGCCAGGCGAAGCGCCTCGTCGAAGTCATGGGTGACAAACAGAATGGTCTTGTTAAGGACTTCCTGGAGTCTCAGGAACTCGTCCTGCATCTCCTTGCGGATGAGCGGATCAAGGGCCGAGAACGGTTCGTCAAGGAACCAGATGTCGGGTTCGACCGCCAGCGAACGTGCGATTCCGACCCGTTGCTGCTGGCCGCCGGAAAGTTCCCTGGGAAAGTAGTTTTCCCGCCCCTGGAGGCCAACGAGTTCCGCCATGTCCCGAGCCCTTGAGACACTGGCACCGGTCTTCATTCCCTTCATCTGGAGCGGGAAGGCGATGTTCTCCAGCACTGTCTTGTGGGGTAGAAGGCCGAAGTTCTGGAACACCATGCCCATCCTGGAGCGTCGCATGTCCAGCAGTTGCCGGCCATTCATGGCCAGGATGTCCTGCCCCTCGATGAAGATCCTGCCTGCAGTCGCCTCGGTCAGCCTGGAGATGCAACGAAGCAGGGTCGACTTGCCCGAACCGGACAGTCCCATGATGACCAGGAGTTCGCCGGAGTGAACCTCGAAGGAGGCGTTGTTGACCCCGACGATGCAGCCAGCCGCCTTGGCGGCATCGGCGTCAACGAACCCATCGGCATCGTCGAGGAGGCTTTTCGCATGACGCCCGAAGATCTTGTAGACGGAGCGACACTCGATGACCGGCTTGCCCTCACCAGCCGTCCGTCCTTGAGAAGGCATGAGCTCTCCCCCGTTTCCGTGCGTTCCCGATCCGCGGGATGCGACTCCTGATTCTTTGTGGTTGGCGCGGCCGGGTCAATGTCTGATGCAATCGGGCCCTCCGTCACCGGAGGGCCCGACAGAAGTTTCATGCAAGGCGGGACTGCCTCACCGAAGATCTGAACTCAGTTGCTTTCGCCGAGAACCGAGTCGGTCCAGGGCTTCCAGACGTCCTCGTTGTCGGCCAGCCACTTGGCCGCGGCATCCTCATGGGTCATCTTGTCGAGATCGACCAGAGCCGCCATGGAGCCG
>MKWU01000528.1_pt1 | contig 72392 bp, 59 predicted proteins | sample 809101 | NCBI WGS metagenome assembly MKWU01 (sample SAMN05860141, study PRJNA318959) | sponge metagenome | host: Aplysina aerophoba | place: Slovenia: Piran, Adriatic Sea, Gulf of Piran | collected 2013-05-07 | reverse complement strand
CTGCGCTACCAGGCGCTTGAACTCCAGACTGTAGGTACGTTGACGAGCCATAACCTGTCCTCCTGGCTCAGCAAGCCTACTGGCTAAATCCCACCGTCAATGTGTCCAACCTCAGGGGTTCATTCCAGTTATATCTGAAGGTAGCCACGGATTCCGAAGCAAAGTAGCCGCCCTGGGTCGCCACGGCGCGGATGACGGACCACCGCATCCCGCTCGCCAAAACGCCATGTGTGCCGTTTTGGCTTGCCAGAAATGGGAAATTTACGGTTGCCAGCTACACGTCTGAACGATCGAGGAAAAACCAGCAGTAAATTAAGGCGAGTCTCATATTTCCAGCTAGAGCACCAAATGTTCGACAGGCATTCGGTTTGTATTTCATCACACTGGCACATCGCGCCCGCTAATTCCCCAAACACCGGGCTGCACCCGAATTAGAGGATCAATCGGAAAAATCTGAAAGAACTCACTCACGCCTCGTTCTTCCGTCAATCGCTCCTTGATTTCGCTGGTGCTTAGCGGATGCCCTGCCTCCTTGACAATAGCAATTACAGCCTGGTGTATAGCAATGCGAGTCTGTCCAATCGTATCCTCTGAAGCTGTGGTCCAAACCATCTTGCGCAGAGACTTGAGTTTCGTTGAGTTTGCTAGAGCGATGCAAAGCACATACTTGTCTAGATTCTCATACTTGTCACCCAGTCTCTTGCTCAATGCAATTAGGATTTCAGACGCATGCCACTGCTTGGCGTTTCCGTCCGAGCAAAGTAATTCTTCCGCTTCGGCGCAAATCTCTAGAATCTTATTGTCAGAGAGAGGTACATGTCGTTTGAGCCCGTATGTTCCTCTCCCAAATAGTAATCCGACCTTCGCAGCAGCGCTATGAGCCCGTCTCAAGTCAATGCTTCTTCCGCACCTTGCCGTGGCGAGTTCAGCGATTTTCGCGAAATGCAGTGGTGACTCTGACTCTGTAAGGATTGCTTCGACAAGAGGCTCTGCTCCGCGGCCGTAGGAAACAAGTGTGCGCGAGCCATCGGGGCTTGCGCTGAAATGACAGAGCTCAGAAGCCATTTCCCAAAGCAACGGTCTGAATTCGCTTGCGGTTTCTGGCAATAGTCCATGCACCAGTGATCGGACATTCGCCTCATTCCACTGTTGGCTCGTAGCAGAGGACAAGAGCACTCTTGCCTCTGAAAAAGTCCGTTCCCAAACAGATTGCCCTATAAGCCCCAAGAAATGGAGGCCGTCTATTTCAATGATGTGAATTTGATCTAGAGGTAGCTTCCTAACTAGGTTCTTGAGGAACTGCTGGTGAGCGCTAACGCCTGTAAACCAAGGATCGATTGCTTCCACACCAGTCAAAAGCAACGGAAAAGATCTTCCATCGAGCAACACGGCTATCCTTTTCTGCAGAATTTCCGCCAACTTCGATTCATTAATCCATTTCTTCGTAGCGCGTGCCTCGATCTGCTGGATCCGCTGGCGAGAAACATCAAGCGCATCGGCGATCTCTTGCAAAGTTTGTGATGTCGTTTCAAATCCGAGCCGCCGAACGAGGACATCCCGGTCCCGCTCGGTGACCGACAAGAGAGAGCGCCGCACTTCTGCCAGCAACCCGCTGCTGTCTTCGGCTATTTCAAAAGCCGATTCTCTTATCGGACCCACGTTGCGCAGCAATCTATATTGGCAGAGATCATTCCCATCGGTACCGGCAAAATGGCAAGTGCGAAATACACCTAGTCAGTAATGAATGTCTCGCACAACGACGGACCACGAGTGCCAAGGGTAGGGGAATCATTGCCCTTGTAGAGGTCACTGCCCGTACTCACCATTGGGGATGTGAGAAGGAGAGTCTTTATCATGTCTCCGCATCCTCTTTCTTCTTTGCCGGATCCAGCAAGCGAACAAAGTTGACACTCCCGAATTTCGCTTGTGACGCAATCTCGTTGACACCCCATTCGGCGAGGCGTTCCGCCATCCTATAGACAGGAGTCTCATTCAGGCGCTCTCCCATTAGGGCCTCGATTGATCGCTTAATCGTCTGTTCGGGATCAAAGGTCCCTACATTGAATATCGTCTTTCGCTTATGAACCTCAGGTGGCTCGACACCCTGAGCCAACGCTAGTCCGATAGCAAACCTGTAACCATCTAGAAGTTCGCGAAAATGCTTTTCTTCCTGAAGCTGCTTTAATTTCTGGTGAGCGCTTGCAGAAAGGCCAATGGTAGTGGGTTCAGGATTGCTCATAACGTGGTCCTTACCAAGCGGGATTGCGTGGAGCTAATCTCTTCAATTTCGTAAGTTGCCCCTATCTTATCGGCGATGACATCAAGGTCAGTTTCCTTTCTAACCTCGCCGCCATGCACCAAGAGTACAAACTGACTCGTTACTGAGGGTAAATACCTCAATATATTGTTGCGGTGGCGCAGGTCGAGGCGGCCGAACGGTGTATCCATGATCACGGGACCTGCGGAACGCCCAGTGCGGTTAAGCCCATCTATGAGTGAGAGTGCGACAACCTGCTCTGCACCAGCGCTTCGTACTGCCACGTAGCGCCCACTTTCGTCGACTATTTGCAAACCGTAGTTCTTGTTGATTTCCAGCCCTCGGTATTTCTTTTGCGTGGTCATTTGTTTAAAGGCGGCGCTTGCCAACTCCTCGACCCGTTCGAGTAGTCTGTCCCTAAGCTGTTCGATACTCTGCGTGAAGACTCTTTCAAGATTGGAGCAAACGGTAACTCGAACGGTACTGCGCTGAGTACGGTCCTTTGTTAGGCCCTCGATTGCCGCCTGCGAAAGCGCTAGATCATCATTGAGTGCTTTTCGCTGTTCGATCTGATGCTGAATGTCACGTTGAAGATTACCTTCTTCTTTGATCTTGTTGTCATGCAATACACGCTTTCGTGCTAGCTCGGCGGTGTCATATCCGGCGATTTCATCTTTCAGTTCCTCAATCTCGTTCTGGACCTGAGTCAACTGCACCTGAAACCCTTGAAGGTCATTTTCTGCCTGTTGCAGTCGGTCCTTCGCGTGAATTCCACGAATATTGGATAGCGCATCAAGTCGCCCCGATATTTCCTGCAGTGCCGCGCTGCTGTCACTGATGGATAACAATTCACTCTCGGCCTCTCCTAATGCCCTGCCAATTCGAGAACGATTCTCATCTAGGAGCTCCTGCGCGCAAATCGGACATTCACGCGTGTCTAAGAGCTGTTGCAAATCATCGATTCTTTTCTCCAGGCCACTTCTTTTCCTAATGGAACCAACCAACTCCTCGCGCTGCCGTTCCAGTTGAGCACGCCTAAGCTGTAGTTGGTTGTCAAGCAAGTCCTTCCAGGCCTCCGAAAGCAAGTCCAGGCGTTCGGATTCCTTCTTATCGCATTCCTTGGTCAGAAACTCGCGTTTCTCTTTCTTCGCATTTAAGGCGGCCGTTGCACTGTATATGGCTTGTGCCGACTCAATTTCGTCGCCTAGAGTCATTCGGTCTTGTCGAGTTTCTCTTAGTTTTTCCTGCAACTCCTGCAGGTCACGATCAATCGCGTCAATCTTCACCGTCAATTGCTCGTTTAGTTTGGCATGCTTCTCAAGGCCAGCGATCTGTTTGAGATCAGCAGTTTGACGTTTTTGCGCTTGCTTGAGAATAGTCTGAGTGTCAACTCGGCCGTTGGTCAGTGCCGGCACACCGAGAACCTGTTCGATTGCCTCTTTAATCTGGCTACCTTGCTGGCTCTCTTCGATGAGCAAGGTCTCGTACTCTTGAAGCAATTCCCCGTCGAATAAGAAGAACCTAGAGACTTGCTTGGGCGCAATAGTTGCTATCTCGGCTTCAATTTGATCTCCTGGGACCGCTAATCCATCGCGGGTCATAAAGACCTCTACTGCGAAGTCTTCGGGTCTACTGGGTTCTGCAACAAGCTTCCTGCGATTGGCAACCCTGCGAAGATCGTAATCATGGCCGTTGGCATCGAACCGGACTTGCACCTCTAATTTCCAGTCATCCTCCAATACGGCATCCTTGTTAACTATCTCCTGTAGAGGAATCGTCCGCGTATGTCGCCCTAGGGCTTCGCCATAGAACGCCCAGCGGATCGCGTTGAGGATGCTAGTCTTACCGCGCATGTTGTCCCCGAAGACAATCATTACGTTTCGTTGTTCTTCCAGTGGAAACGTCAGTTCCACCTTGCCCTTGAAGGGCATGAAGTTGTTAGCCGTTAGGCTCTGAAGTTTCACGCTGCTAAGCTTCGCTCTTGGTGGCATTGCCACTCATCTTGTCGACGTATCCTTCAATCAACCGTTTCATGGCTGCTGTAGACAGATTTCTGTCGTGACTGAATTGATATCTCTGTTGAATCTTGAAGCACGCTTCGAGAAACTCTTCCTCCAGGTCTACCCGCAGTTCCGTCTTGGCTGCAAGCAGGGTTTCCAAACCTAACTCGCGATCATTTGACATCAAGCCGTCTCCTCATCCTCCTCGATACCGCTGTCCAGCAGAGTATCAGGTTCAATTCCCATTTCGATTGCAATGCCCCGCAACTCGGCGCTCGCACCTTTGTTTATGGCGTGACGTGCAAACTCAATTGCACGCACCATTTCAGCCCTAAGCAAGCTGATTTGTTCGGGTTCGTCGCCCGCACTGATAGGTACAACTATAGCGTCATGGACAATTGCGAGCTGCTTTCCGTGAGCGCGCCGCAGGACGCGTCCGCGACGCTGGATGAACTGCCGCGGGTTCTGGGAGGACGCCAGGATCAGGGCATGCGAAACATCAGGTATGTCGACTCCTTCGTCGAGGCAGCGGATGGAAACTAGGATGCCGCCGAACGACCTGAACCATGACATAGTTGCCTCACGATCACCTTCCATCCGGGAATGGTATTCAACCGGGCTCATGCCTTCTTGTCGAAGCGCAGCCATAATCTGTGCCAACTGATCCGCATCCTCACAATAGACAAGCCAGCTTTGCTCTTCTTCGAAATGCTTCTTAAGGAGAGTGATTGCCAAGCGTACTTTTGCCTCAGCCTTCTTGGCGACTCGAGATCTCTGAATAAGTAGCATCTTTGCCTTGGCAGAAAGCGGGGGTGTCCCTGCCTCGTCCGGCACTTGTTGGGCAATTTCACGGCTTATTCTTTTCGTAAAACTGCGCCATGCATTCGCTTCGTCCGCATTAAGGTTCGTTGTATGAGGAAAATACTCATAGGGCACAAGGCGGCCCGTGTCAATTGCGTCTTTGAGCGTTATTGGCGGGGGTACGACACCTTCGAAATAGTTGAGTATCTGCTTAGTGCCATCCGGATCCCCATAGCGCGTTGGTGTTGCACTTAGTCCGAGCCTGAATCCAGCATTCATGTTCATGATAAGAGAGTGCTTGGGGCTGCCAATTTGGTGCACCTCGTCCGCCACTAGCAATAGGTGTTCGCCGTCGACAACTTGATGTCGAAACCTCTCCATTGACGCGGTTTGCATCGTGGATAGCACGATCCGACTACCAAGAGCGGTGTTGGGTGCCGTCATGCCTGTCAGTCGTCGTGGAGTTCGCCATTCACTATTGCCGCCACCAGCAAGCATTAGATTCGTACCCGGAAGTTCATCCTTGATTTCTTGTGCCCATTGGAAGAGCAATAGCCTGCTTGGAACAACGACAAGAGCTGGATTCCCGCTCTCAACGTGTTGGCGTATTGCCATCAACGCAGCAAACGTCTTGCCGCTACCGGTCGCGTGCTCGAAGATGCCTCGCCCTCCTCTTGATAACCATGCATTCACGGCTACTTCTTGATGAGGCAAGGGTTTCCGAGATCGGTTTGGTTTGAGTCCGCTTCTTCGGTAGGCAGCGTCTAGATCTTTATGTGCTGCCTTCTTTAGGTGTGCCACAGCCTCGGAGGGAAAGGCAAATACCTCTATATCCGGATCCTGCTCAGCCCAAAGTGCATCGAAGTGGACGGTGTGCTTGTCGACTCGCTCTGCTTCGAGTCCACCTCGCCAATTGCAAAAGACCTCTATCGATTCAAAGTTTCCTTGACTATGCCATCCGCTCCATGTCTCATTGGCCGATCCCTTGAAACTAACAGCATTACCCAATCCATCGACAAATATCCCTATTTTCTCGTGGTATAGACCCTTCCTGTCGGATCTAAGGGCGACCTTGATTTCTAAGGCACCGACTGAAATAAGAGTTGCGAGTACTCGTGTATTGAATGATGTTGCTCTGGATGCCAACAGTGCGTCAATCGCTTCAAGCAAGCTCTTGTTGACAACTTGGCTCTTTTGAGCATATCCGTTTGCAATGCTGTCGATATCCTCTTGGGTTAACTCTGGAGAGCAGATTAACTTGGTTCGCCCGCCGCGACGGGCGAACTCAACAACTGATGCACCAATCACATCAAAGACCGTAGACCGGAAGAAGCCAACCGCCCGCTTGTAGTTAATCGCATTCAGCAGACAGGGTCTATAGAAGCCCTTGACGGGGTCTTCCTTTAGGGAACGGTACTCGGTTTCTAGATCCAGAACCGAAAGGTCGCCAAGGTATGGGAGAGTGTCGAGGCTCGCTAAATGTGCACTCATTTGCCCCCGCTTTTTTTCTTTTTCTTACGGCGTCTTCCTCCGCTTCTCGCAAGCGTCCCTTCAGTAGTGTGATTCCAAAGAACGCCGGCTTTCGGGAGTTTGTAATAGTCGTTCCCCTTTAACGGTTTTGGGTTGGCGCAATTGCCAACCGTTCTTTTGTCGTAGGGCGAAGCGTAATCGGGATCGAAACGCCCTAGCGCGCTTTCAAGATAATCGGTCCGGAGTTCAATACAGGTCCAGTTGCGTTTTAGCCTTTCGCAAATCTCTCCGGTGGAACAACTGCCGGCGAACGGGTCAATCACCGTGTCTCCCTCATCCGTAAGCATTCGGATGAAGAATTCTGGCAGTTCGCTTGGGAAGCGCGCAGGGTGTGGCTTCAAACCTTTCTCGCGACAATATCGGAGATAAGGACTATTACTTTCCGTGTTCGCGATCGCGAGTAGGTTCGGCGGTATAGCGGCACTGTTATCCGTGCGGAATCTGTCACTTATGTCATGCCCCGATGGTCTAAGGCTGGGCTTGTACCCATTCTTCAGGAGCTCACGCATGCTTTCGCTATAAGGCTGTAGGACCCTTTTGTTGGACGCTTTCGGCCAGGGAGATTTCGAGAGCCACCAAACTTTGTTTACGGCATCTTTAACCCGAATTCGCCGAACAGTGACCCACTCGGCAGGCGTTGGCAGCTTGGCGGGGTTCCACCAATAAAAATCCTGTGCCAGGTGAAAGTCATATTCCTTGCAGAGCATTATCAGCAGCTCAAAATGATAAAGGTGTCGTGTAGGCAGGCCCTTGTTCCACACGCCTCCAATATCTATTACCAGACTGCCGGATTTCTTCAGAATACGATGGAACTGCGTAGCATAGGGACGAAACCAGTCTAAGTACTCATCGGCGGGCACATTTCCATACTCCTTTTCTCGAACGAGCCCGAATGGTGGACTAGTTACTATGAGATCGACTGATCTATTGCGGATACCGGAAACAAAGTGATAGGAGTCACCATTAAATATTCTTCCATACTCAGTCGTATGGAACCACTTTCTAGTGTCGCGTTGTTTCTCTTCAGTCGTCACGAGAACAAGTCTTCCTGCACAATATAAGAAAGGGGCGCCAAGGCATTTTGGCGACCCTTTGGATTGAGTCACGCCAATTTCGGCTACAGTTGGTTTTGATAATACATTTGTTCTTTCTTGTTCGGTGACATTTCACATATGGACCCTTCGCAAGTGACGACGATTAACGCATAGGCTCGTTTACGACTACAACTGTTCAAATTGGCACTTGAGGCGTGCTGACCTAACCAAACATCTCTGCTTTTGGATTGATTGGACCTCGGTTATTGCATAGCGTGTAAGGGCGATATTTTTGGGTAGGTCCTCCTGCGGAATGTCCAGCAGCAGGCTTCCTCAGCGTGCCTCCACCGTAACAACCACGCTGAACCGCTGCGCATCGCGCAGTAGCGTCGCGTTGACGGTATCGCCCGACGCCAGGGTCTTGAGGAAATCCGAAAAAGCGCCGAGGCCGGCCACTCTCTCGCCGTTCATCTCCAGCAGTACGTCCCCGGCCTGTATTCCGGCCAGCTCCGCCGGAGAGCCGGGCACCACTGACTCGACCCGCACGCCGTCGGCGTTGTGGGCGAAGTCCGGCACGGTGCCGAAAGACACGCGTCGCTGTCCTTCGGTGTTGGCCCGCCGGTCATTGGAACCGGCGGAACCCTCGGAACGCGCTGGTGCCGTGGCGCCCGCAAGCACCATGGGTTCCTCGCGCCCAATCAGGTAGCCTGTCGCTTCCTTGACGAAGGTCGCGACCTTGACCATGCCGGTGGCGTTGACCTTGTCGGGGGTGTCGGTGGGGCGGTGATAGTCGAGATGGGTGCCGGTGAAGATCTGCACTCCGGGCACGCCGCGTTCGATGAAGCTTCGCTGGTCTGACGACGCGGCCGCGCCGGCGATGCTTTCGCTGGGGATGCCGGTCACGGCGCTGACGCCGCGGAAAACGAACGGCCACTCCATCGCGGTGCCGGTGGCCAGTACGGATATCGGCTGTTCTTCCAGCCGTCCCACGCTGTCGAGGTTGATGACGCCCACGATGCCTTCCAGCGGTGCGGGGCGCGGATGCTCGACGTAGTAGCGCGAGCCCAGCAGTCCCGCTTCCTCGGCGCTGAACGCCACGAATACGAGATTGCGCTCGCGGGGCGCTCCGGCGGCGAAGTTGCGCGCCAGCTCGATCAGTACGGCTACGCCGCTGGCGTTGTCGTCGGCGCCGGGATGGATCTGGCCGGCATCGGACTGCCGGGCATTGGGCCAGCCGCGTCCGAGGTGGTCGTAGTGGGCGGTAATCAATACGGCCTGGTCGGCATAGGCGGGATTGGTCCCGGGCAGGTAGCCGATGACGTTGTGGACCCGGTGCGGTTGCCCGTCTTCACCCTCCACGACGGTGAAGCCCTGGAGATAGCTGCCGTCGTCGCCGGCGGGTGTGAGGCCGGCGTCTGCGAATTCGCCGGCGATATAGGCGGCCGCTTCTTCCAGTTGCGTCGAGCCTAGCCCGCGGCCTTCCATTTCGGGGGAGGCGAGGTAGTCCACGTGTTGTTGCAGACGTTCTTCGGAGAAGACGGCCGGGAGTTCGGCGAGCGGATTGCGGGCCGGCGCGGGCGCGGCGGTGACCGGGCCGGCGGCGCGTTGTTCGGCGCTGCGCAGGTCCACCCGCAACGGCGAATCGCTGTTGGTCCATTCGCCGCTGGCGATGTTGGCCGGCTCGTCGCCTTCGAAAGCGAGGTAGGAGTACTTGCCGTAGTGGGGCAGCTTGGTCGCGATTCCAGGGAAGGCGGCGACGGGATCGACGACGATCCAGCCGATGGCCTTGTTGACGTTCGCGGGATGCCGGCGCACCGCCACGGTCGAATGGCCGGCGGCGGGGATCGCCTTATCCTGGAACTGCACGCCGGTGTCGCTGACCGTCAGTCCCAGCGCGGGGTCCGACTGAAACAGGGCTTGGGCGAACCGGTTGTCCCGGCCCAGGATCCAGGCGGCGGCGTCGGCCGGCAGTTCATCGCCGACGAAATCGGCGTCGAGCAGGATCGTCATGCCCTGCGTCGGGCTTCGCCAGCGTTCGACCATCTCGCGATACGCGGCGCGGGTCGTGTCGTCGGCGGCTGCGGGCAGGATGGCCAGGAGCTTGCGGTCGCCGAGCACCTGGCCGATCGACGGTGCGGTTTCGCGCGCATCCAGCAGCCGGAACAGGTCGAATTGCGGGTCGACTTCCAGTAGCTGCGGCCGGGCGGCGGTCCCGAACGAGAACGGCGTCACTTCCCCGGTCACGTCCAGCATCTGGGTCTGAAGTCCGTCGGCGGTGGTGAGGGACAAGGGCGCCTCCAATGCGAATTTCGCGCCGGCCTGGACCTGTCGCAGCACGCCGGTCACTTCGAAACCGCCGTTCGTGGCTCGGACCTCGACCGCATCGAGACGCAGGTCGGCCGCGCCGGGGAGTTCCACCCATTGTTCGAAGAAGCGCTGGAGGTCCTGGCCGGACACCTGTTCCAGTTGCGCGCGGATATCGCCGAAGCCAGCCTTGCTGCCGCGGTGCTCGCGGTAAAAGCGCGCCAGCGCTGTCGTGAACGCTTCGTCGCCGAGCTGCCGGCGCAGCATGTGAAAACCCATCAGCGTCTTGCCGTAACCGACGGCTTCGGTTGCGGCGCTGTGCCGGGAACGGAACTCGGTGAGCGGGAAATCGCGGCCGTCACGAACGAAATCGCGGTACTTCTTCAGCGTATCGCGCCGGTACTCCGCTGCCTGGCCCGCCTGCTCCTTCATCAGGTGATCGGCCATGTAGGCCGTCAGTCCCTCGCACCAGTTGCCGGTGGGGTAATCGACGAACACCGAATTGCCCCACCAGTTGTGCAGGATCTCGTGGGGATAGGAAGACGTCAGGATGAACGGGAAGCGGATGATCTGCGGTCCCAGCAGCGTGAACGACGGCATGCCGTAGCCGGTCTCCCAGAAGTTCTCCACCAGCGCGAACTTGCCGTAGGGATAGGGCCCGATCAGTGAGCGATACATCTCGATGTAGCGGGCGGTGGCGGAAAGATACCGCTCGGCCAGCGCCGGATCGGGCTCTCTTAAGTAGGCTTGGGCCGTTACCGCGCCGGCGGCCTTTTCGTACGGCGTCAGCGGACCGCCGACCAGGTAGATCTCGTCCACCAGGCCGCCCGAGTCCCAGTGCGCCTGCCCGGTTTGGTCGCGCGAAGTCCCGTTGCCCTGGCTGATCAGGCGCCAGCTGTCGGGCGCGGCGGCGGTGAGCTCGAAGCTGACCAGTTCATCGCTGAAGTACGGGTACCAGAGCGTTCCGCCGGCCAGATACACGCCGTCGCTGTTGACCGTGCCGGCGGTTTCCGAGAGGCCGCGGGCGTATTCCTCCTCCGGGGAGCTGAGCGGGAAGTTCAACGTGCCGCTGTAGCTGAGCTTCAGCGTGCTCGAACCCTCGGGCAGCGTGACCCGGTAACGCGCGATCGCGTCGAGTTCCCCCAGCACCACGCTGGAGCCGTTGATGCCGGTAAAGCCGCCTCGCTCGTAGGGCAGGCGGGTCACGTTGGGGGCGGAGTCGTCGATCCGCAGGGCCGACGTCAGGAGAAACTCGACCGGGCGTCCGGCGAACTCCGGCGGCAATTCGACGACTGCGGACACTGTGAGCTGGTGAGTAGCCGGCTCGAGGCCGACATCGAGTTCGTAGCGCGTTTCGTTTTCGGCATGCGCCGTGCCCGCCGCCAGGAAAAGCAGCGGCAGGATGGAGCGCCAGACGCGGCGGAAATCAATCAGGCGTTGGTGGAATGCAAGCATTGTCATGGCAGGTGCGCGCTAGCGGTCGGTTTCCGCGGACATGCGGCGAAAGTGTATATCCAGCGTCCGGGCCTCTCCGTCACGCTCGAAGCGCAATACGGCGCTGTCGCCCCAGTCGTAGTCCGCGATCTGCTTGCGCAGCGCGACGGTGGAGTCCAGCTTGCTCTGGTCGAGATCCAGCAGCACGTCCCCGAACTGGACCCCGGCGCGCTGCGCCACCGAGTCGTCGCTGACCTGGATGACCTTCGTCGGGGCCGAACCAATCGCGCCGGCCAGCGAAACCCCCAGGCTCGGATACACGGGTTCGATCTCGGGCGGCACGCCCCAGACGAAATCGGCGTAGGAAGCCCTCACCTCGTGGACAGGCTGGTTGTCATTGGCCCGTATCGGCACCGGCACGAGGGAACTTATCCCCCCGTCAAACGCATCGGCGATTTGCCGTTCGGCGCCCAGGCCGTAGGTGACATGGCCCGCTCCGATCAGCACCACCATGATGGCGTTATCGCCGCCATGCTCCTCCAGCGCCATGCGCGCATTCCAGCCCATCGCCGCGTCCCAGGTGCACTGCGCGCGGTACATGCCGTTCCACTGCTCTTCGCTGATGGCTGAGTGCAGCGCGTCGTCGTCTTCGAAGTAAGCGCGGAACAATTGCTTGTGTTCGTCGCTGTCCGTGTCCACGGACGCCGGCATATGCGCGGCCTGCTCGGCGCTCAGGCCCTCGAAGCCCTTCGTGCGCACCGTCCTTACCTGGTCGCGGGGAATGTTCACGCCGAACATCGGAATGCCGTTGTCCCGGGCGAGCAGAAAAATGCGCCGGTAGTAGTCCCAGCGATAGCCCCAGCTCTCGTACCAGTCGGACGATTCGACGAACTCTTCTTCGGTCAGCAGCCCGTCGCTCCATTGGTGCAGGACTTCCTGGCGCGTATACGGGAACATTTCCAGCCCGAGCATCACGTCGCGGCCGCTGCGGTGCAGCTCTTCGATGACTCTCGCCTGCACACGGTGAAAGTCCATGTCGGTGTGGTCCTCGCCGATGAAAAGTATGCGCGTGTCGGCCAGCCGCTCCGCCATTTCCCGCGGGGTCAGCAACTCGCCGCTGGCGGTGTCGGTAATGCCGTCGAGCACGACGGCCGCGTGCCGGCCCTTGCGCTCCGGATCGCCGATCTCCAGATCGAAAACGTTGGAACCGGCCGCCAGTGCCGCGGCAACCGGCGCCAGCACGGTTGCGAGCGCGGCGAGCTTTAGAGTTGATCTCATTGTGAGGTGATCAGGCTCTCCTTCATGCCGCTGCCTGCCGCTGGCGTTCGCGTGCCAGATCATAGCTGCCCTGCATGCGCACCCAGTGTTCGGCCGTGCCCCAGCCTAAACGTTCCAGGGCAAGCGCCATTGACGCGGAAACGCCAGCTCGGCAATTCAACAGGCGCGATAGTGTGATTCGCGAAACTCCCAGCCGCGATGCACATTCGGTGACGGTCCAGCCCTCCGCTTCCATGTTGTCGCGGGCAATTTCTCCGGGATGCGCGGGGTCTATCATTTGCATGTCGCCTCCTGATAGTTGTTAGTGATAGTCAACCAAATCGATATCCACCGCTTCGCCGCTTCGAAAACGGAAAACGATGCGCCAGTTATCTGATACGCGCATGCTCCACTGACCCAACCGCTGGCCCTTCAGTGGATGCAGGCGGAAGGCCGGATGGGCTAAATCCGCTGGCCGGCCCGCGTCCTGCAAGGCAGTCAGCAGCCTGCGGATGCGGGCCAGATGACCGGGATTCAATCCGCGTGTTTCGCCTCGCTCGGCAAATCGGCGCAATCCCTTGTGCGCGAATTTCATCTTGTGGAAGTGTATCGCGATGCGATACGCGATTCAAGCGCCTGAAAGCGCAATTGGCCACTCGCCGCAGAATTCCGGGCGCCGCGGGCCTCGGCTTTGGCTTAGCCGGGAGGGCAGTTATAGTGTCTTCAAAGTAACGACAAGAGTATGCCGCATCATGACTGATACCCCTGTTAGCTCGCCGCCAGCTTCCACAAGCGATGAACGAACGTGGTCCCTCCTGCTGCACATTTCGGCACTTGCCGGGATGGTCTTCCCGCTTGGCAACGTGATCGGACCCTTTGTGTTCTGGCTCATCAAGAAGCCGGAGTCCGAGCTCGTCGACCGCCACGGCAAGGCGGCGCTCAACTTCCAGATCAGTTCGACGATCTACATGATCGGAATGGGACTTCTCGTGATCGTCCTGATCGGCCTCCCGCTGCTCATCGGCTACGTGATCTTCTGGTTCATCATGGTGATCGTGGCGACCATTCGCGCGGCGGACGACAAGGATCCGAACTACCTGCTGAGCATCCCGTTTCTCAAGTAAGGCGCACGCTCAGGTCGCCGCTTCGGCCGACGTTTCGGCCAACTTGAGGCGCTTGCGGGGCTTTTCGGTTTCCCGCGCCTTCCGAATCCGTTGGTTCACCGCCGGGCCCCCTGATAAAGCTCCGGGTTCATCCGGTATTGGCGCCGCCAGGCAATGGGGATTCATGCGCATGATTTCAGCCGTATCTCTTGCTGCGCGCCGTGTTACGCTGATTCAGGCCGATTGGTTGCGAGGTCGCGAAGGAATGGGCACATTTTCGGTGCAGCTCCAGGTGGGGGACCCCTCGGGTCACCGCTTCGAAACCATCGATGCCATGGTCGATTCGGGGGCGACCTACACGGTATTACCTGCGTCGCTGCTGGAGCGTCTCAATGTCGACGCGCACGCCACCCGGCATTTCATGCTTGCTGACGGCAGCCGGGTTGAGCGCCGTTTCGGGAGAACCTGGATACGGATTGACGGCAAGGCGGATGTCTCGCCCGTGGTGTTCTGGGACGAGGAAGCGCTGCCGCTGCTGGGCGCGGTCACACTAGAAATACTGAGCCTCGGCATTGACCCGGTGAATCGGAGGCTAATTCCCGTGGATGCCTTGCTGCTGCCTGCATTGGCTCGGCCAGAACGGGAAACCACCTTGCGGCCCCGCTACGATGCAGTCCCCGCACTTCCCGCTGCCAGTCTCGTTACGTAGTTCTCGAAGGAATTGGGCTCGCGGCCCAGGGTTCATCGCAGCACATTGGGGTCGCTTCGGGAGCGAGCCTATAGTTCGCCATTTCGACGGGCGCTTTCCTTGAAGCCGTCCAGCATTTGATCCGCCGTTCTTGTCACCCAGCCACGCTCCTCGGTCGACGTTTCGGCCAACCTGAGCCGCTCGCGGATCGCCTCAGTCTTCCGAGCCTTGCGGATCAGGTCGTTAAGCACCTCGCTACGGCTGGAAAACTCCTTGCTGCCGATCTGCGCTTGAATCCACTTCTCGTTTGGTTCGCTGATCAACAGGCTTGCGCGTTTTGCCATGTTCGCTGTCCTCCGATGAAAGCTGCGATTTCGGCAATTGGATGAGATTGGACTCATATCATATCAACTCTGGACTGATGCGCGAGACGGGAAATGAGATGGGGAAAAAAGCAATAAACGACATGACAACGGTTCTGGCTACTCGCCGCAAATTTCTGGGTGCCGCGGGTCTTGGCCTCGGCCTCGCCGGTCTCATCCGTACGCAGGACGTGTTTTCGATGGCGCAGGAGGAGGAGGGCGGCAAGGTCAACCAGACGGTCAGTGAGCATGCGCGCAGGGAGAGTCTGCCTGCGGACGCATTCGATCTCCCGCGCTGGGTGCCGGAGCACACGGGGCCTTACGATCTGGGCGATCCGTATGACAACCACTTCGCTTTCGCAAAGGCGCAGGCGAACCTCTCCGGCGATTACTACTGGCTGGCGCAGTACGGCTGGATTCTGATCTGTCCGCCGGGCGAGCCGGCTTATCCGTTTCTGGGGCGCCTGACGCTGGCGAAGGTGTTCGTTACGCCTGCGGATCCTTCGTGGGCGCCGGACGTGGGCGAGTTCGATTACACGATGTGGGCGACGTTCACGACCACGCACGTCGATCCGCGCGACTTCAGTCCGGTTTCACGCAAGTTCAATCCGTATATCGGTCGCAACATCGACATCCCCACGATTCACTACGCCGACCGGCTGGTGTACCGGCTCAACCAGTCGATCATCGTTCCGGGGGTGGACCCCGCGTTCTACACGCAGCCCTGGGACGAGGAGGGCGGGTTTTCCCAGCACCGGATCGACACGGGCGACGAGGTCACGTATACGGTGCTGGGTTCGGCGCAGAAGCCGGGGCCGCTGCAGCCGCGCTGCGACGTGGGTTTCTGGACGGTCAACCGCGACGAGCTGATGGACCCGGCGAAGCGGGCGATCGATACGCGCAGGGACTACTCGGTGATCCAGAAGGTGACGGAATACGCCTGGTACGGGGTGGAACCGGGCGATCCGGCGCAGCTGCTGGTGCATCTGACGGGCATGAAGACGCACGACCCGTCAAGGATGCCGTCGTTCATCCGCACGCACGTGATGGAGCGGTTCCCCGACCGCTTCCTCAAGACCGCCTGACGCGCGCTCCTTCGCGCGTCTGCAAAGCCGGGCTTGCCTAGAAGCGCCAGGTGGCGCGCAGTCCGTAGGTCCTCGAGTTGCCCGGGAAGAAGCGGGCCACGGTGATGCCGCAACTGCGGCAGGCGAAGCCGGAGGCCGGGTCGGTCACGATAGTGACGCTGCTGTTGAAGTCCTCGTCAAACAGGTTCTCCGCCCACAGCGCGATCTCGTAGCGCTCCGACTCCAGTCCGATGCGCATGTTCGTGAGGTTGATGTCGCCCTGGTCGAGCTGGTTGAGGCTTAAGGAATATTTGCCGGCCTGGTGGCTGGTGTCCACCCGCGCGTAGGCGTCGAAACCGCCGATGAGGTTCGGCCAGGTGTAGGTGGCGCCCAGGTAGTACTGGAAATCGGACGTGCGTGGCAATTGCTGGCCGCCCACGTCGGTACTGCAGGCCACGGTGGGCGGGTAGGCGGGAGAGCGCTGACCGCAATAGGACTCGATCGCCCCATCCGTCACCCCGCTGTCGAATTCGGGATTCAGCCAGGTCACGGCGCCGCGGAATGTGAGGTTGTCGGTAACGTTGATGGTGGTGTCGATCTCAATGCCCGAGGAGGTCGCGGCTGTTGCGTTCACGACCGAGCTGCCGATCAAAAGGCTGGCTGGCGCGGTAATCTGCAAATCCGTCCAATCGACGGTGTATACGGTCGCGTTGAATATGCCGCGGCCGCCCAGGATCGAGGTCTTGATTCCGGCTTCGTAAGTCCAGTTCGATTCTTCCCTGAAGGTTGCATACGGCGTGTCGGCGAATGCGGGACCGTTTGTGCCGCCTGACTTCACGCCGCGCGCCGCCGACGCATACAGCAAGGTGTCGTCATCCCAGGTGTACTCATAAGTGACACGCGGCGTTGCGTAGCTGAAATCCGAAGCGGCCGATGTCATCGACTCGGGGAAGTTGGGGATGAAGAAGATCTGGACTGTCCTTTCCTCCAACTGGTCTTCCTGGGTGTAGCGGATCGCCGCGGTCAATCTGTGCTGGTCGTTCAGGGCGTAGGACACCGAGCCGAACGCGGCCTTTACGTCCGTATCCAGCCGTTCCGGAACGAACGAAATGCGGCCCACCTCCATGGGATTGTCGAGCAAGGTCGAGATGCTTGAAATGACGCCGCCCGTTAGCGTGTCGAACATGGCGCCGCCGATCAGCCAGTCCAACGGTCCGTCGCCGTTGGAAGCCAGGCGTACCTCGTAGGACTGCTGTTCCGCCACGTCGCCCGCGTTATTGGTGAAGAACTGCGCCGAAAAACCCAACGGCCCCAGCGGAAGCGTCTCGGCGACCGGGTTGGAGACGTTGTCGAACAGGGTCGAGTATTCCGATTCGGAGTGCGAGAAGTTGACCGTCAAGGTGGCGAATGCGAGGTCGTATTCGACGTTGATATAGGCGAGGGTGAAATCGCCCGCCTGGCCGTTGCCCAACCCGTTGAGGCTGGGTGCGTCGCCTTCCTGCCGGCCACCGCAATACAGCGAATGTAATACGCGGCCATCGGGCAGGTTGTAGGTGGAGCCGCAGTTATTGCGGGACGCCGGAATGATGATGAGCGGCGGCTGGTCCTCGTCGATTTCGGTGCGTGCGGCGAACAGCTTGATGCTCAAGTCTTCGGAGGGATCGAAGATCAGCGATGCGCCGTACGAGGACCGCTCGTTGTAGCCGCCGAGCTTGTCGCCGTCGCGCACGTTGGTAATCGTGCCGTCGAACTCGCTGGTCGCGGCAAAAAGGCGCACCGCGGCGTTTTCTCCAAGCGGGAAGTTGACCGACCCGCCGATCTCCCAGCGCCCGGCATTGCCGATCTCTGCGGAAAGCCTGCCGCCGACGTCTTCGGTGGAGGGGTTGCGGGTGACGTAGTTGATCGCGCCGGCGAAGGTGTTGCGTCCGTAGAGCGCGCTCTGCGGCCCCTTGACGACCTCGATCCGCTCAAGGTCCAGCACGCCGAATTCCAGCGACGAGCGGTTGTTGAGGAAAACGCCGTCGATGAATACGCCCACATTGGCCTGAAGACCGATCTGGTCGGTTTGCCCCAATCCGCGAATGGTGGGGGTATTGAAGGCGCCGATGTTCTGATAGGTCAATCCGGGCGTGATCTCCGCCAGGTCATCGAGCGCATAGACCGAGGCTTTCTCCAGCTCCTCGCCGGAGATTGCCGTGATCGACAGCGGGACTTCCTGCAGGTTCTCCGTGCGCTTCCGGGCGGTGACCACGATCTCTTCGAACATGAGGTCGTCCTGGGCGAGGGCCAGGTCGCCGGCAAGCATTCCGGCGACGGCCATTACGGTGGGCAAGACCAACCGCGTCCGAGTTCCTGTAAGGCCCCTTATCCGAGTCCGAACTGCATGATTGGTCATTTTTGATTCTCCCAAAGCCGCCGTCCCAAAGTGTAATTCATAGTTGCGCGGGGCCTGATGCGAAAATTGCATGACGACATACGGCGTACTCATGTTCTCCCCGGCAGAGAGGGCGTCCCGCCCCCGTTCCCTCCAGGCTGCTATATTCGACCGGCGATGCAGCCCAAACGGAGCCGTCCAATGCAAAAGCAAACCACCCGTGCACATCAGGCCACCGAAGCTCCGGACCATCATGACCCCGTGCGACGCAGCATGCTCGCTGCACTCGGCGGGACACTGGGGATACTGGCGGGTTCCAGCCTCAGCCCGCTTGCCGCCCAGGAGAAGGACAAGGAATCCGAGGGTGTCTACCGGGACGGCGTGTTCAGTTCGTACTACCGTCCCAAGCGGTTCGAGAACAACGAAATGGACGGGCGCCCCTGGATCGCTGACGAAAAAGGCAACTTCGATACCAGCGATCCCTGGCACAACCGCCTCGCCAGAATGAAAATGTCCAACAATCTTTCCGGTAAACGCACTTACGTGCCGATGCTCATCAGGAAGGTTCTTGCCCGGGACAACACGCCCGGCGGCGTTTTGCTGGGTTCCGCCGCGATGTTCACCTGGCAGCTCCAGGTGCCCGACCCGGCTGAATTTCCCGATGCGCCGGAAGGCTCCATGGTGATGCGCACGGTGTACACGGCGCTCTATCTCGACCCGAAGACGATGGAGCCGGTTGAGCGTCTTGTGAATCCCTTTAACGGGGTGGCGATGGAACTCGAGGATTATCTTTCCATCGAGACGTTTCTGCTGTATCCCACCGGCGGCTCACGCCTGGTGCAGGAACCGGAGTTCATGGACGACGATCCGGACGCCGCCAGGCTGACCCTCATCAAGCAATGGGGGGATGACGCCGTCCTGTTCATGGGCGGCACCTACAGCGAGCCCGGTCTCCATCAGCCCCGCTTCACCGAACTCCAGTGGCGTTGTTCCTACGCCGACCTGATGGACCCGGACAAGGACCTGATCGAGTCGGCCTACAGCTTTACGGGCACAAGCAAGGCCTATGAGAAGCCGTGGACGGGCTACTCTCAAGAAGACGGCGAGATGCTGGTCGATTCCGCCATCGGCAGGAAATATCACAGCGTCGAGGACATTCCCGATTACCACAAGCGCGTTCTGGTGGAGAAGTACCCGGATCGCGTTTGAGGGGCGCGAGGGCGGGCCGCCGTGGGGGCAGTGCCCCCGCTCCCTCAGCGGGCGGCGAGGCGTCTTACGTAGTTTTCGTAGGTGTTGGGCTCGCGGCCGAGGATCCAGCGCAGCACGTTGGGATTGCCGTGGAAGCCGAACCGGTCGTAGTGCTCGTTCATGATGAGCATCTGCGTTACCCGGTCGTCACTTGCGCCGGCGGCGCGGGCGTTCTTCTCGACCTGCTCAAGGCTCACCGCTTCGGCGCGGATTTCCCGGCCCAGTACGCGGCTGATCACCGCGGCCATGTCGCGCTGGCTCAAAGCCTCGGGTCCGGCCAGCTCGTAGGTGGCGTAGAGATGCCCCGGCTGCGTGGCCGCGATCGCGGTGGCTTCGGCGAGGTCGCGCAGGTCGGCGACATTGAACTTGAGGTCGACATTGAACGGCATCGCATGAACGCCCGTGTCCAGGACTTTCTTCCAGATCATCGCCAGGTGCTGCATGTAGCGGATCGGCTGCACGATGGTGTAGGGCAGGCCGGACTCGATCAGTTCTTCCTCCGCGTCCAGCTTGAGGCGGTGATGCCGCACCGCGCGCCGCAGCGGGTGCATGACCGAGTAATAGACGAAGCGCGACAGGCCGCGGGACCGGGCGGCTTTGATGAAGCGTCCGGTGATCTCGACCTCGTTGGGATGCATGGGCGGGCCGATGTGGATGATCCCGTCGCAGGAATCCATCGCGGCGTCGATGGTGGACGCGTCCTCCATGTCGCCGAGAGCGAATGAAGCGGCGCCGAGTTCCTTCAGCGCGGGCCACTGGAGTTCGTCGCGCACGAACACCTTTACGTCGGCGCCTGCGTTTGCGAGCGCCTTCAGTACCGCGCGGCCGGTGCGGCCGTTGGCGGCGGTCAGCAGGATGGTCATGGTTGTCGTGTTCCTTTGCTTGTCTCAGCGGTCGATCTGCCACTCGCGGCAGGACTCCTCGATGACCGGGATGATGTTCTCCACCGTCGGCCGCTGGGTGTCGGTCTGACGCAGGACCAGGCCGGCCTCGCGCACCAGCGCGGAGCCGTCCATGCGTATGGTCTTGATCTCGCCGTCCCTGAGCTCCTTTTCGATCCAGCGGCGCGGCAGCATGGCCACGTACTGTCCGAGCAGGACCAGCGACTTGAGCGTGTTGAGCGAGGTGGCCTCGATCGCGACGGAAACCGGAGGGAGCGATTCCGCGGCGAAGAATTTATCCAGAAAATCAACAATATGTGGATGTTTTATGATGGCCCATTGAGCATTCCTCAGGTCCTCTGCCGTGATGTCTTCCCTGGACGCCAGGGGATGGGAAGCGCCGACCACGAACTCCGTGCGGATTTCGAACAGTGGTTTCAGGATCACGTCCGGGGGCACGACGCCGGGCGGGAAGTTGGACAGCAGCACGTCGATTTCGCCTTCCACCAGGCCGGCCACGAGTTCTTCGAAGAAGCCTTCGGTAATGCGCACGTGGAGGGAGGGGAATTCCGCCGTCAGGTGCGGAATCAGGTGGCTGATCAGGGTAGGGGCGAACAGGGCGGCGATCCCGATATGGACGTGGCCCTGCTCGCCGTTGGATACCGCGGTGACGTCCAGAAGCGCGCGCTCCGCCTGGTTGATGATGATCTTTGCGTAGCGGTAGAGGACCCGTCCCGCCTCCGTGGGCGTGATCGAGCGGGGGCTGCGGTTCAGCAGTTTCGCACCGATGCGCTCTTCCATCTTCTTGATGCTTCGCGTCAGCGCCGGCTGGGTGATGTACTGCAATTCGGCGGCGCGCGTGATGTTGCCCGTGTCCACCACGCAGATAAAGTGGCGCAGTTGCTTGATGTCGAATTTCATGAGAAGGCAGGGATCAATATAATTCTGAATTATGGCTCGGTCAAATTCTCGTCTTAAGATTTATGAATTGCCCGCGACCGGCGTGTCGCGCCGCAGGCTGATCTCGCTGGCGTGCCTGGGGTTTCTGGCCCTCGGCCCGTTGCGGCTGTTCTCCGGCAGTGCGGCAGCGGCTTCCGGCGCGCTTTCGGCAGAGGAACAGCGCTCGTACCTTCGGCTGGTTTATTCCGGTGTGGACGACGAGGTGATCTGGTCGATTCTGGGTGTCAAGTACGGACGCGAGGGCAATGAACTCACGCCGCTTTGGAACACCAACACGATCGGGTTCTCCCGGATCAGCTATCCGGAGCAGGGCGGTTATCGCGTGGATACGCTGGAAGTGGTTTTCTACACCGACCTCGTGAGCGGCGAACGGCTCGACATCTGGCACAACCCCTACACGTCGCGGGAAGTCGAGGTAATCGTGCCCGCTCCCGTCGCCGTGACGTCGTTCCATGCCGGGGTCGGTCCGTCCGAGCGCACGTCCGCGGGCGGCATTCGGATCGCCGAGTCGGTCCAGCCGCCGCGCACGATTGGAGGCGATACCTGGGTACAGGTCGAGAAACGCATCGCGGTCACGCCGGAATCGGCGCGTGCGCCGGTCTTTGCCTCGACGGAGTTCATTGATTACCGCGGCCGAACCGCCGACCTGCATTCGGAAGCTCCGCGCGTGGCCTCAACGCTGCACCTGGAGATCGTGTCGGACTGGCTGCCGTGGATGGAAATGAGCGACCGCCCCGGCGGCCTGTACACCCGCGCCCGGGGAGCCAAGCTGTTCGCGCTGGATGACGTGCCGGCGGCTTCCCTCGAGCTTCTCGAACGCCACTACCCGGAAATCGCCCGCGACCCCTTCGGCTACATGAGCCGGGCGCCAGTCGCCGCACAGGGCCCCTAGTCCGATCAGACCCGGTCGTCGTACTTGCTCAGCACGTGCTTGTGCAGCAGGTCGGGAATGCGGTCCACCGAATGGACCTTGCGGCCCTCGACGGCCCACAGCAACTGGGTCTCGTCGGGCTTTTCGACGCCCAGCCAGGGTCGCTCCCAGGCCCGCATGAGTCCGGTGAAGTTGTAGCGGGTCTCCACCAGCGGCTGATCGGGATCGATGAGCTGTGCGTAGTTCGTGGTCCACCAGGAGGAATCCGCCCGGGGCTGGTAATCGCCCTCTCCCTGGAACAGGCCGGCCAGCACGAACGCGACTTCGTCGCCGAAGCGGACGTAGGGCGTGTCCGGCTTCTCGTCGGGGTTGTAGAACTCGGCAATATCGATGTCGCGGCCGCCGCCCATGGGGTGCAGCAGGTAGTTCATGGCGAACACCGAATCCTGCACCGTGATGGTCTCGCCGGTGTAGGGGTTCTCGAGCTGCTCGACGGGTTCGAAGGTGTACGGGTCCAGGATCGTTCCGGTGTACAGCGCGCGCTGAATCATGGAGCCTTCGCGGGCGTCCTCGAATTCGTCGGTGGTCGCCTTGTGAAGCTGCCAGGTCCACAGGCCGCAGTGGCCGAACATCGGGTGCGCGGGCGCGCCCTGGGGGCAGATATAGGCGCGGGAGAACATCGGCACGTAGGTCTTTGCCCCGGCCAGGTTGTTGGTGGCCTTGATCTTGGCGTACCAGGCGTCGCGCGGATCGGTGAGGTCGAGGGGGCGGTCGAACTCGACGACGGCCGGTTCGGCGGTCGCGGACGACCGCGGCAGGCCGTTGGGTAGCAGGTCGCTTTCTTCTTCCTGGGCCAGCGCCATTTTCGAGCGGACCAGGCCGCTCAAGGCGGTCATGCCGGCGATGGCGCTGAGCGAACGAACGACGTCTCGCCGCTGTTCGTTGATTTCGGGGATGTCGTTGCTGTCACTCATGGGAGGGTCCTCTTGGGGAGTGCTATTTCCGGGGCACGCGCTCGGGGTGTTTTGCGAGAATCCGTTCCCGCACCAGAGCGGGCAGTTCGTCGATCGTGTGCACCTTGATGCCGGCCTTGCTGGTGACGATCCGCGTGGGGTCGGCGGCGTCCAGCCCGGTCCAGGCATAAAGCGCCGCGTAAGAGGATGCGGTGAACGAGTAGCCGGCCTTGAGCCGCAGGTGCGCGGGGTCCATCAGGTGGGCGTGCTTCACCTGCCACACGGAGGTATCCATGCGGGGCGGGCGCGACTCGGTGGGAGTGAAAAGCGCGATGTTGGTGAAGTGGACGTCGTCGCCGAAGCGGTACCACCTGAGGTCTTCGGTGAGCGTGGGGTCGTGCGGGACCGGGGCGAGGTCCATCGGGATGCTCAGCGCGAACTGCGTGGGGGCCAGCGTCAGCTCCCGGTTCATGGCCGGCACTTCGATCGTGTCCACGGGGCGCAGGGTGGCGGCATCCAGGAATGCCCGCGTGTACGAACCGTGCAGCATCAGCTTGCCCTGCTCGTACTCTTCGCGGAAGTCCGGGCCGCCGGTCGTGAGGAAGGACACGTTCAGTTCGAGTTCGTTGACGAGCGGGTAGGGCGTCCGGTCCGGCGGCATGACGAAATGCCGGGTCATGTAGGCGCTGTAGGCGTAGTCGCCGTTGAGGCTGAACGAGGTCTTGATGCGCGCCAGCCGCAGGCCCTGGGGGTCGTCGAGGTCCAGCGCTCCGGGCTGCTCGAGCGTGGCGAGCGGTTCCTCCAGCGCTTCCGCGGGCAAGGCGTGGGGGAAGCCGGCCGGCGTGTAGGCCTCGGACGCGCCTGTTTGCGGATCGTCCGCCTGGCCGCGCGCGAACGCGGCGCCGCTGATCAGGCCGCCCACTCCGGCGAGCAGCGTTCGCCGGTTGATGCCGCTGGCCGGAAGCCGAGTCATGCGTCTGGATTCTCCACGCTCCGATGCGCGCAATGAGTTCATCGTATCGCGCGCCGGCGTCCGTGTCGCATAAAAACCGCTTATCAATGAATGTCGAACCTGCATTTTGAGGGCGCCCGCGCCGTCGTTGACAATGGAAGCGGGCTGAAGGCTGGAGGACGCCATGCGCTACCTGCTGGGATTTTTCCTGGTGCTGATTTCGTTTATGACGCACGCGGACGCGATTCGGACGCAGATGATCGAGGGAGGAGGGGGGCTGCCGATCGCGGTCACGAGCAACAACCGCGCCGACGCGCCGCGCATTGTGTTTGTGCACGGCTTTCTCGGCAGCACGCTCAACTGGCACAAGCAGTTGCAGTCCGGACTCGCCGACGAGTTTCACCTGACCGCGGTGGACATGCGCGGGCACGGCGCCTCGGCCAAGCCCCCGCAGGCCGGGCACTACCTGGACATGCGCCTCTGGGCCAACGACATCAAGGCGGCGCTCGAAGCCGGCGGCTCGGGCGGCGGCGCCGGCTCCGGCAAGCCCCTGCTGGTCGCCTGGTCGTACGGCGGCCATTTCGTGCTGGACTACGTGCGCCATTACGGGACCGGCGCCATCGGCGGAATCGTGTTCGTGAGCAGCAATGCGGGGTTCGTCCCCCGGCCGGAGTCGCCGATGACGCCGGAACGCGAACAGCAGATCGCGCGCTCGACGTCACCCAACGCGGAAACGCTCATGGAATGGACGCAGGGTTACCTGGACCTGATTATCGGGGAAGGCGAGCTGCCGGCGGCCGAAATGGACATGCTGCGCGTGTCCGCCATGATGACGCCGCACTACGTCCGGGTGTTCAATCGCGAGCACCGTTCGGACAACAGCGACCTCCTGGAAGCGGTCGATGTGCCGGTGCTGTTCATCGTGGGCGGCAGGGACATACTGGCCAACCGCGAGCAGATCGAGTCGATCGCGGCCCGCCTGCCGCAGGCCCGGGTGTCGGTTTACGCCGACTCCGGCAACATGCCGTTCTGGTTTGACTCCGAAAAGTTCAACCGGCACATCGCGGAATACGCGATGTCGCTGATCCGGCGCTAGGTCCGCACGCGCCGGAAGTCCGTCAGCTTGCCCGTCTCGCTGATCGCAAGGCCGATCCCGCGGGTCGGCTCGATCGTGTTCAGGACGTGGGCGAAGCCGTAGTAATACATGAACAGCCGGCCGTCGTCGTGCGGCACGAGCTGCGGGTAGGCGACGCCGCCGCTGTCGAAGTTGTTTATCGGCCCCATGTGGAGAACGGGATCGTCGAATTTGCGGTGCCAGAGCAGGCCGTCGTCCGATTCCGCGGCGCCGATCACGCGCGGATAGCGCGGCAAACGGGCGTCGAGCGCGGTATAGAGCATCAGCCAGCGGCGACCGGCGGGGTCCGGGTTCGGCAGGATATGGCGCGTGTTCGATCCGCCCAGCTCCCAGCGGGCCGGATCGGCGCTCCACTCAATGTTGCCGAGCACCCGCCAGTTCACCAGGTCGGTTGACTCGGCGACTTTCGTTTCCCAGTAAACGATGCGGGGCGACAGCGTCGTGTAGTACATCAGAAAGCGCTCGCCGTCGTGGATCCCGCTCGGGAAGGCGCCGTAGATGTTGTCGCCGATGTCCACCGAAGCGCCGCCGGTCGCGGCGCCGCGAATCCGGGTCCAGTGAATGCCGTCCTTGCTGCGGGCGATGCCGGGCCGGCACCGGTAGCCCTTGAACTGATAGCCTTCCGACACGGGGTGGCCGCCCAACTCCGTCGGCGTCGTGCTGTCGCCGCCGAAATACCACAGCAGCCACTCGCCGTTGTGCCGCAGGATGTCGCCGCTGCCGATGTGGGTGGAATCGAAAGCCTCCGGATCGTCGCTCCAGTCCATGATTGCGCCACCGGTCAGGGGGCCCCTGTAGCGTTCCCAGGCGATGCCGTCGGGGGACTTGGCGAGCGCGATCCGGCCGGTGCCGAAAGCGGGGGCGACGCCCTCGGGATAGTTGTTGTCGCGGGCGTAGTACCACATCCACCAGGACTGGTCGTCGTCGTTCCAGCGCACCGTCGCGCCGCCGTTTTTGGCTTCGTCGCACCAGCCCTCCGGGCCCTTGCCGAGGATCAGCCCGGGGCTGGAACCGGACGTTGCCTGCGCCCATGCTCCTGACCAGCGGCCGGGGAGCACGACGCTCGCCGCGGCAATCCCCTGTATCAGTCGCCTGCGTGTAGTTGCTTGCATGTCTTACCCCTTTAGAAGCGGTCCTTGCGCTTGCGGACCTCGGCGAACACGTCCACGTCGTCCGCGTCTTCCATGCCGAGCCGCACGCGGATCTCCGTGCTGTCGGGCCTCAGGAACGGATTGGTTCGCTTTTCCTGGTACATGGTCGTGGGCACGGTCGGCCGCCCCTCGTCCCGCAGCCGTTTCACCTCCTCCATGCGCTTGATCAGCGCCTGGTTGTCCGGCTCCACGGTGAGCGCGAACCGCCCGTTGGTCTGCGTGTATTCATGCGCGCAGTAGATGCGCGTGCGCCCGGGCCAGCTCATCAGTTTCTGCAGCGAATCCCACATCTGCCCGGGCGAGCCTTCGAACAGGCGCCCGCAGCCCATGGAGAAGAGGGTGTCGCCGACGAAGGCGGCATCTTCGTCCGGGAAGTAATAGACGATGTGGCCGGTGGTGTGGCCGGGGGTGTCGTAGATCATCGCTTTGGCGCTGCCGAACTCCAGCGTTTCGCCTTCGCCGACCTGAAGGTCGATGCCGGGGATGCGCGCGGCGTCGGCGCCGGGGCCGACGATGACGCAGCCGGTGCGCTCCTTCAGCCACAGGTTGCCGCCGGCGTGGTCCGGGTGGTGGTGCGTGTTGAGGATGTGCGTGAGGCGCCATCCCTTGCGCTTGAGTTCGCGGCGGATGGCCTTGGCGTCGGGCGTGTCGATGGTGGCGGTCAGGCCGGAAAGTCGCTCGTGGACGAGAAACCCGTAGTTGTCCGACAGGCAGGGGAACTGGTGGATCTGCAGCAGAGCCATGGCGTGTCCCCGGCTTACGTCTCCCTGAGCCGGGGTCTGAGCTCGGCCAGGTTGCAGGGGCGGGTGCGGGCGTCGAGCTGGGCCTCAATGAGCTTGTCCCAGCCGGTGGCCACCGCGTTGCGCGAGCCGGGCAGGCAGAACACGAAGGTGCCGTTGGCCAGCCCCGCCAGGCAGCGCGATTGCAGCGTGGACGTGCCGATGTCCTCGTAGGAAAGCACCCGGAACATCTCGCCGAAGCCCTCGATCTGCTTGTCGAGCAGCGGTTCGACCGCCTCGGGAGTGCCGTCGCGCCCGGTCAGGCCGGTGCCGCCGGTGGTGACGATGGCGTCGATGTCCTCGTCGGCGATCCACTGCGACACCACGGCTCGAATGCGGTAGCGGTGGTCCGGTTCCAGCAGCCGCTGGTGGAGCTTGTGGCCGGCGCCCGCGATGCGCTCCGCCAGAAGCGCGCCGGAATCGTCCGTTTCCAGAGTCCGGCTGTCCGAAATCGTCAGCACCGCAATATTCAGCGGCAGGAATGTGTCCGGCTTCTCGCCCAAGTTCGCGCCCTCCGTGATTACCGAGATTCTAAGTCAGACGGGATCGTTGCGCGTGCTCCACGTTGGTGTAGGCCATCTTCGCTTCCTGCGCAGCGTACGCGTCATTCTCCAGTTCTTCGGGAGCGCGGAGCAAGTCTTCCCGAATACCCAGTTCCTTGCATAAGCGGTTAATGGCCGCGTCATGCGTCTCGATTTCTCCATCGGCCAGAATGTGATTGACCTTCTTGCCCAGGGTAACCAGTTCGCGGGTAACCAATAGGGTTCGATGACAGTTGAGAGGGTCCTTTTCCGCGCACATCAGCGCAATGCGCATCTGCCGGCTTCCGTCCAGTACGCGCTTTATTCCGGACCTGAAAAGGCGGGTCGCGGCCAGTTTGCGAAATCGGACGCGCCCGTTCTCGTAGCAGGCCGGATCGGTGCTTCGGGCTCCCAGTTCCTTGCCGAGAAATACATACGCAATTCCGTTTGCCTGCAGCGATTCCTTCAGCGCCCTCTTATTGAAATGAGGATGTCGGCGGCTGTAGGGCATCGACCGCACGTCGGCCACCGCCTGAATCCGGTGTTGCGCAAGCAAGTCCACGAACCGCGCCGGTTCATGCGCCGAATGCCCTATCGTGAAGATTCCGGCCGGCCGCACCGCTCAATGACCGCCGTGTATTGACTTTCCATGCGTTGGCAGTCTAGCAGTGCCTGGGGCGATGGAGGGGATGAGTCACCTCGGTTTCAGCCCGCATGTGATAGGTTTAGCGGGCCTTGCGGAGAGCGGACGGAATGCCAAACAGGTTCGGGTCTGATTTCTCACCCTGGCCCAACGGCTGGACGGGCGGTCAGTACAGCGTGCTTCGCGCCTTGCTTGGAGCCTGCCTCCTTGTGCATTTCGTGCAGCTCTCCATGTGGTTCCGGGGACTTCCGCTCGCCGTAACCATCGGCGCCGCGGCCGCTTCGCTGTTCTTCGCCGTCGGGCTTGCCGCGAGATGGGCGGCTTTGTGCCTGTTTATCGCCCTGGCCGGACTGTATGGCCTGGATCCGCTCCTTCCCGGTCAGGGCCTGACCTACCTGGGCTGGATGTTGCTTGTTCACGCGCTGATGCGAAAGGCGCCTTACGGTTCCCTGGCGGTGCGGGGACGCCCCGACCCCGGCGGCGGCTGGCGCATGCCGGGTGCGGTCTTGCTGGGTTCCTGGCTCCTTCTGGGGCTCAGCTACCTGTATTCCGCCCTCTTCCTGGTGTTCGGAGCCGACCTGGAGGCCAGGGAGTATCTCGGTCCTTTCCTGCTCGATCCCTTTGCCCGCGAGTCTTTTCCTCACGACTTCCTGGCATCGCTTCCCGCGTTCCTGGTGGAGATTCTCTTCGTGGCCGCCCTGTTCATCGGGCACATGTTTCTGGTGCTTGGAGTCCTGTTTCACCGGGTACGGCCCTGGTTCTGGGGTGTGGTGGTACTTGTCCAGATCTGCATCGTTTTCCTGCTGGATTTCGCCATTGCGCCCGTTGCGATGCTGCTTTTTCACCTGTTCGCGATCGATCCCGGCTGGATCAGGAGTCGAAAGCTGCCCGAGCGCGCGACGCTGTTCTACGACGGAAGTTGCGCGCTGTGCCATCGCCTGGCCCGATTTGTGCTGGCGGAGGACGTCGCCGAAGGCATCACTCTTTCGCCGCTGCAGAGCGATTACTTCCGCTCGGCGCTTACGGCGGAAGAGAGGACCGGCCTTCCGGACAGCATAGTGCTCAAGAGCGACGACGGCCTGCTGCTGGAGGGCGACGCGGCGATCCGGATACTGAAGATGCTGGGCGGATTGTGGCTGGCGCTGGGCCTGGTCCTGAGCGCGTTCCCGCGACGGTGGAGGAACGCCGCCTACCACTATGTCGGCGACCGCCGCTACCGCCTGTTCGGGCGCACCGAAACCGCCTGCCCGGTGGTGTCCGAGCGCCTTCTCACGCGTTTCAGGGAATAACCTGAGGGGTGTTTGTGGCTAGCGGTTCTCTTCTTGCGCGTCGTCGGGGGCATCCCGGCTTTCTTTTGCGACTATGACTAGTGCCGGGGGGAGGTTGAGCGAGAATCCCTGGTCCGATGTCTCTTCGCCGGACTCGGCGCCGTCGGGAGCCGATTCAACCATCACGCGAATCAGTGCTATGGCGACCGGCTCAAACGCCGTGACCGAATTGCTCGCCAATTGCTGTGTCAATTGATCGGACTGAGTATCCATCAACGTTTCCTTGGCTTCCCACTCCAGTTTCTTCAGCCTGGCCTCGACTTCCCATCGACGTTTAGACCGCTCTATCCTTGCCTCCTCGGTCTCGCCTTCCCGCCGCGCGAGCGATCGGCTGTATTCCGCCTGCGCTTCCCGGTATTCGTCCGATTCTCGCCAGGATCCATAAACGGCATCGTTGTATTGCCCGCCGGAAACGAGGGAATAGTTGCTGTAAACCGCCCGCAACCTGAGCTCGCCCGGCTCGAGGATGAACCTGTTGGCATTTGTTATTTCCCAGGGTTGCCACAGGTCGCCGGCATCCGGATCGATGACGACAAAGTAGACCAATCGTGGCGTGTCCACCGTGACGTCCAGCCGGAATGTGCCGTCGGGGCCAATCGGCGCCTGCGCAATGGTGCCAAAGGGCCGGTCGGCAGGCGGCAATTCGTAACCCGGGCCCGGCGAAGGCGAACCCGTTCGTGCTCTCCACGATCGCGGAATCTCCGGGTGCAAGGGATCGATCACCGTGAACACACCGCTGTCGTGGACGGCGGACACGTCGCCCTCCAGCACCATTACCGACGCGTCATCAGCCAGCGCCGGGGATGCCGCCACCCATGCAAGTAACAGGGGAATCATGTGGTTGCGCATCTGTCGTCTCTGCCGCAGCCTTGTTCCCAAACGGGGCGCTATTGGAGTAGCTCTTCCAGTTTCTCGTCGAGCTTGTGCTGGCGGAGGTCTCTTGCAACGATCTCCTGTGTCTCGGAGTCCACAAGGAAGTTTCGGGGCACGCCTGTCGTCGCAGTGTCGTAGGCCGCCGGCGCTTCGGCTTCCGTGCCCATCCCGAGATCGAACCAAGGCATGTTCTCCTCGGCCGATGCTTCTTCCCAGTCGTCGCGCTCGTTGTCGATGGTGAAGGAGACAATCTCGAAGCCCTTGTCGTGGAAACGCGAGTAGGCCTGCTTCATGTGCGGAATCTCGACCCGGCAGGGGCCGCACCACGACGCCCAGAACTCCACCAGCAGGTAACGGCTGTCAGCGCGCACGTCAGCGGTATGCACCTGCTCGCCTTCCAGCGTCTCGCCCTTGAAGTCCGGCGCGTTTTCGCCCACCTTCGGCAGTTTCGACTGCGGCATGTTCGCGTACAGCTCTGCCAATTGAGCAAGCCTCTCCGAGGCCCAGGGGTCGTCCGGGGTCAGTTCGGCAAGTTTACGCAACGATTCAAGCATCCACGGTCCGGCCAACCAGGCAGTTTCGATCGCCACCCGCCTGACCATCGGGTCGGGATGGGTGCCGGCGACATGCTCGAATCCCTTCCTGTCGAGTTCCCGGATTTCGGAAGACATTTCCACCATGCGGTCCACGCGGCGCCGCCTGGCTTCTTCGGACTCGTGCTCCGGTGTTGAACGCAATTGCGTGTATTCGTTCTGCGCTGCCTGGTATTCGTCCGACAGGCGCCAGGAGTTGATGACTTCATCATTGAAATAGCCGCCTTTAACGATGGAATACTCGCTGCGAATAATCTCGACGGTGAATTCGCCCGGTTCGAGGATGAAATAGTTGGACTGCCCCATCGGAGCCAGGCGGCCGCCGCCGGGAGTAACCGCGTTGAGCACAACGAACCTGACCTTTCGTGGCTTGTCCGCCGGGATTTCCAGACGAAAGGTACGATCGGGAGCAATTTTTACCTGGCCGATGGCGCCCATGACATCTTCCATGGGAGGTCTTTCACCTTCCTTTGCCGTCTTGAGCCATTCCTCCATCTCGGCCCTGCTCCAGGCCTGCGTGGGATCGACGACCATAAAGTCGCCATTGTCGCGCGGCGGGGCTGCAATGCCTTCGAGCACCATCACCGACTCTTCCTCGGCCAACGCCGGCGATGCGGTCAGAAGTACGAGGATCAGGGGGATCATGTATTTACGCATGGTGTGTCTTTCGTATTTCATCGGTTGTCAGCCTCAATTGAGCAGTTCTTCGAGTTTCTCGTCGAGCTTGTGTTGCCGCAGGTTGACCGCGACGACCTTGCCGGTGCTCGAATCCACCAGGTAGTTCTTGGGAAGGACCATATTCCTGAGGCTGTACGCTTGCGCCGCCTCCGTCTCGAATCCCATGCCGATATCGATCCAGGGCAGGTCTTCCTCGGCCGACGCCTCCTCCCAGTCCTCACGCTCTTCATCGACTGTGTATGAGACGATCTCGAAGCCCTGGTCGCGGAAGCGGGCATAGGCCTGCTTCATGTGCGGAATCTCCACCCGGCAGGGGCCGCACCACGACGCCCAGAACTCCAACAGGACGTAGCGGCTCTTGCCGCGCACGTCGGCGAGTCGCACTTCCGCGCCTTCGAGCGTCTCGCCGGTGAAGTCCACAATGCCGTCCCCCTCCCTTAACAAGTTGATTCTTGTCACATTCGTCGCGGGGGCGAGCGTTGCGGGGGCGAGCATGCTGACGACCCACGGATCGTCCGGCGTCAATTCGGCCAGCGAACGCATCGCATCGGCCATCCAGGGTCCGACGATCCAGGATGCCTCGATCGCAAACCGCCTTGCCAGCGGGTCAGGATGGGTGAGCGCGACCTTCGACATGCCTTGTTCCTGAAGCCGAATCGCGGCCATATTCTTCTCGACCATGCGGTCCCAAAGCCGCCGTCTGGCCTGTTCCTTCGGGTCCGACGCCGGCAGGACCTCCGGCCCGATGTCCGCCTGCGCCTGCTGGTGGTCTGCCGTCGCTCGCTCGGCGTCCGCCTGCGCTTGCTTGTATTCGTCCGACAGGCGCCAGGAGTTGAATACGGTATCGTTGTAGTGGCCGCCCGTGATTTCCGAGTAATCGTGGCGGATCATTCGCAGCTTGAGTTCTCCGGGCTCCAGGATGAAATTGTTGCCCTGCTTGATTGGAGCAAACGTATTCCCGTCGGGGGTCTTTGCGTTGAAGATCGCGAAGGCGGCCACTCGCGGCCGGTCCACGGCGACTTCCAGTCGAAATGCGCCATCGGGGCCGATCGGCGTCCAGGCAATGGCTCCGTAGGACTCCATGGGCGGCGCTTCGCCCGGCTTTGCCGTCTCCTGCCATGCCTCCAGTCTGGCCTGGCCCCAGACGCGCCTGCCGTCAAGCACTGCGAATTCGCCGTTGTCGTACGGTGCGACCGTGTTGCCTTCGAGCGCCATGACCGATTCTTCCTCGGCCAGCGCCGGCGATGCGGCCAGAAGTAAGAGGACCAGGGGGATCGTGTATTTGCGCATGTTGTGTGTTTCGTGTTTCATCGCTTGGTCCAGCATCGTCCGGAGATTTTCACCCACCCTACCATAGCGGCTGGACCTCGCAGGGGGTGGGCGCGCGGGGCTTACGCTGGTAGGCTACCGGCCCATGAATACGAGCAAGAACGTGATGACGGACCTGCCCGATTTGCAGGCGTACTGGATGCCGTTTACGGCCAACCGGCAGTTCAAGCGCGACCCGCGTTTCGTGGTGGGCGCCCAGGGCATGTACTACACGACGCACGAGGGCGAGCAGATGCTCGACGGCGTTTCGGGGCTGTGGTGCTGCGCCGCGGGGCACTGCCATCCGCATATCGTGTCCGCGATCCAGGAGCAGGCGGCGAAGCTGGATTACTACACGGCGTTTCAGATGGGCTATCCGCGCACCTTCGAGCTGGCCAACCGGCTGGCGGAGATGGCGCCGGAGGGCCTGTCCAGCGTGTTTTTCACCAATTCCGGTTCGGAGTCGGTCGATACTGCGCTGAAGATCGCGATCGCCTGGCACCGGGTGCGCGGCGAAGGGCAGCGGGTGCGGCTGATCGGGCGCCAGACAGGCTATCACGGCGTGGGTTTCGGCGGCATTTCGGTGGGCGGCATCTCGTCGAACCGCAAGCTGTTCGGGGCGCTGCTGGCGGGTGTGGACCATATACGCCATACGAAGGACCTCGAGCGCCAGGCCTGGAGCCGCGGACAGCCGGAGTGGGGCGCGCACCTGGCCGACGAACTGGAGGAGATCGTGGCGCTGCACGACGCCTCGACGATCGCCGCGGTGATCGTGGAACCGATCGCCTGTTCGGGCGGCGTGCTGATCCCGCCGAAGGGCTACCTGGAGCGGTTGCGCGAGATTTGCGACAAGCACGGACTGCTGCTGATCTTCGACGAGGTCATCACGGGCTTCGGGCGCACCGGCGAGGCGTTCGCTTCGCAGACCTTCGGCGTGAAGCCGGACATCATCACGCTCGCCAAGGGCCTCACCAGCGGCGCGGTGCCGATGGGCGCGGTGCTGGCGCGCCGCGACATTTACGACGACTTCATGCAGGGCCCCGAGCAGCTCATCGAGTTCGCGCACGGCTACACGTATTCGGGCCACCCGCTGGCGGTGGCGGCCGCGCACGCGGCGCTGGACGTTTATGAGGACGAGGGCCTGTTCGAGCGCGGCAGGGAAACCGGCAAGCTGCTCGGCGACGCGCTGCAGGCGCTCAAGGGCAAGCCCTACGTTATCGACATCCGCGATTTCGGCATGCTGGGCGCGGTGGAACTGGAGCCGGTGCCGGACAAGCCCACGGCCCGCGCCCAGGAGGCCTTCCGGCTGTGCTTCGACAACGGCCTGCTGGTGCGCACCACCGGCGACACCATCGCGCTGTGCCCGGCGTTGATCGCCGACGAGTCGCACATTGCCGAGCTCGTGGAAAAACTCGCCCGGGTCCTCGACTCACTTTCGTAAGCGTCCGGAAACAGGGCGTCCCGCCGGCGGTCAGCGGCGCGGCAGTCCGTGGGCGGTCAGAACCCGCTTCACCAGGGCGATTTGTCCGGACAGGCCCTGCTTCTGGTAAACCTGCTTGAATAACCAGCGGACGTAGCTTTCCTTGTAGCCTGTGGCCGCGGCGATCTCGCGCACCGACCGGCCCTCGGCCAGCAGCGCCGACACCCGGCCCTCCGACGGCTTCAGGCCGAGCAGCGACGCCACCCGGACCGGGTCGATGCGCGGACTCTTCTCGGGATCGATCACCAGCGCCAGAACCGCCACGCGGCGGCCCCCGAAGTCGGGCTGTGCGGCCTCTACGGGGTGGACGTGAAGCGCCAGCCGCGACTGAATCCTGCGGCGCTGGATGGTCATCGAGCCGCCGGTCGGCGGCGTTGCGCTCCCGAAGGCCGGCAGCGCACGCTTAAGCAGCCTTTGCAGGCGGCCCTGATCCGCCGGCAGCGAGGAGCGCAGAGCACCGTCGCGATCAGACAGCCCGTCGCCCTGGCGCAGGATGTCCAGGGCCGGGCCGTTCGCCGCCAGCACCCGCCCGGCGCGGTCGAGGTGTACGACGCCGATGCTGCTGTTTTCCAGCAGGCCCGACAGGCCGGCGCTCAGCGCTTCGACGCCGGCCAGCGTCTGGCGGACGCGGACGAAATGGCGGACATGCGGCAGGAGAGACTCGATCAGTTCGAGGTGAGAGGACTGCCAGCCGCCGGTATCGATCGGGTTGCCGAGGACCCAGACGACGCTGACGCCATCCAGCCAGTCGAGTCGCGTAATCAGGCCCTTCTCGCCGTGGCGGCGGCCCCATCCCTCGTTGTACGCCGGCGACTTCCTCAACTCCCTTTCGGTGTACAGGTCGGGGACATTGACCAGTTCGCCGATGGGCCGCTGCCAGAGGCGGGGCGGGCCTTCGTCCCGGGGCTGGTAAATCTCGAAGTACTCCTGCGCCAGGTCCTCTCGAAGCTCGCCGCGGTAGAGCAGCCGGGCGAAGTCGACGCGCACCTGGTCGACGGTCCAATCGCAGACCGTCAGCACGCTGCCCTTGACGCCCGAGGCCTCCTCGATCAGTGCGCTGGCGGCGGGCCAGTGGGCGTCGTCGAGCGCGGCCCTGTGCAGCAGCGCAAGGATGTCGTCGAAGGAGTCGAGTGGGTTCACGACCTTTCTTCCTGAACGGCTGCCGGGTGATGCTACCGAAGCCGGGAAGACTGTCATACTCCAATATGGTAGGTCGGGGAGAGTCCCAAGTGCATGCGCTCCCCTCCCTGCCGGTCACTTCAATCGACCGTCTGCCGGTCGGCGATGGCAAGGTCGGTCCGTTAACCGACCGGCTGTGGCAGGACTACTTCGACCTGGTGCGTGCCAGGACAAGCGACCACCCGGAGCGGCGAACGCTGATCTAGTCGGCCCGCTCCAGGCGCTCGTCCACCGCATCCGCGCCAGGCTGGCTGGCTCTCATGACGGCGGCCTGCTGTTCGTTGAGCAGGCCGTTCTCCAGCGCGAAGTCGATGTACTCATCGGCATTCAGGGCGCCCAGCGCCACCGGCCGTTCCTCGCCCAGCACCGGCGGAGCCGGCGGACCGTCGTAGCCGCTCAACTGGTAGCCGGCGCTGTCCTCCGAGTGATAGGCGCCCAGCGTCGGGATGTTGTCCTTGTCCGGATAGAGCACGGCCGCGGCGCCCCCGTATCCGGCGAACCGGCCCGCGTTGCGGTAGATGAACCACACCCCGCCGTCGCGCGTGGTCGTGGTCTTGAGCGAATCGGAACGCGTCGGGATGGGGTAATGGGTGAAGGTGTCGGCTTGCTGGTCGTACAGGGTCAGGTAGTTGTCGTTGGCGGCCCAGATGTTGTCGTTGACGTCCGCTTCGGCGTTGTAAGAGGCGGCGTACGGAACGCCCATCCTGCGCCGGAACACCTCGCCCGTCTCCGGGTTCAGCCGATACAGGATAGCGTTGTCGAAGGCGCGGTTGCCCCAGGTGGAGGTCCAGATCATGCCCTTGGAATCGACGCCCAGCCGGCGTATCGACGAGGTGGCGTCGTCCTCGACCACGGGGTAGTGCCGGAACTCCTCCGTTTCGGGATCGAAACGCGACACGCCGCCGTTATGGTAGTCGGAGAACCACACGTGGTCCTTGTGATCGACGATGATCCCGTACGGGCGGCTGCGCATGACCGGGACTTCCCAGTAGACGATCGAGTCCGTCGCCCGGTCCCATTTGCCGAGTGCGCCGCCGGGGAGCAATGAAAGCCAGAGGTTGCCCTTTGAGTCGAAGATCTGCGTGTTGCTGCCCAGCAGCGGATCGCCGCTCACCCAGTGGTCCACCTTGCCGGTTGCGGGATCGAGACGGCGCACGACGTCGCCGGAATACCACACCGTGCCGTCGGTCTGGTCCACGACGATGCCGTGGCCTCCACCGTGGCCTTCGAAGGCGGTCTGTTCGCCGGTGCGCGGATCGAACTTCACGATGCAGCATGCCGTATAGGCGATCCACACGTTGCCGTCGAGATCGAAGTCCACCTGGTGCGGCCAGGGCCAGACCTCGTACTCGTCGGACTCGCGGTAGATGTACTCGACGAACATGGCCTTCTTCAGCGCTTCGTAATCGAGTTCGGGTTCCCGCGTGAGCTGCACCACCACCGGCGGACGGTCCGCGGGAAAGGTCTCGGCGAGGTAGTCGACCAGAATGTCGCGGTCTTCCGGCGGCAAGTATTTCGGATCGAAGTACGAAGCCTTGCCGGGCCGGCCGAATGCGGGGCCCTGGTACATGCGGTCCACCACGACTTCCCAGGCCTGCCGGTCTTTCGGCGCGCGCGAACCCGGATAGGCGCGCGAAAAGTCGTTGTAGGAGAACAGCTGAATCGTGTGGCAGCCGTGGCAGGCGCGCTCAAGGATGTCGCGGCCCGGTCCGGGCGGATAAACCTCGTCGTAGGGGAGTATTTCAGCGCCGGGGTAGTTCATGCCGCCGACGTAATCGACCACCGGACCCACGCCCGTCAGCGTGAAATCGAGTTCCGCCGCATCGCCGGGTCCGATGTCGATGCTGACCGTCTGGCTGTCGAATCCCTCGAGCTGATCGACCGCCCGGCGTATCGTCACGTCGTAGCGGCCCGGGATCATCTTGACTGCCCGGTACTCGCCGTCCACGACGAACACGGTGTAGGCCAGGTCCTTGTCGGTGTTGTAGGCGTACACCACCGGGAGCAAACCCTCGACGGTTCCCGCGACCTTGCCGGACAGCTGCCCGAGGCCGTCGTCTTGCGAGGCGGCAGGCGCTTCGGGACCGGAGGGCTCTCCGGAACAGCCGGCGAAAAGAAGCAGGCAAAGCCCCGCTGCAACACAATTACGCATAGTCAGGCACCACGGTCCAGGCAGAACCACAAGTGTATGCGCTGTCCCATGCACGTTGACAGGCGCGCCAGCCTTTCGTGTTCGGCGGGCGCGGGCCTGGGCGGCCGCGGCTGCCGGGTGGATAATGCCCGTGATTACCATGCGCAAGGCCGCCGGCAGTACCAGGAGCACGCGAATGGAAAATGGGCATTTTCAGTTACCGCCCGATATTCAGGAGATCGCCGATCTTGCGAAACGCATCGTCAGGGACGAGCTGATCCCGCTGGAGGCCGAGTTCCTGCCCCATCCGGCGCACGCCTTCGGCATCAAGGAAACGACCAACCTGAAAAGGGTCTTCGGCCCCGACGTGGTGCAGCACCTGGTGGACATTTCCCGCGATACCGGCCTGTGGTATCTCATGGTGCCGGAGGAGCACGGCGGCTCGGGACTGTCGATGCTTGCCCAGATCGCCATTCTCGAGCAATTCAACTACACCGCGGTGCCGTTTCCGTTTGCGAATGTCGCCAACATCCTCTACCAGTGCGAGGGCGACCAGGTCGACCGTTTCCTCAAGCCCGTCATCGAGGGAGACATGACCACCTGCTTTGCCCAGACCGAGCCCAATGCGGGCTCCGACCCGGGGGGCATGATGCAGACGCGGGCCGTGAAGGACGGCAAAGACTGGGTGCTCAACGGCACCAAGATGTGGATATCGGGGGCCGCGGAATCCGACATGATCATGGTGCAGGCGGTGACCGACGCCGAAAAACGGCAGCGCGGCGGCATCACGATGTTCCTGGTCAAGCGCGACAACCCCGGCATGCTGGTCGAGGAGCCGGGGATCAAGACCTGGCTCGGACCGCATGCCTCGCAGTACATCGTCCACTTCGAGGATTGCCGGGTGCCGCAGACCGACGTGCTCGGCGAAGTCGGCAACGGCTTCCGGCTCGGGCAGCGCTGGCTGACGATCCACGACCGGCTCCTGCGCGGCCCGTATGCGCTGGGCAAGATGCAGCGCGCGCTGGACATGTCGATCGAGTGGTCGAAGAACCGGGTGACCTTCGGCAAGCCGCTGTCCGAACGCCAGGCAATTCAATGGCACCTGGTGGACATGTATATCGACCTGGAGGCGCTGCGTTCTCTGACCTACCAGATGGCGGCCCGCGCCGATGCCGGCGAGGACATTCGCACCGAGGCCGGCATGGTGAAACTCACCTCGATGGTGTGGGGCGCGCGGACGCTCGACAAGGCCATCCAGATTCATGGCGCAATGGGCGAATCGCTGGAGTTGCCGCTCACGCTTTTCTACCGCTACCTGCGCCACGGGCAGATCGGCGGCGGAGCCAACGAGATCCAGCGCATGCAGATTGCCCGCAAGCTGTTGCGCGGATAGCGCCGGGGAGGAACCGAAGGTGTCATCATTCAAATGGAAATTCTTCCGCGGTACGCGCCGATTTGTCGTGTCAGCCGTGTTGATCATGGCGCTCGGCGCCGATTGGGCGCCAGGCGCACCCGCAATTCCCGGCACTTCCACGCTTACCGGAACGGTATCGGCCGAAACGCCGTTCAACGCGGCGCAGGTTTATGCCAGGAACCTCGACCGGAACATGCTGTACACGGTGTTTACCCACAACGGAAAGTACCGCGCTCCCAACCTGTTGCCCGGCGGCTACCGGATCTGGGCCGAGAAGGACGGCCTGACGTCGCGGCACGAGATGCTGAGGATCCAGGGCGAGGGGGAAATCGAGCTTGACCTCGCGATGGCCCCGGGACCGGACAATCCGCTGACCCTGAAGGACAGTTCCAAGCCGGGGCCGCAGTTCGGCGGCGTCGGCGGCGACGCGCAACTGGTTTCCTATGACGAAATGTACCCGCCCGGGCCGGGCAGGGACCTGGCCGAGCCTTCCTGCCTGACCTGCCACGGCCATTCCTTCCTGCCGGCGCACCGCATGGAACGTCCGCAGTGGCACGCCATGGTCGGCCTCATGATGGATCCCAGCGGGCCGTTCGCCGATCCCGATTCGGCCCGCAGCATTACCGACGAGGAGCACGACATCCTTGCCGATTACCTGACGGATAACTTCGGCCCGGACAGCCCGGCCAGGGTATTGCGCCTGGACGTCGAATATCCGCTCGACGAAGAAACGCTGGCCTCGGCGATGTTCATCGAGTACCTGACTCCCCTGCATCCGGCGGCCGACCTGTCCCTGAGATCGGCCAACGAGCCCTTCAAGCACCGCCTGCACCGGCCCATGATCGACAACGACGGGAATATCTGGGGTTCCAACAGCCTGATCGGCCTGAGCCGCGTCGACCCGCGCACCGGGCAGTGGAGTCACTTTCCCATCGGCTATGACGAGAACAATCCCGAAACGGACATGTACGGCAAGAAAAAGGGCGATCCGGATTCCGTCTGGTCGTACATCTTTCCGCACGACCTGACCATTGACCGCAACGGCCATGTGTTCTGGGCGGAGTTCCAGGGGCAGCACCTGGGGCGGCTCGACCCGGAGACCGGGAAGATCGACCGCTACCCGATGGATCCCGAAGGCGTGGTGGTGGATGAGCGGGGCGTGGTGGGCAACATCCGCGGCCACAGCCCGCACATGGCCGAGAACGGCGACGTGTGGTTCACCGCGATTCGCGGCAACAAGCTCGGCAAATGGGACCACGAGACCGGAGGCATCACGCTGTGGGAGATTCCCACGCCGCACTCGTTTCCGTACGGGATAGAAGTCGATCAGAAGGGCATCGTCTGGTTCGCGGAACTGTTCGGCTGCGCCGTGGCGAGTTTCGATCCGGAAACCGAAGAATTCAAGGAATACCCGTCGCTGATGAAGCCTTGCGCGATCAACCGTCTGGCGGCCGACTCGAAAGGCACGATCTGGTACTCGGTGTTCAGTTCAGGAAGGCTGGGCCGCCTGGACCCTGCTACCGGGGAGCAAACGGAATACGACGTTCTGCCCTTTACCCCGGTCAAGGCATCAATGCCCTACGGCATCGTGGCGGACCACGATGACAACATCTGGTTCGGGGACGGCGGACTGGGTGGCGCCCTGGTCCGGTTCGACCCGGACATGGAAGCCTTCACCTATTACCCGGAACCCCGCCAGGCCGACAATCCCAACCTGGATATCACCCGGGAAGGCGCCATCATTTTCTCGACCCGCTCAAACAACCAGGCGGCGCTGGGGATCTTCTACCCCGATGTGTCGAAAATGACCGGTTACGGCGCCTATCGCTGATTCCAGCGGAAAATGCGTGCCGTTGCTCCGGCGGGGAAGTGACTGCGGTTTGCGGGAAGCTGGGCGAAGCCATCGGTCTGGGCGAGGGAGGCGAAATCGCCCGACGTGTTTGTCTGGCGCGGTTGAGCGAGCAGCTGCCCTTCATTGCTGGTTGAAAGCCGCACCGGGAGAAACCAGGTCAATGCAGGTTTGAAAGTGACGGCTTTGGTGAAGGTGGCATAAGCAGCGGTGGCGGGACGGGCGCCTTGCGCTTTGCCGAGGGCGGGGATGACGTAGCGGCGCAGGCAGACCAGGCTGGAGACGGGATTTCCCGGCAGACCGAAGACGGGTTTTTCGCCGTGTATGCCGAACCACAGGGGGAAGCCGGGGCGTTGTCGGACGCGATGAAGTATCGGCCTCGTGCCCATTTCGGTCAGGACACCGGGCACAAAGTCCCGGGCGCCCTTCGAAACGCCGCCGCTCAAGACCATCGCGTCGCTTTCGGACAGGGCTGCGCGGATACGATCCGCAAGCACTTTCGGATCGTCGGGCGCGTGCAGGGTGAAGACCCTGCCGAAGCCATGGCGCTTCAGCAGCGCCGACATGGCGGGGCCGTTGCTGGAGCGCACCTGCCAGCCTTCGGGACGGGAGTCCAGCCCGACGAGTTCATCGCCGGTGGAGACCAGCGCGATGCGGGGGTCCGGGGCGACGCGCGGCCGCGCCACGCCGTTGGCGCTCAACAGCGCCATCTCGACTCCGCCGATGCGCTGGCCCTCCTTCAGGAGCAAAGCGCCTGCCCGGCGGTCCGACGCTTGTCTGTGGATGAACTGGCCCCGTTTCGGACGGTAACCGTCGTCCAGGCGTATCCCGCCATTGGTTTCGACGAGTCTCTCCACGGGAACGACGGTGTCGGCGCCTTCGGGAATCGCTGCGCCGGTAGCGATTCGCCATGCCACGCCATCGCCTGACAGGGTTCCGGGGGCCTGGCCGGCGCTTTGCGTTCCTTCGAGCGGAAACTCCCTCTGTCCGGACGACCAGGAGCGCCAGACTACCGCAATGCCGTCCATGGTGGCGCGGTCGTAGGGCGGCAGGTCGCGTTCCGCAAGCACGTTCTGGCGAAGGACGCGGCCGGCAGCGGCGTCCAGCGCAAGCGGCTCGGCCGGCCAGGTCGGCACGGTTGCCAGGATCAGCCGTTCCGCCTCCGCGACGGTGAGGTCGGTTTGCATGAGTCAGGGCAGGTTGCGCGCGGTCATGGCCTTGCGGTAGATGGGCAGCAGGCGCCACAGGAAGAACAGGCCCAGCAGGCCGCTGATCCCCCCGACAATCGCCATCGAGTAGTGCAGCTTCAGATCATTGGCGAACACGAAGTCGGTAATCAGCGCCACCGATGTGCTCCCGAAGCCCATGCTCACGAGGGCCACGATGAACAGGTAGATCGCACTGGTCTGGGCGCGCATGGATGGCGGCGTGAACAGTTGCAGCGTTATCACCGCAGGAGGAAATACCCAGCTTCCGAAGAACAGCAATGGCGCGTACATCGCCAGCGAGTAATTGGCATCGGCAATAAGCGGAGTCACCGCGGCCGTTGGCACCAGCACGATAGTGGCCAGTATGGCCGAGCGGATGGTCCCGCCGCGATCGCCCTTACGGTGGAGGTAATCGGCATGCAGGCCGCCGACTATGGATCCGACGCAGCCGAACGTGCCCACAACAAGCCCCAGCCTGAGCCCTACCGTGGCCCGCGGCAATTCGTGAATTCGTATGAAGTACTCCGCGCCCCACACCAGGACCGCGTTGAACAGCAGTGAGAGCATGCAGAACGCGGAAACCAGGTTGCCGTAAATCGCAATGTTCTTCTTCAGGAATTCAATCAGTTGGGGTATCGGAACGCCGCCCTCGACCGCGCCCAGGCGGGCGGGTTCGCGGAAGGTAAGGCACAGCAGTGCGATCACCAGGCCCGGCAGGCCCACGATCACAAGCGTCGCCCGCCAGGCGGAAAGTTCCCCGAGCAGCGGAAATTCAAGGGGCGGGCCCTGTTCCAGCGTGCCCACCAGCCAGCCGCCCAGTATCACGCTCAGCCCGTAACCCACGAACAGGCCGGTCTGGTAGGTGCCGATCGCCCGGCCGACCTGCTTGCGCGGGAACAGGTCGGTAATCAGCGAGAAAGCCGCCGGCGCCAGCGCGGCTTCACCCACGCCTACGCCCACGCGCGCCAGGAACAGGGAACCGAAACTGCGCGCCAGCCCGCAAAGCGCGGTCATCAGGCTCCAGAGGGCAATGCCGGCAGCCACGATGTTGCGGCGGTTCGATCGGTCGGCCAGCCGCGCGATGGGTATGCCCATGGTGCAGTAGAAAAGGGCAAAGGCGATGCCCTGCAGCAGGCTGAACTGGGTGTCGCTCAGATTCAGGTCGGCACGTATCGGCCCCACCATCAGGCCGATGATCCAGCGGTCGATCAGCGCGAAGGTGTACGCGAAGGTGAGCAAGATCACCGCGTACCAGGCGCCAAAATTCTTAAGCCTGTCGATTGGTCTGGCCTCCCTCCGAACTAGCGCCGTAGCTTACGCCATAGGCGCGAGCGCTGGACGCCCCCCTGGACTATTCGGAGAATTGAAGGAGGACGCCGGGGGCCTGGACGGTCAGCTTGCCCGAGTCGCGCTGGTACGGCTTGCCGGCCGCGGCGAGCGTGTCGGCGCTCTGATCGAGGCTGCGGGTGCGCAGGTGCAGGGCGGTGAAGCCGCTGAAAACGCCTTCGGCCTGCCTGATTTCCAGGCTTTCCGGCGCATCCGCGCGGCTCAGCAGCCTGAAACGGCGCTCGGCATCGCCCGTGTCGGCGGCGTGCAGCGTCATGCCGGTCAGCTCGACGGCGCCGTTGGGATGCGCGTTCATTTCCTGCCGGAACACCAGTTCCGGCGTCAGGTGCTGCACGTAGCCGCACAGCGCTTCCGGGAAGCTCTCGGACGGCAGCGCCAGCCAGCGAAAGCGCGCCACCGCGCCGTTCGCATAGTGCAGCGCGCGGCTGGCCTCGCCCACGGGCGTGGGGGCCTGTCCGGACTCCACCGCCCGCTCTCGGACCGCGGCGATGTCGGCGGCCCGAAGGATCAGGATGCGAATGGCCGGATCGTCCCCCAGCCAGGCGGCAAGGTGGTGGTCGGGCCCGGGCCGCGTGACCTCGCTCAGTTCCACGTAAGTCGAGCCGAAAATGAAATGCGCGCTCTGCTGATCCAGGCTGCGTTCCTTGCCATCCGGGCCTGTGCCCATCAACTCGACCGGGTCGGTCACGCGGAAACCGAGTTCCCGGAATTCACTGACCATACGCTGGACGTGGGGACCGACCAGACCGACATGGTCGATATCGAGTGCGATACGGGTCACGAGGCGCTCTCGGCGGCAATCTGCCGTTCGCGTTCGTCCATGCCGCGGCGGTAAATCGACAGCAGGCGCCCTAGCAGCAACAAGCTCAAGGTCCCGCTCAGCGCGGCGGTTATGGCGATGGAATAATGGAGCATACCGTCATCGTGGAACACGAAGTCGGTGATCAGCGCCACGGCGGTGCCGCCGAAGCCGATCCCTGTCAGGTTAACCACGAAAAGGTACACAGCCGAGAATTGTGCGCGCATATTCGGCGGCGAAAAAAGCTGGAGCGCGGTGGTGGCGGGCGCAAACACCCAGCTTGAGAAGAACAGCAGCGGCGCCAGCAGCAACAGCGACAATTCCCCGCTGGGCATCAGGGTGGCGCCGGCGCCCAGGGGCAGCACGATGGAGGCGGCCAGCAGCGACGAGCGGATCGCTCCGCCGTTGTCGCCGCGGCGCTTGAGCCAGTCGGCGTGAAGTCCGCCGCAAATGATCCCCGAGCCGCCGAACAGCGTGACGATCAGTCCGATGTACCAGCCGGCGTCGCCCCGGCTCATCTCGTGGATCCGGATCAGGTACTCGCCGAACCAGGCCATGACCGCATTGAACAGCAGCGTGAGCATCGAGAACGCGACGAAATGCAGCACATAAAGGCTTGCGTTCTTGCCGAAAAAGGCGCCCACTTCGCTCAAGGGCACGCCGCCGGCACTGACGCCAAGCCGCTTTGGCTCACGAAAGGTGAAACACAGTGCGGCGATGGCCAGGCCCGGGACGCCGAGGATGATCAGCGTCAGCCGCCAGGGCGTGAGCTCGCCCAGGACCGGCAGCGTCACCGTATCCAGCATCCCGATCAGCTTGCCGACCAGGATGAAGCTCAAGCCGATGCCGATGAACACGCCGGACGAATAGATGCCCAGCGCCCGGCCCAGCTTTTCGCGCGGGAAGAGGTCGGCGATCATCGAGTAGGCGGCCGGCGACAGCGCCGCTTCCCCCACGCCCACGCCCACGCGGGCCACGAACATCGCGCCGAAGGTGCGCGCCAGGCCGCACAGGGCCGTCATCAGGCTCCAGACGGCGATTCCGGCGGAGATGATGTTGCGGCGGCTGGCGCGGTCGGCCAGCCAGGCGATGGGAATGCCCAGCAGCGTGTAGAAGATTGCGAAGGCGAAGCCCTGAAGGAGGCTGAACTGCGTGTCGCTGATGCCCAGTTCGGCCCGAATCGGGCCCACCATGAGGCCCAGCACCGAGCGGTCGATATACGAGAAGGTGTAGGCGACCGTAAGGACGCCGACGACGTACCAGCTCCTGCGGCTCATGCTCTTAGAGGGCGGAGGGCGTAAACGCCCTCCTTACCCTGTTCTCGAAGGGGAAACGCCCCCCGCCGATCAAAAGCCCATGTGCAATTGCAGCGCCAGGGAGCGGCCTTCGCCCGGGTAGCCCAGGGCCGCGCCGATGCCTGTCAGGTCCTTGCTGCGGTCGTTCAGGGAGGTGAACCGCACCGAGTTCTGGTAATACTCGCGGCCCAGCAGGTTGCGCGCCACGAAGGCTACTTCCACGCCGTTCAGGAAAGTGATCCCGGCACGGATGTTGGCCAGCATCAGGCTGCCCTGGCCCACTTCCGTTTCGTTGAACTGGCTGTGATACACCGCGGAGCGGTAGGCGACCTGCGCTATGGCCGAGAACTCGCCGGGGCCGATGGCGGCACTGTAGTTCAGGCTGGAGGTGAGCGAAACCTCCGGCGCGTTGACCAGGCTGTTGCCCGCGACATCCAGCACGAGACCGTTGCCGCCGCCATATCGGGTTATGAACTCGTCGTATTCGGCCTGCAGCAGCATAGCCGATGCCGTCCAGGTGAACTGGTCCGACAGCGCCGCGGAAACATCCACTTCCAGCCCCACCACCGTCGCTTCGGCCGCGTTGGTTACGCTTACCGTGCCCTCGGTGAAGGTCGAAACCTGCAGGTCGGTGTAGTCGTAGTAGAACGCCGCCGCGTTGGCGGTCGCCCGGCCGTCTGCCAGCGTGGACTTGCCGCCGACCTCAAGGCTCCAGAGGTATTCGGGATCGAAAGCCGGGTCGCCGCTCAGCGAGTTGGTGCCGCCGGACTTGAACCCGCGCGTGAGCGTGCCGTAGACCATGATGTCGTCGCTGTAGTCGTACTTCAGCCCCAGCTTTGGCGTGACGGCGTTCCAGTCGTCGGTAGTCATGCGCGGCGGGAAGGCGAACGAGAAAGCGCGTGGATCGCTTGGGCCGAACAGGCCGTCGAAGTTGCCGCCGGTGAGACCGCGCAGGTTCCAGTCGTCCTTCTCCTCGCTGCTGTAGCGCACCCCCACGATACCGTCGAGGCGGTCGCTGAAATGCCAGGTCAGCTCGCCGAAGCCGGCCCAGGCGTCGGTCGTGTTGGTGGCGAAAATGTTGAATGCGCCGCCGAAGTTGATGGCCGGAAGGCCGAGGGCCTCTTCCTTGTCTTCGGTGAAGTAGTACAGCCCGGCAATCCACTCGTAGGCCTCGCAGTCGCAGGCCAGACGTATCTCTTCAGAGAACTGGTCCGTATCGCGCTCGAAGTGGGTCTGGGTAATGAACACTTCCGTGCCGTCGGTATTGAAGCGGAAGCTGTCTTCGAACTGCCGGTAGCCGGTAATGGAAGTGAGGGTCAGGCCGGTGCCGAGATCGGCGGTCACTTCGGCGGTGACACCGCTGATGGTCCACTGCTGAAAGCTGTCCACCTCGTTGCGGGTCTGGTCGAAGTCCGGCAGGGCCTGGGCGCCTTCGGCCGCCGACCGGTGCAGATTGCCGCGCGGGCGGATGGTGCGGTTGTCGCCGTCGAAATCGGTGTAGTCACCGATGATCTTTGCATTGATCGTGTCGGAAAGCGCGAAGGTGAGCGTGGCGCGGGCGGCCATGGTCTCGCCGCCGTCCACTTCGTCGCCGCCCCTGGGGTCCAGGTCCTCGGTGAAGCCGCCATCGCTGCCGTAGCGCACCGCCAGGCGGAAGCCCGCGTTCTCGCCGATCGGGCCGCCATACGCCGCTTCGCCGTCGTAGCGGTTGAAGTTGCCGAGCGTAAGGTTCACATAGCCCTCGGGCTCGTCGCCGGGTGCGCGGTGAATGATGTTGATCACGCCCGCGGTTGCATTACGGCCGTAGAGCGTGCCCTGCGGCCCGCGCAGGACTTCGACGCGCTCCACGTCCAGGAACTGGTTCAGCCCCATCTGCGCGCGGCCCTGGTAAACGCCGTCCTGGTGCACGGCTACGGAAGAGTCCTGGCCGATGCCGAAAAGGTTGGTGCCGACGCCGCGGATGTAGAGCTGCGCTTCGCCGCCCGCCCGGCTGAATACCAGCGAGGGGACGTCGAGGCTCAGGTCCTCGATTTCATCGAGACCGCCGTTCTCCAGCAAGTCGCCGCTCACGGCGGTGATCGCCAGGGCGGTGTCCTGGATCGACGCCTCGCGTTTTTCCGCGGTGACGATGATCTCTTCGAGGATGTTCTCCTGCGCCGCCACGCTTGCCGCGGACATCATGCAGCCGCTGATAAGTGCGGCCAGCGATAGCCGCAGTAAACGATTCTTCATGCGAACTTCTCCTGTCAGGTGGTTCTGAGGGTATTTGGCGGCCCCTGCGGCCGCCAAAACGCAAGCATGATAATGGATTGCGCGTGCGGAACCTAGTCCCCGTGAGCGAGGGCCTTGCCCTCATTCCCGGATCAGGTCTTCAGTTCAACGTTGCCGTGCCGTAGAAAGGCTGCCGCGACCTGGTCGAAGACCACGCCCACGCGAATCACGCTGAAGTCGCGGAAGTCGATGATGGTGCTGGAGTGGCCTTGCGGGTTGGCGTATTTCGACAGCCCGTAGTCGAAATACACGCTGGCCGCTTCACGCACCGGCGCCTCGATGTCCTCGTAGCGGTATTTCGAGCCCTGCAGCGAGGTGTTGGCCGACGATCCGAAAACCGGCATGCCGCGCTCCCAGGACTGGCGCGCGATCTCGTTGTGGAACTGCCCGGCGTTGAGCAGCATGTCCATGGTCTCGGCCTTGGTGGACGACTGCATCACGAAGGGATCGACGCGGGCGAAAAACTCGTGCTCCGTGCGAAACGGTGCGACGATGGAGAAGGGGATGTCCTCCTCGCGCACGATGGTCTCGGCCAGGTCGTGCTTCCAGTCGTCCATGACGTGGATCGCGCGGCTCATGACGGTGCTGGCGAACAGTCCGCCCGGTTTCTCGTAGCTGCGCTTCTTGGCCGCGTAGATCCGTCGGATTCCCGGCTCGGTGCAGGCGTTGACCGCGTAGGCGACGTCCAGCGGCGCGATCGCCACGTCGCCGGCGGCGATGGTGTCGAGCAGCAGGGCCACGTCGGCCTGCAACTGTTCGGCCGGGACCAGGTCGCCGGTAGTGCGTTCTTTGTGCATAAGCGAATTCAGGAGCAGAAAGGCGTAAGAAGGGGATCAATCAGGCGCAGACCGGCCAGGTCATCAAGACGTTTCGCAACCTCTTCGCCGCTGATGCCGTTGTCGCCGACGGTAAGCCCGTCGAACTTCGCGATCAGGTCGGCGCGATCCATGGGGTTGGCCGGCGTGCCGAGGCTGTCCAGCACGTCGGAGCGGCGCGTCTCGCCGTTGCGGACCTTCAGTTCAAGCCAGCTCCCGAAGTGTGCGGGGAAGGCCGCCTGCATGCCGGCATCGGCCACCGCCTCGACGCGGTCGGCGATCGCCAGCGTGCGGGGGTCCTCCAGCGCCTCGCCCATGAAGCCGGCCACCGAACTCGGGCCGTGGTAGAGCGCCGCGCCCAGCGTGAAAGGAAGGCTGTATTGGGCGGCCATCTCCGAGGTCGGGCGCCGCAGCATGTGCTGGGTAACCATGATGTCGGGCCCGCCCACCACGATGGAATCGATCTCCCTGGGATCCAGGCTGAAACCGCCGGTGACCTCGGCAAGCGCGTCGAGCGTCGAGTGAAACAGGCGGCAGCAGGGGTAGGGCTTGTAGCTGATGCGGTGGATCTCCGGTCCGTCGGGGTGGGGGCGGTTGAGCCGCTCGGGGTCGGAGTTGGCGCCGAAGTTGCTGATCAGGCCGTAGCGGCCCTCCAGCGCCTGCTCGGGCCCGGCGATGCCCAGTGCCGCGTGCTCCGCGGCCATAACGCCGTGCAGCGCTGCGTATCCGCCGTGCAGGCGCTTGACGGTGGTGCCTTCCGGTTCCTGGCTGAACTGCATGGAGCCGCCGGCCATGGACAGGACCAGCCCCCAGCCGCGCGCCAGTTCCCTGGGCGGGAGCTTGAGCAGCACGGCTGCCGCCGCCGCCGCGCCGAAGCCGACGAACAGGCTGGTGGGATGAAAGCCCAGTTCTATGGTCTCGGCCGCGTTGGTGGCCGCGCCCACGCGACCGACCGCCTCGTAACCGGCGTGAATCGCCGACGCCAGCTGCAGGCCGCCGAGCCCGTGGTGGGCGGCGAGCGCCAGGCTGGAGGCGATCACCGCCGCGCCCGGATGGCTGACCGACTCGTCATGGGTGTCGTCGAGTTCCAGGCCATGGGCCGCGGTGGCGTTCACGAACGCCGCCAGGGCCGGGGCCAGCCGCATGTTCGACGCCAGCAGCGGAGCGTTGCCCGAACCACCGTGCGGCGTTGCCCATTCGTGCAGGCGCCGGCCCCAGGCCAGCAGCGAACCGGCGTAGCAGCAGCCCAGGTGGTCCAGTATCAGGTTCCGGATCTGCCCCAGGTCGCGCTCCGCAAGCGGCGTGTCGGCCACCGCCAGCAGTTCCTCGGCCAGCGCCAGGCTGCGTGCGGCAACGGCGACGGTCACGAGCGTTCTTCCCTGGGAAGGCGGGACGCCTCTTTCCCGGCGCGCAGGGTTGCGGTTGCGGCCTCATCCGGCGCGCCGCTGTCGGGGTCGATCACAACGCCGTAGTGCTCGCGCGCCTCCTCGCCGGAAAGCAGTCCGTCGAGCACATCGGCGGCCACGCTGAGCGAATCGCGCTCGAGCGGGTCGCCGTAGCCGCCGCCGGACACCAGCGTGATCTCCAGCCGGTCGCCGGCGTGGAAACGGGCGTGCGACACCTTGGCCGGCAATTCCTGCTCCTCGGCGGTACCCGGATTGACCTTCACCTGGCCGGGCAGGCCGTCGGCGCCGCCGAAAATTCCCCGCGGCGGGTCGCCGGAGCGGTTGTCGCCGGTGGAACTCACGGCCGCGCCCTCGAGAAAGCGCCAGGTCTTGACCGCGCCCATGCCGCCGCGCCACCGTCCCGGCGCCGGCGCCTCGTCGCGCAGCTCGTAGCGTTCGCACAGCATCGGCACCGACAGTTCCATTTCCTCGAGCGGGTTGTTGCGGGTATTGGCCATCAGCGTATCCACGGAATCGAGTCCGTCGCGGCCGTGGCGGCCGCCGTACGAGCCCTCGTTGATCTCCACGTTGATCTGATACTTGCCCCGGTACGACTCGAACGAATACACGAAGCAGGAAACGTTGGCCGAATTGCCCCCGGTGACTCGCTCCGGCAGGGCCTCGCTGAGCGCAAGCAGCACCTGGTCGGGAATGCGGTTGATCTGGGTGAATCGGGCTTCGCAGCCGCGCGGGTAGATCGGGTTGAAGATGCTGCCCTTCGGCGCGTGGGCGTAAACCGGGCGGAACACGCCGTCGTTTTGCGGCACGCCCGCGCCCTCGGCGGTTTCGTCCAGCAGCAGGGCGCGCACCGCGAAGTTCACCGCCGGTAGCACGCTGCCCTCGAAGGGGCAGTTGAAGCCGGTGGCGGTCTGCGGCGCGGAGCCGGTCAGGTCCACGCAGATGTCGCCGCCTCGCACCAGCACGCGCGTCGCGATCTTCAGCGGCTTGCCGAAATGCTTCCCGTCGTCCTCCAGCCAGGCGTCGGGCGCCGCGTATTCGCCGTCGGGCAGCTCCTCGATGCGCGCGCGCATCCGGCGCTCGGCGTAATTCATCCACTCTTCGGCCGCGCTCATGACGCGGTCCAGGCCATGTTGTGCGACCAGCCCGGCGAAGCGCCGCTCGCCCAGCCGGCAGCAGGCGATCATCGCCTCGAGGTCGCCGGCGTTGGCCTCGGGCGTGCGCACGTTGTCCATGATGAGCGACCAGAGGCCCTCGCTCCGCTCGCCGGCGGCGTGCAGTTTCACCGCGTCCAGGATCTGCCCCTCGGCGAAAAAGTCCGGCACATCGACGGAAAAACCGGGATCGGCGGCCCCGATGTCCACCATGTGGCCGGTGCAGCCGGCGAACCCGACATGTACGTCGCCCACGAACAGCGGCAGCAGCACGCCGTAATCGGGGCTGTGCGAGGCGCCGTGATAAGGATGGTTGTGGAGATAGACGTCGCCGGGCCGGTAGTTTTCCCGGTGCTTGCGGTCGATGCCGCGCACGTAGGCGGGCAGCGAGCCGCAGTGCATGGGGGTGGAATCGCTCTCGCACAACTGCCGCCCGTCGAAGTCCAGCAGCGCCGCGCCGATATCGCGGGATTCGCGCATGACGCTGGAATAGGCCATGCGCACCAGGAGTTCGGCCATTTCGCGGGCGATGGAGTGCAGGGCGCCTCCGATCACCTGCAGCGAGACCGGATCGACCTCGACCAGGTTCCAGCGGCGTTCCGCGTGCGCACCGAGGCCGGTGCTGCGCGCCTCGTCGAGGCCGGGCCAGAGCCTCATGAGCCCGCTTTCCCGGGGGTCAGCCGGAGGTTGGAGTAGCGGTCCACGCGTGCCTGCCAACCCGGGGGGATTGCGGTTGTGGTATCGGACTGCTCAACGATGGCCGGGCCTTCGATCCGGTGGCCCGGCTTGAGCCGGGACCGGCGATAGAAGTCGGTAGGCCGGGGATCGGTCAAGCCGGGAAAGCGGCAGGGCGCGGTCAGCAGCGGCTCGGCGTCCACGGCGTCCGTTTCCGCGGCGTGCGCGGATACGAGAGGCTTGCCGGGCACGTAGGCGGATACGCCGAGGTTGATTACCCGCACCGGCATGTCCGGGTATGCACGCAGATAAGCGCGCTCGTGCTCGGCATCGAAGCGTTCGCGCAACGTCCCGGCCCACGCGGCATTGATGGCGCCCGGCGGCGTTTCCACCGCCAGTTCGTTGCCCTGGCCGGCATAGCGGCACTCGGCCCAGAGTTTCAGGCGCACTTCATCCGCGCCGAACCCGTCGCCTGCAAGCCGCCCGGTGGCCTCCCGCGTCATTTCATCGAACTGGTCCGAGACCGCCCTGTAGTTCAGATCGTCCAGGTCGCTCCATAGCGTTGCCTTGAATTCGTAGCGCACCTGCGCGCACAGGAGCCCGCCGGCCGCGCCCACGCCGGGATGCGGCGGGACCAGCACTTCGCCGATGGCCAGCGCCCCGGCCACCGGCGCGGCGAAGGCCCCGCCCGCGCCACCATAGGCTATCAGCGTGAATTCGCGCGGGTCAAAGCCCTTGGACACGCTGGCCAGGCGCATCGCCTCGACCATGTTGTTGACCGCGATATCGAAGATGCCGCCGGCGGCGTCCTCCGGCGTCAGGCCCAGCGGCTCCGCAACGTGCCGGCGGATGGACTCGCGGGCCCGGTCCGGCTTCAGGGTGGGCACGGCGTCCGCCAGGTGGGCGGCGCGGTACCAGCCGCTCACCAGCAGCGCATCGGTGACCGTGGGCTGTTCGCCGCCCCTGCCGTAGCAGGCGGGGCCGGGATCGGCGCCGGCGCTATGCGGACCCACGCGGAACATGCCCTCGGGGTCCAGCCAGGCGATCGAGCCGCCGCCGGCGCCCAGCGTGGCGATGTCCACCATGGGCGTCATCACGTCGTAGTCGCCGACCTGCGTATCGAGCAGGCTGCGCATGCGCATTTCGCCGTGGGGCGCCACGCCGATGTCCGCGGACGTGCCGCCCACGTCCAGCGTGATGACGTTCCCGCGCCCGATCTCCCTGCCGGCCTCGATGCCGGCGATCAACGCGCCGACAGGCCCGGAAAGCAGGAGGTTTACCGGCCGCCGGTAGGCCTCGGCCGGCGCGACCATGCCGCCGCCGGAGGTCATCAGGCGCAATTGCGCCGGCACGCCGGCCTCCTCCAGCGCGCCGGCGAAGCGGCGCACGTAGCGGCCGGTCACGGGGCCCACGTAGGCGTTCATCGCGGTGGTGGAAAAGCGTTCGTATTCGCGCACGAGCGGCGCGATCTCGTGACTTGCGGTGACGTAGGCTTCCGGGAACTCGCGCCGGGCAATTTCCGCGATGCGCCGTTCGTGTTCCGGGTTCAGGAAGGAAAAAAGGCAGCACACGGCGACGGATTCGACACCCTGGTCCTTGAGACGCTCAATGGCCTCGAGCACGTCATCCTCGTTCAGCGGTACTTCGACATCGCCGGCGGGAGCGCGGATCCGCTCGCGCACCGTCATCCGCCAGCGGCGCGGGGACAGGGGACGGCTCTGGCGGGCGATTTCCTGGTAGTGCGAGAAGTTGTACGGGCGGTCCTTGCGCCCGATGTGCAGCACGTCGCGAAAGCCGCGGGTGGTGATCAGGCCGGTCTTCGCGCCCTTGCGCTCCAGCAGCGCGTTGGTGGCGACGGTGGTGCCGTGACAGCAGAACTCGATGTCGGCGAAATCCAGCCCCGCCTTGCGCAGCAGTTCCTCGGCGCCCTGCATGGCGGCACGGGCCGGGTCCCGAGGGGTGGAGGCGAGTTTGTGGGTCGCCAGCACCTGCCCGTCGCGGCCGGAGGCGATAAGGTCCGTGAACGTTCCGCCGATGTCTATGCCGATACGCGCCAAGATGCCCGCGCCTCTCCGCGCGCCTGATAAAGGACGGCGAATTTTCGCACAGTGGGAGGGAGGGCGTTGCCCCCACGGCCGGAGCGTGCGTGGCCATCCTCTCGTTTTCGTTCGCGGCTTTCGGCGCAAACCGTGTATGGTTCCGGCAGCCATGGGCGCGCTGACCGAATCCATACTCGACTTCCTGTGCGGCGACCTCCCCGCCCGCGCTCCGGAAGGGGCCCGCCGAGTTGCCGTGACCGGGTTCGTCGACTGCCTGGGCGTCGCCCTGGCCGGAGCGGACCAGCCGGTGGTGCGCAATCTGCTCAAGTCCGACGGCGGAGGCAATCCCGAGTCCCGCCTGCTGCTCGGCGGCGATCGAATGCCGGCCGCCGCCGCCGCACTGATCGGATCGGCCGCGGCACACGCGCTCGATTTCGACGACTACGCCTTCGCCAATCACACCAGCGCCGTGCTGGTCCCGCCAATCCTTGCGGAAGCCGAAGTGGTGCGGGCCTCGGGTGCCCGCATGGTTGAAGCCTACCTGGCGGGGTTCGAAGTCTGGAGCGTCCTGGCGCGGCGTGAAAAAGACTATATGCAGGGGGCGGGATGGCACCCGACCGGCGTATATGGTCCGGTGGGGGCTGCCGCTGCCCTTTGCCGGCTGCGCGGCATGTCCCGCGGCGAAACGCGCAATGCGCTGGGCCTGGCCGCCGCCGCCGGGGGCGGCCTGATGGACAACTTCGGGACCCAGGCCAAGCCCTACCAGGCCGCGCGCGCGGCCGAGGCCGGTCTTGTGGCCGTGCGTCGTGCGCTGGCCGGACTGGACGCGGGGGCGCACGCGCTGGACGGGGCAGGGGGGTTCCTGCAGGCGGTATCGCCGTCCGGCCGCGTGGACCGCGCCTCGGCAGCGCCTGAACTCGGCCATGACTGGTACATTGCCGAGCACGGGCTGAACATCAAGCCTTACCCGGTGGTGGGCGCGGCGCAACGTTGCGTGGACGCGGCCCTGCAGTTGCACGCCGACCACGGCCCGGATCCCGCGGCGATCAGGCGGGTGACCGCGCGCGTCAGCGAGGGGCACTCTTCGGTCATGCAGTTCCGGCTCCCCGTCGACGCCATGCAGGCCAGGTTCAGTCTCGAGTTCGCGGTCGCCGCGCCGCTGGTCGTCGGGCGCCTGGGCCTTGCGGAAATGCGCGACGATTGCGTGCGGCGTGACGACGTGCAGGCGCTGATGCGCAAGGTCGAGCGCGAGGAAGGCCCGGACGACGATCCGGTCTACCCGGTCGGCGCGCGCCATGACACCGTCGGCGTTGTGTTTGACGATGGAACCCAACTCGAGAGCCAACCGGTCCATCGCTACCGGGGTCACGGCCAGAACCCGCTTTCATCGGGCGAGCTGCGCGCCAAGTTCATGGATTGCGCGACGGCTACCGGCGCGGTTCCAGCTGAACTCGCAACTGAACTGTTCGTGCAGTTGTCGCGTCTGGAGGAACTGAACGGCGTTGAGTCTATACCGGAAAATCCGATATAAAATATTAATATATCAATATATTACTGAGTAATTCTTAATTGTAAATTAAGTTAAGGGTTACTTGTCCGCCAGCAATTCTTCCAGTACGGCCGCCACCGCCAGCACCTGCATGTCCGCGAACCGCGCGCCTACGAGTTGCACGCCTACCGGCAGGCCCGCCGGACCTTTCAGACCCGGGACCGTCACACAGGGCAGGTGCAGCGCCGTGAACAGCCGGTTAAACGTCGCTTCGCCGTTTCCTTCGCTGCGAAGAATCGCTTCACCCGGCACCGAGGCCGTAAGCCAGGCGTCGTAATCGCCCAGGCGCCGGTCGAACACCGGGCGCATTCTGCCGATCCCGTCGTAGGCCTCGGCCATCAACTGGGGCGTGATCCCGCGATTGACCTCGACTTCCTCGATGATGTCCTCGTGCAGCCCCTGCTTGCCCGCGCCGTGTTCGGCCAGCAGCGAGATCCGTGCCTCGCCGTGCATGATCACGTCCTGCCACTCGTTGAGGTTTTCGGCGGCCGGGATCTCGCCCACCGTATCTACGCTGTGGCCGGCCTCCGCCAGCTTCCCGGCGGCGGTCTCCACGGCCGACCGGCTGGCCGGTTCCGCATCCGGCCAGTAGGGCGTGCGGTACAGCCCGATGCGCAGGCTACGGCCGCTTTCGGGCGCCTGCCATTGGCCCAGGTTCAGGACTTCCGCGGTCCGCGACAGCAGTTCCACGTCCTCCGCCATCCAGCCCACCGTATCGAGACTGGGCGCGTGCAGCCACAATCCCTGCACCGGCACCCGCCCGTAGGTGGGCTTGAAACCGGCCACGCCGCAGAACGACGACGGCCGGATCACCGAGCCGCCGGTTTGCGTTCCCAGCGCCATGGGCGCCATTCCGGTGGCCACGGCGGCGGCGGAGCCGGCCGACGAGCCTCCCGGCGTGCGCGCGGAATCATGCGGATTGGTCGTGGGCGGGTCACGGCCGATGCCGGCGAATTCCACGGTGTCCGCCTTGCCCAGCAGCACGCAGCCGGCCTGTCGCAGAAGGCGCACGCAGGCGGCGTCCTGCCCGGCCCGGCGGCCCTCGTAGCGCGGCGAGTTGCGCTGTGTGGGCAGGTCCACGGTATCGATCACGTCCTTGACCGCGAACGGCAGCCCGTGCAGGGCGCTGCGCGGGCCGCGCAGTTCGCGTTCGCGGTCGCGCGCGCGCGCCTCGCCCAGCGCCCGCTCGGCGTCGAAGGCCGCGAATGCCCGCACTTCCTTCTCGCGCCTCCCGTAGCGCGCAATACAACGCTCGACTGCCTGTTCGCTCGACAGCGCTCCGCTCGCCAGCCTGTTCCAGATCCCGCGCTTTACTGCCATGCGGGCATTATTCCAGCATGGCCGGCCTGTCGCTGACGGGTTCTCCGCCCGACCAGGTCCGGTGCAGCGCCATGTCGTCGCCCAGTTCCACGAAATCCGCCGCGTATCCCGGGCGAATGAATCCACGCTCCTTGTCGACCCCGATTGCGCGGGCCGGGTAGCTGGAAGCCATGCGGACCGCCTCCGTCCAGTCCAGGTCCGCGAAACGCATGACGTTGCGCACCGCATCGATCATTCCCAGGTTTGCCCCGGCCAGGGAACCGCTCGCGTCCCGGAGCACGCCCTGATGCAACTCGATCGTCTCGCCGTAGAGTTCGAACGATGTGTTCTTCGAGCCCAGGGTCGGCATCGCGTCGGTCACCAGCAGGGCCCTGCCGCCCTTGCCGGCCTGGACCGCCAGTCGAAGCAGCGCCGGATGTACGTGGTGGCCGTCGGCGATGATGCTGAAGCGGCAATGGGGACTGTCCAGCGCCGCGCCCACCATGCCCGGGTCGCGCCCCCGGATCGGCTCCATGCCGTTGAAGAGGTGCGTGAACCCGCCAAGACCCGCGTCAATTGCCGCCAGGCACTGCTTGTAGCTGGCCGTGGAGTGGCCGCCGAATACGATGGCGCCGGTATCGCAGAGGCGCGCGATTCTTTCCGGGGTGGTTTTCTCCGGCGCCAGCGTGATCAGCGTGACGAGGTCCGGGCGGGGCGAGGTGAGCAGCTCGATTGCCTCTTCGTCCAGGGCCCGCAACCTGGCCGCGTCGTGCGTCCCGCGTCGCGCCGGGCTTAAGAAAGGCCCTTCCAGGTGTATGCCTGCTACGCCGGAAAGCTCTTCCTTGCGGGCCTGCCGTACCGCGCCGATGGCCGCGCGCATGATCGCGTAGTCGTCACTGATTATCGTTGGCAGAAACGCGGTTGTGCCGAACCGGGCATGGGCCGCGGCCATCGCGCTCAGTGCTCCGACTGTAGGCGAGTTGTTGAACAGGACGCCGCCGCCGCCGTTTACCTGCAAATCGATGAAACCGGGGGCGATGCGGCGGCCCTTGAGGTCGATCACCTTCTCCGCGCCGCCCGGGGGCGGTCCGTGGGGGACCAGTTCCCCGAACCGTCCCTTCTCGACAATCAGCGAGCAGTCCTCGATGACCCGCTCACCGGTGAATACGGTCGCGTTAGTCAGTGCTGTGGTTCGTGCATCCATCCGGCAGTCGAAACTGGTGCCGCGGGCGCGGTCCTGCGCGGGCTCGCGTCAGGCCGCTCTGGCGCCGGCCAGGTTGTGCTGCCGGGCCCCGACGATGGCCGCGCCCCGCGCCCCGCTGGTGTCGCCATGCGTGGCCGCGACCACGGCGGGCGGTTCGGTCCCTTCAAGGAGATAGTCGGACAAGGCGGCAGGCAATCGCTCATACAGTTCCGGAATGACCGAAAGTCCGCCGCCGATGACGATGATGCCGGGATTGATCTGCAGCACCATGGAGCCAAAACAACTGGCCAGGCAGTCGATCCAGATGTCGAATGCCTTGCGGCAGGACGCTTCGCCCCGGCGCATGCCGGCGACGATATCGGTCGCCGGCAAGCCCGAGCCGGTCAGATGCTCATGGATGCGTGTCAGGCCCGGTCCCGAGACATAGCATTCGGCACAGCCGGTGGCGCCGCAAAGGCAATCGTAAAGCGGCAGGCCATGGCGATTGCGTACGGTCGCCGCGATCGGAATGTGCCCCCATTCTCCCGCGATGCCGTCGCGTCCGGCCTGTAGCTGCCCGCCGAGACAGTAGCCGCCAACCACGCCGGTGCCCAGAGAGACTCCGACCATGCAATCGTGGCCGTGACCGGATCCATCATGCGCTTCGGACAGTGCCAGCGCACTCCCGTCGTTGATGATTCCGACCCGGCGGTTCAGTGCCGCTGACAGGTCCTTTCCTGCTTCCCGTCCGGAAAGACAGGGCACGTTGACCGCGAACGATGCGCCGTCGCGGTTGACAATGCCGGGAAGGCCGACACCCACCGTTCCTGACGCGCCAAACTGCTGGTCGGCGTCCCGGACGAGGGCGCAAACCGTCTGCAGGAACAACTCATAGTCGTCCGTGGGCGTCGCCGTGCGGCGGGTGTGCAGGCACTGCAGTTCGGCATCGAAGACGGCGAATTCGATTTTCGTTCCGCCGATGTCCAGTCCGTAATGCTTCCGGTCGCGCCCCGCGGCTGCACCTTTGCCGCGCGCGAACGGGTAGATGGTCACGCCCTTCACGACACGATTGACCTCGCCCGTGGGACAGGGGTCGTCCGCCGGCACGCCCAGGGCCATGGCCTTGTGAAATGCCAGCATCTGCCCGAACACGATATACACCAGCGACAGCCAGGCGTCCCCCAGTGCGGCCGCCTGGACTTGCGGAGGCGGAGGCTCACCGTGCAGTGCCTCGGAATTCAGTTCGACGATGGCCGCCGCAAGTGACTCACCGCGTAATTCCTTCAACAGGTCCTGATCGTAGCGCCGCGTGTGCGGGTCGTTGGAGGCGAGGTGAACCACCAGTGTCGACGCGTCCAGCATGATCTTGGGCCCATGCCTGAATCCCAGTGTCGTATCGTGAATCGTCGCCACCCTGCCGGCCGACAGCTCCAGGTTCTTCAAGGCTGCCTCGCGCGCAGCGCCGAGCAGGCAACAGGTTCCCAGCACGGCAAGGCGCTCATATCCGCTCCGCGCCAGTGTCTCGACGCCTGGATTGCCTTTTGTGAGCAGGGACTCCGCCCAATCCGCCGCCTGCTCCGCTTGCCCGGAATCCGGCGTGAATACGGTCAGGCAGGACAACAGCATCGCGGTAAAGCTGCTGGTCATGGCAAAACCGCGTTCGCGAGTCTCCTCCGGCATTACCAGACACAGCGTGTCCGGCCTTCCCTCGGCCTGGCGGGCAAGCTGTCCGTCTGGATTGCAGGTCAATATCAGGTGGTGGCAGTTCGACAGCATCGCGTCTGCAAGCAGGACGCTGGCAACGCTCTCGGGACTGTCGCCGGAGCGCGCGAAAGAAACCATGAGCGTGGGCTGGTCCCTGCCCAGGAACTGCAACGGGTCGACGGTCAATTCGGTGGTAGGAACCGCCGCTATGCTGCCTAAGGTCGGATGGGTCAGTCTTTTTCGCAACCATGCCGCCACCGTCTCCCCGATGAAGCCGGACGATCCGGCGCCGCACAGGTAGATGCGCAGGCCGGGGGCGGCAAGGATCGGTTCAAGCCAGGCGTCAATGGCGTTGCGGGCCGCTTCGATCCGTGCTTGCGCTTCCCGCCAGACTGCCGGTTGTTGCCGGATTTCAAGGGCCGTGAGGAGACTGTTCCTGCGCGCCAGGTCAGTGGTTTTCAGGCCGGGGAAACCCTCACCGGTCAGATCGCGGTTCATCGTGACGTTGGGCGCGTTGGAATCCATCAGATGTCGTTCCCACAGGCACGCGAGTAGGCGCTGGTCACTTCCATGATGTTGTGCATGACCAGGTCGCGCGGCGCCGGCCTGAGTTGCCCCGCCCGCACGGCATTGTATTGGCGCGGGAGGTGACGCTGCAGAGCGGACAACGGGATTCCGGCTTCCACAAGGTTATCGAACAGTTGCTCGACGGTCCGCGACACCGCCGGATGATTCCAGTAATAGCGAATCCGGTCGCTGTAACTGTGCTGCCGGTACCATGCCGCTTCCGGTTCCCGGCTGGGATAGTGCCTTATCCATTGCTCGGGATTCTCCCGCATTGCGGCGTCGCATACCGCGGGCAGGCCGGAGAAGCCTTCCCGCCCCAGCAATTCTTCCTCGACGGCGCTCAGTGCGAAGAGGGCTTCCCGCAGGGCGTAAGTGAGTTGGGGACCCACCTTGAGGATGGCGAAATGGTCGCGAACCAGCGCCCGGTGAGCCGATTCGGGCTGGTAATCGGTCGAGTGCGCTTCGAATACCATGCCCGGCAGCTCCTCGAGGGCCGCGCTCAGCCGCTTCGCGCGGCGCGGCTCATACATGTGGACGGAGTCGTGACCGAATTCGACTCCTGGTTGCACTACCAGCCCGATGACCCGCGGCCAGGCCGCGGCCACGCCGCGCGCGGCAAAGGCCATCTTGTGAATTGCAGCGGTCCGGAGGGCGTTGCGCGCCGAGGTAACCTCAAGATGATCGACAGTTTGCCGCGCTCCGCCGGGCGAGGGCACTTCCGAACCCACGACGTATACGGGCCGCGCGACGCCCGAACGCTTTCCGGCCGCTTCTTCCGCTGCCTCGCAGAGCTCCGCCGCGCGCATCGCCACCACTTCCTCGCCAAGCGGCAGGGCGTCATCCGCGCATGGCATGCTCGTGTCGAGGTGTAGCTTCACAAAACCGGCTTCCACGTAGGCGCGAACCAGTGTGCGTGCTTTGACCATCGCCTGTTCCGCTGTCTCGTGGGTCCAGCAGACCGGACCGAGGTGATCGCCGCCGAGCACGATGCGGTCCGCGGACAGCCCTGCGCGCTCGGCGATCGCCGCAACATAGCCTGGGAAATCGGCCGGCTGAATTCCGGTGTAGCCGCCGAAGGGGTTGACCTGGTTTGCGGTTGCCTCCAGCAGCAGTGGCGTTCCGTCGTTTCTGGCCTGCCTCATGGTCGCCTCCAGCGCGAGCGGGTGGGCGCAGCAAACGGAGTAGATGCCCATGGCCCGGCCGGCGCGGTTTTGCCGCAGCACACGGAGAACCTGGCCCAGTGCGTCGTGGGTGCTCATCCGTCCGTGCCCGCGCTGACCGCGTTGCGCGACCAGTACGCGAAACCTCGGCCGAACAGCGCGTACGCGAGGATTACCAGGTAGCACGGCAGCATCACCCAATATCCCGTTCGCGGATCGGTAGAGGCATCGGTCAGCGCGCCAAAGGCGAGCGGAACGATCGCTCCGCCGGCTATCGCCATGATGAGCAGTGCCGAACCGGTTTCGGTCTGTGCCCTGTTTAGTCCTTTCAAGGCCATTGGCCAGACCGCCGGCCATACAAGTGCGTTGGCCAGGCCGAAAAGCGCGACGAGAACGACGGCGTCGGGAAGGGCCGGCACAGCGCTCCAGGCCAGGGTCGCGGACCAGATGCGGTCCGATTCCAGGTTGCCGGTCAGCACCAGGATAGAGAGCAGCACACCCAGCAGAGCCGACAGCATCAGGGCTTTCTCCTGGCTGATCCAGCGCGGTATCAGAAGGACGCCCAGCAGGTAACCCAGCATCATGAAAGCCATGGTGCAGGCGGTGAGTTGGCCGAAATTGGCCACGCCCAGTTCACGCGCGAACAGGCTTATGGTGTCGCCGGCCACGACTTCCGCCCCCATGTAGAAGAAGATCGCAACCACGCCCAGAACGAGGTTCGGCCGCCGCAGCAAGCTTCGCTGCCCGCGTTCATTGCCGCCGGCGGGGAACTCGGGGTCGGGCAGCGGCGACAGCTTGATGTACAGGGCCAACAGCAGCAGCAGGCCGGCCAGCACCAGGTAGGGTTCGATCAGCCGCGATGAAAGTGCGCCAAGCTCAAGCAGCCTTTCCGCTGGACCCAGGGACGCCAGGCGGGCTTCCGTGAACTGCGAAACGTCGGCCAGCACCAGCGCGGTGAAAGCGAGCGGAGCAAGGATGCCGGCACCCTTGTTCAAAAGGCCCATGATGCTGATACGCACGGCAGCCGTCCGTTCGGGGCCGATGCGTACGATGTAGGGATTGGCCGCAGTCTGAAGTATGGCCAGTCCGGTACCCATGACGAACAGTCCACCGAGAAAAATCCCGTAGGTCCGCAACATTGCGGCCGGAATAAAGATTAGGGCCCCCCCGGCCATCATCAACAGCCCAAGCGCCAGGCCATTCTTGTAGCCGGTGCGGCGCAGGACCAGGGACATCGGCAGGGCCATGACCGTGTAAGCGATATAGAAGGCCAGCGTGACGAAATAGGCCTGAAGGTGGCTCAGTTCGCAGGCGATAGCAAGAAACGGAATCAACGCGCCGTTGATCCAGGTGACGAAGCCGAAAACAAAGAAAAGGCCCCCGATCAGCAGGACGCCGGTCAGGTTTCTCCGGTTGCCACTGTCCTGTTTCACGTGCTGGTTTCGCCAGGCGGAGATTCGCCGCGGCGGACAGACCGGATCACCCCGCACGGGGGCTGAGCTAGCGTATCAGGGATTCCCGGATAGTCCGCCAACGGCGAAACGTAAGGGTAAATTAGGCAATTTACTTTTGCAAGGTTTCGATACGCGAACCCGGCGGCCATTGACAGCGGACTGCGGCCGCGCGTCGCAGGCCGTCAGGGGGTTCCGTCGACGATGTGAAGGTTAACGCCCTGGTTTCTCAGTTCCCGGGCCGTATCCGTCGGAATGCCCCGGTCCGTTACCAGGGTGTGAATCCTGTCCATCCTGCAGATGATGTGCGGGCAGCGCTTGCCGAACTTCGACGAGTCCGCAACGAGAATAATGTCGCCGGCCAGTTCGCACATCATGCGATTCAGGCTGGCCTCCTGCGCGAAGTGGGTGGTTACCCCAACCCCGCCATCGATCCCGTCGGCGCCGAGTACGAACTTGTCGAAATGCATGTGGCGCAACCCTTCCTCGGCATGTTTCCCGAAGAAAGACAACGATTTGGATCGCAGTATTCCGCCTGTTACCAGTATTTCAATATGATCGGCGCGAGCCAGCGCCGAGGCGACATTCAGGCCGTTGGTAACCACCGTCAGGTTTCGATGGTCCAGCAGGCACAGGGCCACCTCCTCGGTCGTGGTCCCGGAATCGATGGCTATGGTGTGGACGTCGTCTCCGATCAGCTCCGCCACGGCGCGGCCCAGGCGACGCTTGACGGCGAAGTTGTCCTTGTACTTCTCCTGCACGGACAATTCGCGGGTCAAACGGTTGCTGGCGATGGCGCCGCCTCGTGCACGCACGACAAGGCCCTTGCTGCTCAACGCATTCAGGTCATTGCGAATGGTGACCTGCGAAACACTGAGCTTCGTTGCCAGTTCTTCAACCCCGACCTTTCCCTTCGCTTCGGTCTGGCGCACGATTTCCGAGCGCCTTTCGATCAGGCTCAACATGGTGGTCCCCCCAGTTGAAGCGCAATCCTAATCACTTGCGCAGATATTCACAAGCTGGACCGAAAGCTATCGTTTCGGGCGCCAGCTGCGCAGGAACGCCGAGTACGCTCCATCAGGAGCAGGCTTGCGGTTACGATAGCGCCCGAAACGGGCCGCGCGCGTTACGCTGCCGGCCCTTGTGTCTTGGCCCGGAAGCAGTCCGCAACGATGGAGATCAGGGGAGAACAACGGCTGGCGCACCCGCGGGAAGACGTGTGGGCGGCGCTGATCGATCCCGAAGTTCTGGGCGCCTGCGTACCGGGCTGCAAGTCCTTCGATCGGGTTGCCGACGATCAATACCGTGCTTCCATGCAGGCCGATATCGGCCCGGTCAGTGCTGGATTCGCAGTCGAGATACGGATAGCCGATCCGGACCCGCCGCACTCCTACCGCCTGGAAGGCAGCGCCAAGGCCGCCGTCGGCTTCGGCCGCGGCCAGGCCGACGTCCGACTGGAGGAAGACGGCCAGGGCGGAACGAAGCTCAGCTATGTAGCGAAGTTGCAACTGGGCGGAAAACTGGCGCAGGTCGGATCGCGCCTGTTGTCGGGCATTACCCGGAAGATTGCCGCAAACTTCTTCGAGCGCTTCGCTGAGGTGCTGGAGGGCAAGCGGCCGGCTGGCGCGAAACGGTCGGGAGAGTCCAGCCTGGGAGCGTCCCTGGGCCGGCTTTTCGAGAACCGTGTATCGCGTTGGGCCATTCCGGCCGTGCTGCTTGTCCTGGGGGCGCTTGCTGTTTTCCTGTTGTTGAGCAGGTGATTTCCGGCATGTCCTCGCCCCGGGCTTTTGGAAGCGTTATTATCGGAAGCGGTGTGGCTGGACATCACACTCGGGCCCGGCGTCAGCCGGGAAAAAACAATCGCAAGGTAAGGAGGGGCGGGAATGGACGCTAAGGTTTCGTTTACGCTGAACGGCAAGAGTGTCAGCGCCGAAACTACCGGCGCGACGCTGCTGGTGGATCTGCTTCGCAGCCATTTCGGACTGACCGGCGCCCACGTCGGTTGCGACACCAGCCAGTGCGGCGCCTGCGTGGTTCACGTCGATGGCGTTTCGGTCAAGAGCTGCACCATGCTGGCGGCGCAGGCCGAGGGGCGATCGGTAGAGACGATCGAGGGCCTGGCCGGCAACGGCGAACTGCATCCCGTTCAGCAGGCGTTTCATGAGCACCATGCCCTGCAATGCGGATTCTGTACGCCGGGCATGATCATGAGCGCGGTCGATCTGCTGCGCCGAAACCCGCGGCCCAGCGAAGTCGAAGTGCGTGACTGGCTGGAGGGCAATATGTGCCGCTGCACCGGCTATCACAACATCGTGAAGGCGGTGCGCGCGGCGTCGGTTGCGATGAGCGAGGAGACATCATGAGCGGCGACATGGGAATCGGCGTCTCGGCGCCTCGTACCGAGGACCGGCGCTTCATAACCGGCAGGGGCCGGTATGTGGATGACATCAACCTGAGGTCGCAGCAATACGCCTGGTTCGTGCGTTCGCCCCACCCGCATGCCGAGGTGCGCGGCGTGGACGCGGCGGACGCCTTGAAGATGCCCGGCGTTACGGCCGTGCTGACGGGAGCGGACATGCAGGCCGACGGCGTAGGACCGCTGCCCGTGGCCTGGGGCATAACCAGCAGGGACGGCTCGCCCGCCTTTGAGCCCGAGTATCCGGCGCTGGCCACCGACAGGGTGCGCTACGTGGGCAACGCGGTGGCGGTGGTCGTGGCCGAGTCGCGGACCCGGGCCCGGGATGCCGCCGAGATGGTGAACGTGGACTACGGGGAGCTGGAGTCGGTTTCCAGCGCGACGGCCGCCATGGAGGAAGGCGCGCCCCAGATTCATGAAGGCGCGCCCGGCAACCTGTGCTTCGACTGGGAGTGGCTGCCGGCGGCCATGGCGCCCGATGCCAAAGCGAATACGGACAAGGCATTCAAGGAGGCCGCGCACGTCGTATCGCTGGAACTGGTCAACAACCGCCTGGTCCCGAACGCAATGGAACCCCGCGCCAGCCTGGCGGACTTCAATCCGGGTACCGGCCAGCTCACGCTTTACACCACCAGCCAGAGCCCGCACGTCAACCGTCTGCTGCTGTGCACGGCTACGCTGAAGATGCCGGAGCACAAGGTGCGGGTCGTGGCGCCGGATGTCGGCGGCGGCTTCGGGTCGAAGATCTATCACTACGCCGAAGAGCTGGCTGTGTGCTGGGCGTCGCGGCGGCTGGGGGTCCCGGTGAAGTGGACCGCCGAGCGCAGCGAGTCCTTCCTGACCGATGCGCAGGGGCGCGACCATGTGACCCGCGTGGAACTGGCGCTGGACGCCGAGGCGCGGTTTACCGGCTTGCGGGTCGACACGGTGGCCAACCTGGGCGGATGGCTGTCGGCTTTCGGACCGGCCATTCCCACCGTGTTCTATGCGCCTTTGCTGGCCGGGGTCTACAAGACCCCCAACATATACGTGACCGTCAAGGGCGTTTTCACCAACACAACGCCGACCGACGCGTACCGGGGCGCCGGGCGTCCGGAAGCCTGCTACGCGGTGGAGAGGGTCGTGGATGAAGCCGCCGTGCAACTCAATATGGACCCGGCCGAACTGCGGCGGCTGAATTTCATCCAGCCCGACGAGTTTCCCTACCAGTCACCGGTCGGGCAGCTCTACGACTCGGGTGATTTTGAAGGCTGCCTGGAGCTTGCCAGGAAGCTGAACGCCTACGACGAGTTTTCCGAGCGGCGGAGGCAGAGCGAGAAAAGGGGCAAGCTGCGCGGCCGCGGCATGTGCTTCTACATCGAAGCCTGCGGCGCCGCCCCTTCGCAGGCCGCCGGGCAGCTCGGCGCGCGCGCCGGCCTTTACGAGGTCGCCACCGTTCGGGTGCATCCCACCGGCAGCGTGCAGGTCCTGACCGGGGCCCACAGTCACGGGCAGAGCCACGAGACCACCTTCGCGCAGATTGTCGCGGAGCGCCTGGGCATCGATTTCGGCAACGTCGAGGTGGTTCACGGCGATACCGGCGAGATCCCGTTCGGTATGGGGACATTCGGTTCTCGATCCCTGGCCGTGGGCGGAACCGCCCTGTACAAGGCCATCGACAAGGTGGAGGAGAAGGGTCGCAAGATCGCCGCCCACCTGCTTGAAGCGGAGGCCGACGATATCGAGTTCACCGAAGGCGAGTTTCGTGTGGCCGGCACCGATCGCGCGGTGTCGTTCGGGGATGTCGCCCTGGCGGCTTACGTGCCGCACAACTATCCGCTGCAGGAACTGGAGCCGGGACTGGAAGAGACCGCGTTCTTCGATCCCGAGAACTTCACCTTCCCGTCCGGCTGCTATATCTGCGAAGTCGAAGTGGACCGGCTTACCGGCCAGGTCGACCTGCGCGATTTTGTCGCGGCCGACGATTTCGGCAACATCATCAACCCGATGGTGGTGGAAGGGCAGGTGCATGGCGGGCTGGCGCAGGGCATCGGGCAGGCGCTGATGGAGCATTGTCTTTACACGCCCGAAGGGCAGTTGCTCAGTGGTTCGTACATGGACTACTGCATGCCGCGGGCGGACGATTTGCCGTCCTTTGTCGTGGCGACGCGCTGCACGCCCACACCGTTCAACCCTCTGGGCGTAAAAGGTTGCGGCGAAGCCGGTGCGATCGGCGCGCCGCCGGCGGTCATTAACGCCGTTCTCGACGCGCTGCGGCCGCTGGGCGTCAGGCATATCGACATGCCCGCCACGCCGCAGGCGGTGTGGCAGGCGATTCAGGCTGCACAGTCCGGCGAGTAGAGGAGGAAAAAGCAATGCGCGAATTCAATTACTACCGCGCCGGATCGGTGCGCGACGCGGCCAAGCGCCTGGGCGCGAGCGGGAACGCCATGCTGCTGGCCGGCGGAATGACCCTGTTGCCGGCGCTCAAGATGCGCCTGAATGCACCCGGGGAACTGATCGACCTGGCGGATATAGGTGAACTCAAGGGCATCAGGCTGGGCCGCAAGGGCGCGCAGGTGGGCGCCACGACCACCCATGCGGAGGTTGCGGAGAACGTGGAGTTGCGTGCCGCGATTCCGGTCCTGCCGCATGCGGCGGAGTCGATCGGCGACCCGCAGGTGCGCAACCGGGGGACCCTGGGCGGTTCGCTGGCCAACAACGACCCCGCGGCCGACTACCCCGCGGTAGCGCTGGGACTCGGCGCCACCATCATCACCAACAAGCGCAAGATTTCCGCGGACGACTACTTTACCGGGATGTTCGAGACGGCCCTGGGGCGCGGAGAGATGGTCACCCAGGTCCTGTTCCCGATACCGCAGCGAGCGGGTTACGCAAAATTCCCCAATCCGGCCACGCGCTACGCGCTGGTGGGCGTTTGCGTGGCGCAGTTCAAGACGGGCGTACGCGTGGCCGTGACCGGCGCCGGTGCAGCGGTTTACCGCCTCGAGGAATTCGAGGACGCGCTGAGCGCGGAGTTCTCCGCAGTATCGCTGAGCGGGTTGACCGCTTCCGCGGCGAGCCTGAACGACGACATGCATGCCGGCGCCGAGTACCGCGCGCACCTGGTGGGCGCGATGGCTCGCCGCGCCGTTGCGATGGCCCTCGACTAGTTCTGTAAGGCTTACTTGACTGAATCTCCCAATTCGGTTGAGCAGGTGTGTGACCTGCTCGCCACCCGGGATTACATTGCGGGCCATCGCCTCGGCACTGCAGTTTTTCTCGCGCTCAGCCTGAAGCGCCCGCTTTTCCTTGAGGGCGAGGCCGGCGTGGGCAAGACGGAGCTGGCCGTCGCGCTGGCCGCGGCGCTCAAGCGCAGGCTCATCCGCCTGCAATGCCATGAGGGCCTGGACCTGGCCGGGGCCGCGTACGAATGGAACCATGCGCGGCAGATTCTGGCCATTCGCCTGGCCGAGGCCGAGGAGCGCGTGGACGATATGTCCGGGGACCTGTATTCGCGCGAATTTCTGATTGAACGCCCGCTGCTGGAGGCCCTGTCGCCTTATCCGGAGGGACCGCCTGTGCTGCTGATTGATGAGCTGGACCGGGCCGACGAGCCGTTTGAGGCCTATCTCCTGGAATTTCTTTCCGATTTTCGTATGAGCATTCCCGAGCTGGGAGAGATCCGGGCGCCTGAGGCGCCCATCGTCGTGCTGACTTCCAATCGCACCCGCGAGGTGCATGACGCGCTCAAGCGCCGCTGCCTGTACTGCTGGCTGGACTACCCGACGCAATCCGCCGAGGACCGCATACTTCAGGCCCGTGTGCCCTCACTGCCTGATGCCCTTCGCGGCAAGGTTGTCGGCTTCGTCCAGGGCCTGCGCAAGGAAGGCCTGTTCAAGTCGCCGGGCGTGTCCGAGACGCTGGATTGGGCGGAATCGCTCATGGCCATGGGCGCCCGCGAAGTCGATACGCAAGCCGTTTCGGAGACACTCGGCGCCCTGCTCAAGTACCAGGAGGACCTGGAGCAGGTCGACGAGTCCGTTATCGACCGGCTTCTCGCGGCCTCCGCGTGACGGGAGCAAGGTCATCCCGGCCCTGTCCCATCGCATTGTCAGTTTCGTGCGCACGCTGCGCGCGGCGGGATTGCCGCTGGGCGTAGGCAAGAGCGCGCTGGCGCTTGAGGCCGCGCAACTCGTCGATATCGGCAACCGCGCCGAGTTCTCCGCTGCGCTGCGCTCGGTCCTGACGGCCAGTCCCGCCGAGGGCGTGCTGTTCGACTGCGCTTTTCCCATGTTCTTCGGCAACTCCGCGGCCTTTGCGCGGCTTGGCGACTTGCATGAGCTCGGTCTTCGTTCGCTGGGCGAGGTCAAGCCCCCGCCCGGGGCCCTGCGCCTGCTGCGTGCCATGGACAGCGCATCCAACCTGATTGCCGCGCCCGGCGCCCAGCGGGCCATTGCGGGCGCCGGCTATTCGCCGCAGGAACGACTCGCCTCCAGGGACTTCGCCCAGATGACGCCGGAGGAACAGGACCAGGCGCGCGAGCTGCTGCGGCGCGGCGTGCTGTGTCCCAGGCGCAAGGGAAGACGGTACAAGGCCGCCGCTCACGGACCGCGGATCGACCTGCAGGCCACCCTGCGGGCGGGCCTCGCGTCCGGCGGTGAGCTGGCGCAGTTGAAGCGCAAGGCGCGACGGGACGAACCCATGTCGCTGGTGCTGCTGTTCGACATTTCGGGTTCCATGACGGCCTATGCACGCATGGCCATACATTTCGCCCACGCGCTGTGCAGCGCCCGCCGCAGCGTCGAAGTGTTCGTTTTCGCAACCCGCCTGACCCGGGTGACCCACGAAATGCGCGGGCGGGATGGGGACGTGGCGACCGCCGCGGCGCTCAAGGCCGCACCGGACTGGGAAGGGGGCACGCGCATCGCGTCCGCCCTTGGCCAGTTCAACCGGCAATGGTCGCGGCGCGTACTTGCCCGGCCCGGTATGGTGCTGCTGTTCAGCGACGGCCTGGAGCGGGCTTACGTCGAAGAATTGCGCTTCGAGGCGGCGCGCCTGCGGCGTTCATGCAAGCGACTGGTATGGCTGAATCCGCTGCTGGGCTACAAGGATTTCCAGCCGCGGGCCCGTGGCGTGCTTGCGCTGCTGCCCGCCGTGCATGAGCATCGCGCGGCCCATAACGTCGAAAGTCTGCTGGGGCTTGCCGACGCGTTAGAGTAGGCAGGGTGAAGGATCGCACGCTCGAATCGTTCATGGCCGGCGTTGTGCGGCGGAACCCGGGCGAGACGGAGTTTCACCAGGCGGTGCACGAAGTCGCCACGGACATCATTCCCTTCGAGGCGCAACACCCGCTGTTCCGCGAGGCGCGAATATTCGAGCGGCTCGCGGAGCCGGACCGGGTCGTTTCCTTCCGCGTTTGCTGGGAAACCGACCAGCGCCGGATCCAGATCAACCGCGGCTACCGGGTCCAGTGGAACAACGCGATCGGCCCCTACAAGGGTGGTTTGCGCTTCCATCCTTCAGTCAACCAGAGCATCCTGAAATTCCTCGCCTTTGAACAGACCTTCAAGAACAGCCTGACCGGCTTGCCCATCGGCGGCGCCAAGGGCGGGTCCGATTTCGATCCCAAGGGCCGGTCCGATGCGGAGATCATGCGGTTCTGTCAGGCCTTCATGACCGAACTGCATCGGCATATCGGCCCGAATACCGACGTCCCGGCAGGCGATATTGGAGTGGGCGGGCGCGAAATCGGCTACCTGTTCGGACAGTACAAGCGCCTCAAGAATGCCTTTGAAGCGGTGCTTACCGGCAAGGCGCTTGAGTTCGGCGGTTCCTACCTGCGCCCGGAAGCCACCGGCTACGGCGTGGTGTACATGATGGAAGAGATGCTGGCGCTTCAGGATCAGGACCTGGACGGCAAGGCCTGCGTCGTATCCGGTTCCGGAAACGTGGCCTTGCACTGCTGCGAGCGCCTTATGCGCATGGGCGCCGGGGTCGTGACGCTGTCCGATTCGTCCGGGTTCGTGCATGACCCGGCCGGAATCGATACGGAAAAGTTCGCCTGGTTGCGCGAGCTGAAGCTGTCGCGGCGCGGCCGGATCGAAGAGTATGCGAAGGAATTCGGCTGCGATTTCCATGCCGGCGCCCGCCCCTGGGCGGTGCCCTGCGATCTGGCCTTTCCCTGCGCCACGCAGAATGAACTGGATGAACCCGACGCGCGCAGCCTGGTGGAAGGCGGCTGCCGGGCAGTCGCCGAAGGCGCGAACATGCCCACCACGCCGGCCGCCATGAAATTCTTCGCGAAGGCCCGTGTGCCTCACATGCCGGGGAAGGCCGCCAATGCGGGCGGCGTCGCGGTTTCGGGCCTGGAGATGAGCCAGAACAGCCAGCGGTTCAGCTGGTCGCGTGGAGAGGTGAACATGAAGCTGCGCGACATCATCCGTCACATCCACGAGCAGTGCGTCCGCCACGGAGAAGAGTCCGGGTTCATCAACTATTGCCGGGGCGCCAATATCGGCGGATATACGAAGGTTGCCGAAGCCATGCTGGCTTACGGCGTGGTCTGAGCGCTGTTGCTATCATCAAGGGGTCCCTCCGGCGTGGTCGGGGGGCTTGCAGCGGAGGAGCCGAGTGACTACCACGTTCAGCCTTATTGACACAAACGCAGTATATTTTTTAAATAACTGTTTTTAATATATCTTTTGGATCTTATTTCTTAACCGTAAGCGTTTCGGAAGCGGATTCGGGTGAACAGTTGCGCCCTGCTTCGCACCTCTGTCTTGGTTGACGCAGTCGAGGAAGTTCTTACGTATCTGTTCCGTCGAGCCGTGGAGACGGTCATCCGTTTGATGGCGCGCCCACGCCTTCTGCGATGGCGCTCACCGGATTTCAGCGACTGAGTATACGCTGCCAGTCGCGTCGGAGGGGCCGGAGCCAGATG
>MKWU01000527.1_pt1 | contig 72428 bp, 68 predicted proteins | sample 809101 | NCBI WGS metagenome assembly MKWU01 (sample SAMN05860141, study PRJNA318959) | sponge metagenome | host: Aplysina aerophoba | place: Slovenia: Piran, Adriatic Sea, Gulf of Piran | collected 2013-05-07 | reverse complement strand
GCCTCGATCCGCGACCGCTCACCAAAACACAAACGCTGTGCCATACTAGAAACCTCCATCGGTTCGGTTGCTGACTCTTCACCGGCCATTATGGCCGACCTGTCGCAACCACCGATGGAGGCCGCCCGCCCTCAACCACATGCCCCGCAAACTCCACAACTGGAAACCTACACAACACGTCTACACTATGCTCTGTCGCAACCACCGATAGAGCTTGCCATCCCTCGCGTTCAGGCGTGGACTCTCACCCCACCGACCCCGACCTCGAACGCGAAGAGCCTCTAATCGTGATTCACGGGACTTTTTCTCGCTTGATCCGCTATAGTATCATCCAATAAACTTCCAAATTGTATTTTGTGAGGTTTTTCCACAAGGATGGTCAAATGAGTCTTGAAGAGGCAATGCCTCCCCCAAGCGCCCTGCTGTCGTTCACTGCCAGCAACGTTCGTTCCTACCGCGACGAGGTGAACTTCTCGTTGCTCGCGACGCGTTTTGCCCGGCAGCAAGTCCGTAGAGAACTCAGCACCCGCGCCTCGAGGACCCCCATCGGTGTGCTACCCACCGCCGGGGTCTTTGGTGCGAATGCTTCGGGCAAGTCAACGCTCCTGCTGGCGCTCGCGGACATGCGAGCCGTCGTTATCGGTTCGTTCCGCAGCGGGACCCGATCCAGTGGGGTCTACCGTCGACGGTTCCTGCTCGACGACGCCTACAGGTCCCTGCCGACCAGGTACGAAGTCGAACTCATCTTGCATGGGGTGCACTGGCAGTACGGTTTTGAGGTCAACGACGATCGAATCCTCGGTGAGTACGCCTACCATTACCCCCATGGCCGACAGGCTATGGTGTTCGACCGGACCCTAGACAGTATCTCGTTTGGGCCCCCGTTCCGGTCCTCAGGGCGTGCACTCGGTCAACTGATGCGAGACAACGCGCTGTTCTTGTCGGTCGTGGGTGCCGCAGATGATGAACGACTCGGTCCGCTCTTTGAGTGGTTCCACCACAACCTCCTCCTCGCACAGGCCAACAACAGGGGTGCGCGCGTCGTGCGTACCGCGGAGATGGTCAAAGAACCGGACACCAAGGAGCGGGTCATGGCGCTGGTGCGCGCCGCAGACCTCGGTGTGTGCGATATCGAGCGGGCGATTGTCGACCCAAGAGTAGCTGAACAGCTTCAACTCGCCCTGCGGGTGCTGCGGGGCGAGGAAGGCAATCCGGAGGACTCCGATCATGAGATCAAGGTCGTGTTCGAGGACTCAGTTCGCCTCAAGCATAGCGCAGCGGTCGGCGATGTCGAGCTTGACGCTGAGTTCGAGTCCCTCGGCACCATGGTCTGGGTCGGTCTGATCGGACCCGTCCTCGACGCGCTCGTTGAAGGCCGCGTTCTTCTTGCCGACGAACTAGATGCCAGCCTTCACCCCCACCTGGTAGCGCTCCTCGTCGAGATGTTCCAAGACCCCAAGCGAAACTCGCGCTGCGCCCAGTTGATCTTCAACGCGCATGACACCAGCGTGCTCGGAGACTCCGAGCAGAGCGTTCTCGGTCGAGACCAGATCTGGTTCGCAGAAAAGGACATAGAAGGCGCAACCACCGTCTACCCGCTCGTCGAGTTCCGACCACGCCGCGACGAAGCACTCGGTCGGCGCTATCTGCAAGGACGCTACGGTGCAGTACCGGTCCTAGACCACGGCGAAATCCGAGCCGGACTGGACCTAGTCGACAAATGAAACGACCCAGAAACGGCAGACCCCGCCGACCAGTAGGGAAACGAGACCATCGCCGAATCATCCGAGTGCTCACCGAAGGAGCGGTCACCGAACCCGGCTATCTCGCGCAGTGGGCCCGTCGAAACCGCGGCGTCCATATCGACGTAGCTGACTCCGGCATGGTGCCGCTCAGCCTTGTTCAGCGTGCCCGCGACTACCAGAAAGCCAACCGGCCCCCACGACGCAAAGGTCGCGGTGTCGAATTCGACGAGATCTGGTGCGTGTTCGATGTCGACCAACACGTCAACCTCACACAGGCGATCAACGAAGCCCAACAAAGCGGCATTGATGTCGCGCTCTCTAACCCGTGCTTTGAACTCTGGATCATCCTCCACTACGAGGATCAGACCGCCCACATTGATCGTCGCAACGCCCAACGTCGAGCACGAGTCCTCGGCGCGCTAGACGCCAAGCGTCTAGATCCACGGAACATCGAAGCGTTACTCGGCGGCTATGACGCTGCGAAGCTACGAGCACAGCAGCTTCGACAGCGCCACATGGGAAACGGCTCGAATCCCACGGAGAACCCGAGCAGCACCGTCTGGGAACTCGTTGACCGACTACTCTGATTTGTCGACTCGAGTGCCATTGGCCGACCAGCAGAACCAGGGCCGGTCGCGGGATGAAGTTCGTAGTGGCGGATCTGTCGAACTGGTCACGATGCGCAACGAGTGCGTAGGCGCGCCGCACCAGCAACCGCCCCCGGTCCGTTACTCCGCTGAACGCAAGTCACCAACTCCATGGTCAGCGTCGAGACCGTCTGCACACGATGCGGTCATAGGCGCCCGGCGCCTCAGCCGCCAAAGCGTCGTTTGCTCCGCGCCTGCTTGTTTTTGTTGGTTTTGCTGGGGGTATGAACTTTCTTGGGATTTTCTGGAACGTCCAGTTCGTGCGTATCTGTTGGTAGCGTCGCTGGAATGAAAGTTGGGGTGCTTACCGGTGGTGGCGACTGTCCTGGCTTGAACGCGGTAATCCGAGGTGTCGTGCGCAAGGCCGAGCGGGAATACGGCGACGTGGTTGTCGGGTTCCTCGACGGTTGGAGCGGCCTGCTCGAAGATCGCGCGATGCCACTCGACGTCGAGGCTTGCCGAGGACTTCTGACCCGCGGAGGTACCGTCTTGGGGACGAGTCGCTACCAGCCCTACATGTTTGATGACGGGGTTGAACGGGTGAAAGCCACCATGGCCCGACACTTCGTTGATGCGCTGATCGTCATCGGAGGAGAGGGAACTCTCTCGGCCGCCTCTCGAATCTACGCCGATGGCGTGCCTTTGGTCGGCGTGCCCAAGACCATCGACAACGACATCAACGGGACGCAACGGACCTTCGGTTTCGACACCGCGGTGCAGACTGCGACTGATGCGATCGACCGACTCCACACCACCGCGGAGTCCCATGATCGGGTGATTGTCGTTGAGGTGATGGGCCGCCATGTGGGACACATTGCCACCTGGGCCGGGATCGCCGGCGGCGCCACGATAGTGCTGGTTCCAGAGGTGCCGTTCGATATCGGCGCGATATGTGAGTCGCTCAGGAGAAGGCACCGGCGAGGGCGCTTCTCCTCGATAGTGGTAGTTGCGGAGGGCGCGGTTCCTGTGCCTGGATCGCTTACGGTCGCTGAGCCGACAATCGACGAATACGGCCACGCCAGACTCGGTGGAATCTGCAACGTCGTGGCTGAGGAGATCGAACAACGTACTGGCTTCGAGACGCGGGTCACCGTGCTTGGACATGTCCAGCGCGGTGGTACCCCCTCGGCGCTGGACAGAGTGCTCTCCACTTGGTACGGGGTTGCCGCCATGCGTGCGGCGCACGAAGGCGACTTCGGGACGATGGTTGCTTTCAACAACAACAAGGTCGAGCGGAGGCGTCTCGACGAGTGTGTCTCGACGCTGAAATACGCAGACCCGGATCTGCTGGAAGTGGCTCGCACCTTCTTCCCCTGAGACCGTTCGGTCGTTGAACCGTTCAGTGAAGCAGAACCGCGAACGGGGGCCTAACCCTCTACGTCACCTGGATCTTCATCTGTGGACTCGGGCTCACCTTGAGCTTGAGATTCGGGGTTGAACGAGGCGTAGTTGCTGCGGTCAACCGTTTGGTCCTCGTCAGTGGTCTCGGCGCTGGTCGGGAGTGCCTGGCGCTGAGAATCGATCAACACTCGGACCCGGTTGACGTTGTCGGGCTCCGTCGCGGTCCAGACAAGTTGGGCCACGGCCTCAAGCAGAATCGGGCTCACGTCCGCTTCGGGGTCGTCCTGGGTGATGTTTATCGTCAACAGGTCCCGGTCGCGGGTTGCGCTCAGCAAATCGAACTCGAGCAACTGGTTCACCAGGCCGATGTTGCGCTCCTCCTCAGTGCGGAACTCGTCAAAGAGCGGTCGCAAGCGACCCGCGTTGGTGGTAATCGGCCGGATCTCTCGCACGACCGAAACCACGATCGATTCAACCTGGTCGATCAGATAGAAGACGGCGGGCTCGGTGGGGACCACCGGCGCGGTGGTCGTGGTCGTGGTGTAGCCCGGTCGAAGGTTCTCGGGCAGGTCGTCAGAGGAGATCTCCGATGCCGGCCCGTCAGTGGGGACTGCGCAGGCCGTGACCGCCAGCAGAACAGCCAACGCTGAGTTGGTGATCCACCTCACTGGTCCTCTTCCAGATCAATCCTTATCGGCAGGGCCACAACCATCCGCGCGCCCGGCATCTGATCGAGCCGGTCCTCCACCCAAACCTCTCCGTTGTGGAGGCGCACATGTTCTGAGACGAGAGACAAGCCGAGTCCCGTGCCGGTGTCGTGGCCGCGCCGCCCTCCCGAACTGCCTCGGCTGAAGCGGTCGAAGATCACCTGCCGCTCGGCTGCGGGCACGCCCGGCCCACGGTCCTGGACCGCCAACAACGCCACGTCGGAATCGCTGGAGATCTCGACCTCAATGTTGCCGCCGCCGTACTTGTCGGCGTTGTCGATGAGGTTGGCGATGACCTGCGCCAAGCGGCGCTTGTCAGCGACGATCACCAGCGACTCACCCTCCTCGCTCACCGACAGCGAGATGTCGGGGCGGGACGAATAGCTGATCGCATGCCGCACGAACTCCGCGAAGAAGACCGGCTCGGCCTGGAGCGCCGCGGTACCGACATCGTAACGGCTGATCTCCAGGAGGTTCTCGACCAGTTGGGTGAATCGGGCGATGTCGTCAGTCAGCAGGGCCAGCGCCGTCTGACTGCGTTGCGACATCTGGTGGCGGTCGTTGTTGAGAACCTCCGCCGAGGCACTGAAGGTCATCAGCGGAGAACGGAGCTCATGGCTCACCTCGGAGGCGAAACGCGCGTCCCGGTCGATTCGGTCTTCGAGGGACTGGGCCATGCCGTTGAATGAGGCCGACAGCGACGCAAGGTCGGCATCAGCGGGTGGATCGAGCCGTGTCTTGAGTTCACCCGCGGCCAGCGATTCGGCTGCAGCGCGAATGTCAGCCAGCGGCGTCAGGGCGCGACGCGAGGCCCACAGCCCCAATGCCGCTGCAACCAGAGTCGTGACCGTGCCGACAACCAGCAGAATGAGCCCCAACGAATTCAGGGTCTCATCGACCTCCCCGATGAGCACCGCCTCGAAATATGCGGCATCGCGGCCCGGGAGTTCGACACCGCTGACAATGGCGGGCTCGCCGTTCAAGGTGATCCGCGTGCGGCCCGCAACTCCTTGCGAGAGGAGCGCCAGCAGGGTCTCGGGCACGGTCTCCTCGCTGAAGACCAGCGAGTTGAGCCCCACCCACTCGTCGCCGAATCGGACCAGCGGCAGCGCGCCGGAGGTGGTCGTCAAAGATTCCAGGATTGCCGCGACGCCCTCCGCGGCCGGATCATCGCCGACTTGACGCTGGAACCTCTGACCGTTCTCGGCGAACGAGGCAAGGGCGGCAGCGTCGCGTTCAACCAGGAGGCTTCGACGTGTCAGTGTCAGTGTCAGCAGGCCGATCGTGGTGGCCAACAGCAGGCCCCCCAAAGCAAAGAGGAGGGTGATTCTGGCCCTCAGGCCAAGTCGTTCCCATCGTGACACGGTCTCAAGTCTACGCAGCGAGCTTGTAGCCCAGCCCGCGGACGGTCACGACATAGCGCGGGTTGGCCGGATCGGGCTCAATCTTGGTGCGAAGCCGGCGAATATGCACGTCAACGAGGCGACCGTCGCCGAAATATCCGTAACCCCAGACCCGCTCTAACAGGAGCTCGCGGCTGAACACCCGCCCGACGTTTGAAGCCAACTCCACGAGGAGCCGAAACTCCGTCTTGGTGAGATGCACCTCTTCTACACCGACTCGGACCACTCCCTCGTCGGGGATTATCTCCAGCTCGCCGAAAACGAACTGGAGAGCGCCTGAGTCCGAGGCGCGGACGCGGCGCAGCAACGCCCTGATCCGGGCCGACAGCTCCTTGGGTGCGTGCGGCTTGGTGAGATAGTCGTCGGCGCCTGCCTCGAGTCCGGCGACCACATCATGGGTGTCGGCCCGAGCCGTGACCATCACGATGGGAACGTCGGACACCTTGCGGATCGACCGACAGACTTCGAAGCCGTCCATGCCCGGGAGCATGATGTCGATCAACACGACATCGGCCGGCGCCGAACCGAAGGCAAGCAGAGCGTCCTCACCCGACTCGGCCTCGGCCACCTCGTAGCCCTCGTCCTCCAAGGCGAGGCGCACCGACATGCGGATCCGCTCGTCGTCCTCGACAGTCAGTATTCGTGTAGTCACAGTTGCGCAGTCTCCGGTCTCTCGGCCTTCAGGTGAGTCCCCGCTGCTGATGGGCTCGCTCCCGTGCTTCTCGCTCGTTCCATTCAGTGGACGCTCGCAGGGCGAGAACCGCCACGACCGCGACCCCCGCGGCGCAACCGACGGCACTTGCAAGCCCCACGAAACCTGCTGCGGTGGAACAACCGTCGTGGCATTGGAGATCCATGACCGCATAACCGACTAGGCCGCCGCAGGCACCGGCGAGCAGAATCGAGAGCACAGCGAGCACACGCGCAATCCTCTTGGGAGCAGACGTCGTGGTCATTGCACCGATCCTAGCGACGCGCCGCCGTCGCTGCCGCCTAGAGTTCCCGCAGTGCGGGCACTGGTGGTTCTTCCGACATACAACGAGGCGACGAACATCGCCGAGGTGCTGGACCGCTTGCGCTCGGCCTGTCCGCAGGCCAACGTGCTGGTTGTCGACGACGCCTCCCCCGACGGTACTGCCGACGTTGTCAGTTCCCTCGCTGATGACCTCTGGGGTATCGAACTGCTGAGGCGCAGCGCCAAAGCGGGTCTGGGGTCTGCATACCGCGAGGGGTTCCAGAGGGGGTTGGAACAGGGTTTCGACATTCTCGTGGCGATGGACAGCGACCTTTCGCACGACCCGGGAGTGCTCCCACAACTCCTCGATGTGATCGATCAGGGAGCGGATCTGGTCATCGGCAGCCGCTACGTGTCCGGCGGGTCCATTCCCGACTGGTCCTGGCACCGGAGGCTGCTCTCGAGATGGGGCAACCGCTATGCGGCAGCTGCGCTCGGACTGGATGTTGCCGACGCCACGAGCGGCTACCGCGCCTATCGGGCCGCAATGATCGCCAAGATCGACTTTCGCGAGGTCCGAGCCGACGGATACGGCTTCCAGATCGAAATGGCCTACCGGATGCAGGGCCTGGGCGGTACCGTTCGCGAACTCCCCATAGAGTTCGTCGACCGAGTGCGAGGCACGTCGAAGATGTCGCCTCGAATCGTTGTCGAAGCACTGGTGCTGGTGACTCGGTGGGGAGCGCGGGACCGCTTCGAGTGCTTGCGCCGCTCGTTGGGAAAACGACCCTGAGCGACGCAGTTCGCCGATGCAAGCGTTGGTTTGGCGCGCAAGCTGTGCGACACTGCAAGTAACGGACATCCGGTCTGGAGGAAAATCCGTGCCGCTATCAGAAGACGAGCGACGCATCCTCAACGAGATTGAGGACCATCTCTACGAGAGCGACCCGGCCTTGGCGCGCGGGGTCGCGCAGACCACCATCTACACGCACGCCTTCAGAAACCTCAAATGGGCTACCCTGACGTTCCTGTTGGGTGCCGTGCTGATGGTCGTGCTGCTGTCGGTCCACTTCGTGCTCGCATTCGTTGGTTTCGCAGTGATGCTGGTGAGCGTGCTGTGGTTCGAGAACAACGCTCGGAAGCTGGGGCGGGCAGGTCTCCAGGAGATGACCGAGCACTACCGCGGCGGGACCCTGCGCGACGCGGTCGGAGGCGCGGGGGCGCGTTTTCGGCAACGGTTCCAGCGCCCCGACGACCGCCTCTAGAACCGGCGAAACGCGTAGTTCGATCCGCGGGTTCTCAGTTCTTGACGGGGTCCCGCGGATCAATCGCGGCCAGCGTCACCCGGCGCAGGCCTGCGAGTGTGTGGCAGCGATCAACGATGCGAGCGGATGCCTCCTTGGCACGCAGCGCCAACTCGTGGGCGGTGCTGGGCTTGCCGGCGGTGCTGGGTTTGTGGGCGGTGCTGGGTTTGCCGGTGGTGCTGGGTTTGCCGGTGGTGCTGGGTTTGTCGGCAGCACTGGGTTTGCGGGCAGCACTGGGTTTGTCGGCAGCACTGGGTTTGTCGGCGGTGCTGGGCTTGCTGGCAACATTGGGTTTCTCGGTGGTGCTGGGTCCGCTTTGACCGGTCAGGTCGCTTGAACCTTCAACCGATGTGTTTGAGTAGCGCAGCGCGGTGAGGGCGGCGGCCAGTTCATCGATCGGACCGAGACCGTCTCCGAACTGTCCCGCCGCGTGGGCGACCTCCAACGGCGTCTGGGCACCGTTGGGTGAGAATCCGACCAGCCGGAGGGCGCCGAGCGCGTCGTCCCAGGCGATCTCGCCTCGCAGCACCGGGTCGCCGGCGGCGCGCAGCAGACGTCTTCGTCTGCGGAACGCTCTGACTGCGGGGATCGCCAAGGTGGCCGCAGCGACGCCGGCGACGGCGATGAGAGCCGGCCGCAACACCGAGAACAGCACCGACGATTCGCTCGAGTCCGAAGCCGGGGCTGTTGCTGGAGCGACGCCCGTTGCGCTTGGACGGGGGACCGGAGGCACCGCGGCGCCGTTGTCGGCCGCGCCAGCGCCGACAACGCCGGGAGAGGACTCCGACAGCGCCGGTGACTCGTTGCTGGGATACTGCCGGGCGTCGGTGAGGCCGGAGACGTCTGAGTCATGGGGCCTGCTGCGGCCCGGCGTCGGCTCGAAGATGACCCAACCGACCTGCGCGAAGTAGACCTCGGGCCAAGCATGGGCGTGATGTCCGCGCACAACGTACTCTTGGCGTTGGGGATCCCATGAACCCCAGGTGTAACCGACCGCCACCCGGGTGGGGATCCCCAGCGACCGGGCCATCGCCGCGAACACCGAGGCGAACTGCTCGCAATAACCGGCGCGGACGTTGAACAGGAAGTCCTCGACGCTGGCGATGTCGTGACGCCGGGCGACGTCGAGGTCGTAGCTGAAGTTCGCCGGACTCCGCAGGAAGTCCTGCAGCATCCTGGCCCGCTCGTAGTCGCTGGCAGCGCCCGCCGTGACCTTTTCGGCGAGAGCGGTGATCCGTGCCGGCCAGCAGTCGCGGGTCGCGCTCGACTGGCCCGCAGCGCAGACCGGCGGCAGCTGCGTGTGCTGCGCCAAGAACTCGCCGCTCAAGTCGGCCGCCGCTGCGGCCCCGAGCACCAACGGCTCGTAGTCGGGGACCTGACTCTCGATCGTGTAGGAGAACCCCTGCTCGGCGAGTTCTTGGGAGTTGCGTTGGTATACCAGCGCGCCGGTGGCAACCTCGTATTCGAGGTCGACTCCTCCGTCGTCGAGCACCCGGCTCAATTCGTAGGCGGCCGGCAAGAAGATGTCGTCCTCGCCGCGGGAACGCTTGGTCACGGTCTGGACCAGCCTCCTGCGGTTGAGCACCGACGAGTCGGTGGTGCTCGGGAGTTGACCACGAGCCCCATCGAAGTTCGAGGTGCGCTGCCACTGGTTGCCGTCGAATCTGGTCAGGGCCATCAGGCGCCAATAGTCGCGCTCCTCGGGGGCGACCCTCACCGAGAAGATCTCCTCGTCGCTCTGCTCGACCAGTGAGGCTGAGACATTGACCAGGGGACTGGCGATGCTGCGAGTCGACGTTGGATCGTTGAGTCCGGCGATGTCGAGGAGCGGCTGGGAGTCCGCGCCGGGCAGGCGCGGGGCCGCGAGCCCCCCGGCGACCACGACGATCAAGCCGAACAACGCGCCGGAACGCAGGGTCGCCGACACTCCCGGTCCGGCCCTGCCGGTCGACCAGAGATCATCGTCGGCCCTGTCGAGCGTTCGCATAAAGAGCGCCAGGGCCGCCAACGCGGCTGTGAACGCCACACCGATGGCCGGCCGATCCCGGTCGGCACCCAAGATCGCGCTGAGCGCCAAGACCGCCGTGACGAAGGCGACAGCCTCGACGAACGATCTCAGCCTGAAGGCCGCAGAGTCGGCCAGGAACGCCCCGACCCAGAGCAGCGCCGCGGCGCCTGCCACAAAACCCCGCAAGGGTTCGACCGGAGCGGACTCCTCGATGAACACGGTGCCCGCCGCTGACAGGTCTGCGCGCAGGGCGCTGACCGTGTCGAGCGTCGGCACCACGAACAAGCTGTCCTCGGGATAGAACACGGCGCTGCTGAGCAGCACCAGCATGATCCCGCTCAGCACCGCTGAGGGGCCGAACTTGAACCCGCAGCGGCGACAGGAGATCGCCACGAGGTGCGAGCAGACGCCCATCAACAGCAGGTCGCGCAGCGGCGCCGAGTCGACGAAGAGGCGCTGCATGCTGAACGCGGCGACGACTGTGGTGGCGGTAAGCGAAGCCTCGGCGGCATACGCAGCCGCCTGACGCGGCTTCACGCGGACTCCTGAGGGCGGAGGCGGTCGGGCAGCAGCAGTCCCCCGAGCTGGTCGGGGGCGGTCAGATGTATCCACCCCGCCGAGCGGTGCGGCCGATGGTCGCCGCCCCAGTTCTCGGCGTCGGCGGTGATGACGAGCCGGGCCCGCAGCCGTTGGGCGAAGTTGCGCCGCGCCGCCGGGTCAGCGACGAGCAGAGGGTCTGCTGAGACTGCGACGACGGGCCCGCCGCTACTCGGTACCGCCGCGTGGACCTCCGGCGACCCGTCGGCGAGCAGGGCGAGGAACTCCAGCAGCAAGTCGAGCTGTGAAGTGCCGACGACTCGTCTCGTCGACCGGCCGTCGGTCGTCTCGACCAGGGCCGCGTCGCCAGCCCCCAGAACCGACGCGGCGATCGACCCGGCGATCGAAGTGCTGATGTCCAACACCGATTCACTGTCACCGGGCGGCCTTGTGTCGATCACCACTGAGAGCAGTCCGAGCCGCGGCGGGCGGTGCCTGCGCACTAGGAGCTCGTCGTGGCGCGCCGACGACGCCCAATGCACGCGCCGCAGATCGTCGCCCGGGATGTAGGGGCGAAGCCCATCGAAGTCCTCGTCGCTGAGCCCGAGCGCTCGGTGGTGCTCCCTGCCGAGCAGTGAATCCTCTGAGGCGGCGGCCCGCGGCGCAGCGACGGCCTCCAGGCGGGGATGGACGATCAGCCGCAACACACCGCGGAACTGTCGTCTCCGCCGCACCAGCCCGAAAGCGTCGCTGTCGCTGACCGTGAGGGGCCCGATCTGCTGCAGGCCGCGGTCCGCGGTGTTGAGGCGGTACGAAATGCTGGCCGTGTCGCCTGCGGCGACTGGTGCGATTTCCACACTGAAACCCCGCGTGCCTCCCACCGTGTCGTGCAGGCGGAGCACGGGCGTGCGTCGGGCGCCGCCGTTTCTCAGTTCGATATCGACTCGGACCGATCCTCCCGCGGGGACGCGCACCGCAGACAGTTGCTTCTTGACCGACAGCCGGGTCGGGAGCAGCAGCCGCAGCAACCCCAGCCCGACCGCAGCGACCGCCGCCGCCGCGGGGACGATCAACTCGATGCTGCCGATCAGCCGCCCGAAGACCCCTGCGGCGAGGCCGACGCCCAGCACCCACCAGCCTGTCGGGGTCGGCACGTCAGTTTCGGTTCGGTCGCGGCAAAGGAACGCTGTCCAAGATCTCGGTGACGACCTCGGCGGGTGCCACGCCGCGCATGCGCGCCTCGGCGGTGACGAGCAGCCGGTGCGGCAGAACCACGCCTGCCAGTTCCTTGACATCGTCGGGGGTGCAGAACTGGCGACCGACCGACGCGGCCCGAGCACGCGCCGCGCGTTGCAGGGCCAGCAGGCCCCGCGGCGAGAGTCCGAGCGCCAAAGACGGGTGCGAGCGGGTCGCGGCGGCCAGGTCGAGCAGATACCGGCGCAACTGCGGAGCCACGTATACCCGGTCAAGGGACGCAGACATCTCGGTGATCGCCAGTGACGACACGACGGCGCCGAGCCGGTCTGCACGGCCAGCGGTACCGGCTTGCGATTCGAGTATCTGCTCCTCGGCCCCGCGGTCGGGGTAGCCGATGGCGATCTGCATCAGGAAACGGTCGAGCTGGGCCTCCGGCAGCCGGTAGGTGCCCTCGTGTTCGATCGGGTTCTGCGTGGCGATGACCATGAACGGTGAGCCCAGTTCGTGGGTCACCCCGTCGGAGGTGACCTGGCGCTCGGCCATGGCCTCGAGGAGCGCGGACTGGGTCTTGGGGGAGGCGCGGTTGATCTCATCGGCCAACAGCACGTCCGAGAAGATCGGCCCGGCGCGGAACTCGAAGGTCTCGGCCGCCCGATTCCAGACCGACATGCCAGTCACATCGGTGGGCAGCAGGTCGGGGGTGAACTGGACCCGTCCGAAGCGGCCGTCGACGCTGCGCGCCAAGGCCTTGCCGAGGGTGGTCTTGCCGACGCCGGGGACATCCTCGATCAGCACATGGCCGTCGCAGACCAGGGCGAGCACGAGCAGTTGGATCACGTCGGCCTTGCCGCGTATCACCGTCTCGATGTTGGCGACGATCGAAGCGAACGTCTCCTGGAAATCGGTGGCTGGCCCGAGGGCCGCGGCTCGACCGGGAACCTTGCCGTCGGCGGTCAGGCCCGCGGGACCACCCCTGTTGTCGCCCAGAACGCTCACAGCACCTCCAAGGGAGTCAATCGTAACCGGCACACGGCGCGTCTCAGTGTTGGAGAGCGTGTCGGGCCGCGCCGCGGCTCTGAGCCGTGCAGTCCCGTTGGGGCCGTGTCCGTTGCAACAATCAAGGGCTAGTTTTGAGATGTGGCAGTTGCGCTCGCGGTCGATATAGGTGGGACGAAGTTCGAGGCCGCGGTCGTCGACGACAGCGGCGAGATCGACGGGCGCGTCCGAGTCGACTCGACCGGCGCGCGCAACGGCGAGGAGCTGTTCGGTCGTCTGGCCGGGATCATCGAGACGATCGACCTCGCTGGCGTGGACGTCTGCGGGGTCGGCTCGGGCGGCCCGATGCGGCCCAACGGCGAGCAGGTGTCGCCGCTCAACATCGCGGTGTGGCGCGACTTTCCGCTGCGCTCCCGGTTGGCTGCGCTGACCGGGCTGGCGACGTTCGTCGACAACGACGCCAAGGCCCTGGCCCTGGGGGAGGGGTGGCTGGGCGCGGCGGTGGGGGTCTCCAACTACATCGCCATGGTGGTGTCGACCGGTGTCGGCGGCGGAATCGTCCTCGACGGCAGGCTGCTCGACGGCGCCGCGGGCAACGCCGGTCACATCGGCCACCTCGTGGTGGAGCCCGAGGGCACCGAGCTGCCCGGCCATGTGCGCGGAGTGCTCGAAGCCGAGGCCAGCGGCATCGCCATCGCGCATCGGACCGGCGCCCCGCCCAGCGAGGCCAGCGCAGACGAACGAAGGCGTGCTGGCACCATGGTCGGACGCGCGGTGGGCTCGGTCGCGAACCTGCTGGACCTGCAGTTGGCAGTGGTAGCGGGTTCGGTGGCTCTCGGTTACGGCGACGATTTCTTCGCCGCGGCCCAGCTTGAGTGCGACCGAGTAGCCCGGCTTCAACACTCCGTCGGGACGCAGATCGTGGCGGCCGGGCTGGCTGAGAGGGGTCCGCTAATCGGCGCCGCGGCGGTCGGTTTCGCCGGCTCGAAACACGGCGCCAGAAGCCGGTGAGGGGGCTGCGGTGTGGCGGTGGTTGCGGTGTCGGCGGTTTCGGGGTGGTCGCGGTGAGGGGGCTGTGGTGAGGCGGTGCGGGAGTTGCGGTGCCGGTGGTGTTGAGGTGGTCGCGGTGAGGCGGTGGTTTCGGGGTGGTCGCGGTGAGGGGGCTGTGGTGAGCGGTGCGCGAGTTTCGCAACCGGTGTTCGCGGTTGTTGCGGCGGTGTTGTTGAGGCCGTCGCTGTGGGTGACCGCGGTCGTGGAGGCTAAGAGGTTCGCGCCCGACCACTGGTACCGCCGCGCACCGTTCCTGCCGCTGCCGGATCCGAGGATGCTCCGCTTCCGAGTCGTCACCCAGTACGGCGATCCCGAGGCTCGGGTCGCGGCCGCCGACGTTGTCGCATGGTTGCGTTGGTGCAAATCTGAGAACCTGCGGCACCGCGGAGACTAGCGTTCGCGCATGGCCGGAGTCCTCGTTCTGAACGCGACGTTCGAGCCGCTCGCGGTCGTTCCGGTTCGCCGGGCGGTGTGTTTGATACTGGCCGACAAGGTCGAGATGCTGCACAGCTCGGGTCGTCTGGTGCGCTCTGAGCGCTTGGCCTTGGCCGAGCCCTCAGTGGTGAGACTCTCGCGTTTCGTGAAGGTTCCCTATGCGCGCCACCGCTCACCCGACCGGCGCGGCATCTTCGCCCGCGACGGCCACGGCTGCCAGTACTGCGGTGCGCGCGCCGAGACTGTCGATCACGTCGTGCCGCGCAGCCGGGGCGGCCGCCACGTCTGGGAGAACGTCGTCGCGGCTTGCCGGGTCTGCAATGCCAACAAGCGCGACCGCCTGCTCGGCGAGACCGCGATGCGGCTTCGGAACCCGCCGGGTCCGCCTCCTGCAGGTTTGTGGATCGAGGCTGCCGCGGGGTCGATGCCGGTCGCTTGGTCCCAGTATCTGACCGCTCAGCGCCGCTCAGCGTGACCTGGGGTGCCGAGCACCTGCGCGGACGCGCCGCGACGCTCCACGAGTTCACACCCCCGGCGCAGGCCCGGCGCACGCTGCGGATCCTCGAGGCAGTCTCTGCGGCGGTCGTCATCGGCAGTTCCCAGCCCGACAGCGACATCGACCTTGGCAGCGCCGAATCCACGGGTGTGGAGGTCGTCCGGCGGCGCAGCGGGGGAGGTGCCGTCCTGTTGGTTCCCGCGGAGCACGTCTGGATCGACTTCTGGCTGCCCGCGGGCGACGCCCTGTGGCGCGACGACGTAGTCGTCGCGGCGGACTGGCTCGGTGAGACGTTCGTTTCGGCGCTGCGCGATGCGGGCATCGCCGACCTGTCGGTGCATCGCGGGCCCGCAAGCAGCGATGCCCTCTCCCGCAAGGTCTGTTTCGTGGGCCGGGGACCCGGGGAGGTCTTCAGCGGAGCCAAGAAGGTCGTGGGACTGAGCCAGCGGCGAACCCGTGACTGGATCCGCTTCCAGACGATCATGCACCGTCGATTCTCAGCCGAGCAGACGGCTCGTCTCGTCGCGGTGAACCCGAGCGCCGGCCCAACGGTCGGCACCTTGGCACGGCGCTTGCGGTCGAGGGTCTATGAGATCGGCGACCTGGCGGTGCTCGATTTGTTGCTGCCGCACCTGCGCTGAGCAATTCAGGGGCCTCTGTGCTCTCGCCGGGCGCAGCCGGAGCCGTGAACGACCGCGGCCTGTGCGCGGCGTCGGGGTCCCGCGCCTCCGTGCTTTCGCCGGGCGCAGCCGGAGCCGCGAACGACCGCGGCCTGTGCGCAGCACCAGAGTCCCGCGCCTCTGTTTTGCGTCGTCGGTCAATGCGAACTTGTGTCGATGTGGTGGATATGGGAATATAGTGGAGCGTTGTGGTGGATAAGGGAGCGAAATTGAAGGCTACCTAGCTTCGCAGGTAGGCACAGGGACCGAAAATGGCAATGTTCATGGGGACATACGAGCACACGCTCGACGAGAAGGGCCGGCTCATCCTCCCCGCGACCTTCCGTTCGAAACTGGCCCAGGGATCAGTCACGGTCCCTCTCGACCGTTGCCTGGCGATCCTCCCCCCCGAGGAGTTCGACCGTATGGCGACCCACCTCAAGGCTCAGGTGTCGCAGGGAAGGGCGGACCTCGACCATCTGCGCGCCTTCGCCAGCCTCGCCGATGAGGCAGTGCCCGACTCCCAGGGCCGGATGCGCTTGGCCGCGCATCTGAGGGACTTGGCGGGCCTCGGCGACAGAGTCGTTGTGGCGGGCGTGCTCGAGAGAATCGAAGTATGGGACCCGGCCCGCTGGGCCGCCGTGTTTCCATCCGGGCCCGCCAAATTCGTTTCCTCCATCGTCCGCGAATACGGGCTCGGGCCCGTCGGCACCGAGGCGGGCACGTGAGCACCGAAGACCGCCTGGGCATCGAAGACCTCGTGGGCAGCTCTGGGCATCAACCGGCAATGCTCGACGAAGTAGTGGCGGTGCTGTCCCGAGTGCCTGATGGCGTCGTGGTCGATGCCACACTCGGCGCGGGCGGACACGCCGAGGCGCTGCTGAACGCCAACCGCGGTCTGTCGCTGGTCGGGATCGACCGCGACCCCGACGCGCTGAGCGCCGCGGGCGCCCGGCTGGCCCCTCAGCGACCACGGGCTGCGCTGGTCCACTGCCGCTTCGACGAGATGGAGGCGACGCTGCGAAAGCTCGACGTCCAGAGAATCTCGGGATGCCTATTCGACCTGGGGGTCAGCTCGATGCAGCTCGACACCGCCGAGCGCGGTTTCAGCTACCGGCACTGCGGCCCGCTCGACATGCGGATGGACCGCAGCCGCGGGATCACCGGCGCCGATGTGGTCAACAGCTACGACCAGGGGGCGCTGGCGGCGCTGCTGCGGCAGCATGGCGACGAGCCCGATGCCCACCGAATCGCGCGGGCGATAGTCGCGGCCAGACCGATCACCTCGACGGTCGAGCTCGCGGAGGTCGTCCGCGGTGCCGTTCCCGCAGCGGTCCGTCGGAGCAGGGGCCATCCCGCACGCCGGACCTTCCAGGCGATCCGCGTCGAGGTCAACGAAGAGCTCAGGATCCTGGAGGACGCGATCAAACAGGCGCTAGCGCTGCTGGCGCCGCGCGGGCGCTGCGCGGTGCTGGCCTACCACTCCGGCGAGGACCGGATCGTCAAGCGCTGCTTCAATGAGGCCTCGGGCCAAGTTCCCCCTCCTCGACCCGGCCTGCCGGCGCAGCCCCGACCGGCGAGCGTCCGCCTGCTGTGGCGCGGCGCCCGCAGGCCCGGCGCGCAGGAGACAGACCGGAACCCTCGTGCAAGAGCCGCACGCCTGCGTGCGGTCGAGCGACTCCGAGAGGAACGGTAATGGCGACGAGCGCCTCCCGAAGAAACGCCGCAGCAGCCCGGCCCGCGCCCCGAAGTTCGCCCGAAGCCGCCCCGCGGCGGGCGAACTTGAAGGTCGCGCCCAGCAACAGGGCGGCCCGAACCGACGACCGCATCTGGCCCGCAATGACGGTCGTCTGCTCGATCGCGGTGGGGATCGCCTTCGTGGTCGCCGGCCTGTTCGCCGGCGACATCCAGGTGCAGGCGGAGATCGACGGGATAGAGCGGGAGATGATCGAATTGCGGCAGACGCGGATCAGGGCCCTGGCCGAACGGGCCTGGCACGACTCCCCCGAAGGACTCTCCGACAAGGTCGGCGACGCCGGGCTGGTGCCGGCCGCGGAAGTGGCGCTGCTGGTGCCGCTCACCCCCGGCCTGCTGGAGCCCCCGAGAACGGCCGATCCCTTCACTCCGCCGGGCGCGCGGCAATGAGCCGGACGCCGCATTCGGACCGAGCCGGACAACGAGGCCGCAACCGGGCCCCGCGGCGCGGTGGTCGCGTCGAGGGTCGGGCCCCGCGGCGCGGTGGTCGCGTCGAGGTCAGCCCTTGGCGCTTCGGGGTGATCCTTTTTGCGCTGGTGCTCGCGACCGGAGGCTTCCTGTGGAAGCTGGTGGACCTGCAGCTGAGCCCCGACTACGACCTGCTCAACAACGTGGGGAGCTACCTGCGCGAGGAGCGGATCGAAGCATCGCGCGGCGACATCGTGGACCGCCACGGTCGGCTGCTCGCATTCTCCGCACCGCGGCCGTCGGCCGTCGCCGACCCCCGCGGCATCGCCAGCTCGGCGACCGCCGACATCGATGACATCGTCGCCGAACTCGCAACGGTGCTGACCACCGACCCCGAAACGATGACGCGGGATCTGCACCGCGACAAGAACTTCGTCTACCTTGAGCGACATGTAGCCCCCGAAGTCGGCGAAGCCGTCGAGGCCCTCGGACTTCCAGACGTCTGGACCATCGACGAGCAGTACCGCGAGCACCCCAACGGTCCGTGCTCGGCGCTGTCAGTGGTCGGTATCGTAGACACCGAGCAGGTCGGCATATCGGGCCTCGAGAAGCAGTTCGACGAGCAGCTCCGGGGAAGCCCGGGCCGCGCCCTGCGCCAGACGCAGATCGACCGCGCCGTGCAGATCCCCGACGGTTACCAGGTGACCCGGCCCCAAGAGTCCGGAGAGGACCTGAGACTGAGCATCGACCGCAACATCCAGTATCGAACAGAACAGATCCTCGCTGCCGCGCTGACAGAGACGCAGGCAGCCACGGCCATCGCCATCGTCACGGATCCCCTGACCGGGGAGATCTACGCCATGGCCAGCGTCCTGCGAGACGCAGACACCGGGGAGGTCGAATGCAGCGACGCCAACCTGGCGGCGGTGTGGGCCTACGAACCGGGATCGACCATGAAAGGGGTAACGCTCGCGGGCGTGTTCGACCATGGCGCGTGGGGAGTCGATGATCCGGTGGAGGTCCCGGCATCGGTCGCGGTGGCGCGCGAATCCGGTGTCGACAGCCTCGTCTATCTCGACAAGCGAGTCCCCTGGGGCACGACTGTTGAGAACCTCCCCTCGACGATTCTCATGCACTCCTCGAACACCGGGACGGTGCTGCTCGCCCAGGCCCTCGGAGCAGAGGCGCTCCAGCGGACCTTCGAGAACTTCGGGTTCGGGCGCCAGACCGGCTTGGCATTCCCGGGCGAGAGCCCCGGCATCGTCGAGGATCTCGACTCGCACAGCCTGATCTTGTCGAACGCCGCCATCGGGCAGAGCATCGCGGTCACGCCGCTGCAATTGATTCAGGCGTACAACACCCTGGCCAACGGCGGGGTCCGGATCGAGCCGAAGCTGCTGCTCGAGGGCGGGTTCGACGATCCCGAAAGCTCCCCGGCGCAGCCGGTCAGGGTCGTGTCAGCTGCGAACGCACAGTCGCTCATGGACATGTTGCGCGGCGTGGTCAGTTCAGGCACCGGCAAACGCGCGGCTCTGCACGGCTATCTTGTGGCGGGCAAGACGGGGACCGCATGGCAGCCGTGCGGCAACGTCGCCGGCTACATCTGCAATGAAGAACTCGAATACGGTGCCGACCCCGATGACCTAGAAGTCAAGGAACGGCACTACACGGCCAGTTTCGTCGGCATAGTGGAAAACGACCAGGGTCCCGTGTTGAGTGCCCTCGTCGTGGTCGATGATCCGCAGGGCGAGAGCTACGGAGGCGGTTCGGTGGCCGCCCCGATCTTTGCTGAAATTGCGGGCTATGCGGTCCGCCAACTGCATCTCGCACCCTTCGGTGACCAGACCGTCGTGGCACAGCGCGTCCGGGCAGACCCGGCCGCCGTGCCGGTTGCAATGGCCGCGCAGAGCGGCTCGGAGACGCGGCAATGAGCAGGCGACTGTCTGAGTTGGCCAGCGTCGTGGGAATCGAGCCGGACCCGCGATGGCCCGATATTGAGATCCGCGATGTCCGTCACGACTCCCGGGAGATGGTGCCCGGTTCGCTGTTCGCGGCGATCCGCGGCGACTGCCACGACGGGCACGACCATGCCGTCGCCGCGGTGGATGCAGGCGCGGCAGCCCTTCTGGTGCAACGACGCTTGGGGGTCGGGGTGCCGGAACTGAAGGTCGCCTCGGTCCGCGAGTCGCTCGGTGCGGTGGCCTCGGCGGTGCATGGCGACCCGAGCCGATCGCTGCGGCTCGTCGGCGTCACCGGCACCGACGGGAAGACGACCACGGTCCGCATCCTCTGTGGGCTGCTGGCTGCGCTCGGCGCTTCGGTGCTTGAGATCGGAACCCTGACCGGCGAGCGGACCACCCCCGAAGCACCGGAGCTGCAGCGGGTCCTCGCTGCTGCCGTCGGTCGGGGAGTGGACACCGCGGCCATGGAGGTCTCCTCGCACGGCTTGGCTCAGCACCGGGTCGACGGCTGCCGGTTCGCGGTCGCGGCGTTCACCAACCTCGGCAACGACCATCTCGACTACCACGGCACGGTCGAGCACTACTTCGCTGCCAAGGCGAGGCTGTTCAGTCCTGAATTGAGCGATCTGGCCGTCGTGAATGTGGACTGTGAGTTCGGGTCGCGTCTGGCCGCCGAGAGCAGGATTCCGGTCGTGCCGGTCGGTCGCCACCTAGTCGACGCGGTGCGATTCGACTCCCGCGCTAGCACGTTCCGCTGGCGCGGCCGGACAGTGGAGACTCAGCTGGTGGGAGGATTCAATGTTGTCAACGCGGTGATGGCGGCGGAGATGGCAGTGGCGCTGGGTCACCCCCCGAACGCCGTTGCCGAGGCGCTGGCAACGGTTCCCGGTGTGCCGGGCCGTTTCGAGGCAATCGATCAGGGCCAGCAGTTCTCGGTGATCGTTGACTATGCGCACACTCACGAGGCGCTGGCCAGCGCTCTGGAGGCGGCCAGGGCCGTGACCGAGAGATCGCTGATCGTGGTGTTCGGCGCGGGTGGGAACCGCGACCGGGCCAAGCGTCCGCTGATGGGCGAGGTTGCCCGCGACCTTGCCGACCGGGTTGTCGTGACCAGCGACAATCCCCGCGATGAACACCCACAAGACATCATTTCTGCCATCGTCTCGGGTATGGCAGCCCCTCCGGACCTTGTTGAAGTCGACCGCCGCCGCGCCATCGGTGCAGCCTTCGACATGGCCGCACCAGGAGACCTCGTGCTGCTCGCGGGCAAGGGCCATGAGGCGACCCAGGCGATCGGGTCTGAGGTGTTCTCCTTCGATGATCGAGTCGTGGCGCGCCAGGAACTGCGGTTGCGAGCAGGTGTCCGGTCGTGAATCGCCTGCTCATCGCGGCCGCGGTCTCAATGATGGTCTCCCTGTTCGGCACGAAGCTGCTGCTGAAGTGGTTGACCGAGCACAAGATCGGCCAGCCGATTCGCAGCGACGGTCCCGAGGGCCACCGCACCAAGGCGGGCACCCCGACGATGGGCGGGGTCGCCATCGTCTCGGGGGCTGTGCTCGGCTACGTGATCTCAGACTTCTTCGGGGGGATCTACACGATCCGTGGCATCTTCGTGCTCATGTGCATCGTCGGCGGAGGCGCGGTCGGCCTGCTCGACGACTGGATCAAGGTCGTTGCAGCCCGCAACCGCGGGCTCAACAAACGGGCGAAGACCATCGGTCTGTTGGTTGTTGCGGTCGGGTTCGCGTTCTTGATGACACAGTTCACCAACGTCTCCACGACAGTCGCGTTCACCCGTTTCGACAACCCCGGATGGGATCTGGGGCGCGTCGGCTGGATGGTATGGGCCGTCGTGCTGATCGTGGCGACGACCAACAGCGTCAACCTCACCGACGGCCTCGACGGTCTGGCCGCCGGCGCCAGCGTGATCTGCTTCGCCGCCTTCACCCTGATCTCGTTCTGGCAGTTCCGCCACCTGCAAGACTACAACAACCCCGCGGCGCTCGACCTGGCGGTCATCTCCGCAGCGATGGTCGGGGGCATCGTCGGCTTCCTGTGGTGGAATGCCGCGCCCGCGCAGATCTTCATGGGTGATGCGGGCGCTCTGGCTATCGGCAGCGGACTCGCCGCTCTGGCGCTGTCGACCGGCACACACCTGCTGCTGCCGATCATCGGAGGGCTGTTCGTTGTGGAGACGGTCTCGGTGATCGCGCAGATAATCGTGTTCCATCGATTCGGCGGGCGGCGCCTTTTGCTCATGGCGCCCATCCATCACCACTTCGAGCTGCTCGGCTGGCCTGAGACGACCGTGATAGTGCGCCTCTGGATCATGTCGGGGCTGTGCACCGCGGTCGGCCTGGGGATCTTCTACCGTGATGCGATCGCTCAGGGGTTCACAGCGTGAGTGCGGCTGCCGCAGCGGCGGGGTCGGGTCCCGGTGTGCCCCGCAACGTGCTCGTCGGGGGTTTGGGCCGTACCAACCGGGCGGTGGCCGCCGCGCTCGCCGAGCGGGGCCACACGGTCGTGGCTTTTGACGACGAGCCGAACGATGCCGTTCGCAGAGTCGCCGACGAACTCGGAATTGAACTGCTCGACTCGGCAGCAGAGTTGGAGCGCTGCCTCGGGACCGTGGATCTTGTCGTCCCCACGCCGGGGCTGGCCGAGCACCACGCACTGTTCGGGCTCGCGCAGCGGCGGGGCCTGCCGCTGGTGTCGGAACTGGACCTGGCCGCACGCTGGGATGACCGCCCGGTCGTGGCGATCACCGGCACCAACGGCAAGACCACCGTTGTCGAACTGTGCGCCGACGCGCTCGCGCGTTCAGGCCTCAAGGCGGTCACCGCGGGCAACACCGACGTCCCCCTAGTCGAGGCGATCGACGACGCGACCGCCGAGGTGTTCGTGGTGGAGGCGAGCTCGTTCCGACTCGCCCGAGTCCGCGAGTTCTCTCCGCAGGTCGCAACCTGGCTCAACTTCGCGCCCGACCACCTCGACGTGCACCGCGACCTAGACTCGTACCGTAGCGCGAAGTCCCGGATCTGGCGGAACCTCAGCGACGACGGCGTGTGCGTGGCCAACGCGCTCGACCCGGTCGTGATGGGCCAGGTGCGCTCCGACCTGCGGACCGTCACCTTCGGAGGATGCCGAGCGGACTGGCGCGTCGTCCACGGCGAGCTGGTCGGGCCGGACGGACCTTTCGCAGACGTGGCGACGCTGTGGCGGACGCTTCCCCACGACGTCGAGGCCGCCCTCGCCGTCGCCGCGTCCGCCACTCACGTCGGTGCAACCACAGACGCAGTGGCGCAGGCATGCCGGGAGTTCCGCGGACTGCCACACAGGATCACCCCGGTTGGGGAGATCGACGGATCCGTTTACTACGACGATTCCAAGGCAACCACTCCCCATGCGACCTCCGCCGCGCTGCGGGGCCTCGGCGCGGTCGTGTTGATCGCCGGCGGACTGAACAAGGGAGTTGATCTCGCCGAGATGACCGTCGAGGCCTCCCGGGTCGCCGCGGTGGTGGCGATCGGCGATGCCTCAGCGGAGATCGTCGATGCCTTCAGAGCCACGCACCCGGTTGAGACGGCCTCGGACATGGACGACGCGGTGCGGCGCGCCCGCCGTCTGGCGGCCGGGGGAGTTCCGGTGCTGCTCAGCCCCGGCTGCGCGTCGTTCGACTGGTACGGGAGCTATCACGAACGTGGTGAGGATTTCAGCAGAGCGGTCGGGGAGCAGCAATGAGAGCCGCCGGGCCCGTCACTCCACAAGCTCGCGCTTCGCGGTCGCGCGCTTCGCAGTCGCGCCCTTCGCAGTCGCGCCCATCGCAGGCGCGCCCATCACGGGCAAAGGCCGCGGCCCGACCAAGCGTGGCAGCGGGTCAGCGCTCCCTGTTGTTCATCTCATTGCTGGTGATGGTCAGCACGCTGGTCGTGCTGGGTCTGGTGATGGTGCTCTCGGCGTCGGCGGTCGTCAGCATCAAGCACAGTGGAAACGCCTGGAGCGAGTTCAACCGCCAGGCGCGGTCGGCTGCAGCCGGACTGGTCCTGATGTTCGTGGCGATCCGCATCGACTACCACCATTGGCGCACCCTGGCGGTGCCTGCGGTGGTCGGTTCACTTATGGCGCTCGCTCTGCTGGCGGTCCCGGGCTTGGGTATCAACCAGAACAACGCAACTCGTTGGCTCGACATCGGTGTCATCTCGTTCCAGCCGTCCGAGGTTGCGAAACTCGCGTTGCTCTTCTTCGCGGCGGACTTCCTGTCGCGGCCGCGCCGTGATGTCCGCAACGCCCGGAGCACGCTGGTTCCGGTCCTGGCCTGCACAGCGCTGTTCGCCGTGCTGATCATGCTGCAGCCTCATTTCGGCAACACCCTGATCCTCGGGGTGATCGCGCTGACGATGCTGTTCTGGGCGGGGACGCCGATACGGCTGTTGTCAGCCACAGCGTTCGTCGGGGTGTCGTTGGCGGGACTCGTGGTCTGGAGCACTGCATGGCGCCGCCAACGTCTGTTGAGCGTTTTCGACCCGTGGAGCGACCCCGGCGGCGACAGCTTTCAGCTGCTGCAGTCGCTCCACGCCATCACGGTCGGCGGAATCCGCGGCACCGGGATCGGCGACGGACTGGCCAAATGGGGTTTCGTTCCCTTCGCGCACAGCGACTTCATCTTCGCGGTCATCGCCGAAGAACTGGGGATACTCGGGGCTGGCGCGGTGATCCTGCTGTACCTCGGCATCGGCGTGGTCGGCTCCGTTGTGGCGGTGAGGGCGCCCGACCGCTTGGGCATGCTGCTCGCGGCCGGGATCACGACCTGGATCTTCGCTCAGGCGTCCCTCAACCTGGGCTCGGTGATGGGGCTGCTCCCGACCGTGGGCGTGACGCTCCCGCTGGTGTCGCACGGCGGGACTTCGCTGGTAATGATGATGGTGACCGCCGGGATCCTGCTCAACGTGGCCCGCCAGACCCGAAGGAGCGATCGATGAAAGGACCGTCGAAGAGTTCCGGGCGTGTCTGGGCTGTCGTTGCCGGGGGAGGGACGGGCGGCCACGTCGTTGCCGGACTCGCTGTCGCCGAGCAGATCGTGGCGCGTTGCGACCGCTTCGAGGCGGTGCACTGCCTGGGCAGTCGCCGAGGACTCGAGACCACCGTCGTCCCCCAAGCCGGGTTCACCTTGACGGCTCTGCGGGGCCGGGGAATCGCCCGCAGGTTCACGCTCAGCAACATCGCCGCGGTGGTCGGGCTCTGCGCGGCGATCATCGAGGCGGTGGTCCGGATGGCCCGGTGGCGTCCGGCAGTGGTGGTCGGACTCGGTGGTTTCGCCTCGGTCCCCGGCGTGGTGGCGGCGGTCGTCTGGCGGGTGCCGCTGGTGGTGGTCGAACAGAATGCCGTGCCGAGTGCTGCCAACCGGATGGGGGCGAGGTTCGCCAAGGCCGCTGCGGTCCCGTTCGCTGGGGTGAACCTCCCCCGCGCAGTGCAGACCGGCAACCCGGTGCGCTCCGCGGTCATCGGAGTCGACCGCGGCGAGGGTCGTGACGAGGCTTGTCGACGGCTCGGCGTAGACCCCCGGCGCAAGCTCCTGTGCGTCCTCGGGGGCTCGTTGGGCGCTCGGCGGATCAACGAGGCGCTGTTCGATGCTCTCGAGCAGGGCCAGCAGCGCGCTGACCTGACCATACGCCAGGTCACCGGAAGACGCGACTACGCCGAGTTCGTCGAGCGCTTCAACGAGCGCTTCAACGGGCCTGCCCAAAGCGACTCCGGATCTCCCCTCACCTACCGACTCGACGACTCCGGATCGCCTCTCACCTACCGACTCACCGACTCGGGATCGCCCCTCACCTACCGACTCGACGGCGGGCTGGTCCTGCAGCTAGTCGAGTTCGAACAGGACATGGCGGCGGTATATGCGGCCTGCGATCTCCTGGTCTGCCGTGCGGGCGCGAGCACGGTGGCGGAACTGGCTGTCGCCGGGGTGCCGGCAATTCTCGTGCCGTTCCCCGCAGCGACCGCTGACCACCAGAGCGCCAACGCGCGCATTCTCGGCGAATCGAACGCGGCGAGAGTCGTGCCCGACAGCGAGCTCAACGGTGAGCGGCTCTATCGCGAGGTTGACGAACTGCTCGGCGACGAGCGGCGCCTAGCCGCCATGTCGGCTGCTGCCAGGACCCACGGACGACCCGACGCAGCGCAGGCAGTCGTCGATCTGCTAGAGCGCCACGCCAAGCGGCCGCTGCTACGCGGAGGCGGCTCGTGAGCGTCGATCTGCTAGAGCGCCACGCCAAGCGGCCGCTGCTACGCGGAGGCGGCTCGTGAGCGTCGTTGTGCTCGAGCGCCACGCCAAGCGGCCGCTGCTACGCGGAGGCGGCTCGTGAGCGTCGTTGTGCTCGAGCGCCACGCCAAGTGGCCGCTGCTACGCGGAGGCGGCTCGTGACCGTCGATCTCGGCCGAGCCCGCCGGATCCACCTCATCGGTGCTGGCGGCGCCGGCATGGGCGCGATCGCCTCGGTACTGGCAGCCATGGGCCATGAGGTGTCGGGAAGCGACCTCAAGGAAGGACCGATCGTTGAACGTCTCCGTGCCGAGGGCGTCGAGGTGACGATCGGCCATGAACCGGCGAACCTCGGCGAGGCCGAACTGGTGGCGATCAGCAGCGCGATTCCAGAACACAACCCGGAGTTGCGGGCGGCCCGCGAATCAGGGATCGAAGTGCTCCGCCGAGCGGACCTGCTGCCTGCCGTCGCCGCACAGAGGCGAACCATCGCCGTTGCCGGCACCCACGGCAAGACCACAACCGCCTCGATGCTCTCGATGGTGCTGACCGAAGCGGGACTTCAGCCGTCTTTCATCATCGGCGGAGACGTCAATGAGATCGGCTCGGGCGCCGTCTGGGGCGACGGCGAGTGGATCGTTGTCGAAGCCGACGAGAGCGATCGCACCTTCCTCTCTTTGGACGCCGAAGTTGCGGTGGTCACCAACGCCGAATCCGACCATCTCGAGACCTATGGCGGAGACCCCGCCGCGCTCTACGCCGCTTTCGCCGAGTTCGCCGACGGGGCCTCGAACTGCGTCATGTGCGCGGACGACCCGGGCGCCGCCGGGCTGGCGCGGCTCGCCGACGCGGTGACCTATGGGATCGACCCCGCAGCCGACTATCAGATCGTCGACCTCGTCAGGGGCCGTGCCTCGGTCTCGTTCTCGTTGAAGCAGCGCCAACAGCGCCTGGTCAGCGTGGCTCTGCCGACGCCGGGACTGCACAATGCCCGCAACGCCGCTGCCGCGGTAGCGACCGCCCTGGAGATCGGTGCACCGGCCGATGCCGCAAGCAGAGCGCTGTCGCGCTTCGGCGGCGTGGCACGACGCTACGAGTTTCGCGGCGAAGCCGCGGGAGTCACCTTCGTCGACGACTACGCGCATCTTCCAGCCGAGGTCGAGGCCGCACTGGCCGCGGCGGGCGACGGAGGCTGGAAGCGGATCGTGGCGGTGTTCCAGCCGCACCGCTACAGCCGGGTCGCGGCATTGGCCCACGACTTCGCGGACGCCTTCGAGCGAGCCGACGAGGTTGTGGTCACCGATGTCTACGCTGCGGGTGAGACGCCGCGCCCGGGGGTCACCGCCAAGCTCATCGTGGACGCGGTGCTCGACGCGCACCCCGAGACCCGGATCAGCCAGGTCGCCCGTCTCAGCGACGTCGTGGCGCGACTCGCCGGCGGTCTCAGAGCCGGAGACCTCTGCCTGACGCTCGGCGCAGGCGACCTGACCAGCGTTCCCGATGCCGTGCTCGAGCGGTTGCGGACCGCCGAGGCACCATGACCGGTCCGGGCGGCCGCGGTGCTCGGCGCGGCACTCGGGGTGACGAGGCCGTGATCCAGGCGCTGCTTTCGGGTCCGTTGTCAGCGAAGACCCGCGTCGACGCGGCCCTCGGCCCGCTCACCAGCTATCGAGTGGGCGGTTCCGCCTCGGCGCTCGTGGTGGTCAACGACCGCGGCGAAGTCGCCGCGCTGTGCGAGGCTCTCTGCAGCAGCCAGGAGTGCGCCCGCACGCCGGTTGCGGTGATAGGGCGGGGCTCCAATCTGCTGGTGAGCGACGACGGATTCGCCGGGCTGGCGGTGATGCTGGGCCCGGGTTTCAGCAAGGTCAGCATCGCCGAGACGACGGTCGCCGCGGGCGGGTCTGCCAAGCTACCCGTGGTCGCGCGCGCCTCGGTCAGCGCCGGACTCAGCGGTTTCGAGTGGGCTGTCGGAGTCCCAGGGTCGGTCGGCGGCGCGGTCCGCATGAACGCGGGCGGGCACGGCGCCGAGATCAGGGACTCCCTGATCGACGCCGAGCTGATCGACCTGCGCAACGGTGCTCTCTTCAGCCGCAGCAACGACGGCCTGGAGTTCGGCTACCGCACCTCGTCGGTGGACACGGCCGAACTGGTGCTCGGTGCCCGCTTCGAGTTGAGCCGCGCAGCCGCGGCCGCCGGCAGCGCCCGGCTCGCCGAGATAGTCGCCTGGAGACGGGCCAATCAGCCCGGCGGACACAACTCCGGGTCGGTGTTCAGCAATCCCGACGGTGACAGTGCCGGGCGGCTCATCGAGACTGTCGGCGCCAAGGGCCTGCGGATCGGCACCGCGGAGGTGTCACGCAAGCACGCCAACTTCATTCAGGCCGACGACGACGGGCGCGCCGCCGACATCTTGTCGTTGATGGCGGAGTTGCGACGGCGGGTGCTGGAGCGCCATGGGATCGAGCTGCAGTTCGAGACGCAACTGCTCGGATTCGACGAACCCGACGCGTCCGACGACTGGGACCCCCGCGCGGCTGGTAACGCCTGCGGGGCCAAAGATGCCCGCGGGGCTGGTAACGCCTGCGGGGCCGGAGACGCCCGCGGGGCTGGTAACGCCTGCGGGGCCAAAGACGCCTGCGGGGCCGGAGACGCCCGCGGGGCTGGTAACGCCTGCGGGGCTGGTAACGCCTACGGGGCGGGAGACGCCCGCGGGGCTGGTAACGCCTGCGGGGCCAAAGACGCCTGCGGGGCTGGCAACACCTGCGGGGAAGGGGCAGCGCCCGCCGATTCGGGCGGCTGTGCCGACGGAAACGGCAGCCGATGACGGTGGCTGGCAGGATTGACCCACGGCTCCGGGCGCGACGAGCTGCGGTGCGGCGGGCCGAGGGCCGGCGCCGACTGCGCTTCGTCGTCGTCGGCGCGGCGATCCTGGGACTGATCTTCGCGGGCTGGGCGGCGCTGCGGTCACCACTGCTGGACCTCGACCATATCGAGGTCCACGGCCTCGGCCCGTCGCGGCTCGCCGAGGTGTCGCAGGTCGTCGGGCCGGTGCGGGGGACACCGCTCAAAGACGTCGATTCGGCGCTGATCGAAGCCGACCTCGAAGCACTCCCCTGGGTGCTCGACGCCGCAGTCGAGAAGTCGTGGCCCGGCACCGTGCGCGTCGAGGTGGTCGAGCGCACGGCGGTGGCGCGCCTCACCGGGCCCGACGGCCCCGGCGCAGTCGTCGATGCCGTCGGCGCGGTGATCGCCGAGGGCGGCGACCGGTACCGGGAGCTGCCGATGATCTCGTTGGAGAGCAGCGCCCAACCGGGGCAGGTCGAGCCCGAGGCACTGCCCGGGCTCAAGTTGATCGAAGTGCTCCCCGACGACCTGGCAGCCTGGGTCGAAGCCGTCACCTACCGCCCCGGCGCCTCCGAACGGGCTAGGGGACTGGTCGGGTTCGATCTGGTCGGGGAGGCCGAGGCAGACCTCGGCGAGCCCACGCTCCTAGCCGACAAGGTCCAAGCGCTGAGAACGGTGATCAACGGGATCGATCTGACCTGCGTCCGCACGATCGATGTCGCAGTCGCCGATTTCCCGACTGTCCGACGCGACCCGGGGTGTGCCGCCCGCGCCGGAATCGAACGTCCATGACCGCTGCGCCGACCGCCGGACGCGTTGCACACCGCACGAAACTGGCCTACCGTCCGCGAATCTGCGCGCTCGGTCGTATACGGTCATCGTTTGACTGGTGCCGGGTCGCTTCGGCCCAGGTTCCACATCTCTCAAATCAAGATATTAGGACAAGCACGCGATGTCTCATCCGCAGAATTATCTAGCCGTCATCAAGGTGATAGGAGTCGGCGGCGGGGGTGTCAATGCCGTCAACCGGATGATCGACGCCGGGTTGAAAGGAGTCGAGTTCATTGCCGCCAACACCGATGCCCAAGCGTTGTTGATGAGCGATGCCGACGAGAAGATCGATATCGGGCGCGACCTGACCCGCGGCCTCGGTGCGGGCAGCGACCCGGAGGTGGGGCGTTCGGCCGCTGAAGCGCACATCGACGAGATCCGCGAGTCGATCCGCGGTGCCGACATGGTCTTCATCACCGCGGGCAAGGGCGGCGGGACCGGGACCGGTGCCGCGCCGGTGATCGCCGAACTCGCCAAATCGGAGGGCGCCCTCACGATAGGGGTGGTTACCCGGCCCTTCGCCTTCGAGGGCCGCCGCCGCTCGGTTCAAGCCGAGACGGGGATCCAGAGGCTCAAGGAGAAGGTCGACACGCTGATCGTGATCCCCAACGACCGGCTGCTGACGGTGGCCGACACCAACACCTCGGTGCTGAACGCCTTCAAGATGGCCGACGAGATCCTGCTGCAGGGTGTCCAGGGCATCACCACGCTGATAACCACCCCGGGCTTGATCAACACCGACTTCGCCGATGTCCGCACCGTGATGACCGACGCGGGCAGCGCCCTGATGGGAATTGGCCGCGGCACCGGTGAGGGCCGCGCCGTCGGCGCGGCCCGCGACGCCATCTCCAGCCCCCTGCTTGAGGCTTCGATCGAGAACGCCCGCGGCATTCTGCTGAACGTCAGCGGCGGACCCGACCTGGGCCTGCTCGAGGTCAACGAGGCAGCCGAGATCATCCACGCCGTCGCCCACCAGGACGCCAACATCATTTTCGGGACGGTCGTCGACGAAGAGATGGGTGACGACGTGAGGGTCACGGTCATCGCCGCTGGCTTCGACCGCTGGGACGACACGCGCCAGGCGCCGAGACAACCGTCCGGGGCCGACGACCCCCACGGTGCCCAGCCCACCGGAGACGTTCCGATCGTCGACGTGTTCGCGTCCTTCGGCGACGACGACCTCGACCCAAACGACGAGTTCGACGTGCCGTCATTCTTGAGGTGACGGAACCGGCGAGTGATTGAGCGCACGCTTCAGGCCGGTCGCGACCACGTCGTGCGCGTGGTCTGCTCGGAGCGCTGCGACGGCGACTTCGCCATCGACGCAGACCCCGGGGAACTGGCACGGGCCCGTGCCCGCTTGGTCTCGGGCCAGTGGACCTGGCTCGAGCAGGTCCACGGATCCGACATAGTCGTGGTCCACGGGCCCGGTGCGCGCCGCGGCGCGGCGGCGGACGGCTGCGTGACCGGCTGTGTCGATGCGCGGCTGTCTGTCCAGACAGCCGACTGTGCGCCGCTGGTGCTCGCCTCGGAGGGTCTCGTGGGGCTGGTGCATGCAGGCTGGCGGGGAATCGTGCAGAGGATCGTCCCGGCAGCCACTGATCTGCTCGGCGCGCTCGGCGGAGGACGGACCCACGCCCTGCTGGGTCCCTGCATCGCCGCGTCCCGGTACGGGTTCGGCGCGGCCGAGTTGGACCTTGTGGCTTCGGTGGCGGGGGACTGTGTGCGCTCGACCACCGCCGACGGCCTGCCGGCACTGGACCTGGCCGCGGCGGTCCGGTCACAGTGTGAGCAAGCAGGGGTCGCTTCGTTCTCGGTGGTCGGACCGCCCCACAGCGACGTGCCCTTCGACACCTCCGAGGACCGCTGGTACTCCCACCGCTGCCGTGGCGAACGCCAGCGTCAGGCGACGGTGGCGTGGCTCGAACGGCGATGAACGGCCCGGCGATGAACGACAAGGCGATGAACGACCCGGCGATGAACGACAAGGCGATGAACGACCCGGCGACGATCCGGCGGCGCCTCGAGCGGGTCCGCGCGCGCATCGCGGCCGCAGGAGGTGACAGCGTCCGGATCGTGGCCGTGACCAAGGGCTGCGGCGTGCAGACGATGGAGTCGGCGATCGCCGCGGGCTGCTGCGACGTCGCCGAGAGCTATGCCCAGGAGTTGCTGCACAAGAGCCGGGCGCTGACCGAGCACAGCCGGGCGCGGGCCCGCCTGCATTTCGTCGGGGGCCTGCAGAGCAACAAGGTACGCAAGCTGGCCTCGACCGTCGACGTCTGGCAGTCCATCGACCGACTCGACCTCGGCGAGGAGTTGGCGAAGCGGTGCCCGTCGGCCGAGGTGATGGTGCAAGTCAACCTCTCCGGCGATGGACACAGACGCGGGTGCGGGCTCTCGGAGGCCCCGGAACTGGTGCAACGCCTGCGGGCGCTGGGGCTCGACGTGGCCGGGTTGATGGGGATCGGCCCGATTGGCGAACCGGAGGATGCCGGCAGGGGATTCGCCCTGCTGCGCGGGCTCGTCGACCGGCTCGGTCTTGCCGAGTGTTCGATGGGGATGACCGCAGACTTGGAGGTCGCGGTGCAACAGGGTGCCACAATGGTCAGGATCGGCTCGGGCCTGTTCGGTCCGCGGGCGCAGCGGAACCAGCGAAGTGCTCCTTGAGCGGTGCTGTTGCAGCGCACGTTCTGCGCGGCCATGAGGCATCCGCTATGCACGTTCTGCGCGGCCATGAGGCATCCGCTATGCACGTTCTGCGCGGCCATGACACGGCCGCTGCGCACGTTCTGCACGGTAATGACACGGCCGCTGCGCACGTTCTGCACGGTAATGACGCACCCGCTGCGCACGTTCTGCACGGTAATGACGCACCCGCTGCTCCGCTAACGCTACATTTGCGGCAGGAGGCAGGTTCAACATGCTGAAGAAAGCGCTATTTTACCTGGGACTCGGGTCCGACGAGGAATACGAGCAGTACGACGAACAGCTCGCGGGCGGAGGATATCCCGGCGGGGCTGAGGAAGTCTACGCCAACTCGCCGACTGGACTCGATGCTCGACGGGGCCCCGGCAGCGCCACGGTCCGCCCGATCATGCCTGCTGGCAGTGCCGACGCGGTTGTCCGCCCGATGGCTCCGGTCGATGACTGGCCCCGCGACAGAGGGCCGCGTGGGCGGCGCCAGTCGTCGGATGCGGGCGAGTCTGCGGTCCGAATCGTCGACGATCCCCCGACCAGGCCCTCCAACGCGACCCCCCATACGGCCTCGCCGACGGTATTCGAGGACGCCCCCCAGTTTGGTGAACGGCTCAAGGGGGGGCAGCCTGTGATCCTGAACCTCCAGAACGCGGAGCGGGGCACTCGGCGTCGGCTTCTCGACTTTGCGAGCGGTGCGTGCTACGCGCTCGGGGGGAACATGGATCGGGTCGCCGACCAGGTGTTCCTGATAACTCCTCCCGAGGCCACGGTGCGTGCGATGTTCGAATCCAGGGCGACTGCCGAGGGTGTCCCCGATTAGCGGACTCTCCTGTTCTACAATCCATGACATGGACGAATTGTCTCCCCTTCTTGCCCAGGTCAGGTTTCACGAGCGTTGGAGGGGCTACGACCCCGCAGAGGTTGACGCGTATGTCGACAGCGCGACCAGGGCGGCTGTCTGGGCGCGCAGCCGGATTGAGACCCTCACCGAGCGTGTCGGGACCGAATCGACGCGCGCGGACGAACCCGTCGATCCAAAGCCCGGGACTTCCGCAGCCGAAGAGGCCGCCAAAGCCGAAGAGCCTGCCCGAGCGCTCGGGTCGGACCAAGACGCCGCGGACGACGCAATCGATGAAGCCGGTCAACAGGCAAAGCAGATCGTTGCTGAGGCCGAGAGCCGGGTGGAGGCCATGATCGCCGGTGCCCATGCGGAGGGAACGCGGATACGCCACGAAGCCGACGAATTTGCCGCGTCCACCCTCGCAGACGTCGAGAATCTGGCCAGGGAACGCGAAGCCGCCGCGGCGGCCGCCGAGCGCGAGCAGCACGCCTCTGCGATCAGCGAGTTGGCCGCACAACGCGCCCGGCAACAAGAAGATCTGGAGTTGTTCGAGCGCCAGGTTGCTGAGAGGCGCCGAGAGGTCGAGACATCGTTGTCGAGACTGGTCGAGGTCTTCGAGTCCGCAGAGATCTTCCGAGCGGTGCGAGAACCATTGAACGGGAACTCCGAGCCTGTCGTTGACGACACGGATTCTGGGGCGGCGACCGACGCTGTCGATCCCGAGGACGGAGCGGGTGAGCGCGTGGAACTTGACGGCGAGGACTCACACGAGTCGGAATCGAGCGGGCCCCGAGCCGAGGACACCGACAGCACTGCGCCGCAAGCCGATGAAGTACCCGGCTTGGATGCATCCGCCGTTGTTGATGACGGGGCCGACTCGCTGCTCAGCGAGACGCCGAGCTACGCCTCCGGCGCTGCACTCGGCGAGTCTGTCGAGACGCCACATGGGCAGCCGAGGTTCGTGACCGTTGAAGATCTCGAGCAGCAGCCTGCTCGCGACGACGGAGCCGAGCCGCTGGGAGTGGAGGGTGCTCCGCTGCGCCCGCAGTTGTTCGACGAGACCGAACTGTCGTCTGCGGCGGTGCGGAGACGCGAGGAGGAGCCGTTTCTTGCCCAACTCCGAGAGGCTGCCTCGAGAGACAACATCCGAACCGATACAGACGACGCTCTGTCAGCGTTCTTCAACCAGGAGGAGGATCAACGCAGGTCTCCGTGGTTCTTGGGGGGCCGTTGAACTAGTCGATGCTGGCATCGGGTACACTGCGGACCCGACTGGGGCGGTGATGCGTCGGTCACAGGTGTGAAGGACCGGCAGCATGGTCAAGAAAAAGCGTAGCGCAGGCGCCAAGACCGAAGATTCGGCTAGCCCCGCCTCCAAGCGGGAACGCACCGCGCCCGACGCCGCGGCCAAGAAGACTCCAGCCAAGAAGACTCCAGCCAAGAAGGCCCCAGCCGAGAAGCAAGCGGCCAAGAAGGCCGCCGTCAAGGAGGCGCCGGTCAAGAAGGCTGCGGTCAAGAAACAAGCGGTCAAGAAGGCTCCGGCCAAGAAGGCCGCGACTAAGGAGGCCCCCGTCAAGAAGCAAGCGGCCAAGAAGGCCGCGACTAAGGAGGCCCCCGTCAAGAAGGTTGCGGTCAAGAAACAAGCCGTCAAGAAGACGCCAGTGAAGAAGCAGTCTGTCAAGAAGGCCCCAGCCAAAGAGGCCGCGACTAAGGAGGCCCCCGTCAAGAAGGCCGCGGCCAAGGAGGCCGCGACTAAGGAGGCTCCGGCCAAGGAGGCCGCGACTAAGAAGGCCCCAGCCAAGAAGCAGTCTGCCAAGAAGCAGTCTGCCAAGAAGACATCAGCCAAGAAGGCCGCGGCCAAGGAGGCCCCGGTCAAGAAGGCTGCGGTCAAGAAGCAGTCTGCCAAGAAGGCCGCGGCCAAGGAGGCCCCGGTCAAGAAGGCTGCGGTCAAGAAGCAGTCTGCCAAGAAGGCCGCGACTAAGGAGGCCCCGGTCAAGAAGGCTGCGGTCAACAAGCGGTCTGCCAAGAAGGCCGCGACTAAGGAGGCCCCGGTCAAGAAGGCTGCGGTCAAGAAGCAGTCTGCCAAGAAGACATCAGCCAAGAAGGCTGCGGTCAAGGAGGCCGCGACTAAGGAGAAGGCTGCGGTCACGAAGACTCCAGTGAAGAAGCAGTCTGTCAAGAAGGCCCCGGCCAAGAAGACGCCAGCCAAGAAGGCTGCGGTCAAGAAGGCCCCGGCCAAGAAGACGCCAGCTAAGAAGGCTGCGGTCACGAAGACTCCAGTGAAGAAGCAGTCTGTCAAGAAGGCCCCGGCCAAGAAGACTCCAGCCAAGAAGGCTGCGGTCAAGGAGGCCGCGGTCAAGAAGGCCCCAGCCAAGAAGGCCCCAGCCAAGAAGACGCCAGCCAAGAAGACGCTAGCCAAGAAGACACCAGCCAAGAAGACGCCAGCCAAGAAGACGCCGGCCCAGGAGCAAGCGGTCAAGGAGGCCGCGACTAAGAAGGCTGCGGCCAAGAAGGCCCGGGTCAAGAAGGCGCCGGTCAAGAAGGCTGCGGCGAAGAAGCGAGCGAAGAAGAGGACTGCGCCGCCGTTCAGCGAGAGGTTCAACGAGGAGATGAAGAAACGGCTGCTCGCGGAACGGGCCAAATACCTCCACTCTGAAGAGGTCTATAGGGCCGAGGCCGAGGCGCTGATTGAGGGGCGCGAACCGGGCGATGTCCAGTTCGACGAAGAGAGCGGCGAGGGCGACACGCTCGCCGTGGAGCGCGAGCGCGACCTCGCGCTGTCGGCTCAGGCCAGAGGCGCAGTCGAACAGATCAATGCCGCCCTGGACCGGATTGCAGCCGGCACCTACGGCATATGCATAGTCTCCGGGCTGCGAATTCCACAGGAGCGTCTCCGGGCGATCCCCTGGGCCACGGAACGTGTCGAATACAAGGCCGGCAGCCTCGGGCTGCGCTGAACGGAGCGGGTGGACCGCCTTGCCGGATCAACGCGTCGTCTCAGAGGAGATACCGGCGGCGCTGGCCGATGAACGCCTCGACCGGGTAGTCGCGTTGATGGCCGAGGTGAGCCGATCCACAGCCGCACGGATGATCGATGAGGGGGCGGTCGCCGTTGATGGGGTGGTCGCGGCGTCGGGCTCGCTTCGTGTCGTCATCGGCAGCACGATCAGGGCTGTGCGCCCGGCGCCGCGGGATCCGCGGCCCATCCCCGACGGGGAGGTGGAGTTCGCGGTGGTATACGAAGACCCCGACATTGTTGTTGTGGACAAGCCGGTCGGCCTCGTCGTCCACCCCGGCGCGGGCCACCCCGACCGGACTCTGGTCAACGGCCTGGTGTCCCGCTACCCGGAGATGGCCTCTGTCGGTGAAGCGCACAGGCCGGGTATCGTGCATCGGCTCGATCGGACGACGTCGGGCCTGCTCGTCGCAGCCCGCAGCGCAAAGGCATACCGGGGGCTCGTCCAACAACTGTCGGCCCGCGAGCCCGAACGGGTCTACCAGGCGCTCGTCTGGGGTCACCTCGAGGCCGACCAAGGGACGATCGATGCGCCGGTCGGGCGATCACTGAGGCATCCGACGCGGATGTCGGTGACTGACCGGGGGCGCCGGGCGTCCACTCGCTACGAGGTCCTCGACCGTTTCAGCCAGCCGCGCGACACGACGCTGCTGTCGTGCCGCCTCGAGACGGGGCGGACCCACCAGATCCGGGTGCATCTGCGGGCCATCGGCCATCCCGTCGTCGGCGACCGGGCCTACGACGGTGCCAGACCGGGAATCGAAATGACTCGACCGTTCCTTCACGCCTGTGCGCTCAGCCTGCGTCACCCGGTTACCGGCGAGCGCCTCGAACTGGAGTCCGCCCTTCCCCAAGAGCTGTCGGCCACCCTGGCTCGCTGCGCCGCCTGAACGCGGCTCCGGCTCCGGTGCAGGCATCGAAGGATCGGTCGGCCCCGACCACAGCGCTGGCAAGGTCCCACGGAAAGGAAATGCCAGCAAGGTCACGCCGCGAGCACCCGCGATGACCTGCGAAGAGCCAGCAGCGGTTCCTAGAGTTCCTCGGTGGCGGGCCACGGGGCTCGACCCCGAGACATTCGCGCAATGTCGGCGAGGGTGAACGAATCGAGGAAGTCGCGCATGTGGCTTCCGGCAGCACTCCAGATGCTGAGCAGGACACACTGCCCCTCATGGTCGCAGGCCCCGTCGCTGTGAGGTTCTGAGAAGTCGCCCGCGGTGATCGGTCCGTCGACGGCTCGAACTATCTCCGACAGTCGAATCTCGCTCGGGTCCCGAGTCAGGACGTAGCCGCCGCCGACTCCCCGCTTCGAGCGCACAATCCCCGCCCCCTTCACCGCCAGCAGGATCTGCTCGAGATAGGGCTGGGGGAGAGCGGTGCGTTCGGCGATCTCGCGCACAGACGTGGGCGCGTCCTCGGTGTGCAGTGCCAACGAGAGCAGCGCGCGGGCGGCGTAGTCACCTCTGGTCGAGACTCGCATGGTCCAGAGCCTACGCGACTGTCGTCGGCTCAGGAGAGTTGTAGAGTCACTGCGGAGCGACGCGAGCCGAACTTCCGAAGGACTTGAGCGAATGGACGACCCTGAACCGATGCTGCCCGCCTTCGGCGGCAACTGCATAACAGACCTCGTGCCTGCACTCCTCGGGGTGACGGCACCTCCGCAGTCGCTGCTCGATGAAGCGGTGCTCGACAGTTACGCAACGGTGATGCTGGTCCTCGACGGCCTCGGTTGGAACCAGTTGCAGCAACGGCCCCATCTGGCGCCGACCCTGATGTCGATGAAGCAGCGCAGCGCCACCACGGTGGCCCCGTCGACAACGGCCACGGCGCTCACCTCGCTGGTGACTGGAACTCCCCCCGGTCGCCACGGCGTGGTCGGCTATCGGATCAACGTCGACGGAGAGGTGCTCAACACCCTGCGTTGGAGCACACCGAGCGGCGATGCTCGCAAACGCATTGTGCCCGGCGAGTTCCAGCCCGAAGCGGCCTTCTTTGGTCAGCGACCAGTCGTTGTGCAGAATGCCGAGTTCCTTCACAGCGGGTTCACGATGGCACACCTCGCGGACGTGAGGCACCGCGGCTGGCAGACGATGCCCGCGATAGCGGTCCAGGTGCGTCAGGCGGTCGCCTCCGGGGAACCCTTCGTCTACGCCTACTACGACGGCATCGACAAGACGGCTCACCTTCGTGGATTCGGTGAGTTCTACGACGCTGAACTGGCCGCCTGCGACAAACTGGTGGCCGACCTGATGACGGCGCTGCCACGCGGCACGGCCATTGTCGTGACCGCAGATCACGGACTGGTCGACTGCCAGGGTGCCGCCACCGCGTTCGCCCCCGAGGTGAGCGCCCAGGTGCGCTCCCGGAGCGGCGAGGCCCGCTTTCGCTGGTTGCACGCCGAGCCCGGCCGGCAGGCCGACCTCTTCGCCGCGGCAGCCGCCGCGCATTCTGACCGGGCCTGGGTACACACCGCCGAGGAGATGATAGATGAGGGCTGGTTCGGCCCTGAAGTGACCGACGCGGCTCGGTCCAGGCTCGGCGATGTGGCCGTTGTGGCCAAGGATCGTTGGTATTTCACCGATCCGGTCGACAACCCGAGGATCGAGTTGATCGGCCGTCATGGATCGCTCACACCCGACGAGATGCTCATCCCCGTCCTAACCTTCACCAGCTGACCTTGATTTGTCGATATGGGAGAACTCCTTGCCTGAACGACCCAACAACCCCGACAATCCCGGCACAGAGCCACAGCTGCTCGAGCCGCCCGAAGTGCTCGAACCCACCGAATCCGCCGAAGAACCGAGCGAGTCGATCGACCACCCCGCCAAGGTGATGCGCATCGGGACCATGATGAAACAGCTGCTCGACGAGGTGCGGTCAACCGACCTCGACGAACCCAGCCGCGACCGTCTGCGTGACATCTACGAGACCTCCATTGCCGAACTCGGCGGGGCCCTCTCTGAGGACCTCCGTAAGGAACTGGGACGGCTCGCCTTGCCTTTCGGCTCCGCAGAGACCCCATCGGGCGCCGAGCTGCAGATAGCCAAGGCACAGCTCGTCGGCTGGCTCGAGGGGCTCGTCCAGGGGATCCAGGCGATGCTGTTCGCCCAGCAGATGGCGGCGCAGCAGCAACTCCAGTCGATGCGCACCCGGATCGGGCCGCCCCAGAGCGATCACAGCGACGAGCGTCCCGGCACCTACCTGTAGGCTGTCTCGCCGGTGCCGGTATCGGCCCCGAGCCTCTCCGCGTGAGCGGGGTGGACGCATCCGCGGGCGGCGGGTAGGGTCGAATCACAGCCATGTGATTGCGGTTCGGCAGCGAGACAACGCAGGAGCGCGAGCAGGCAACAAACGCGAAAGGAGTCCGGTTGGGCGATTCGTTCACCCATCTTCACGTCCACACCGAGTATTCGATGCTCGACGGTGCCTCGCGCGTCGACGACGCCATCAACGCTGCGGTGGTTGACGGGCAACCCGCCTTGGCGATCACCGACCACGGCAACATGTACGGCGTCCTCGAGTTCTACAGGGGCTGCCGCGACGCGGGGATCAAGCCGATCATCGGCAGCGAGGTCTACTTGGCCCACGAGTCGCGCCACGAGCGACCGAACCGCACCGGGAGCGCCGACGACTCCGGCGGCAGCACCGGTTCGGGCCAGAAGCTCTACTACCACGCGATACTGCTCGCCGAGAACAACGTCGGCTACAAGAACCTGATCCAGATATCCAGCGAGGCGTTCCTCTCGGGCTACCACTACAAGCCCCGCGCCGACTTCGAACTGCTAGAGAAGTACCACGAGGGACTGATCGCCACCTGCGGCTGCCTCGGAGGGCACGTTCTCCAGTCGCTGCTGCAAGGGCAGGAGAAAATAGCGCTGGAGCAGGCGGCACGGTTCCAGGACATCTTCGGGAGGGACAACTACTTCATCGAGATACAGGACCACGGGATCCCCGAACAGCACAGGACCAACCCGCAACTGTTGGAGATCGCCCGCAAGATCAAGGCGCCGGTCTTGGCGACCAACGACAGCCACTACACCCACCGCCACGACGCCGAGGCGCATGACGCACTGCTGTGCGTCCAGACCGGCTCGCTGTTGAGCGACACCGACCGCTTCAAGTTCCACGGCGACCAGCACTACATCAAGTCGGCCGCTGAGATGCGGCGGCTCTTCAAGGAACTCCCGGAGGCTTGCGACAACACGCTGTGGGTGGCCGAGCGGGCCGACGTCAGCATCGAGTTCGGTCGACCGAGGCTCCCGAGGTTCCCGCTCCCCGAGGGTTTCAGCTCAGACTCCGATTACCTGCGCCACCTGACCTACGAGGGGGCGAAACGCCGCTGGGGCCAGGACCTGCGCGCCGAGACCGTCGAGCGGCTTGACTTCGAGCTGGGCGTGATCGACAGGATGGGGTTCGCGGCCTACTTCCTGATCACCTGGGACTTGATCCGCTTCGCCCGCGAGAGCGGCATGCGGGTGGGTCCGGGCAGGGGCTCGGCTGCGGGCTGCGCGGTCGCCTACACCTTGTGGATCACCGATCTCGACCCGATCAAGTACGACCTGCTCTTCGAGCGGTTCCTCAACCCCTCGCGCCTGTCGATGCCCGACATCGACATGGACTTCGAGACTCGTCACCGGGACGCGGTGATCCGCTACGCGTCCGAGAAGTACGGACGCGACAACGTCGCCCAGATCGTCACCTTCTCGCAGATCAAGGCACGCGCCGCGGTGCGCGACGCCGCCCGGGTCCTCGGGTACCCCTACGGCCTCGGCGACAAGCTCGCGAAGTCCATGCCACCGCTGTTGATGGGTCGCGACACACCGCTTAAGTACTGCCTCGAAGAGCATCCCAAGTACCTCGAGGGCTACCGTGCTGCTGTCGAGCTGCGGGGAATGGTCGAGGAGGATCCCGACGCAGCCCGGGTCATCGAGGTGGCCAAGGGGCTTGAGGGCCTGCGCCGCCAGGACAGCATCCACGCTGCTGCGGTGGTGATCACCGACGAGCCCTTGACCGAGTACCTGCCGATCCAGCGCAAGCCGGAGGGCCGCAAGGCATCGATCGAGAACGCGCCGATCGTCACCCAGTACGAGATGAACGGAATCGAGAGCCTGGGCCTGTTGAAGATGGACTTCCTGGGCCTCCGCAACCTCGATGTGATCGCCGACTGCCTGAGCCTCATCGAGCGGACGCGCGGCGGGCCCATCGACATCGACTCGGTCGACCTCACCGACCCGGCCACCTTCGAACTGCTGCAGCGCGGCGACACTGTCGGCGTGTTCCAGCTTGAGTCGGCGCCGATGCGGGCGCTGATCCGCTCCCTCGCCCCAACCTCCTTCGACGACGTGGCGGCGCTGGTGGCGCTGTACCGGCCCGGGCCGATGGCCGCCAACATGCACAACGACTACGCCGACCGCAAGAACGGCCGCCGCCCGGTGGAGTTCATTCACCCCGACGCTGAGGAGCTGCTCAGCGAGACCTACGGGTTGATGATCTACCAGGAGAACGTCATGCGGGTGGCCCAGAAGTTCGCGGGCTACACGCTCGCTGAGGCTGATTCGCTGCGCAAGGCCATGGGCAAGAAGATCCGCGAGGCCATGGCCGAGGAGCGCGAGAAGTTCGTCGCCGGGGTCGTCGCCAACGGCTACGACCGTTCTCTGGCCACCGACCTTTTCGACATCATCGACCGGTTCGCCGACTACGCCTTCAACAAGAGCCATTCCTACGGTTACGGCTATGTGGCCTACCAGATCGCCTACCTGAAGGCCAACTACCCGGTCGAGTACCTTTCGGCGCTGCTCACCAGCGTCAAGGCGAGGCTCGACTCAGCCGCGGTGTACCTCAACGAGTGCCGGCTCATGGGCATCGACATCGGGGTCCCCGACATCAATCGCTCGGAGTCCGACTTCACCCCGGAGCCCGACCTGAGCACCGATGCGTCGTCTCCGGGCCGGATCGTCTTTGGGCTCTCCGCCATCCGCAATGTGGGGGTGGGGTTCGTCGCCAAAGTGCTCGAGGAGCGCGACGCCAACGGACCGTTCAAGTCGTTCATGGACTTCGTGGAGCGGATCAACATCGAGTCGCTCAACAAGCGCACCACCGAGTCGCTGATCAAGGGCGGGGCGTTCGATTCGCTCGGGCATCCGCGCAAGGGGCTGCTCCAGGTGCATGAGCGGATCACCGAGATGACCGTGGAACGCCGCAAAGAGCACGACATGGGGGTGATGTCGCTGTTCGGTGAGCTCGACGAGGGCCCGACCTTCGACGAACGCCCGGAGATACCCGAGGTGGAATTCGACAAGAAGACCAAGCTGGCCCATGAACGCGAGATGCTCGGCCTGTACGTGTCGGATCATCCGCTCTACGGATACGAGGAGCAGATCCGCCGCCGAGCCTCATGCACGGTCGCCGCGCTCAGCGAAGAGCCGGACCGGTCGGTCGTCACCGTCGGCGGGTCGATCACCAACCTGAACCGCCGCTGGACCAACCGGGGCGAGCTGATGGCCCTGTTCGATCTCGAGGACCTGGAAGGTTCGGTCGAGGTTGTGGTCTTCCCCAATGCCATGAAGGACCACGGCCAGAAGCTCCACGACGATGCCATTGTCCTGGTCCGCGGACGCCGGGAGAGCGGCCGCTCTTCGAAGCGCCGCGGCGGCGGTGGCGGGGGAGGCGGTGACGACGAGGTGAAGATTCTGGCGATGGAGATCGACGTTGTCGAAGAGCCCGCCAAGAACCCCCCGGTGCGGCTCCTCCTCGATGTGGCGCACCACGAAAAGTCGAGGATCGCCGAACTGAAGTCGGTCCTGCAGGCCCATCGCGGCGAGTGCCCCGTTGAGCTCCACCTCAGCGACAAGCGGGTCTTCCGGTTGTCTGAAGAGTACTCCGTGGACCGCTCGAACGGTGTCGTCGCCGAGCTCCGAGCGCTCCTGGGATCTGACTCGATCCTTGTTTGAGGCCTTCGCAGTTGCGAAAACTCCAAATTTGTCTAAGACTGTCTTCGTCTGTGTGCTCGAGCGACCCGTCCCGGCAGGTTGCAGGTGGAGGTTTCGGCAGACATCTCAGCAGACGATCCAGCAGCCGACGAAGTAGGGGTGCCAAATGGCCATCGAAGTGGAGACCAAGGATTGCAGCGCGGTATGCGATGCCGAACTCACCGAGATGGCGGATCTCTGCGCGGGGTCTCGCAACGCCCTGGAGGTGGGGATGCTGTCCAAGCAGTGCGAAGAGTGGGTTCTGGTCACCGTGGCCAGCGAGGGCGGCAAGATCCGGGGATTCTCCTATTGCACGCTTGAGCGGATCGGCGGAACGCCGAGTGTGCTGGTCGGCGCAGCGCACATCTGCCGCAACAACAGACGCGATACGGTCCTCCGTGCCATCATCACCGACCAGCTCCGCCGCTCAGTGTTGGCTTTCCCAGACGAGGACGTGCTCGTCGGGGCCCAGATCAACGATGCGGGTGCCCTCGACGCCTACAAGACCCTCGACGATATCGTCCCCCGTCCCAACCACAGGGCCTCCGGTGAGGAGCGGGCTTGGGGCCGTCGGTTGGCGAAGCGTTTCGGTGTCGCCGCGAACCGCTACGAAGACCGCGCGTTCATCGTTCGTGGAGACGGCAAGCAGCCGGTCGTGCTCGACCATGCCAGCATCAGGCCCGAGAAGATCCCCGCTGAGGTCACTGAACAACTCGCCGCTCTCGATGTCGCGGCAGGCGACACGCTGATCGTCTTCGGCTGGGCCATGGCCGAGGACCTCGAGAAACTGCTCTGAACGACTCCGGATTCGCCGGGATCGTCCGTCGTCGACGGATGACGCGGTCGTTCTTGAGCGAACCGATCGCTCCCGAGGTTGTTGAAGAACTGATCGATCTGGCGCGGCGTTCCCCGTCCGCTGGCAACGCCTCCGCGTTGGAGTGGCTGATACTGCACGACGCGGCGGCCGTGGCCGCCTACTGGGACACCACCCTGCCCCCAGAGCGCCGCGGCGGCTTCGCCTGGCCCGGGCTGCTGAACGCCCCGGTGATCGTGATTCCGTGGGTCAACCCCCAGATCTACCTTGAGCGCTACCGTGAGGCCGACAAGGCACATACGCATCTCGGGGAGTCGCTCGACGCTTGGGACGTTCCCTACTGGTTCATCGACGGCGGCGCAGCGGTGCAGACACTGCTGCTGGCTGCCGAGGACATGGGGCTGGGAGCGTTGTTCTTCGGTGTGTTCGACCACGAGCCGAAGGTGCGCGAGGTTTTCGGGGTGCCCCCGAGGTGGAGGGCCCTGGGGGCGGTCGCCCTCGGGCAGCGCGCCGACGACAGGCCCGCGCAGAGTCAGCTGAGGCGCCGTCGACGGATCGGCGAGGTCGTCCACCGCAACAAGTGGTGACCGGCAGTCCGCGCAGTTCGCTGAGCCTTCACGAATCCGCGCCGCGGTTTGGTGTCGTGACCGGCGCAAAGATACCCTCAGCGGGTTCATGGCAATGTTCCCCAGACAATGAGCCCGATCGGAGGCCCGATGCAAGCGGACACACCAACTCAAGTTCCGCTCGTGAGCTACCTTCGGTTGGGCCCGCGGCCTCACCTCGTAGCCAATCAATGCACGAACTGCGGTGCCCGGTTCTTCGACCGCCGCAACGCCTGTGCGCAATGCGGCCTGCGCGAATTCAAGAGTGTTCGGGTCGACAACGCCGCGAAGCTGAAGGCGTTCACGATCGTCCACCGCGCCGCGCCGGGCATCCCCGCGCCCTATGTCTCAGCCATCGTCGAAACTGCCGACGGCACCACGGTCCGGTCCAACGTGGTCAACTGCGAGCCCGACCCCGAAGTCGTGCAGTTGGGAATGAACCTCAAGCTCACCACCTATCCCATCGGCACCGACGACCACGGCACCGAAGCGGTCGCCTTCGGTTATCAACCAGCCTGAATCCCGCCGACACTGGCTGAAACCCGCCCACCACAAGCCCACCCGCACTCCGCCCGCAGCAAGACCAGCCCGCAGCAAGACCCGCCCGCGGCAAGGCCCGCCCACAACACGAAGGAGCATCCCAGATGGCCACCACGAAAAGCCCGACAACAAGGTCCTCAGCAACGACGATCAGCGATGACAGTGTGTGGATTCTGGGCACCCACATGACCCGCTTCGCCCGTTATCCCGACTCCGACGTGGTGGATCTGGCAGCGGAGGCCTCGATCGCCGCACTCGAGGACGGCGACGTGACCATCCACGACATGGACGTGCTAGCGGCAGGATCGCTCTTCAATGCCGGTACCGGGATCGGGCAGCGTCTCCAGAAGCAGATCGGCCAGACCGGCATCCCGGTGTACAACGTGGCCAACGCCTGTGCAACCGGTGCAACCGCGGTGCGCACGGTCTACCTCTCGATCAAGGCCGGAGAGGCTGATCTGGGCCTCGCCGTGGGGGTCGAGCAGATGGGTAAGATGGGTCTGCTCGGCGGCGCCGGCACCAAGAAGGAGAAGAAGGTCTTCGAGCCCAGCGGGCGCTACGGAGCTGTGACCGGAGTCGACGGTTACATCGGCACCGAAGGTATGCCCGGTGTGTTCGCCCAGGCGGGGATGGAGTACGCCAACGAATACGACGGCGTCGGCTTCGAGCAGTTCGCCAGGGTGGCATACAAGAACCACCTCCACTCCACGCTCAACCCGCTGGCACAGTACCGCAAGGAGTTCTCGATGGAAGAGATCATGGCCTCGCCGACCATGAGCTATCCGAACACCCTGTTGATGTGCTGCCCCACCGGTGACGGCGCGGCCGCGGCGGTGCTCGTCTCCGGCCAGCGGCTCAAGGCGATGCCGGCGCAGGCCCGCAAGCGAGCCGTCAAGATATCGGCCTCGGTGCTGACCTCAGACCCCTACACCGAGGCGGGCCAGGTGCAGCCCGATGTCAACACGCTGACGCGCAACGCCGCGGCACAGGCCTATGAGGCCGCAGGCGTCGGTCCCGAGGACCTCGACTTGGTGGAGCTTCACGACTGCTTCGCCACCGCGGAGTTGATCCATTACGACAACCTCGGGCTGTGTGAGCCCGGCGCGGCAGGCGACTTCATCGATTCCGGTGCTCCGTTCCGTGACGGCACGACCCCGGTCAACGTGTCGGGCGGGTTGATCTCCAAGGGCCACCCGATCGGCGCCACCGGCGTTGCCAACGTCTTCGAGGTCACGACCCACCTTCGCGGCGAAGCCGGCGACCGGCAGATTGCCGATGCCAAGGTCGGTCTAACGCATGTCATCGGTTTGGGGTCGGCGTGCGCTGTCCATGTCCTGGAGAGGGCCGCCGCCTGATAACGGGAGGCAGCGAGTCGAATATGCCGCTGCGTGTCACGGTCACGTCGCACAGCGACCCGCAAGGCGAAGCGATCGTCTCCGCCGCGCCCCTCGTCGGCGTCCGCGGACTCGCGCAATGCCGGGTCTCGAGGGTCTATCACCTCGACGCCGCTGGCCCCTTGGGGAACGACGACGTCGATCGGCTCTGCCGCGAGGTGCTCGTCGACCCCGTCGTGGCCGAATACTCCATAGGCGCCGCGCTCCCAGCCATGGGCCGCGCCGTCGAGGTGGCAGCACTTCCGGGAGTGACAGACCTCGATGCGAGAGAGCTCGAACGTGCCGCGCAGCAACTGCAGATAGCCGACCTGCGGGTCTCGACCGCGGTCCGCTACGACCTGATCGGGGACCTCGACGACCGTGCCGTGGCCGTCATCACCCGGCGCCTGTTGGCCAACGACACGATCGAGCAGTCCCACCAAGGCACATTGGCCCCCGCGTTCGTCGCTCAAGCGGACGCGGACTGCAGGGTCGAGTCGGTGCCGCTGCGCGGGCTCAGCGACAGCGAACTTCAGACGTTGAGCTCCCAACGGCTGCTGTCACTCGACACCGAGGAGATGCGCGCCATCCAGCGCTACTTTGATGACATCGGTCGCAGCCCCACCGATGCGGAGCTTGAGACGTTGGCTCAGACCTGGTCCGAGCACTGTGTCCACAAGACGTTCCGGGCTGCGATCGAGCTGACTCACACCAGCGCCGATGGCCGAACGACGGTGACCCGCCACGACGGCCTGCTGGCCGCGCTGCGCGAGGTTACCGAGGAGCTCGATCCATGGTGGCTGCGATCAGCATTCGTCGACGATGCCGGGATAGTCGCCTTCGACGACCGCTTCGATCTCGCCTTCAAGGTGGAGACTCACAACCACCCGTCGGCCCTTGAGCCGTTCGGTGGTGCCAACACCGGTGTCGGCGGCGTGGTCCGAGACATTCTGGGGGTGTCGGCACGGCCCATCGCCTGCACCAACGTGCTGTGTTTCGGCCCCGTCGACCTGCCCGCTGAACGACTGTTGGCGGGAGTTCTGCATCCCCGCCGAATTCGCGACGGAGTCGTCGCAGGGATCGCCGACTACGGAAACAAGCTGGGCCTACCGACTGTCAATGGCGCGGTGGTCTACGACGAGGGATACATCGGCAACCCGCTAGTGTACTGCGGCGCGCTGGGGCTGCTGGTCAACGGTTCACATCCGCGCGCGGCCCAACTCGGGGACCGTGTCGTCTCCATCGGGGGAAGGGTCGGCCGCGACGGAATCCACGGCGCCACCTTCTCGTCGGCCACCATGGACGCGTCCACCGTCGATTCGGTCGGCGCGGCGGTGCAGATCGGCGATCCGATAACCGAGAAGGGCTGCATCGAGGTGGTCGAGCGTGCCTGCGGGCTCGGTCTGTACAACGCCATCACGGACTGCGGGGCGGGAGGCTTCTCATCTGCTGTGGGCGAGATGGGCGAGGACCTGGGCGTCGAGATCGACCTCGAAGGAGTGCGTCTCAAGTACTCGGGCCTGCAGCCATGGGAGATCTGGCTCTCCGAAGCGCAGGAACGGATGGTCATGGCGGTGCCGCCCGATTCGCTGCTGGCACTGCAGCAGATATGCGACGACTGGGACGTGGAGTTGACCGATCTGGGCAGCTTCAGCGGGTCCGGCAAGCTGGTGGTCCGGCATGGCGACACCCCGGTGATCGACATGTCGATGGACTTCCTGCACAACGGGCTGCCCCGCCGGGAGCTGACCGCGACCTTCATCGACCCGCCGAGCACCGCGGTCGAGTCGCCGCGCGTCGACGCGGAGATGCTCCTGGGGCTCCTGGCACATCCCGATGTTGCCAGCAAGGAGGACATTGTCCGGCGCTACGACCATGAGGTGCGCGCCGGGACCGTCGTGCGTCCCCTGGTGGGACGCAACGCTGACGGCCCCGCCGACGCCGCGGTCATCAAGCCGCTCGGCACACAGCACACTCCCGCTGCAGCAGTGGTGAGCAACGGCCTGTGTCCGCGTGTCGGCAGGCACGACCCGTACGCGATGGCACTGCTGGCCCTCGACGAGGCGGTCCGCAATCTGGTCGCGGTAGGCGGCGACCCCGACCGGGTGGCGCTGCTCGACAACTTCTGCTGGGGAGACCCGACCCGCAGCGACCGCCTCGGCAGCCTGGTCCGCGCCGTGCAGGGCTGCACCGACGGCGCCCGCCGCTACGCCATGCCTTTCATCTCCGGCAAGGACAGCCTCTTCAACGAGTTCGAGGGGCGGCCGGTGCCGCCAACACTGCTGATTTCGGCACTGGGACTGGTCGCTGACCTCAACCGCGCCATCGACTCGGCGGGCATGAGCGTCGGCGACGATCTGTGGCTCGTCGGTCGGGGGAGTGCCGCGCTCGGCGGTTCTGTAGCCGACGCTCTCTACGGTCTTGGTGCCACCGATGTCCCCGCGCCCCTCGATGACCCCCTGCCGCGTTATCGAGCCGTGCATTCCGCCATCGCGGCTGGTCTGGTGTCTGCCGCGCACGACTGCAGCGACGGCGGAATCGCGGCAGCGATCGCGGAGATGGCGATTGCCGCCCGCCACGGCGTGGCCGTGGAGGTTCCCGCCGACGGATGCGACGAGTTCGCGGCTCTCACCAATGAGGGACCGGGGCGCCTCGTGTTGGCCGCACAGCGGAGCGACCGTGATGTGCTCGGTCAGACGCTGGGCGTCAACGGGCGACGGATCGGCGAGGTGACCGCAAACAGCCGGATCAGCTTGGGGGTGCAGGGGGCCAACGGCGAAACGATCGCGGCTGCATTGGTCTGTGTTGATGTCGGTGACGCAGTACGAGCATTCACATCGTCGGTGGCGACGTGAGCGCAGCACCGATCCTCATTGTGCATGCTTCGGGCACGAACCGCGACGGCGACGCCGCACAGGCGATTGAACTGGCCGGGGGCAGCCCGCGGATCGTGCATGTCAATCAACTGCGCCGAGGCGAGGTGACCTTCGCCGACCATGCCGGCGTGTTGATCCCCGGAGGGTTCTCCTACGGCGACTCGCTCGGCGCCGGGCAGAGGCTGGCGCTGGAGCTTCGGCTGTGGTTCGCCCAGGAACTGTCCGAGGTGGTCACAGCGGGAAAACCGGTGCTGGGAATCTGCAACGGCTTCCAGGTGCTGGTCAAGGCAGGCCTGTTGGGTGCGGTGTCGGAGCATCGCCTTGCGCCCGAGAACCGGCAGGTTACGCTCACCGACAACGCCCGTGGCCGCTTCGAGTGCCGCTGGGTCACGCTGCGAGTGGAACCTGCAGTTCGCAGCACCTGGCTCGGGCCGATCAGAGACACGATCATCCGCTGTCCCGTCGCCCACGGTGAGGGCCGGTTCGTCAGCGCCGACGACTCTGTGAGCGCCGAGTTGGAGGCGCAGGGACTCGTTGCGTTCAGGTATCAGGACTCCGGCGCGACACCGGTCTTTCAGCCGGACTCGGTGAGAGCCGCAGCCGGTGCCTACCCTGCCAACCCCAATGGTTCTGCAGCTGACATAGCCGGGATCTGCGACCACAGCGGAGCCGTGGTGGGGCTGATGCCCCATCCGGAGGACCATGTCCTCGACTGGCAGCGACCCAACGGTGATCCGGGTGCGACAGGGCTGCCGTTGTTCAAGGCTTTCGTGGCGGCGGCTCGCTGATGCTCGAGCTGACCCCTGCGCAGGAGTCTCCCTTCGAGGGTCTCGATGCGCGGGCATTGGCCGATGTCGGACCTCTTCGACGCGGCAAGGTGAGAGACGTCATCGATCTGGGCGACCGACTGGTGATGGTGTCGACGGACCGTGTCTCGGCTTTCGACCGGGTCCTCGGAACGGTGCCCTTTCGGGGTCAGATCCTCAACGAGCTCTCGGCGTGGTGGTTCGAGGAGGTCTCTGACATCGTGGCGTCGCATGTTGTTGCGGTGCCCGACCCCAACGTCACTGTTGCGCGGGCCTGTCGAACCCTGCCGGTCGAGGTGGTCGTGAGAGATCGTCTCACCGGTACCACCTCCACTTCCCTGTGGACGCAGTATGACGCAGGGCACCGCCGAATATACGGAATGACCTTCCCCGACGGGATGAGGAAGAACCAGCAGCTTCGGCGCCCGATCATCACCCCGACCACCAAAGCCGCCGACGGGGAGCACGACACACCGATAACCGAGGCCGAGATCGTCGCCGACGGCTTGGTCGACGGCGGGCGCTGGGAGGAGGTGCGGACCGTCGCGCTCGATCTGTTCGAGCGCGGCAGAGCTATCGCGGCGGCGGCCGGCCTAGTCCTGGTCGACACGAAGTACGAGTTCGGACTCGACGCCGATGGGCGGCTCACCTTGATCGACGAGGTTCACACCCCCGACAGCTCGCGCTACTGGCGCGCCTTGAGCCTGCAGGAGCGTCTCGCTGCCGGTCTCGAGCCAGAGAACCTCGACAAGGAGGTCATCCGGCTCGACTACGTCGCGCGGGGCTACCGTGGCGACGGTGAGCCCCCTTCACTCGACTCCGCCCTGGCGAGCCGCGCCGCCCAGATCTACGCGGAGGCCTTCGAACTGCTCACCAAGACCCCGCTCTCACCGGCCGCGTACCCTGCGGCCCCCCGCATAGAGGCCGCGATCAGAGACCGAACGGATTGATCCCCCCACGACCGCGTCCGAGCGGACCCGTGGCCTGAGGTGGCCTGCCCGTGGCCTGAGCGGCCTGCGCGTGGTCCCGAGCGGACCCGTGGCCTGAGCGGCCTGCTCGTGGCCCTGAGGTGGCCTGCCCGTGGCCTGAGCGGCCTGCGCCTGGTCCCGAGCGGACCCGTGGCCTGAGCGGCCTGCGCCTGGTCCCGAGCGGACCCGTGGCCTGAGTGGCCTGAGCGGCCTGCGCGTGGTCCCGAGCGGACCCGTGGCCTGAGCGGCCTGCTCGTGGCCCTGGGGTGGACCCGTGGTCTGAGCGGCCCGTGAGTGCAGCGAACAGGAGCGGCCCGTGAGTGCAGCGAACAGGAGCGGAGGGGAAGCGCAGCGAACAGGAGTGAAGGGGGAGCGCAGCGAACGGGAGCGGCGGTAGACACAGGTGCCGACGCAACTCACTGGCCGATCGGTGTACATTCAGTAGAGACGATCTGAAACTGTCCGCCGAGGGCGGGTGCAGTCCTGGCAGGATGGTCCAGGGCAGACAAGGCAAGGTTCGAGGCGTGAATCCTGATCCAATCGCAGGCGTCATCATGGGCAGCGAATCCGACTGGGAGACGATGCGCTGCGCGGCAGACGTGTTGACCGATTTCGGGGTGCCGCACGAGTGCCGGGTGGTGTCGGCACACCGGACCCCCGAGGACATGAACGAATACGCAGCAACTGCACAGGCACGGGGCTTGCAGGTGATCATCGCTGGCGCCGGCGGGGCCGCCCACCTGCCGGGAATGGTTGCGTCGCACACGCTGGTCCCGGTCATCGGGGTACCGATCAAGAGCCGCGCGCTCAACGGCATCGACTCTCTGCTGTCGATCGTGCAGATGCCCGCCGGTGTTCCGGTCGCCACAATGGCGATCGGACCGGCCGGAGCGACCAACGCCGGGCTCTTCGCCGTGGCGATCCTCGCTGGCAGTGACCCGTCCTTGGCCGACCAGTTGCGCCGGCGACGTTCCGAGCAGGCAGCCCGGGTCAGATCAAGCGAACTAGACCGGTGACGTCGGCACAGGCACACTCGGCGAAGGCGCGGGCGCCGCTCCCGCCCGGGTCCACGGTCGGCGTCGTCGGCGGCGGTCAACTGGGGCGCATGTTGGGCTACGCGGCCCACCAGCACGGCTACCGCGTGGCGGTGCTGACCGGCGGAGGCTCAGACACCCCGGCCGGTGCGGTCGCCGAAGTCGAGATCGCCGCTGGCTTCGACGACGAGGCTGCCATTGCACGCCTGGTGGCAGAATCCGACGTGATCACCTGGGAATTCGAGAACGTCGACGCCGGGATCGCCGACGCGGCCACCAACGCCGGCGTGGAGGTTCGTCCCAGCGGCGAGATAGTCGCCACAGCCCAGGACCGCCGTGCAGAAAAGGAGGCTCTGACCGCCGCGGGTGTTGCGGTGGCCCCCTGGCGCTCTGCAGAAAGTGAATCGGAGCTCGTGTCGGCTGTTCATGAACTCGGCTTGCCGGTCATCGCCAAGGCCGCACGCTTCGGCTACGACGGCAAGGGACAGGCTCGGATCGAGCGGACCGACGAGACAGCCGACGTCTGGCGGCGGCTGGGTGCCCAACGACTGGTGGTCGAGTCGGTTGTGGCTTTCGACAGAGAGCTGTCGGTGATTGTGGCGCGCTCCCCTGACGGGGAGGTCGCAGACCATGGCGTGATGGAGAACCGCCACGTCGACCACATCCTCGACAGCACCATCACTTTGGCGCGCCTCAGCCCAGGGCACCTCGACGAGGCCACCGCCATCGCGACCCAGATAGCCGACCAGTGGGGACTGGTCGGTGTGTTGTGCGTCGAGATGTTCGACACTGCCGGGGGACTGGTCGTCAACGAGGTGGCGCCGCGCCCGCACAACTCCGGGCACTGCACCATTGAGGCGTCGCCGACCAGCCAGTTCGAGCAGCAACTTCGTGCCGTGGTCGGAATGCCACTGGGCGACGGGCGCTGCCGACCCGCGGCGATGGTGCAACTTCTCGGCGACCTCTTCGCAGAAGGCACCCCCGACTGGTCGCCGGTCTTCGCCCAGAGCGGAGTGCACCTTCACCTCTACGGCAAGCACGAAGCTCGAAAGGGTCGAAAGATGGGCCATCTGACCGCTGTGGGCGACGACCCCCACGTCCTGCTGGATAGAGTGACCGCCTTGCGGCAGGCTCTGACCGACCGGTGATTTCTGTGTTGAGCGGAGCTGACGACCTTCACGAGGAGTGCGGTGTGGTCGGGATCCACGCGGCAGGCTCCGACGCAGCGCGCTTGGCGTTCTTCGCGCTCCACACGCTTCAGCACCGCGGTCAGGAGGCCGCCGGGATCGCCACCACCAAAGACGGCGCAGCTCATGTGCACAAGGGGCTGGGACTCGTCGCCAGCGTCTTCAATGAGGACAACCTGGCGACGCTTCCGGGCGATTTGGCCATTGGCCATACCCGCTATTCGACCACCGGCGGATCGGGGCTGCGCAACGCCCAACCCCAACTGATCGAGACCATCGACGGCCCGCTCGGTCTGGCACACAACGGCAACCTCGTCAATGCGCACCTGCTGCGCCGCGAACTGCTGGAGCGGGGAGTCGGGCTGCAGACGTCGAGCGACACCGAGGTCATGGTCCACCTGCTCACCGGCGCGAGCGGAGACTGGATGGAGCGGATCCAGACACTCATGGAGCGCGTCGAGGGTGCCTATGCGCTGACGATCCTTACCCGCGACGCCGTCTACGGAGTGCGCGACCGGTGGGGGTTGAGGCCGCTGGTCATCGGTGCCGTCGACGGCGGCCATGTCCTCGCCTCGGAGACTTGCGTCTTCTCGACCATCGGTGCCGAGTTCGTGCGCGAGGTGGAGCCCGGTGAAGTCGTCCGCCTGAGCGACTCCGGTCTTTCTGCACGCCAAGGCGTGTCTGCCAAGAACCGGGCATTATGCACCTTCGAGCAGATCTACTTCTCTCGACCCGACTCGATCTGCGACGGCAGCCTGGTGCACTCAACGAGGCAACGGCTGGGTCGTGAACTGGCCAAAGAAGCGCCCGTCGATGCCGACCTGGTGGTGTCGGTCCCAGACTCGGGCACTCCGCACGCAGTCGGGTTCGCTCAACAGACGGGGCTCCCCTATACCGAGGGACTCATCAAGAACCGCTATGTGGGACGTACCTTCATCGAGCCGACACAGCAGCTTCGGGCTGCCCGCGTGGCGATGAAGTTCAATCCCCTGGCCGAGAACGTGGCCGACAAGCGGGTGGTCATGGTCGACGATTCGATCGTGCGCGGCACCACATCGGGCCCGTTGGTCAGAATGCTGCGCAACGCGGGCGCGCTCGAAGTGCATCTCCGTGTTGCCTGCCCGGCGATTGTCAGCCCCTGTTACATGGGTGTCGACATGGCCAGCAAGGATGAACTGATCGCTGCGCATCGATCAGTCGAGGAGATCTGCGACCACATCGGAGCGGACTCGCTGGCGTTCTTGTCTATCGAGGCGATGATGCGTGCCCTCGGTTCGGACAACGGTTACTGCAACGCCTGCTTCACCGGCGTCTATCCGTTCGAGTCGATGCGCTTCGTGCAGCTCAGCTTGAATCCCAAAGAAGAGTTCTCGTCGGTCTGGAGCGATTAGCAGACATGTCGGCGAGTCTGTTGGTCGTCGGCGGCGGTGGCCGCGAACACGCCATTGCCGCGACCCTGGCCAAATCCCCCCGGGTCGCTGAGGTGACAGTGGCGCCGGGCAATGCCGGCACGGCGACGGAGCACAAGTGCCGCAACGCGGCTCTGGCCCCGACCGATTTGGCTGGAATTGTGGACTTCGCCCTGGCCCAAGGTGTCGACATGGTCGTGGTCGGTCCCGAAGACCCCCTAGTCGCTGGACTCGTTGATGTGTTGAATGAAGCGGGTGTGGCCGCCTTCGGCCCCAGCGCGGCGGCCGCCGCGCTCGAGGGCTCCAAATCGCACTGCAAGGAGTTTCTGATCGACAACGGAATTCCCACGGCCGACGCGGCGCTGTTCGACGATCCCGCAGCCGCGCTCGAACATCTCGAGGCCATGGCGGACGTGCCGGTCGTGAAGGCCACCGGTCTTGCCTCCGGGAAGGGGGTGATCGTCGCGCAGACCACTGCCGAAGCGGCCGATGCGATCATCTCGATGCTGCTCGAGGACCGCTTCGGCGAAGCGGGTCACGAAATTCTGCTCGAAGAACGCCTGATCGGCACGGAGGTTTCGGTCCTGGCCTTCTGTGACGGCAGAGACTTCCGGGTCATGCCCCCCGTCCAGGACCACAAGCGCCTGCTGGCCGGCGACCACGGACCCAACACCGGCGGGATGGGAGCGTTCCATCCTTCGCCGATCGCTGACGAGGCGTTGATTTCCCAGGTCGGCAGGGAGGTCCTGGCACCCACGCTGGCCGGGTTGGCACGGCAGGGTCGGCCTTATCGGGGCGTGCTGTATGCGGGAATGATGCTCACATCCTCAGGGCCGAAAGTCATCGAGTTCAACTGCCGATTCGGTGATCCTGAGACTCAGGTTGTTCTGCCCCTGCTCGAATCGGACCTGTATGAGATATTCGAGGCGTGCTGTGCGGGGGATCTGTCGGCCACCGACATCGTTTGGAGCGAAAGCGCCGCGGTGACCGTTGTGATGGCATCGCAGGGCTACCCGGTGCGAAGCAGCGCTCCGGTCGCGATCGAGGGCCTCGAAGCCGCGGCCGCGACCGGTGCCAAGGTGTTCCACGCCGGTACTGCCGTGCGTTCCGGACAGCCCCACACCGCCGGGGGAAGGGTGCTGGCGGTTACAGCTCTGGCGCCCGAACTGAGCGAAGCGTCTGCGGCTGCCTACAGAGGAGTTGCTGCGGTCTCGTTCGCGGGTTCCCAGTTCCGTGCTGATATCGGCGGTGGGGTCGGGGCACAGGTCGGGGCATGAAGAGCTACCGCGAGGCCGGTGTGGACATCGACGCCGGAAACCGGACCGTCGAGTTGTTGGCCGAGGCTGTTTCCTCTACTGCGACCCCGGCGGTACTGTCGGAGATCGGAGCGTTCGGCGGACTGTTCGCGGCCGACGAGCTCGGACCGGGAAAGGTGTTGGTGGCTTCCACCGACGGCGTGGGCACCAAGGTTGAACTGGCGGCGCGTCACCGGCGTTTCAAGGGACTGGGCGCCGACCTGGTGAATCACTGTGTCAACGACATCCTGGTCCAGGGTGCGCGTCCGCTCTTCTTCCTCGATTACATCGCCACGGCCTCTCTGGTGCCTGAGATCGTGCTCGAGATCGTCACGGGCATGAGCGAGGCCTGCAGGGCAGTGGACTGTGCGCTGCTGGGCGGCGAGACCGCGGAGATGCCCGGCGTCTATATGCCGGGTGCCACAGATGTCGCTGGCACGATCGTCGGGGTGGCCGACCGCGGCGCTCTGTGGCCGCAGACCGAGCAGCTCAGTGCCGGTGACCTGCTGGTGGGACTGGCCAGTGACAGCCCCCACACCAACGGCTATTCGCTGATCCGCCTCCTGCTTGACCAGCACGAGCCCGACGCGGAGATGCTCGAGTTTCTGTTGACTCCGCATCGTTGTTACCTTGGCGACATTGAACTCCTGCAGGGAGCGGGGATTCGCCCCAAGGCGCTGGCCCATATAACCGGCGGGGGAGTGATCGAGAACCTCCCCCGGGTCCTGCCCGCTGAACTGGGCGCTCGGATCGACCTCGGTGCCTGGCAGGTGCCCCGGGCGTTCCGAACCTTGGTGCAGTGGGCAGAACTGGCCGACGATGAGGCTTTTCGAGTCTGGAACATGGGAATCGGCATGATCGTGGTGGTTGACCGGACCCAGCAGCGGCAGATCGACGAACTTGGCCTCGCCACTGTCGGGTGTCTGGTCGCCTCCGGGGGCTCCGCGCGAGTGCGCCTGCACGGAGACTGGCGTTGACACGACGCATCGTGGTCCTCGCCTCGGGTGCCGGGTCGAATCTGCAGGCGTTGATCGACGCGGTCGGCGACGGGCGCCTCGACGCCGAGATCGTCGCGGTCATCGTCAATCGACGCAGCGCTTTTGCGCTCCAGCGGGCCGCATCAAACAACATCGCTACAGCGTTCTTCGGCTTGCGGCCCTACTTGGACGACCACGACGACCCCGCGCAAGCGCGTCGTCGCTACGACGCGGACCTGGCGGCAATGGTTCTGGGCTACCGCCCCGACCTGGTAGTGCTCGCCGGCTGGATGCACCTGTTCACCATGGGTTTCTTGGAGTATTTCCCGGGTCGGGTCATCAACCTGCACCCGGCGCTTCCAGGTGAGTTCGGTGGCCCGAACGCGATCGACGATGCCTGGAACGCGCACCTGCGCGACGGGCTCGACCGCACCGGGGTGATGGTCCACCTGGTGCCCGACGAGGGTGTTGACAACGGGCCGGTACTGGCAACCGAGGCAGTGCCGATTACGCCCGACGACGACCGCGAGAGTCTCGAATCCCGAATCCACGCCGCTGAACACGGTCTGCTCGTCCGTGCGGTCGCCGACTTTTTGGAGGGGCTGTGAACGCCTCGCCTGAGCCCTCGCAGCGCGCCGGTCTGGCGATGTGGCTGGCCGGGGCGCGTCCGCGCACGCTGGTGGCGGCGATCGTGCCGGTGGCTGTCGGGGCTGCCGTGGCGGTGGGGCACAGCAACGACACTCGATGGTGGCGCGCCGCTGCAGCGCTGGCTGTGGCACTAGCGCTGCAGGTTGGGGTCAACTTCGCCAACGACTACTCCGACGGGATCCGCGGCACCGACGGCAGCAGCCGAACCGGGCCCGTGCGGTTGGTCGGCTCCGGGTCTGTGAGCCCGGCGCTCGTGAAGCGGGCTGCTCTGGGGGCATTCGCGGCCGCAGGTCTGTTCGGCTTGCTGTTGGCGCTGGTCGTTGGTCCCGAACTGCTCGTCGTCGGTGTCCTCTGCGTGGTCGCGGCATGGACCTACACCGGTGGGTCCCGCCCCTACGGATACCGGGGCCTCGGCGAGGTGTCCGTTTTCGTGTTCTTCGGGCTGGTGGCGACCATGGGCACGAACTACGTGCTGACCGACGACATCGACGGATTGGCGGCGGGCTGCGCGGTGGTCATCGGACTGTGGGCCACTGGGCTGCTGGTGATCAACAACCTCCGCGACATTCCTGGCGACAGGGACTGCGGCAAGATCACCCTGGCGGTTCGACTCGGTGATGCCCGCACCCGACACCTCTTCACGGCCATGCAGGCCGCGGCGATGTTGATCGCGGTGTTGATCACGGTGTTGACGGGCCGCTTCGCGGCGGCCGCTCTGGTGGGGCTGCCGTTCGCGGTCCACGCAGTCGGTTCGGTTCGCCGCAAAGCGTCGGGGTCAGAACTCATAGCGGTGCTGGCCGCCACCGGTCGAGTGCAACTCATTGCCGGTTTGGCGATGGCACTCGGGATCGCCCTGACCGGTTAAACGCTGAGGGGCTGGTCGGCTCGCTGGTTGAGTTCGATCTGGTTGCCGAGACGAACCGACCCCGCCTTCGGTCGGACGGCAGGGATCAGGAGATTCCGATAGCGAATATTGAAATCCAAACGGTCAGGGCGAAGCCCACCATCGTGAACAACAGCGTGCGCGTCTGCTTGGAGATTTCAAGGGATATGGCTCCGCGAAGCTCCCTGATCTCGCCTCGTAGCTCAGCTAACTCGCCGTACACCTTGACGAACTCGCCGTCCACCTTGGCGAACTGGCCGTACACCTTGTCGAACTGGCCGTACACCTTGGCGAACTGGCCGTCAACCTTGGTGAACTCGCCGTTGGACCTGCTGACCAGGCGCTCCTCAAGGGCTCTCAGGTCTTCTTTGGTGGCGATTTGGTCCCATCGCATTGGGGGTAGTGACTCCATGATCGTCCTAGCTGCATCGGCCCCGATTGTTTCGGTCAATTTGTTCAGGAGCGCAAGGCGCTCTTCCTCACCAGCCAACATTACCATCCTCCTCTTTGTTTCGTCGGTGTTGAAGGGGTCGCATTCACCGTCCTCGAGTGATGCCCTCAGATTAGCACCCGTTCCTCTGCTTGGCAAACATTCACAATCAATTGTTGAACACAGAACACATCGTCGACACTGGCATCGTCAACACTGGCATCGTCGACACTGGCATCGTCGACACTGGCATCGCCGACACTGGCAGTAGCGTGCTGCCCACCGCGTTTGTGCAGTCCGACGGCACGGTGGATGCGTTGGCAGGCGATCTGGTGTTCCCCAACTGGGCCGTCCTCGACGCCCTCGCTCCGACCTGAAACGCGAAGCACCGGTTTCTCGGCACGTGGAACCGCGATAAAAAAGCACCTGAATCGTCAATTTATCAGCACCTGCGACTACCATTGGAAACCACTCGTCTCGCCTGAGACCGTCTGCACACACCGAGGTAACGCGATGACCGACACTCTCACACCTCCCGGCTACCGACCGCGTGTCGTTGATCAGGAAGTGGCCGAGGCGTTGTGTGTAAGCCCCGCGATCCTGCTGGAAGGACCGCGCGCCTGCGGCAAGACTTGGACTGGAAAGCGCAGCGCCCAAAGCGAGGTGCTCTTGGATGCTGTCCCCGGTGCCCGCCTGGCCGCATCAGTGGATGCAGCTACCTTGCTCGCGGGCCCTGTGCCGCGCCTGTTGGACGAGTGGCAGCAGACCCCCGACATCTGGAATGCCATGAGAAGAGCCTGCGATGAGCGGGCGCAATCAGGGCAGTTCATCCTCACAGGCTCGGCTTACCCGCCTGATGACGTCACCAGACATTCAGGTGCCGGACGAGTGGACCGGGTACGCATGCGACCCATGTCGCTGTTCGAGTCTGGGGAGTCGGACGGTAGCGTGTCGGTCAGCAAGCTGATCGATGGTGATTCCTGTGAGCCGGAGAACCCCGGACTTTCGGTACGCGACATCGTCGACCTCGTCTGTCGAGGGGGCTGGCCGAGGATCGCAACGAGCACCCCGAACGCAGCGCAGCGATATCTGCGCAACTACCTAGCCGACATCGCCCGAACCGACATCGCCCTTGTGGACGACGTGAGGCGCGATCCCACAGGTGTGCGCCGGTTGCTTACATCGCTGGGGCGAAACGCCGGCACGAAAGCCGCCTATTCGACGCTTGCCAGAGACGCGTCCGGCGATCGTGACGACCCAATGCACTCCCGCACTGTCAAGGGTTACTTGCAAGCTCTTGAGCGGTTGTTCGTGGTTGAGGACCTGCCTGCGTGGCAGCCGCACTTGCGATCTCGGATCGCGTTGCGAACCACCCCGACCCGATATTTTGTGTGTCCGTCGCTGGCGGTTGCTGCCTTGCGGACAAACGGTTCCCGCCTGCGGGCTGACCTGGAGTTCTTCGGTTTCTTGTTCGAATCGCTCGTTGTCCGTGATCTGCGGGTCTACTCACAGTTTGAAGGCTGCCAACTCTCGCATTACCGAGACGAATACGGTCTGGAGGTCGATGTGATTCTGGAGCGGGCCGACGGCGAGTGGGCCGCGTTCGAGGTGAAACTCGGCAGCGAGGACGGGATTCGTGAAGCCATGGAGTCGCTGCGTGCTCTGCGGGACCGGGTAGACACTCGTCGTATGAGTGAACCGAGCCGGCTGGCCGTGATCACCGCCGGCGGTTACGGGTTCGAGTCGTCCGACGGCATCGCGGTCATCCCTGTCACTGCTCTGGGTCCGTGACCAGCGAGTGCTGCGTGTTGCGGAGTTGTTCAACGAACGACCGACACCTGGATCGCAGGGTCGAACTGCGCCAAGTAGCTGACGTCACCACACGATCGCAGTGGCTGGTGCGCCGCAGTATTGTCCCGGGAGGTTCGCATTGTCCCGGGAGGTTCGCAATTCTCTGACGTGCGGTCACGAAATCTCGTCAGCCCCACACAATTTGCCAACGCAGCCCTGAGGGGTTGCGGTCTGGGTTGGGTGGCGCTACTGTGTGGCCGATGACTTCGTATGCGACACCAACCCCTCTTGAAAGGACTACGTAATCATGTTCGTTAACCGTCACAGGATCACCCGCAGCGGCGTGGGCGCTGCCTTTGTTGCGTCTGCTTTCCCCTCCCCCCCCACCCCCCCCCCCCCCCCGCAGTTTATCTAAGCTAGGGTTCCGTCGCCGGTTCGGTCTTTGCCTGCTAGCGGTTGCGCTGACAGCACCGGTGGGTTTTCTGACCGGTGTTTCCCCGGCAGTTGCGGATCATCTCACGGAAGCGCAACGTTACCCAAACACCGACCCCATAGAGGTTTGGTCCGCCACACTCACAGTCGCACGCACCGCCGGAGGTACAGACGGTTGCAACACCGATGGCGGCTCTAAGTGCAGTAACCCTTCGATTCTTACTGATGACGATATTACGAGCTACGGCTACTCACTCACCGTAAGAGCAATAGTCGAAGGTAACCAGCTAAATTTTCGTTTATATCAATCTGTTCCCGATAGTCTCTATTTGCATGCAACGTTGCATGTTGGCGACACACAACTCGCCTTCTATGATGCTACGAGAGACACGGTCTGGTCTACGAACGACACGTTAACATGGTCTAATCATGGTCTTACTTCGTCGGTGGGTGATGTGGTTGAGTTGCGTATTACTCGTCCGGCGTGGTGGTTCGGTACGGAACTGTTCGGTGGTGACTTGGTAACCGAGGCTGGTTTCGCGCCAACGTTGAATATTGCCTCGGACAGCGGTTCAGGCACGTTTCAGGTGCGGCTCACGCAAGCACCCACAGCCAACGTCACCGTCAACCGGCGGAGAAGCCCGATCTCTTGTGCAGGTTGCGCCGATGTTCCGCCGTCAGACATCGACTCTGCTTCGGTGTCACCCGCAGTGTTGACGTTCACTTCGTCGAATTTCAGCACCGGCCAAACCGTGACCGTCTCCGGCGTGGCCGACGACGACAGCGACGACGAACATTTCGTGTTGTTGGCGATCGTGTCGGCTGCGTCGACGGCAAGCGAAAACGACCGTTACCGCGCGCCGCTGAGCGTGGCCGGTGTTCACGTCAAGGTACAAGAAGGCGGTTCCCAGCAAGGCAAGTCGTTCGTCCCGCTCGACACGATCACCGAGACAGACATTATCGTCCCGAAACAAACCGAACCCCAAAAGACCTCGCCACAACAAGCGTCCCCACGACAAGCAATCCCAGCACCCGAACCACACACACCCAGCACACTAACAACGACTACGAACACACCGACAACGAGCACACCGTCGACCGGCGCGTCTACAGTAGCCGCAAGCGATGTAGGTGACCGCGACGCTGCTTCAGTACTGCCGGCGGGTATAGGCGAATACGACACCAACAACAACGGCAAGATCGACCTGTCAGAAATGCTGCGAGCCGCACAAGACTACCAAAACAATAAAATCAGCCGGCAACAACTCCTAGCCATCATCCGCCACTACCTCAACAACTAACACAACTTCAACCGTAACGTGTTCGGATTCGAGGCCTGCGCTCAACGCTGGCTGTGGTGCATGGTCTATGGTCGCGAACGTCCCGTTGGCGTTCAACGTGATCTGTGCCGACCAGCGTGACCAAGCGACAGGACACATTTTGCGTGCGCCCGCGGCATCCAAGCATTGCAACGAATCGCGCTCGGTTGCTGCGCGGCAGGATCATTGTATGTGTGCATCGCCGCCTCGGCTGCGATTCTCTTGACGCTTCCGACGGTGATGACGTCCGCGATCCGCACCCGTTCGTGGCCGTCTGTACTGATGTATTCGGCGTTCTCCAAGTGTCGCCATGCCCGGGTGAGGGTTCTCGGGTTGACCGACAGAGCCTGCGCGACTTGGCGTGGTGTGGCTTCGCCACCGAATGCGGCGAGTGCGGCGAGGTATGCTTGTTCGCTCTCGGCGAGCGAGTGCCATGCAGGCAGCGCGACCCGTTCGTGCATCAAGCGATCTGTTTCGTTGACAGCCAGCGCCGCTGCGTTAGCGTCGATTGTGTTCGCTGGGGCACCAGCGGCGTTCCATGCGCTGTGCCCCAAGAGTTGCATTCTGTAGGGAAGCGACCCAACGGACGCGACCAAACTGTCCAACGCTGCGTCGTTGAAAGCTCCGCCCGCTTCATGCACGGTCGCTGTCAGAAACCGGTGAGCGTTGATACGGCTCAAGGGCGGCATGTTGCCTCGATTGCATCTAGCGAAGAAGGTCATCCGTTTGTCTTCAAGCAAAGTGCGCTTCATTTCGGAAAGCCCCGCTCCCAAGAACGCTAGGGGCATGAGTTCGTCTTTGGTGATGTGTTGGAGGTCCGCTGCTAGCCGCCTGAGTTCGGTGAAGTCGCCGCTGTGCATTTCGTCGACAACGAGCAGGGCCGCCGTGTCGTGCTCAGCGGCGTGTTCAGCGAGAGTGGTCAACTGACGGCGAAGCCCCCATCTGGGACGCGGCGTGCGGGTAGCTTCGCGTTCCCAAATGATTGGCGGCACTCGGAGCGACGCGACTCTGCGACTTGTGATGTCGGTGTCGTCATCGGGAACCGACTCGTGTGTGCTGCGCCCCCAGTCGATGCGTTCACTGATTCGTTCATGGATGCCTTCGGTGGTTGCGTCGAGTGACAACACGATCCAACCGGACGCGCGGGCTTCGTTCTTGAGATGGTTCAAGATGACCGTCTTGCCCGAACCGCGCGGTCCGAGCAACAAAGACGTGAAACGCGGATCGCGCGGTCCTGTGCCCAACCCCTGTTTCAGCGTTGCGACAAGATCGTCGCGTCCCACGAGCCGGCTCGGCTGCTGGCCGAAATCAGGCGTGAACGGATTGTCGGGGAGACTGTCGACTGAGGTCGGTGGAAGAATCACGAACCCAAGTTTACCACACATCCTGTCTCACAAACGCACAATGTGTCTCACAAACGTGCGTCGGTAGTCGGTCCGGTCTTTGTGTGCTAGCGGTTGCGCTGGCAGCACCGGTGGGTTTGCTGGCCGGTGTTGCGCCTGCTGGTGCGGATCATCTCACTGAAGCGCAACGTTACCCAAACACCGAACCCATAGAGGTTTGGTCCGCCACAATCACAGTCGCGAGCACCCCCGGCAGTACGGTGGGTTGCAACAACGCAAGCAGCAATACAAGTCTAAGGTGTGATAACTCGTCGGTTCTTACTGATGACAATTTCACCAACTACGGTTCCGCATTCACAATAGTGCGACTACTTAGAAATAGCGACGGTATGAACATCACTTTGGGTCAAACTGTGCCCGATAGTCTCTCGATGGAGGCCCGCACCGGATCAAGACCCCCGCAAGCCTCAGCACTTGTTTCTCAACACCAAACAAATGGGGGCAACCTCCGTGGTCTTCACATCTGGGTACCGCGGGTCGCGGTGATCAGATGGGCGCCGACGAAGACCTGCCTCTCGATGTCGGCGAATCCCGCAGCAAACAGTTGCCCTCTGAGGTCGGGCCACGCGGGCATGTAGGCCAGAGACCTCGGCAGGTAGGTGTATGCCGCCCGATCGGACAGCAGCGCACCGATGCGGGGAACGATCTGCTGGAAGTAGACCCGGTGACCCCGGCGCAGCACCGCGTTGGTAGGCTCGGCAGCGTCGAGCAGGGAGATCCTTCCGCCGTGGCGGACCACCCGCGACAACTCGGCAAAGAAACCGGGCAGTTCGACGAGGTTGCGCAACGCGAACCCGCACACCGCGCCGTCGACGGCACCGTCGGAGATCGGCAGGGCAAGCACATCGCCCTGCAACAGCGGCGCGTCGGTGTGAGCGGCCGCGAGCATGCCCATCGAGAGGTCGACGCCGATCGGCACCATGCCGACCTGAGACGTCTCGCGGCAGAAGTCGCCCGTGCCGCAGGCCAGATCGAGCACGACCGACCCGGCGTTGAGATCCAGGGCAGAGACGGCACGGCGTCGCCAGCGGACGTCGAGCCCGAAGGTGATCACTCGGTTGACCAGGTCGTAGCGCCCGGCGATGCCGTCAAAGAGCGACCGCACTGCGTGACGCTTCTCTTCGCCCTCGGGCAGGTTCTCGGGGTCGATCGTCACAATATCGTCACAACATCGTCACAGCATCGTCACAACATCGCCACAAGTAGCTCAGAGCGCGAACCGGTAGGCGCGGTCAGTGTGGTGACGGCTGAACCCGATGGCCTCGTAGGTGGCATTGGCCGCATGGTTGTCGGACTCCACGTAGAGCATCCCGACCTCCAGCCCCTGAGCGCACAACCATTCGAGGCCCGCCAGCGTCATCGGCTTGCCGAGCCCCCGTCCGTGGAAGTCGGGGTCGACCGCTATCACATATATCTCGCCGAGTTCGGGATCGGCGTCTCGGTGTATCTTGGTCCAACAGAAACCGATCAGCCTGTTGTCATCGTCGTGGAGCAGCCGGAAGCCGTCGGCGTTGAACCAGGGTTCGGTGATGGTCTGGCGCATCGCATCGGCGGTGAGCCCGCCCTGTTCGGGATGCCAGATAAAAGCCCGATTGTTGACCGCCACGAAGGCGTCCATGTCGGCCTCGCTGAAGGCCCTCGTGTCGAGGCCCGACGGGCGGTTCGGCAGGTCGCAACGCAGTTGCCAGAGGTCGCGGTAGGCCTCGAATCCCAACTCCGAAGCGATCGCGTGGGCCGGTTCGTCGACATCACGCAACCAGAGTTGGACGGCCTCGCCCCGGTGCCGCGTGAGCCAGTCGGTGAGCGCGCCGCGCAGATCGAGATCGTGTCGATCCGCCGAGACGGCCAGCGTCCATCTGAATTCGCCCTGCCTCGGTCCCTCAATGGTCAACGTCACCGCGTTATCGTAGCTTCGGTCTATGGCCAAGCCGCGATCACCCAAAGGCCGGGCAGGCGTCACCAACGAGCGCCTGAGGCTCGAGTATCCCGACGCGCAGTGTGAACTCGACCATGGCGACGCGTTCGAGCTCCTAGTGGCCACGATCCTGTCGGCTCAGGCCACCGATGTGGGAGTGAACAAGGCGACACCGGCCCTGTTCGCCCGCTTCCCGGATCCCTATGCGCTGGCAGAAGTGGAGCCGAGCGAGGTCGAACCCTATGTGAGCACCATCGGGCTGTTCCGTCAGAAGTCGAAGAGCCTGGTGAGAATGGCCAACATTCTCGTCGATGACTATGACGGCGAAGTGCCCTCGGCGATGAAGGACCTGGTGCGGCTGCCCGGTGTCGGACGCAAGACCGCCAATGTCGTCCGCAGCGTCGCTATGGGCCAGCCGGGACTTCCGGTCGACACGCATGTAGCCCGTCTCTCTAACCTGCTGGGGCTGACTCGACAGACCGACCCGGTCAAGATCGAGCGCGAACTCAACCCGATGGTTCCGGCGTCGCAGCGTGGCGACTTCAGCCTGCGGCTGATCCTTCACGGACGACGGGTGTGCATCGCCCGAAGGCCACAGTGCGAAGACTGCGTGCTCAACGACTTCTGCCCGTCGAGCCGGCTGTGAGTTGGTACTGATCTGAGTTTTCTGCAGAGACAATGCCGTTTTGGGATCGCCACGGTATATTGGGGTTCTGGCCGAGCACCCGCCGCTTGGCCGACTCGGCGATACAAGGGATCCGCCGCCCTGTATCGCCATGCGGTGGCCTCCGTGCACGGAGGCCACCGCAATTCTTTTTGGGCAGCTCTCAATCGGGCAGTTCTCAGACCCTGCGAACCGCTCGGCGGCCCTCAGCCCAGGTCACGAACCGTCGATCGCGGTCGGCGCGATCTGCGAGTCGGTGTATTGCCGCGATTCGAGCCCTCAACCCAGGTCACGAACCGTCGATCGCAGTCGGCGCTCGACGGTGACCAGAGCCCTCTCAATCTCGTGCAGCCGCGCCAGAGTCGGATCGTCGGGGTCGGCGGCGCGGCGATCCGCCATCTCGGCGATGCGTCGAGCTGCATCGGAGACCACTGTGGTGAGGGAGGAGAGTTCGGCTGCGTCAGGATCCATCGTGGCAGTCTGCCCGCAAATCCACCTGAGCGTCGCACTGCGACCGGTAGCGTGGTGAGGTGCTGACACGAATCGACCTTCGCGACTTCGACGGTGATGTCGCGCAGAGGCTTCCCCGGCCGGCGCCGCCTTCGGAGGGACCGGTCGAGGCCGTGCGCGAGATCCTGCAATCCGTCAAGGAGTTCGGAGACAGCGCTGTGCGCGAGTTGACCGAGCGTTTCGACGGCGTGAAGCTCGAGACTGCGGCGGTGCAGCACTCTGAGACGGTCGCCGCCCTCGAACGGATCGACCCTCTGGTGCGGACCGCGCTGCGTTCGGCGGCCCAGCGGATCGAGGTCTACCACCGGGCGCAGATGCCCACCGATGTCGACGTATCGGGTGCCGGGGTGGTGATCTCGGGCATGCACCGTCCAGTGCGGCGTGCAGGATGCTATGTGCCCGGCGGAAGGGCTGCGTATCCGTCAACGGTGTTGATGACCGCGGTCGTTGCTCGGGTTGCGGGCGTGGCGGAAGTGGTCGTCTGTGTTCCTCCGGGTTCGGACGGTTCGGTCCCCGATGTCACTCTGGCCGCCGCGGCCGTGGCGGGCGTGGATGAGGTCTTCGCTGTGGGCGGCGCACAGGCGATCGGCGCGCTGGCCTACGGAACTGAGACGATCCGGCCGGTCGACGTGATCGTCGGTCCGGGCAACGCATTTGTGGCCGTGGCCAAGCAGCAGGTCGCCGGTGTGGTCGGTGTGCCGTCGTCGTTCGCCGGTCCCTCCGAGGTCGTGGTGGTGGCCGACGGGTCCGCCCCCAGCGAGTTCGCGGCGATCGACCTGATCGTGCAGGCAGAGCACGGCCCCGACGGGTTGGCCTGGCTGGTCACCTGGGACGAGGACTGCGCCGACGATGTCACCGCCGATGTCGAGCGTCTGGTCCGCCAAGCACCGCGCCGCCACGACATCGAGTCGACCCTGGCCACCTCGGGCTACTGCGTGCTTTGTTCAGGCCCGGCCCAGGCGATGGCGGTGTCGAACCACATCGCACCGGAACATCTGGAAATCCAGACCGACGACCACGAGTCTCTGCTCGGTGAGGTGCGCGACGCAGGCGCGGTGTTCTGCGGCGCCTGGACGCCCGCATCGCTCGGCGACTATGTGGCCGGCCCCTCCCACGTGCTGCCGACGAGCGGCACGGCACGGTTCGCCAGTTCGCTGACAGTGCGCGATTTCATGAAGGACATCCATGTCGTCACCGCCGACGAGCAGGGTTTCGCGATGCTCGGCGACTATGTGCAGGCCCTCGCGGGCGCCGAGGGTCTGGACGCGCACGCGGCCTCGATCCGGATACGCCAACAGGCGCGCTCGTGAACCCTCGAGCAACTCCGCGGGAATCTATAGCTCTGATGCAGGGTTACCATTCACCACAACTAGACGTTGAGGTGCGCCTAAACACCAATGAGAGTCCCGAGCCGCCGCCCGAGGAGTTCCGTGAGGCTCTGTCGGCTGCGGCCCGCAGCATCGACTGGCACCGATATCCGGACCGCTCGGCGATGAAGTTGCGGACCCGCATCGGGGAGCTCCACGGGGTGGGTCCCGAGCAGGTGTTCGCGGCCAATGGTTCCAACGAAGCCTTGCAGACCCTGCTGCTGGCCTACGGCGGTGCAGGGCGCACCGCGGCCGTGTTCGAGCCGACCTACGCTCTGCACTCCCACCTGAGCAGGATCACGGGCACCGCTGTGGCGACCGGTGACCGGGGACCGGACTTGTCCCTCGACCTCGATGAGGTGAAACGGGTCGTTGCCGCGCATCGGGCGGAGGTGACCTTTCTCTGCTCGCCCAACAATCCCTCCGGAGTCGTCGACGATCCCGCTGCTGTGAGCGATGTGCTTGAACTTGTGGGCGGCATCGGCGGGCTGCTGTGCGTCGATGAGGCTTACGGACAGTTCAGCGAACACTCAACGATGACGCTGTTGGGACACGACGTTCCGTTGGTGGTGTCGCGCACCTACTCGAAGACCTGGGCGATGGCCGGGGCCCGGCTCGGTTATCTGATCGGCCCCTGTTGGCTTGTCGGCGAACTGGAGAAGGTGGTTCTGCCCTATCATCTCGATGCCATGACCCAGATCGCCGGGACTCTGGCTCTCGACTATGTCGATGTCATGGAACAACGAGTGCAGAGGCTCGTGGCTGAACGGGAGCGTCTGGTGGTGGAGATGTCCTCCATGGCCGTCAAGGTTTGGCCCAGCGGAGCGAACTTCGTGCTGTTCCGCCCAGAGGGGATCGCCGGTGGGCTGGTCTGGCAGAGACTCGTCGATCGCTCGGTGCTGGTTCGCAATTGCGCCTCATGGCCCCGCCTCGAAGGGTGTCTGCGGGTTACGATCGGCACTCCAAAAGAAGATGATCGGTTCCTGGCAGCGCTACGAGAGGTGCTCACATGACAAACCCCACGACGCCGCGCACCGGCACCACCAGCCGTGTCACCAAGGAGACCGCGATCGAGATCACCCTGGCTCTGGACGGGCGCGGTGACACCGACGTCTCCACCGGACTGCCCTTCTTTGACCACATGCTCGACCAACTCGGTCGACACGGCTCGTTTGATCTCAACATCGAGGCCGCCGGCGATCTGAGCATCGACGCGCACCACACGGTGGAGGATGTCGGTATTGCCCTAGGGGAGACCTTCGCCGACGCTCTCGGCGACAAGCGGGGTGTGCGTCGCTTCGCTTCCAACGTGGTGCCCCTTGACGAGGCCGCGGTGGAGATCGTGCTCGACCTGTCCGGGCGGCCCTATTTTCACTACGAAGTCGACTTCCCCGGCGAGAAGATCCTCGGCGACCCGCCCTTCGATCCGCAACTGGTGGAGGAGTTCTGGCGGGCCTTCGTGGTGTCGGCCGGGGTGACCCTGCACATCGTCGGGCGACGCGGCAAGAACACCCACCACATCATTGAGGCCATGTTCAAGGGCGTGGCCCGTTCCCTTCGCGACGCAGTGAAGATAGAGGGTGACGTGCTGCCCTCGACCAAGGGCAGGTTGTAGGCGATGGGCACTGTGCAAGCCGAAGGGCGGCCGCTGCTGGCAGTACTCGACTACGGAATCGGCAACCTTCACTCGGCCCACAAGGGCTTCTCCCAGGTGGGCGCCGACACCAGGCTGACCGCCGACCGAGGCCTGATCGCCGATGCCTGCGGTGTGGTGCTTCCGGGTGTGGGGGCGTTCGGCCCCTGCATGAGGGCGCTGAGAGCCGCGGGCCTCGACGAAGTCGCCATGGACCGCATCGGTGCCGGCGTTCCGTTCTTCGGCATCTGCATCGGCATGCAGATGCTGTTCGCCGGTTCGGAGGAAGCACCCGATATCGACGGGCTCGGGGTGTTCAATGAGTCCGTGCGACTGCTCCCCGATACCGTCAAGCGACCGCAGATCCAATGGAACAGGCTCAACGCAACGACCGAGCACCCCATGCTGGCCGATCTGGGCGACGACGCTTGGGTCTACTTCGTCCATTCCTATGCAGCGGATCCCGGCGAGGAAGTCATTGCGACCTGCGACTACGGGGGACCGGTCACCGCGGCAGTGGCGCGCGACAACGTCTGGGCGGCCCAGTTCCATCCCGAGAAGTCTGGTTCGACGGGTCTGCGCATCCTGTCGAACTTCGTCGCCTACGCAAGCGCCGCAGCGAAAGTCGTAGCCTGATGGACCTCTACCCGGCGATCGACGTTCGTGGTGGCAAGTGTGTGCGGCTGCTGCGGGGTGACTACGGCCGCGAGACCGTCTACGGCGATGATCCGCTGACCCAGGCCCTCGCCTTCGTCGAGGCCGGCGCGCGGTGGATCCATGTTGTCGACCTCGACGCGGCGCGCACCGGGATCCCTGAGAACCGGGAGGTTGTCGCCGCCATTGCCGATGCGGTGCCGGTGCCGGTTCAGACAGGCGGAGGCGTGCGCAGCGCCGAGGCGGCTCGAGCGCTGTTCGACGCTGGTGTGGAACGTGTCGTGATCGGGACGGCAGCGTTGAGAGGTCCTGACCTGGTGGTTGCTCTGGCGCAGCAGAATCGGGTGGCGGTGGGCCTCGACGCCCGCTCCGGTGAGGTGGCCACCGACGGTTGGCTCGTCGGCTCCGGTCGCACCGTGGCCGAGGTCGCCGGTTCGTTTGCCGACAGCGGAGTCGACGCATTCGTGGTGACCGACATCGGTCGGGACGGCACCCTTGGGGGCCCCGATGTCGCCGGGCTCTGCGAGATACTTGCGGTGACTCAGACCGATGTGATCGCCAGTGGGGGAGTGGGGAGTCTTGACGACCTCAAGGAGCTCGCCGGTATCGAGGTGGGGGGTCGCCGACTCAGCGGCGTGATTGCAGGCAAGGCGTTCTATGAGGGTCGCATTGATGTGGCCGCGGCGGTCGCTGCGTTGCGGTCGTCGACGCATGCCTTCACACCCGGGACGGGGACGTCCGCGGGTCGCATTGATGTGGCTGCGGCGGTCGCTGCGTCGGCGGAGACTCGTTGACCGTGCGGGCGATCCGGGTCATCCCGTGTCTTGATGTAGATGCCGCAAGGGTGGTGAAGGGCATCAACTTTGTGGACATCCGTGACGCTGGCGACCCGGTTGAACTTGCCGCCGCCTATGACGCCCAGGGTGCCGATGAGTTGGTGTTCTTGGACATCACCGCGTCTTCGGACCAGCGCGACACGACGGTCCAGATGGCCCGAGCTGTCGCCGATCAGGTCTTCATCCCCTTCACCATCGGTGGAGGGATCCGCACTGTTGACGATGCTCGTCGGTTGTTGATGGCCGGTGCGGACAAGGTGAGCGTCATGACCGCGGCGATAAAGCGACCGGTGTTGGTCACCGAGATAAGCAGAGAGTTCGGGGCGCAGTGCTGCGTCGTCGCCATCGACGCCCGCCGGGTCAACGGCAGCGACGACGCCTTCGAGGTCTACACGCATGGGGGCAGGACCCGTACCGGTATCGACGCGCTCAAGTGGGCCTCAGAGGTGCAGCGCCTCGGCGCCGGTGAGATTCTGCTCACCTCGATGGACACCGACGGCACCAAGGACGGATTCGATATTCCCCTCACCGCGGCAGTGACCGCGGCTGTGGACATCCCGGTGATCGCCAGTGGTGGGGTGGGGACGCTGCAGCACATGGTCGAAGGGGTCACCGACGGTGGTGCCGACGCAGTGTTGGCAGCGAGCATCTTCCATTTCGGTGAGCACACCGTGGCCGATGCCAAACGGGTGCTGGCCGCGAACGGCGTAACGGTCCGCCCCCCGAACTGATCGCCCCATGACAACCCGGTCGAGGCTCTGCTGAGATGCGCTTCCAGCGACCCTCCATGCGCTCATACAACAGCACCCCGATGCCACACTTGAAGCCACACTTGAAATAGTCAACAATCTTCGTGGTTGTCAGAACTAGTTCTCAGCGGTGGCGGATCAGTGTGACTCCGTCGCCGATGGTGAGCAGCACGGTTTCGACTCGTTCGTCGGCGGCCACGTGGTCGTTGAAGGTTTGCAGAGCCGCGGTGTCGGGGTCTTCCGCCCCGGA
>MKWU01000525.1_pt1 | contig 72442 bp, 66 predicted proteins | sample 809101 | NCBI WGS metagenome assembly MKWU01 (sample SAMN05860141, study PRJNA318959) | sponge metagenome | host: Aplysina aerophoba | place: Slovenia: Piran, Adriatic Sea, Gulf of Piran | collected 2013-05-07 | reverse complement strand
TGTACCTGCATCCGGCGCAGGCCAAGCCCGGGCCCAAGGGCATGGTGGTCGGCGAGGATGACTTTCCCGACGTGGTGTTGGAGGTGGATCACACGACAGACGTACACCGTGGCAAGCTCGCGCTGTACGAGTCGTGGGGCTTCCCGGAGGTGTGGGTGGAAGTGCCGGACACACCATCGCCAAGCCGTCCGCACCGGCGCCCCCCGGGGCTGACGATTCACCTGCTGGAACGTGGCCGGTTCCGGGTTGCGGCCGAGAGCCTGGCGTTTCCGGGCTGGCGGGCCGAAGAGATTCACCTGGCGCTGAACGAGCCGGTGCCGTCGGCGCAGACGAGCGCGGTAGTGGAGCGGGTGGCAGCGGTGCTCAGCGCGCGTGAAGGCACCGGCCCCGACGACGATCCCCTGCTTCGTTCGCAACGACGCCAGGGGTTCGTGCGCGGCTTGGCGGAAGGCCGCGCTCGGATAGTCCGTCAGATTCTGCGGTCTCGTGGCATCGCAGTGTCGGCGGGTTTCGCCGCGAATGCGGATGCGTTCGCCGCGGCGTCCGAGGAGGGACTGCTGGCGGCGGCGCTCGGCTGCGCCGATGAGGCCGATTTCCTCGCCGCGCTCCGCCGGTCGCACGACCACGACGGCTGACCTCGCCGGCACAGCCGCACCATCCGCATCAGTAAGCGCACATTCTGGTGCGCGCCGGCGGTGCCGGGTCAGGCGGCCGGGCGGCTGCCGAGCGCGGCGAACATCCGGCGCGGTCCCTCGAAGGAGCTGCGCCCGTGGCCGATGAGCATGTTGTCCAGGACCAGCACGTCGCCGCGCTGCAGGGCGAACCGGGCCTCGTGTTCCGTCATCAGGTCGAACCACAGGTGCACGTCGGCGTCCGGGAGCCGGCTGCCGTCTTCCAGGAACATCTGGTCCAGGCTGTCCGGGTCGGCGGCGCGCTGCTGTTCGACCCGTGCCGCGTCCTCGTGCCGGCCATCTCGTTGCGCATCAAGCAGGCGGGTGACCGGGTTGATGAGCATCGCCTGGGTGCACCACATCTCGCCGTGAACGGGATGCGGACGGAAGAACCGGGCGGGCTCCTGCAGGATTACCAAGGACCCGTCAGCCTTCCAGGTAAGGTCCCAGCCGTGTTCGTGCGCAATGGCTTCCGCCTCGCCGCGGTCGGTGGTGCCGAGGGATTCCTGCCAGTACTTCCTGCCGGCCACCACCGGACCGGGGTCGTTGCTGGCCAGCGTGCGCTGCAGCCGCGCCCGTCGGCCGCGGTAGCGCTCCTTGAACGCTTCCGGCAGGTGGGCGTCGAAGGCGCGCATGTCGACGAACAGGTTGGTCTTCTGGCCGTGGTCCGGCGGCCGCTCGCAGTAAAAGGACACGTAGTCGGGCACCGAGTCGAGATAGGACATCTCCTGGTGGCTGTGCAGGGTGACCGCGGGCGGCAACTCGGTGGCGGTATACACGCCGTTGCCGCGCTCGCTCCTGGGGGTGGTGCCACCGACGTAGGAGTGGTGGTGGAAGTCGATGGAGGCCAGGAATGCCCCATACTGGCCGGTGTCGCCGATGCCGGTTCGGCGGATCAGCAGCCCGCCCTCCCGGTCAACCACCTCGTAGATGCCGGCCGCCAGCTCACGGCGCGCCGGCGCATCCGGACAGCCGGTCAGGTCCAGGTCGATGCAAGGCACCGTCACGCCCTTGCCAAGATCCTCAAGACGGTAGTGCATGATACCAGCCGTACCCCCAGCTGAATTGTGACCGCAGCCACGGCCGGCGGTCAACCGGACGCGGCGACCCGGGCATTTGGTACACTCGGGATGTGCCGGCGTCAGGCGCCGAGCCGGATGTGCAGCCCCTCCCAGGTGGCCGTGGCCACCTTCCCCATCGCCGCCTCGATCAGGCTGGCGCCGACCGGCTTCAGCAGGCCGCTCAGCTCCTCCACCTGCACCTGCCACTCCACCCGGCCGCGGCCGTCGCCGTCCGGCAGGCAGCGGATGTGCGCATTCGCGACCGCGCCGGCGCCAATGCCCCTGCTGTCGATCCCGTAGCGGAGCGCCCCTTGACCGGCCTCCTCCCGGCGCGTGATCGTGGTGCGCAACGAGCCGCTGAGAAAACTCAGGCCGGGCCGCACCCGGCACGCCAGGGTATCGCCATCGTTGCGTTCAATGCGGGTCAGGCCGGGCAGCGCCGCCGCCACCTGCTCCAGGTCGGCCAGGGCGGCGTGCACCCGGTCGATGTCGCAGGCGAAGTGTTCCGTGCCGCGGATCTCGATCATGCTCGAGGCGCCTCCATTGCGTTGCGGTGCGCGTTGCCGAGCGCGGTCACTGACCGGGACCGTAGAACATGGTTCCCGCGGCGGCGCGTTCGCTCAGCTCGGTACAGGGCCGGAACCGCTCGCCGTACCGCTCGCGCAACTCCTCCATCCGGTCCACCAGACGACCCAGGCCGCTCTGGTCTGCGTAGCGCAGCACTCCGCCGCGGTGGTCGGGAAAGCCGATGCCAAGCAGCAGCGCCAGGTCGAGGTACAGTGGCCGGTCCACGATCCGCTCCGTCATGCAGCGTGCCGCCTCGTTGACCAGCATGGCCAGGCAGCGCGCTACCCTGTCCCCGCCGTCAGGCGGTTCTGCCGCTCGGCGTGAACCGCTCGTGGCCGCACCCGCCGTGTGGGCCGTCCTGCCAGCGCCGTCGGGCGGCCCTGCCATGCCGCGGAAGCCAGTCGCGCCCCGACCCGTGGCCGTAGCACCCGGCGTCTGGCCGGTGTTGGCGGGCGGCTCGCCGGCGTGACCGGCGGCGGCCATCCGCGTGGCGGAAGCTTCCGCCACAGCGGCGGCGACGGAGTCGTCGTCGGGTACCGCCTCGCGTCCGGTGTAGCGGTAGAAGCCGGTTCCCGCACCCCCCTTGCGGCCCGCGGCGCCCCGTTCCACGAGCCGGTGCAGGAACGGCGGCGGCGCCATGCGCCCGTCGACGGAGGCGGCCAGCGAACGGGCGATGTTCAGCGTTACGTCGAGGCCGATCTCGTCGATCAGCCGGAACGGCCCCATCGGCATCCCCCACGCCGCCAGATCACGGTCCAGCGCCTGCCAGTCGCCGCCATCCTCCAGGACGCGGGCCGCCTCCATGAGGTAGGGAAACAGAATGCGGTTGACCAGGAATCCGGGCCGGTTGCGCACCACCACCGGGGTCTTGCGCAAGCGCCGCGCCAGCTCCACGGCGCCGGCTAGCGCCGCACGGCTGGTCGCAGGACCGGCGGCGATTTCGACCAGCGGCATGCGGTCGACCGGGTTGAAGAAGTGCATGGCCAGGAACCGCTGCGGCCGCCGCAGCGACGCCGCCAACCGCTCCAGCGGCAGCGACGAGGTGTTGGTGGCGATCACCGTGTCCGGCCCGACCTGCTCCTCCAACTCCGCCACAACCCGCGCCTTGAGCGCCGCGTTCTCGCTGACCGCCTCCACCACGAGGTCCACCCCGGCGAACTCCGCGCCGTACGAGGTGGTGGGGACGATCATGCGTTGCCGGGCGGCGGCCTCGTCCTCGGCCAGCCGGCCTCGCGCCACCAAGCGGCGGTAGACGCCGGCCGCTGCTTCGGTGCCGCGCTGCAGCGGTTCCGCGGCCACGTCCTTCATCGCCACCGGCACGCCGGCGTTGCTCAGCGCCCAGGCGATGCCGCCGCCCATCACGCCGGCGCCCAGCACCGCTGCGCGCGCTACCGGCCGCGGCTGCGCATCGTGCAGCCCGAACCGTTCGCGGCGCAGCACGTTGCGGCTGAAGAACAGGGTCAACAGGTTGCGCCCCGCGTCACTCGACAGACACTCGGCAAACGCCTCCCGCTCCAGCGCCAGCCCGTGGGCCAACGGCTTGCCGGCCGCGGCGCGCACCGCCCGCAACACCGCCAACGGGGCGGCCGGGTGCAGACGGCCGCGGCCGGACGCCCACCCCAACTCCCCCCCCCCCCTCCCCGCCCGTCGCGTCGCTGACCGGCGGCATCACGTCGGGCGGCGCCGCCCGCGCGGGCGGATCGGCGCGCAGGTCGGCGATGGCCGCCTCCAGGCCGTCCCTCGCTACGCAGCGGTCGACCAGCCCCGCCGCCGCCGCCTCGGGCCCGCTTAACGCCCGCCCGCTGACCATCATCGGCAAGGCGGCCTGCGGCCCGATAATGCGCGGCAGCCGCTGGGTGCCGCCCCAGCCGGGAATGATGCCGAGCGTCACTTCCGGCAGCCCGATGAGGGTCTTCGGGTGGTCGGTCGCGATCCGGTAGCCGCAGGACAGTGCGCACTCGGTGCCGCCGCCGAGGCAGGCGCCGTCGATCACCGCCACGGTGGGGACCGGCAGTGCTGCGATGCGGCCGAACAGCGCGTGCACTTTCACGTTCAGGCGCGTAGCCGCGTCCGCGTCCGGCAGTGCCAGCAGTTCACCGATGTCGGCGCCGGCAATGAAGCAACCCGGCTTCGCGCTGCGCACCAGCACCAGCCGCACCTCCCGTCCGCCGGCAATGTCGGCTTCCAGCGCACTCACCACCCGCTCCAGCTCCGATAGCAACGCGCTGTTGAACACCACCAGCCGCTGGTCCGGCGGATCGAATACCAGTTCGACGGCGCCGTCACTGGTATGAGTACAACGAATTGCGCTGTTGTCCCGAGGTTCGACCACGGTGAGGAATACTACACCATGGCGCCCAAGCGTCGCCCAACCAGTAAACTGGCTTGCCTGTCGTCCACGTCATTCATGAAGTTGACATTGTATACTCTATGTAGTACCGTAGGCCGTGATCCGCTGGAACCGGGAGAAAGATCGACAACTCCGAAGGGAACGAGGAGTGTCTCTCGAGACGATTGCCGCCATGGTCAGCGGGGGCGAGTACCGGGACATTCTGAAACATCCGACGAGACCAAACCAGTGGATCTTCGTTGTCGACATCAACGAGTACGTGTGGGTGGTGCCGTTCGTCCTCGAGGAAAGTGGGACGAGTATCTTCTTGAAGACCGCGTTTCCCAGCCGCCGCATTCAACGGCGCTATGGAGGTTCAGGTGAGACGAATCAGACTTGACAACTTCGAGCAGCAGATCGAGAACGATGCAGACCGGTTTGTTCCAACGATCGGCGACGACCGCAAGCGCATAGAGCAGATTCTTGCAAAGAGCCGGAAGAGCCGGAACATAAACATCCGCATCAGCGAGCATGACTTGGAGCAGGTCAAGCAGAGGGCGGTGCGAGAAGGTCTCCCCTACCAGACGCTGATCTCAAGCGTTCTGCACAAATACGTCAGCGACCAGTTGGTGGATGAACGTGCGATCGGCAAGACCCTGCAACTCATCGGCAAGGCGGACGTATAGAGCCCCGGGAGGAGCGAGCGGAGTGCGGCAGCCGGGTCGTGCCGGAGCTACCGGCTCACGCGGCGGGAGCGGAGGGCGAGCGCTACTACCAGGGTCAGCAGCGGGATGGCGGCCAGCAGGAGGGTGAGCCAGCCGTTGGGGGACGCGGCGACGATGCGCACCTGGCGGTCGCTGACCGGCAGCGCCCGGCCGTCGCGGTCGTGGACGCGCAGGTGCAGCACCGGCAGGCGGGCCGACAGCGGGAGGTGGAACGCGCGCAGTGACGGTTCACGGCCCTGGTGCTCGCCGCCGGGATCGAACGGCACGATGCGGTAACCGAGCGCGCCGCCTGGGATCTGCTCGACGAAGAACGGCTCCTCCAGCACCATACGCGGCTCGGCGGTACGCGAGCCCGCACCTCCGGCGCTGACCGCCAGCGTGGCCCCCGGCACCTGCTGGATGCGCACCCACTTCATCAGCCCCGGGTTGCCTCTGGCGTCGTTGCGGCGCAGCTTCTCGTAGAACAGGTCGTTGTACTCCTGCTGGTAGAACGGGCGCAGGTACAGGTCGGTGGAGCCGTCCACGTACAGCACCGACGTCGGACTGGTGGACTCCACCGGACGCGTCCACTTGGCGCCCGGAATCACCTCCATTCCCACCGCCTCGGCGCGGCGCTTCTCGAACGTCACGATGCGCCGCTCCGACCCCTCCATCACCTCGCCGTCCGCGGTCAGGAACCGGACATCGTACTCGCCCACCGGCAGGTTGAGAATGAATGCCTGCTGCACCGATGACGGCGGCACCACGTAGTGGCCGGGTGGCTCCGGCTGCGCCGGCGCTTCCATCTTCTCCAGCTCCGCGACCAGCTCGGTCACATCCCTGCCCTCCCTGCGCAGCGCCGTGATGACGGTCGCCAATTCGTTGAGCAGCTCCTCATACAGGGCACGTTCCCGCTGGTGGGTCTGCACCGCGGCGTAGTAGGCCGCGATCAGCTCGCGCGAGTGCTGCACGGCCGCCTCCGCCTCCGCCCCGGTGGCCACCTGCCAGTTCAACTCGTATTCGCCGCGCACGTTGTAATACGTGTAGGGGGTCATGCCGACCGGCTGCTGCTCGCGCCCGCGCCCGGACAGCTGCAGGGTGCCTTCGAACGGCACGTCGAGCCCGGCCAGGTCCAGTTTCCACTCGCCGGTGATGGGCCAGAAGTAGACCAGCGCATTGCGCGCGGTAATGAAGTTGTCCACGTCCGCCATCAGGTAGATGGTGTCCGCCTCGCGGCGTGCGAAGGTGCCGGCGTAGTCGCGCCCGCTGAACGCCACGATCGAGTACACGAACTGCTCCTCGCGCAACGGCGCCTGCGCCGCCAGCCCCGCCGCGGCCAGCAGCATCGGCAGGATCACCCGGAGCATGCTGCGCATCATGGACGCACCCCGCGTACCTTCATGGTCAGGTGGCTAAGCGCCAGCACCACCGCCGCCAGCACGGCCAGCAGGACGGCGCCGGCCAGGTACATGCCCCAGTTTCCTACCTCGGCGAAGCGCAGCGCCAAGTCCCAGTAGAACAGCGGCGAGATCCACTTGATGGCCCAGGTGAACACGCTCGCCAGGTTGCGCGCGTAGCCTTCGATGACGGCAAAGGAGCCGATCATCACCACCGCGAACACCAGGAACACGCCCAGGAACAGGGCGACCGCGGACGCGGAGTTGTCGGTCAGCGAGGCGGCCAGAATGCCGTAGCCGTAGATGGCGCCGGCCACGAACCACAGGATCGCCAGGTTGTGGAAGAAGGAGGCGCCGAGCACCAGGTTGTTGAGGCCCGCGGCAGCCAGCAGGAACGCCAGCAGCACCGCCAGCGATACGGCGGTCATCAACAGGTCCTTGATCAGCGCGGCCAGGAAGTAGGCGGTGGCGTCCGCCGGGCCGTAGGTGAGCAGCTCCAGGGCGCCCACCTTCTTCTCCAGGCCGAAACGGAACACCGTGCTCACCGCCAGGTAGAGCAGGACCGGCAGGAAGGCGGCATACAGCGTGAACAGGAACGGCCCCTCGGCAAACAGCTTGGCCGTGAAGGTGCTCCCGAATGCCCCGGCGAGGCTCCTGCCGATCAGGTCGTAGGCGGGCACCAGGGACAGGTCGATGCCGCTTGAATCGACGGTGCGCACGAACCCGGCGACCAGCAGGTGGGCCAGCACCAGGCCGATGGTCAGCGCCACGTAGTAGCCGGGCGCGATCACGGTTTCCAGGATGCGCCGCCGGGCGATCACGGCGGTGGCGTGGATACGCTGGTTCACGATTCGCCCGCGGGATTCTGCCCGTCGCCGCCCATGCCCGCGAACAGGTCGACGTTTTCGCTGGTGATGGTCACGAACGCCTCCTCCAGGCTCAGGCTCTGCTCCTGGATGCCGAGCGGCACCAGGTCCTGGTCGATCAGGAACTTGCTGAGCGCGCGCCGGCTGTCGCCGGTCTTGGCCACCTTGACCACCAGCGTGTTGCCGCGCCGCTGCACGCCACGCGCGAATTCCAGCGCCGCCACCCGGTCCGGCAGCTCGGGCGGAACCTGCTCCAGGTCCACGTGGATCTCGCGGTCCTTGGCCAGGGTGGACAGCAGGTGCTCCATGCGGTCCTCGGCCAGCAGCCGGCCGCGGTAGATGATCGCCACCCGCCCGCACACCTTCTCCATCTCCGACAGCAGGTGGGAGGAGACGAAGATAGTGCGCCCCTCGCGGCTCTCCTCCAGGATCAGGTCGCGGATCTGCTTGACGCCGAACGGATCGAGCCCGGAAATCGGCTCGTCCAGGAACAGGATGTCAGGGTCGTGCAGCAGCGCGCGCACGATCGACAGCTTCTGCAGCATGCCGCGCGAGAACTGGGCGAACTTCTTGCGCTTCACCTGCGCCAAGCCGACCCGCTCCAGGAGATGGTCAATGCGGCGGTCCGCCTGCGGCACCCGGAACAGGTCGGCGAACAACCGCAGGTACTCGCCGGCGGTCATCCAGCTCCACATGCCGGCCGGGTGCTTCTCCGGCACCACGCCAATGCGCCGCCTGAGGTCGAGCCGGGCCGGGCTGTAGGGCTCGCCGAACAGCCGGATCTCGCCGGCGGTCGGTTTCACCACGCCGAGCAGCATCAGGATGGTGGAGGTCTTGCCGGCGCCGTTGGGCCCCAGGAAGCCGTAGATCTCGCCGGCCGGGATATTCAGGTCGATGCCCGCCACCGCGGTAAACGAGCCGTAGCGCTTGGTCAGTTGCTCGGTGCGGATCATCGCCGGCCTCCGGCCACGTTCCAGGAGGTGAACTGGTAGGCGGTCAGCGTGCCTGCCTGTTCGTGCGTCCCCAGCCGGGCGGCAATCGCCTCCGGCGGCAACTCCCAAACCTGCTCCATGATGCCGTCGATCCCGCCGGCACCGGCCGCGGTCGGAACAGGTACCACGATCAGGTAGTCTATTACCCAGTAGGGCGCGGAACTGGCCTTGATGTCGGCGCCGGGGATGGAAGCGCGGTAGCGGAAGGTGGTTTCCGGCGCCGCATCCCATGTCCACTGCAGCTTGCCCCGGTACAGCTCCTCTCCGCGGGCGGCGCCGGTGTCGGTCTCCTCGCGCACCGGCACGCCGTCCGCCACCTGCACCGAGACGCGCGCGCCGATCCACAGGTCCAGGGCGGGGTGGTTGGTCACCGCCGGCCCGGCGGCGCTGGCCGGGCGCAGCTCCTGGACCAGGTCGCTGCCCTCCCAGCTCTCGAAGATGATCCACTCGGCCAGGTCGGGAATCTCGCGGCCGACCAGCTCCACCGGGTCGGCGAGCCGGTTCTCGCCGCGCTTCAGGCTTACCGGTATGGTCTGCGCCACGTAGGAGGGAGCGCTGATCTCCAGCGTCGCCTGGCCCGGCTGCAACCGCGTGAACACCTGCGGGCGCGGGCCGCGGTCGCTCTGGAAGTGCGACCGGATCACCCGCCCCTGCAAGCGGAAGGTGGCGTCCCACACCCAGTCGCCGCTGACCGCATCGCGCACCACGAACTCGTAGGTGGTATCCACCGGATTGCCCGCCACGTACACCACCGCCGCGACCGCCGCGACGGCAGCCACCGCCAGCGCACCGATCAGCACCCGGCGACCCCTCATCGCGTACCCCGCCACGCGACGTGCTGTTCCCTGACAATCTGTGGATTCATTCGAGTGGGCCTGGAGATGTGCGCATCGTGGTCCGAAACCGGGTAACTTGGCAAGGTGCAGGTGTGACGAGGTGTGACGCCGGCGCGGCCGCCGTGCTTTAATGCGCCGTGATGGGCAAGCGTGTTGCGATTATCGGCCATACCGGCAATGGAGACTACGGGCATGGCCTCGACCAGGCATTCGTGGGCGTGGAGGGGGCCGAAATCGCCGCCCTGGCGGACCCCGACGCGGAGGGCCGGCGCCAATACGCCGAGTCGACCGGTGCGCGCGCCGCCTACGCCGACTACCGCGAGATGCTGGCCGCCGAGCAGCCGGACATTGCCGTGATTGCCACCCACGAGATGAGCGGCCACCTCGACATGGTGCTCGCCGCCGCCGCGGCCGGCGCCCACGTGTACGTCGAGAAGCCGCTCGCCACCACGCTCGGCGAGGTGGACCGCATGCTGGACGCCTGCGACCGGGCCGGGGTGCTGCTGGTGATGGCGCATCCGTGGCGCGGGCGCCCGCAGATACAGCAGCACGCGATTCCGATGATTCGCGGCGGCCGGATCGGCGAGCCGCGCTGGGTGCGGCTGTACGGCCATCCCGCCGGCCTGCCCACCTCAAACTACGGGGTGTTCAGCGGCGACGCCTGGATGATCGACCTGTATCCGCACCTGTTCGACTTCGCCTGCCAGGTGTTCGGGGCGCCGCTGTGGTGCCAGTCGCTGATTACCACCGACGGGCGGCCGGCGACGCCGTCCGACCTGGTGGAGGGGCCGTTCGGGATGGGACCCACCGCCGGCAACGGCATCGCGGCGCAGTTTCAGTTCGAAAACTGCACCGTGGAGTTCGTGTCCTACTGGGCGAGCGGGACGGGGTGGCAGCACGGCGAGTCCCTGCCCTACGGGGCCGAGGTACACGGCACCGCCGGTACGCTGTGCCTGCCCGGCCCGACCATCGAGGGGCCGGACCTGTACCTGCACCCCTTCACGCACTCTCGCGGACCGACCTGGGGCAACCCCCACCCCGCGCTCCGCGGCGCCCCCGAGTGGCAGGTGCTCGCTCACGAGCAGGTCGACCCGCGCCGGAAGTGGGTGAACGCCCACCACCGCATGGCGCACTCGCTGCTCGACCTGCTCGACGGCAGGCCGCCCGAGTACGAGTTGTGCATGGGCAAGGCGGTGCGTGTCCCTGTAGAGATGGCGATCGCCGCCCGGATGGCGCACATCCGCGGCGCGCGCGTTGCGTTCCCGGTGACCGAGCCCGGCAACCCGTTCGAAACCTGGCGGTAGATGTGTCATGATGCGGCCATGAAGCTGATCTATGCGTTTCGCGGGCGCACATTCTATCCGTTCCATCAACAGACGGCGTTTCCCGTCCACCTGCCGCCGCCGGAAGTACGGGCAGCGTGGCTGCGCAAGGTGCGGGAGATCGGCTTCGAGGGGCTGGAGGTCGGCCTCGAAGACCTGGCCGACCGGAGCGACGCCGAGGTGGACGACCTGGGCAACGAGCTGCGCGATGCCGGCCTGCCCTGCCTGGGCATCCGGGGCGGCGGCGGCTTGCACAACCCGCGGGTCGGTGGGCACAACCGCGCCCGGTTGGCGCGCGGCGTCGAGGTGGCGGCGCGCATCGGCGCCGGGGTCCTCAACACGCTGATCAACGCACCGACGCGGCCGGAACTGCCTGGTGTGGGCAGCGGAATCGGCGAGATGGTGTCACAGAATTCCAGCCGCGACGCGACTGAGTCGGACTACCGGATCAACGCGGAGGGGATCGCCGCGGCCGCGGACCGGGCCGCCGGCCAGGGCGTAGCGATCAGCATCGAGCTGCACCAGAACACCCTGTGCGACAACAGTTGGTCGATGATCCACCTGCTGGAACTGATCGACCGGCCCAACGTCGGCGCCAACCCCGACCTCGGCAACGTGTACTGGACCTACGAGACCGCGGAGGAGAGCTGCGAGGCCGCGATCCTGGCCCTGGCCCCGCATGCCAACTACTGGCACATGAAGAACCTGGTGCGCGTGCCGCTGCCCGGAATGCAGCGCGCCTTCTACCTGCGCCGCCCTATTCCCGACGGCGAGATAAACTACCGGTTCGCGGTGGCCGCCATGCTCGAAGCCGGCTACGACGGCTGCTTCGGGGTGGAGGGCATGGTCGCCGGCGACCAGCTCACCGACGACGCCCGCAGCCTGAAGCGAATCAGGAGCCTGATCGCGGAGCACAAGGCATCCGGCTGACCGGTCGCCTCGCCGGCGGCTCCCCAATGCCGTGCGCTACATCCCCCACACGGTAATCGGGCGCTGGTCGGCGGAGCGTTCTTCGCGGCGGAAGATCTTGTCCTCCCAACGCATCCCTGCGGTCCGGTCGAAGATGACAAGGTGGCCGCCATCGGCCGCGCACCGGTCCATGTAACGTGCGGTCTGCGCAACGCCTTCACGAATCGTGCGTTCCAGGCTCGCACGCAGCACCTTGCACTCGATCACGATACGCGCTGTCGCGTGCGGCTCGCGCCGGCCCGGCTGCGGCCACGTGATGAGCAGGTCGGTGCGGCCACGACCAAGGCCGTACTCCCGTTCGATGCGCCCGCCACCATTCACGATCCGCTGCAGGAACGCCTGCAACAGGAGCTGCGGCCCTGCTTCCGCGTAATCGAAACGCGCAACCCAGTGTTCGGAGTGTTCGCGGAAGAACGCCTGGAAGGCGGCCAGCAGCTTGTCGACATCGAGTCCGCCGTCGTCGTCCAGGTACCAGGCAGCCTCCTGGAGCAACCCGGCCTGGACCGCATAGGTGAGTTCCCGCGGCACCACCTCCGCGTAGATCGGGTTGGCAATGCGCAACGGGTCGTCGCGCGCGATCAAACCCAGGTCGCGTACATAATCCAGGTCACGGGCCGTTGCCATGCGCCGGTCGCCGCCGCTCAGCAGCGGCTCGACCACGCGGCGAACGCGGTCTTCGCGGAGCTTGTCCGCCAGCTGATCGAGATGAGTCACCCGGCTCAGGATGAGCTGTTCCTGCGCGTCGAGGAGGTGGGCGGCGGTAATGGGGCGCGTTCGGTCGCGGCCCGCATCGCTATCGAAGCATGCTCTGCGACAGAGGGCGTTGACCAGCCACGGCTGGCCGCACGTCTGTCTCCACAGCGTTTCCAGCGCTTCCGGGGTGAAGGGCTGTCCGGCCTCTTCGGTGTGCTGGGAGAGCAGCGCGCGCACTTCAATCTCGCTGAAGTTGCCGAGAGACAGCGACTCGGCCCGGACATTGAACGCGCTGCCGCCCGCGACCACCACGTTCTCGGAACTGGAGTGGATGCGGTAGTCGCGTACGTCGCGCACCCCGCACAGCACGATGCTCTGCGGAAAGCCCGACGGACGCTGCACGTAGCCGGCGCGCAATTGGCGGAGCACCGAAATCAGCGTATCGCCGATCAGCGAATCGATCTCGTCGATCAGCAGCACCAGGGGTCTCGGATCGGCCATGCACCAGCGGGACAGCGCCGCGCTCAACGCGCGGCCGGGGCCGAATCGTGCCAGGAGCTCCGGCCACACCTGGTCCAGGAACCCGTCGCCTGCGAACAGCGCCTGATCGGACAACTCGCCGACGATGGTCTGCATCGCCGCGGGCAGGTCTTCGCGCAACGCCTGGGCGGCCTCCACGTTCACGTACACGCAGCGAAAGTCCTGCTCGGCGCGGCTGTTGAGCAGATCCCGCAGTGCCAGCAGGGCGGATGTCTTGCCGGTCTGCCGCGGCGCGTGCAGCACGAAGTACCGCATGTCCCGCAGCAGTTGGAGAATCTCCTCGAGATTCACCCGTTGCAGCGGCGGGATGCAGTAATGGCGGTCGGCGACGACGGGACCTTCGGTGTTGAACTTGCGCATGGCGTCACGCCGCAACGGCGGCTGCAACGATTATCCGCCACGCGCGTACCGGTCACAAGTAGGCAGTTTCGGCAGACGCGGCAGACACTCGCTTATTGACAGGCGACGCCCGTGTAGTAGTATGGCCGGAACGGCGCGAGTTTCGCGCTGCCCACCATCGACTCAAGGAGGTAATGAACATGAGTCACTTCCCGGCAAGAGTTGCGCTGGCTGCGCTGCTCGTCATTCCATTGGCAACGGTTGCGTTGTGGGCAACCGGCGAAGCGGAGGGCGCTTCCGCTTCCGCAGCCGACATCGACACCGTACCGGTGTACGGCGGCAACCTGAACATGGCGCAACGCCAGGGGGCCTCGCCGCTCGACCCGATCGACGGCAACCGCGACAGCGTGGCATTCGGCGCGTTCTACGACCTCGCCTACGTGGTCGATTATCTGAAGGGACCGCGCGGCACCGGCGAGGAAGCGTATCCGAACTTCTGGTTCATCGACATCAAGAAGCAGATGCCGCAGTTGCTCGTATCGTGGGAGTTTCCGGACATTGAGAGCGCCGTGTTTCGCGTCCGCGAAGGCGTGCACTGGTGGCGGGCCGAGGACGTGGCACGTCCCAACCCGGCGCTGGCCGACCACTACGGCACGGAGCTGACCGCTCAGGATCTGGTGGACCGCTGGAACGCTGACGCGGCGGTCGAGGGCGCTGCCGCTGCCGACCGGGATTGGCAGTGGAGCGTGCGCGCGGACGATCCCTGGGTCATTGACGTCAAGTTCCCGGAGCCGGACGCCACCAGTTGGTTCGTCGTTACCCTGACCCGCATAAGCTGGTCGCACCCGGCGATGCACAACACCGAGGGCGTCAATCCCAGCGACTGGCAAGATGCGCTCGGCACCGGTCCGTGGATCCCGACCGATCACGTGCCCGGCGTGACTACCAAGCTGAAGAAAAACCCCACTTACTGGGATGTCGACCCGTTCATTCCGGAAAACAAGGTTCCGTACCTGGACACCAAGACGATGACACCTACCGCTGACGACCCGGCGATCACCATTGCGGCGCTACGCAGCGGCCAGCTCGACGTATTCGGGTTTCACGGCCTGCAGCCGGAGGACGTTTCGTCGCTGGAACGCACCAACCCCGAACTGGGACACGTCCCGCAGGGAGCGCTGCTGCGCGGCTTCAACGTGAACCTGAATATTGCCGATACCCCATGGGCCGACAAGCGCGTGCGCTACGCGGCGATGCTGGCGGTCAACCACCAGGAAATGGTGGACTCGTTCTACTACGGACTCGCCTACCCGGGCGGGTACCCCGCGCAGTCGCTGCACGGCGACAACTACATCGGCCCCGACGACTTGAAGGCGATGGGGCGCGACGACCTGGCGGAGCTGTACGAGTACCATCCGGACAAAGCGCGCGCACTGCTGGCGGAGGCCGGCTACCCGGACGGGTTCGACACCACCATCCTGGCGATGCACTCGGTGTCGGAGGATGTCGAGTTGTTCGCCGGCTACCTGCGCGAAGTCGGCATCAACGCGGAATTGGACCTGATGGAATCGGCGGCCTACTACTCCGCCTCGCTCGGCCCGGACCCCGACCCGCGCTTCACCGGGCTCACCTTCATCGACGCCGGAGCGCCGCAGATCGGCCTGATGGGCACGATGAACTTTCACCACGATCCGCGCGCGTCTCTGGTGTGGTACGGCAACCCGCTCGGTGACAACGTCACCCCGGAGAACCGGGCGGCGGCGGAGCGGCAGATGGAGCTGATCGACGCTGCCAAGGTAGCTAGCGACCCCGCAACCTACCGCGAATTGTGGACCGAGCTGTACCTGCACACCCTGGAGGAAGCGTGGCACATCGCGGGCGTCACGGTGGAGCAGCATATCTACTGGCAGCCGTGGGTGAAGGGCTTCGGCGGCGCGATCGGCGACCTGATCTCGCAGACCAACCTCAGCAAGTGGTGGTGGGTCGACTGCAACGCGAAGCGGTCGAGCAGCGGACGCGTCTGCGAAGATTAGGAGCGGCATCCATCGGACGACGGTTTAGGGGCGCTGAGCGGCAACCGTTGAGTCACCTTGGCAGGAGGCTGCGCCGCAAGGCGCGGCCTCCTGTTTTTTGGTAAGCGGGGAGCTGATGCACGCGTACCTCTTGCGGCGGCTGCTCCTGATCATCCCTACCCTGCTGATCATCACGGTGATCGTGTTCGCCGGATTGCGCTTCGTTCCCGGCGACGCGGTAGACATCATGGTCACGTTGACGCCGTACAAGAGCGGCGACGAGGATCCGCGCGTGGTGCTGCGCCGCGAGTTGGGGCTGGATCTGCCGATCCACGTCCAGTACGGGCGCTGGATGTCCGGCGTGGTGCGCGGCGACCTGGGCACGTCGTTCTGGTCCAAGCTGCCGGTGACGCAGCAGATCGTGATCGGGCTGCCGGTCTCCCTGGAGGTGGGCTCGCTGGCCCTGGTGTTCTCGCTGCTGATCGCGCTGCCGGTGGCGATCTACTCCGGCATCCGCCCGGACAGCGTCACCGACCACGTGCTGCGCGCCGTCGCCATAGCCTTCATCTGCGTGCCGAGCTTCTGGATCGGCACCATGGTGCTGATCTATCCACCGATCTGGTGGGGATGGGCGCCGCGCCTGTCGTGGATTCCGTTCGCGGCCAATCCGGTGGCGCACACCATCATGGTGGTGATCCCGGCGTTCATCCTCGGCATGTGGCTGTCCGGAATCACCATGCGCCTGACCCGCAACATGATGCTGGAGGTGCTGCGCCAAGACTACATCAGGACCGCTTGGGCGAAGGGGCTGCGGGAGCGGCTGGTGATCGTGCGCCACGCGCTGAAGAACGCGCTCATTCCGGTACTCACCATGGTCGGCCTGCAGCTTCCGGTGCTGGTGGGCGGCGCGGTGGTGGTGGAGTCGATTTTCAACCTGCCCGGCGTCGGCGGCATCATGGTGCAGGCAATGGAGAAGCGCGATTACGCGATCGTGTCGGGCCTCAACCTGATCGCGGCCACCTTCATTCTGTTTGTGAACCTCGTCATCGACATCAGCTACGCGTGGCTCGACCCGCGTATCCGGTACCGGTAGTGGCGTCAACGTACGAACCCGAGCAAGCCGTCGCGGCGGCCGCGGCGCGACGCGGAATCGCCGTCCTGTTCAGGAGGTTGTTCAAGGAGAAGCCGCACGGCGCCGCCGGCATGATCGTGGTGTTGCTGTTCTTCCTGATCGGGGTGTTCGCCGACCAGTTGGCCCCGCACGACTACGCCGACCAGGACGTGCCGCGGCGCCTGGAGAGACCGTCCGCGGAGTTCTGGCTCGGCACCGACCAGTTCGGGCGCGACTCGCTCAGCCGCATCATCCACGGCGCCCGCATCTCGATGGTGGTCGGCCTGCTGGCGAGCGCGTTTACGGTCCTCACCGCCACTCTGCTCGGGGTGGTCTCCGGCTACTGGGGCGGCACGTTCGACCTGGTGCTGCAGCGTTTCGTGGACGCGGTGATGAGTTTCCCGTGGCTATTCCTGGTGCTGACCGCCATGCTGCTGCTGGGCCCGAGCATCATGTCGATCGCGGTGGTGATCGGCGTGCCGTGGGGCATCGCCAACGTGCGCACCATCCGCAGCGTAGTGCTGAGCGTCCGGGAACACGCGTACGTGGAGGCGGCGCGCGCCACCGGCGCCCGGCCGCTGCGCATCCTGGCTCAGCACGTGCTGCCGCAGACCATCGCCCCCAACATCATCCTGTTCACCATCACGCTTGGCTCGGCGATCATCGGCGAGGCAACGGTGAGCTTCCTGGGGTTCGGGATTCCGCCGCCGCAGCCGACCTGGGGCGGCATGCTCAGCGCGGAGGGCCGCAAGTACATGGAGATAGCGCCGGCGCTGGCGCTGTGGCCCGGCCTGTGCCTGGCGGTTGTCGTGTTCGCCATCAACATCTTCGGCGACGCCCTGCGCGACCTGCTCGACCCCCGCCTGCGCGGCGGCGCCGGACGCTTCGGCTGATACTGGAAAAGTCTCTTGCATACCAATATCTTTTATGTCACATTGAACAAGATTACCGTATAGGAGAACTTCCCTTGGGTCTGGTCCCGCGCCCCCTGTACACGGAGCGCATCCTCCCGTTCATGAACAAGCCGCTCATCAAGGTCATCACCGGGGTCAGGCGAGCCGGCAAGAGCGCGCTCATTCAGCTTCTGATCGACCACCTCACCGCGGGCGGCGTCCCCGCCGGAAATATTCTCAACATCAATATGGAATCGCTGGAGTTTGAAGCGCTCGGCGACTACCGGAAGCTCTACGACCATGTCCGCCGCCACCTGCCGGGCACCACGAAGTCGTACCTGTTCGTGGACGAGGTACAGAACGTCGCCGAGTGGGAGCGGGCGATCGCGTCGATCCTTGCGGACGGGTTGGCGGACGTCACGATCAGTGGCTCGAATGCGCGGCTGCTGTCGTCGGATCTCGCCACCAGGCTCACGGGGCGGTACGTCGAGATTCCGGTGTATCCGTTGCTGTTCTCGGAGTTCATCCGATTCCAGGGAGTGGAACCGGGCTCACCCGATGTTCACGGGGCCTGGACCAGCTTCCTGCGCTACGGCGGGTTCCCGGGCATCCACTACTTGAGTCTGGAAGATGAGCCGGTATTCGCCTACCTCAACTCGCTCTACCATTCGATCGTGCTGAAGGACGTGGTCAATCGGCACGAAGTCAGAGAGCCGGCCCAGCTCGACGGCATCACGCGCTTTCTGTTCGACAACTGCGGCAACATCACCACGGCCAAGCGCATGGCGGACTACATGAAGGCGCAGGGACTGAGCGTTTCTCTGTCGCGCGTGCAGAACTACCTCTCCTACCTGGAGGAGGCGTTCCTGGTATTCCGCTGCCGGCGGTACGACCTGAAGGGCATGCGCCACCTGGAACTGTACGACAAGTTCTACATGACCGACATCGGCATCCGTCACGGCCTGGTAGGATACCGGGACAACGACATAGCAGGACTGCTCGAGAACGTCGTCTACCTGGAACTGCTCGCCCGTGGGTACACGGTCAGCGTCGGCAAGTTCCGCGACTACGAGATCGACTTTGTCGCCGAAAGGCAGACCGAGCGGCTCTACGTCCAGGTATGCTACTCGCTGTCGGACGAGAAAACGGTCGACCGGGAGTATCGGTCGCTCAGGCGGCTGCCCGATAACCATCCCAAGCTGGTCCTGTCGCTCGATACCGTGCAGCCGGCCAACCGGGACGGCATTCGATGGCAGAACCTCGGCGACTTCCTCCTCGACGATGTCAAGCAGAAGTGATCGGTTCGGCGACCGGAGCTACAGCGCGGTCCAGTCCCAGACCAGGAACAGCTCTTTGTACTCGCGGCGCTGCAGGCTCCGGTAGACGGCGGCCGCGTCGCGCGGCGAGACAGTCCGGACCGTCCCGGCCAGCGGGATGCGGCCGGCGGCGAGCCAGGCGAGTGCTTTCTCGTAGCCGGAGAACACGGTGTGGCGGGCGTTGCTGTAGTCGCGGTTGTGGCCGCCATGGGAGAACGGCATGCGGCGCAGCGGAATCTCGTATTCCCAGCCGCTGCGCAGCGTCAGCAGCCGGTAGAACACCGCCTTGAGAATCTCCTGTGCGTACACCTCTGTCTTGCGCAGCCACGGCGTCCCCACCAGCACTATCTCGGCGCCGGTTGCCGCCACCTCGCAGGCGTCCGCCACGGCCGCCTCGTTGCCGGAGCACTCCACCACCAGGTCCACTTGGCCGGCGACCGCGGCGTCATCGGCCGGCAACTGCGCATATACGCGGGCTATCCCGGAGTCGGCGGCCAGCCGGCGGCGGTGGGCATCGGGATCGGCGGCGATCACCTCGTAATTGGCGAGCCGGAACAGGTGTGCCGCCAGGTAGCCGACCGGACCGAGCCCGGTCACCGCGACCAGGTCTCCCGGGCGGGCGGAGGTGGTCATCAGGGTGGTCATGGAGACGCCCATCAGGCGCGCGAGCACTGCCGTCTGCGGGTCCAGGCCGGCGGGGACCGGCGCCGTGAGGTGGGAAACGAACTGCTGCGTGGAGCGGCTGGAGCCCTGGCAGAGCAGGCGGTCGCCGGGCGCCACCCCGGTCACCTCGCCGCCCACCTCGCCTACCTCGAACACCGCCGCGTGCCCGGGGCGGGCGGGCAGCGACTCCGGCATCGCGCCGCCGAATATCGCGAGTATCGAGCCGGGGCTGTCGATTGAGGCCAGGGTCCGCCCGCGCACCTCTCCGCTGCCGAGCGGCGCATCCTCGTACCGGCGCAGCTCCACGCGGTTCGGCGCGGGCATGCAGATCTCCAGGTTGCTCACTCCGCCTCCTCCGCCTCCCGCCTCGGTTGACGCCCTCCCGGCTCGCGCCGGGTGCCTCTACTGGCCTACCGGGGCCAGTTCGCCGATCGAGGACTCCATTCCGGCACGCGCGCTCCTGCGGGACGGCACGTCCTGCTCGCGCAGGACCGCCGGGTGGGCGGTGGGCGGCAGCGGCGTCTGGTACTGGTAGGCGGAATCGGTGCGGCGGTGTTTCTCGATGTCGATCATCTCCCGCCAGCTCTGCCACAGGCTGCGCAGCTCCGGCATGTCGGGGGCGATTTCGCGCGCCAGCTTCTTCAGGTTGTAGCACGGCACGCCGGCGAACATGTGGTGCTCGGTGTGCCAGTTCATGCGCCAGTACAGGAACGAAGTGAACGGGTCGAGCCGGTTGGAGCGCACGCACATGCGGAAGTCGGGCACACCGTCCATCAGGCCAATATGCATCGGCGTGCCTACCAGGCCGGCCAGCCAGTTGCCGCAGAACAGGAAGCCGGTGCACACGATCGATATCCACCATGCGCCGGTTACGGCCGACACCACCAGCAGCGATGCGTGGAACAGGATGGTCAGGCGGGCGAAGCGCACCGCCTTGCGCTCCACGTCGGGGGCGACCTTGAACAGCGCCTCGGTCCACTCGCTGGTGCGGATGCTGGTCAGGTCGCGGCGGTAGCGGGGAATGGCCATGCGCACCGTGGCGCCGACGATCTGGATCATGCCCTGCACGTTGAAGGTAAGCCGTTGCAGGATCTGCAGCGGCTTCAGCGGCAGGTCGATCGGCAGCACCACCTCGCGGTCGCCTTCCTGGTACAGCGTGTAGCGGTGGTGATAGGTGTGGCTCATCGCGTACTCGTGGTAGCTCCACCAGGTGAGCATCGACGTCGGCACCAGGAAAAACTTGTTCAGCCACTTGGTCCGGAACACGGTGCCGTGGCCGAGCTCGTGGGTGCCGAGCCCGCGGATGAAGGTGCCCACCGTGCCCTGGCACCACAGCGCGACCGCGAACGGCAGCCACATGCCCTGCGTGAAGAACCAGGCGGCCGCCGCGCCGAACGCGGCCCACAGGCCCAGGTGGCCGAGGGTCTGAATGGCGCCCTGCAGGTCGCTGCGCCGCATCAACTCGCGCAGCTTCGCGGGCTCGATCGGGCAACGGTACCACTTGACGCGCAGGTCCCTGCGTACCCGCTCCAGCGGCGGGAACTCGCGCGCCGGCGCTTTTAGCTGCATACGGCGGATACTAGTACAGGTGCCGCGGCACCGGCAAGTCTGTCGCTCGACCGGAATTCAAATGCAAGAACGCCGCGATTGCGCCGTGGCGCGAATACTACGGAACAAGGGCCGCCATCAATCGCTGCATGATCGGGATCAACACCGCCGCGGCTCCCATCACCGCGGGTATCCACCGCGTCTGGGTGGTAATCTCCTTGCGTACCTCGGAGATGTCCTCGCGCACGTCGGAGACCTCTGTTGCACTACTGGGGCGCCGGTTGGAAGTAGCTCAGGGCATGGTCGAAGGCCACGATGCCAATGCGCGATCCGAGTACCCTCCCCGGCAGGTCATCGACGCTCGGGTGGATGCCGCCGTACAAACGGGAGATCCCCGCCTCGTCGGCGGCGTCATCGCGATCAAGGAGAACGCGTATTTTCAGGCGGCCGAGGCGATCGGGGCCTCGCGGTCGAGGACGCTCATATGGCATGTCGTGCCCAACATTGTCGCTCCCGTGATCATCGCCTTCAGCATCAACATCGGCGCGGTGATCATCAGCGAGGCTTCCTTGAGCTTTCTCGGCTTCGGTCTACCGGTGGACATTCCCAGTTGGGGCGGTCTGCTCAGCCGGGAAGGGCGCCAGTACATGGAGCAGGCGCCGTGGCTGGCGTTCTGGCCCGGCATCTTCCTGACCGTGCTGGTCTACAGCCTGAACATGTTCGGCGACGCGGTGAGAGACCTGCTCGACCCGCGGCTGCGGGGTGGCGGCGGCCGCCTCGGCCGCGAGCCGGCGAAAAAGGCCTCCTGGAAAAGCTACTAGGGTAGGCCGGCTGGGCCGGAAGCGGCGCCGCAAGGCGGCGGCTTCGGGACGCTAGAGCAACTGCGCAAAGAAGGTCCTGCCTGGCACGACGACGGGATCAGTGCGCGAGAAGCAATCGGTGTCGACGTAGTCGGCATCCATCGACACCTGGAACGCGTGCTCGGCACGCGTCTGCCTCTGGAAGTGATCCAGGTGGGGTGACAGCCCGGCAGCGCCCTGCTTGGCTTCTACCAGCAACCAGGGCTCTTCGTCACGGACCACGAGAAAGTCGACCTCGCGTTTCTGGGTATCACGCAGATAGTGCAGTTCGAACGACCCCAGACCGAGATCGGTCCAGCCCTCGACCGCCTTCAGGAGATGGCAGGCACAGAAGGTCTCGGTGCGCTTGCCCACATCAGCAATGCCGCTCCAATCCCGCAAGAACCATTTCGGTTCCTTGCGCAACGCCTTGGCTACGTTTCGAAACCATGGCCTGACCAGGAATCCGTAGTGGAATGAGCTGAGTGTGGCCACCCAACTGCGCACCGTGTTCTCACTCACGCGCACCTGCTTTGCCAGGCTCGAATGGATGAGCTGATCGCTGCTGCGCGTAGCCAACAGGCGCGCCAGGACCGCCAGCCGGTCTATGTCCTGAACGCCGGTCATGTCGCGGATATCCTCGCGCAGGAGTTGCTGTGTACGCAGTTCGCGCCACCGAAGCGAGAAGCGCGACGAGCGCTTGACGAGCGGTTCCGGATGGCCGCCAAACACACGGAGCGCCTGCCACTCCGCCTCGGGGAGCCGCACCGGCGCGACGTGCGTGGTGTTCGAGAGCGGCCGCCCCGCCAACTCCGCCACGCTCAACGGATGCATGTGGTAGAGGAAGTAGCGTCCCATCAGGCTGTCGCCGCCCCTGCGGTAGACATCCAGCCGCGACGAGCCTGTCACCATGATGCGGACGCGATCCTCGTAGGTGTCGAAGAAGCCCTTGAGGAACTGCTTCCATCGCCTGTACTTGTGCAGTTCGTCGAACACGATCCTGATCGGTCGATCGGCGAGTCGTTCGAGCCCTGCGCGGGCGGCGACGGCGGCGGGGCCAGCAAGAATCAGCTCGCGGTGATCCTCGTTGTCCCAGTCCAGGTAGACATCGGCGAGCTCGCGACAGGTGGTGGTCTTTCCGACCTGCCGTGGGCCGGCCACTAACGCCATCTGCCTATGCTCACGAAGCGCGTCATTCAGAATCGCACGATATATTCTGCCAATCGTCGCCACGCTTGATATTACGCACACTAGTGCGGAATAATCCAGATAATTCCGCAGTGCTGTGCAGAATAGTCCGCGCTGAAGCGGATGTTGCGCTTGCCTCCGATCGCGTAGCCGGCCGCCTCGGCCGCGAGCCGGCGACAAAGGCATAGCTATCGCTACCAGGCTCGGACCGGATCGGATCGCGTGGTGGTTGCAGGCGAACCGGTGCGCCGGGTACAGTGGCGGTCCGCGTAATCCGGCGATGGCGATCAAAGTTGGCGACCGAATCAAGCTTACCTATCGCGAGTATGCACTGCTTCCCGACGACGGCCGTACGCACGAGCTGATCGATGGCAGGCACTATATGAGTCCCTCTCCGAGCGCTTACCATCAGCGCATTTCGCGGCGCATCCAGGTTCAGCTCTACCAGCAACTGGAGGTCAGCGGCCGCGGTGAGGTGTTCAACGCGCCGTTCGACGTGCAGCTCTCCCAATTCGACGTGGTGCAGCCCGATCTGGCGGTGTTCCTGAGTGAGCACATCCGGCGCATCTCCCCCAGCCGGGCGCTTGGGCCGCCGGACCTCGCGGTCGAGATCCTGTCCCCCTCTACCGCGGCCAAGGACCGCGACCTGAAGCTGGAGCTGTATCGCCAGGCCGGAGTGCCGGAGTACTGGATTGTCGATCCCGAGGCGCACCAGGTGATCGTCCATCACCTCCAGGAGGGCAATCTGGACGAGCGCGGCGTGTTCACCGACCGGGTAGCGATGGCGAACCCGGCGGACGTTGTCGTCGACCTGACTCAGGTCTGGTAGGCGGCCTCTCGTTCGACCGGCTGACGAGGCGTCGAGGACGGGGCATGAACCTCGCATGAGCGGCGCGAAGATCCAGGTGGGCATCGTCGGCATGGGCCACATTGCCCGCAACCGGCACTTGCCGGCGATCCACGCCCACGGTGATGACGTTGCGATCCGGGCGATCTGCGATGCCGATCCGGCTGCGCTGGAGCGCGGGCGCGCCGACGATCCCGCGCTCCGGCGCGCGGACGCCTACACCGACTCGCGCGAGCTGCTGGCGGATCCCGCCATCGACGCCGTGCTGCTGGCGCTGCCCAACCACCTGCACCTGCAGGGGGTCCAGCAGGCGGCAGCCGCCGGCAAGCACATCCTGCTGGAGAAGCCGATTGCCCGCACCCCCGCCGAGGCGGACCTGGTGATCGCGGCGGCGCGTCAGGCAGGCGTGATGCTGATGGTCGCCCACTCCGACCGCTACTCGCCGGTGTTCCGCGAGACCCGCCGGCTGCTCGACGAAGGCGCGCTCGGCGAGGTGATCGCAGTGCACGTCGATCACCACTCCAACTACGTCAATCCGCCCGGCGGCTGGCGGCGCTCGCGCGAGCTGATCGGCGGCGGCTGCGTGATGGACACCGGTATCCACCAGCTTGACCTGCTGTCCTGGTACCTCGGCGCGCCGGCCGAGGTGTTCGCCTACGCGGCGACCGACCCGGCGCGGCTGGAGTCGGAGGTGGTATGCACGGCGGTGTTCAGGTTCGCCGGCGGGGCGATCGCCGAGTTGTTCTGCAACTGGGGGGCGTTCCGGTCGCCGCCGGCGCGCGTCCGCCACAACGAGGGCCTGTCGGTGTTCGGCAAGCGCGGCTCCCTGTACGTGATGGACGACGAGACGCTGGTCCTTGCCTCCCCCACCGACGACCCACGCGCGCCGCGCACGCGGGAGCTGAAGGTGGCCAACCCGGGCGAGTGGGTGGTGATGTGGGGGCACTTCATCGACTGCCTGCGCACTGGCGCCACCCCGCTGAGCAACGGCCCGGAGTCGAAGAAGGCGGTGGAGCTGGTCGCGGCGATCTATCGCAGCCTGGACACCGGTAAGCCGGTGACGTTGCCGGTGCCGGTGTAATCGGCCGATCAGGTCTACGCGTACGGGGTAGCCAATCCACTGGCTACGGTGTATTGGTAAGGGCTACCAACCATGGCTACGTCGACCAGCAACGGGACGGTAGGTGCCACCGCCGCCGAATTCCGGCCGATGGCGGAGGTGCGGCGCGACTTTCGGGTCAAGTGGTACCGGTCGCCGGTGGAGCCGGCGCTGCTGCGCGAGTTGATGCGACGCAGCGACTGGCACGGCGGTCTGCACAGCGTCGGCCACCTGCTGTTGTGGGGCGCTACCGGAGCCCTGACCTGGCTGCTGTTCGCGGCTGAGCTGTGGCCACTGTTCGCGGTCACGCTGATGGCTCACGGGGTGGTGGGTTCGTTCTTCAAGGGCGCGGCGATTCATGAACTCGGGCACGGTACGGTGTTCCGGACCAAGTGGCTGAACGGGTTGTTCACCCGCGTGTTCTGCCTGTTCGGCTTCGTCAACATCTACGACTTCAAGGTGAGCCACAGCTACCACCACCGCTACACCCTGCACCCGGAAGGCGACCGCGAGGTGGTGCTGCCGCAGGACCCCACCTATCGGTTCCTTTACCTGCTGCAGTTGTTCACCGTCAACATCACCGGCGGCTATCAATCCGCCGGCCTGTGGCCGGTGCTGCGCCTGCACGTGATCACCGCGCTGAACCGCTACCCGTCCGCCACCGGCGCCGGCGGCGACTGGGACGGCGAGTGGATGCGGGCGATCTACCGCGACGCGCCGGCGATGCGGCGCCGGGCGGTGTGGGCGGCGCGCCTCATCCTGCTCTCGCTGGCGGCGGCGATCGCCATCCCGGCCGCCCTTGGCGTTCCGATCCTGGCCCTGCTGCTGACCGCGCACCTGGCCATCGGCCACTGGCTGCGCTGGCTGGTGGGCGGGCCGATGCACGCCGGCCTGCGCGACAACGTGCCCGACTTCCGCCTGTGCGTGCGCAGCAACACGCTCGACCCGATCTCGGAGTTCCTGTACTGGGGCATGAACTGGCACACCGAGCACCACATGTACGCCGGCGTGCCGTGCTACAACCTCGCGAAGCTGTATCGGGTGATCCGGGACGACGTGCCGGCGCCACGCACACTGCTCGGTTCCTGGCGCGAGATCCTGGCCATCTGGAAGCGGCAGCAGACGGAACCCGGCTACCAGTACGACACGCCGCTGCCGCCCACCGCGCACCCGCCGGTGCTGTCGCAGGCCGACCTGCCGCGCCGTTCCGGCGCCGCACGCGGCCGCGACGCCGCGCTCGACTCCGCCGGCGACCCGCTTGCCACGGTAGCCCCCGCCGCCGCCCCGCGCTGACTCCGCTCTCCGTCGGCTGCAGCCGGTCAGTCGTGGCGCAGGGCTTCAACCGGGGGCAGGCGGGCGGCGCGGCTGGCGGGGTAGAGACCGAATACCAACCCGGTGCCGAATGACAGCAGAAACGCGAGCCGGACCGTCGGCCACGACACCAGGCCAGGCCAGCCGGTGAGCTCGGCGATCAGCGCGATTACCGCGGCAGCCAGGCCGACGCCGGCCAGCCCGCCGCCGCCGCACACCAGCACCGCCTCCACCACGAACTGGTTGAGGATTGCGGCCGGCTGCGCGCCGAGCGCCTTGCGGGTGCCGATTTCGCGGGTGCGCTCGCGCACCGACACCAGCATGATGTTCATCACCCCGATGCCGGCCACCACCAGCGAAATGATCCCCAGGACCGAGACCATCGCGGTGATGGTGCCGGTGGTGGATTCGATGGTGGACAGCAGCTGCGCCCAGTCGTGCACGGCGAACTTGTGATGGACGCCGTCGAAACGGCCGTGGTTGGCGTCCAGAATCGCCAGTATCTGCCGCTTGGCGGTCTCGATCTCGCGCAGGCTGACCGCCTCGCCCCACAGAATCGACACCACGTCGAAGCGGGTGACGCGTTCCAGGGTCGAAATCGGCAGGAACACCCGGTCGTCGACCGTGAACTCCTCGCCCACTTCGAGCAGCGAGTTCTGCTCGGGAGCGAGGATGCCGATCACCTCCAGCTCGAACCAGTTTTCAATCGAGATCAGCGCCCCCAAGGCGGGCGCGTCCGGGAACAGGTCGGCGGCGACGCCGGCGCCGAGCACCGCCACCTTGCGCTGCAGGCGGTCGTCCTCGGGATGCAGAAAGCGGCCCCGTGCCAGGCGCGTGGATGAATTGACCACCAGAAAATGGTGCAGGGTGCCGAACATCTCCACCTCGCGGGCGCGCCCGGCCCGGCGGGCGGAGGCTCCCGGCCAGTTGGCCTGCGGGGTCACCGCCAGCACCGCATCGGCGCGCGCGTTGATCTGTGCGATGTCCTCGCGGGTGATCGACGGCCACTCGTAGCGGCCGTCGCTTGCCTCGATTACCTGGTAGTTGGGCAGCACCATCAGCGAGCCGGCGCCGAAGCGCGAAATTGCGTCGCGTACCACCAGCTTGGCGCCGTCGCCGAGGCCGACGATGGCGATCACCGAGCCGACGCCGATGGTGATGCCGAGCAGCGCCAGGAAGGCGCGGAAACGGTTGGCCGCGACCGCCGCCAGCGCGGCCATGATCAGGGCGCCGATTCCCACGCGCGCCTCAATTGCGGCTCAGGGCGACCACCGGCGGCAGCCGCGCCGCCTTGGCCGCCGGATATACGCCGAAAAACAGGCCGGTCGCCACCGCCACGCCCAACCCGACGGCGGCCACCTCCGGCAGGATCAGGTTCCAGCCCAGCGCCAGCGCTACCGCCAATGTGCCGCCGAACCCCAGCACCACCCCGCATACCCCGCCGAGCAGGCAGATCACCATCGACTCGATCAGGAACTGGCCGAGGATGTCGCCGTCGCGGGCGCCCACCGCCTTGCGCAGGCCGATCTCGACGGTGCGCTCGCTGACGCTCACCAGCATGATGTTCATGATCCCGAGGCCGCCGACCAGCAGCGAGATGCCGGCCACCAGGGTCACGATCAGAGTGATCACGCGCAGCACCTCCGCCTCGGTTTCGAGCCGCGCCTGGTCGGTCGCCACCACGAACGGCCGCACCGACGGCGAACCGGGCAACACGCGGTCCAGGAACTGCTGCACGAGCGCCATCGACTCACCGAGGCGCGCCGAGTCGCGGGCGCGCAGCGTTATGGCCGGCACATGCGGGCCGACCGCCGGATCCCACCGATAGATGCTGCGGTACAGTCCATGCGGCAGGTAGCAGGTGCGGTCGTCGGAGCCGTCGCCGGCGGCGCGGAAGTCGGCCGCCATCACACCCACCACCTGCAATTGCAGGCCGCCGGCGCCCACCACGCTGCCCACCGCGCGCTCGGGGCCGTCGAACAGCGCGTGCGCTACCCGGTCGCCAAGAACGATCACCTTGCGCCGCTGCCGGACCTCCTGCGGCTCGAGAAAGCGCCCCGCCTGCACCGGCAACGGCCACAACTCGGCGTACTCCGCACCGACGCCGAACAGCGCCGCCGGCGCCTGCCGGCCGTGGAAGCGCAGCTCGGTGTCGCCGCGCAGGGTCGGGCTTACCCAACTGGTGTCTCCGACCAGCGCGGATATCGCCTCCAGGTGCTCGATGCGCAAGTGCTGATCGCGGCGCCCGTCGTCCGAGCCGCCATCCTGCGATTCGATCCAGTATAGCGCGCCGCCAAGCGCCGCCAGGTCGCCCATGATCGCGCGCCGGCCCATGATCCCGATCGCCATCACCGCGATTACCGAGGCGACGCCGATCACGATGCTGAGGATGGTCAGCGCGGTGCGCAGCTTGTTGTGGCGCACGGTGTCGAACGCTTCCCGCAGTCCTTCCGTTACCCGCATGTTCCGCCTGCCGCCGCGCGCTACGCGACCGGGTCCGGCGTACGCGCCTCGTCGCGGGTAATGCGTCCGTCGCGCAGGTGGATGACGCGGCCGGCGTAGGCGGCGACGGCGGCCTCGTGGGTAACCAGGATGATGGTGGCGCCGGCGTCGTGCAGGTCGGCCAGCAGGTCCATGATCTCGCTGCCGGTGGCGGTGTCCAGGTTGCCGGTGGGCTCGTCGGCGAACACGATGGAAGGATTGTTGACCAGCGCACGGGCAATGGCGACCCGTTGCCGCTGGCCGCCGGAGAGCTGGCTGGGGCGATGCCGCGTGCGGTCGGCCAGACCGACGCGGACCAGCGCCGCGGTGGCCCGCCGGTGGCGGGTGCCGCGCGCCACGCCGGCATAGACCAGCGGCAACTCGACGTTGCGCAGGGCGGTCATGCGCGGCAGCAGGTTGAAGGTCTGAAACACGAAGCCGATGCGCGCGTTGCGCACCTGCGCCAGTTCGCGGTCGCTCATGCGCGCCACGTCGATGCCATCAAGGGTGTAGCGGCCCCCGCTGGGGCGGTCCAGGCAGCCGATGATGTTCATCAGCGTCGACTTGCCGGAGCCGGACGGCCCCATTACCGCGACGAACTCGCGCGCGCCAATCTCCAGGTCGATTCCCGCGAGCGCGTTCACCGTCACGTCCTCCCCCATGTGGTACACCTTGGTGATCCCGGCGAGCCGAATCACTGCTCGCCGTCCTGCCGGTTGCCGGACATTCCGTCGCGGGTAACCAGCAGGCCGTCGCGCAGCAGCGACAGGTTGCCGACCACTACCAACTCCCCCTCCTCCACGCCCGCGGTCACCTCCACGTCGCTTACGCTGGACGCGCCGAGCTCCACCTCGCGCCGCTGCAGCCGGTACAGGCCCGGTGCGCTGCCGGCACCGGTGTCGTCGGCAGCGGTGGCTGCGGCGGCATCTCCCGTTTCGGGCGCACCGCCGGCTCTAGTAGCCTCCGCTGGGCCCGCCGCACCCGCGCCGTCGGGTACCGCCACGAACGCCACGCTGCCGCCGGGCCGCTGCAGCAGCGCGGCAAACGGCACCACCGTCACGTCGCGCTTCAGCTCCGCCTCGATGCGCGCACGGCAGGAGGCGCCGGCACGCAGCACGGCGCCCGCCGGCACGGCGCTCTGATCCACGTCCACCTCCACCGCGACCAGGTGGTCGGTCATGGCGGGTGGGATGAGGGCGATGCGGCCGGCCAGCTCGACGTCGCGCACGCTGTCGGTGGTCAGCGCCACCTCCTGGCCTACCTGCAGCTTGCCGATGTCCACCTCGTCGATCTGCACCTCCGCCAGGATGTCGTTTAGCGTGGCGACCGTGGCTACTGCCGCTCCGGGTGCCAGGTGATTGCCAAGCGACGCATCCAGCGCCGTGAGCGTCCCGGCGAGCGGGGCGGTCAGAATCGCCTGCTCCAGGTCGCGCGCCGCCTGCTGCGCCACCAGCCGCGCCTGGATCACGCCGGGGTCCGCCGCGACGATGGCGGTATCGCCCGCCGGGTCGAGCACCGGCTCCGCGCCGGGCGCGCGTCCGGCGCCGAGGTTGAGTTGCTCGCGCGCCGACCGGAGCGCTTCGGCGGCATCGCGCTCGGCATGCCGGGCCGCGTCCACCTGGGTCTGCGTCGCGCCGCCGGCGGCGAGCAGCCTGCGGTCGCGGTCCAGGGCATCGCGGGCCCGCTGCCAGCCCGCCTCGGCGCCGCGCAGGTTGGAGCGCAGCGTGAGCAGGCTGCCGCGTACGCCGTCCACGGCTGCCTGCCGCGCCGCCTCGGCGCGGCGCAATTCGAGCCGCAACGCACGGTCGTCGAGCACCGCCAGTTCCTGCCCCTCGCTGACCGTTTCGCCCACCGCGACGGGAATCGCCACCACGCGGCCGCCGGTCTCGCTGAGCACCGTGACGCTGCGCCGCGGCCGGAACGTACAGCTCCCCACCACCCGCGCGCGCAGGGTGGCGGTACGCGCCGCCTCCACGGTTACCGGAATCGCATCCGCCGCCGGGTCGCTGGCGAACAACCGCCACAGTGCGGCGCCGGCGCCGAGCAGCACCACGACAGCGATACCCGCCCGCAGCAGGCGGCTGGTGCGCCGCTTCATGCCAGCAGCGCCCAGCGGCCGCCGGCCACGGTATCGAAGGCCGTCCATAGCGCCGCGATCACCGCGGTCAGTGCAACGGCGCGCGGCGCCGGCAGGCGCAGCAGCGCGGCGGCTCCGGAGGCGAGCACCGCCAGCGCCCACAGGCCGAACGGGTCGGTAAGCAACACGGCGGCGCGCTCCACGACGCCGGCCGGAACCGCGTCAACCAGAGACGCCACATCGAAACGCACCGTTGCGCGCTCGCGGTAGGCGGCGACGGTGGTGGCGCCGGCGGCGGCCGAGGCGGGATCGATCGCCGCCAGGGTCAAGGCGCCGGAGGCGAGGCGGCGCAGCGCCAGCGGGGCGAACGCCACCGCTACCAGTCGAATGGAGGCACGCGGGCGGCCCGGGACACGCGCTTCCTCGCCGCCGAGGAACTGCGCCAGCACCAGCAGCGCCAACCAGGTAACGCCGACGGCGGCCGGAATCACGAGGCCCGAGAGCAGGACGGCGGCGGTCTTGGCAACGGCGCCGGTGGGTGCGGTGAGACGCCGGTAGGCCGCCGCCCGCCGCCGGTCGACCTCCTCAGGGTCCGCAAACGAGGTGCTGCGCTGCTCGGCCACGTGCAGCGACTCCACCAGCGCAATGCGGCGCAGCTCGGGCCCGTTCGTCCGCCACAGGATCATCGTTTCTCCCGCGGCGGCGGCAGCCAGTTCCAGGGCCAGCAGTGCAATCAGCGAAACCCCCGACGCCACCCGGAATGCGAACGCCCGGTCCGGAACAAACAGAGCATGAATTGCGTTCCGCGTCACACCTACAGCAATTGCTCCCGATCTCTGAAAAAAGTCAACAAAGATATCGAATCTTTCAAGGGGTTTACTCTTCGAGTTGCTTACTACGTGCTACCACTGTCCGGTTTCGGCGAGGGTCTGAAACCGAACCAAGGCGCGGCGCAAGCTCGGCGACCTCGTGACGGCGCGCACCGGGTTCCATCGCTCGCGCGCAAACTCGCTCATCAGCAGGGTGTATTCCGGCCCGACCGTCCGAGAGTCGCCCTCTGCGGGTACGAGCCCTTCACGTATCGATCTGCTTCTCGAACGACGGGCGAGGGAGACGAGGTGAGACTTCGGCGCCGGCAGCCGTTCGGGATCGGGGTCAATCAAGTCGCTTGAAATGCGTAGATAGCGTGCGATGCATGCGCGATCTGCAAGCAACCAGGTTTCCACGGCCCGCACCGCTACTCGAAAGCACATTCCTGAGGCCGGATCAGGAAGAAAGTCCCGCGCGCGACCGGGAGCGCAGTCATCGTCATCAAGGTCACACAGCGCGAACCATGACATATGCCGAGCGGCCTGATTGAACGCCTTCAGCCTCGTCTTGAATGCCGGAAGGCTCTCCAGGTAGAACGCCGCAGGTTCGAGCGCCGAGGTGTCCAACAGTTTCCGTACCACCACCTCGTCGAGCGTCCCCTCGACGAGGCACGGTACTGGGGGCACGTACATCTCAGAAGTCGAACGAGAACTGATGGACATCCTTCGGGGCGGCGCGCGGCATGATTGCGTCACCGGGTGAGAGCTTCCCCTCAACCAGAACCCGGACGTCGTCCAGGTCTGCCGCACACAACACGATGGTGCCCTCTTCGCCCGGCTCAAGCAGATATACCTCGGACAGGTCGATTCCTTCGTCTCTGAGTAGCGCAGCCGAATGCGTGGTCACCAGCACTTGGCGGCCGGATGTGCGGTTCATGCGGGCCATCAAGGTTGCCAAGCGCGAAACCAGAGCGTCGTGCAGACTCAACTCCGGCTCCTCCAGCAACAGCGGTCCACCACTGTCGGCCAGCGCCCAGAACAATCCAAGCAGCCGGAGTGTACCGTCAGAGAAAGCCGCCTCGCTCTGCTTTGCGCTGTGCGCTCGCCAATGGTTGTAGGTGGCGTTCAGGTGCCAGTTACCACCGCTGTCCCGCTCCAACTCGAAGCCGTCGAAGTGCGGGACGGCCCACCGCAACGCGGCCTGAATCTTGCGCAAGCGAGCCTCTCGGCTTCGCCGGTTGGTGTCGGCGACCCGCTGCAGAAAATCAGATCCGTATGGGTCTTCGCCCCGTGGCACCCTGCCGCGCGGGTCGCTTTTGCGGGTGAACTCGCGCACCACTTGGGGCACGAGGTGAAGATACCGAATCGAACCGAAGAACCCGGACAGTACTCGAAACTCCTGGTTCTCGCTGACCTGCTCGAGATGGGTCTGGGTAAGGCGCTCCGAGTCCTGCCGATCCCGCTCGTCTGGTCTGTCAATGATTACCTTGCCATCGAGGCGCACGCACTCGCGCTCCACGACCGGGCGGTGCCGGTTCGGATGATTGCGAAAGTGCAACTCGTACGACCACTTGGCGCTGCCGTCGCGCGGCCCTGCGTCAACGGCGATTCGGACGCCCGGAAACTGCCTGGCATGGAGGGATCGCACCTCACGCATGCCGCCGCGCAACGCCACCGCCTCGTCGAGTCCCGACCCGGCGACGTCGCGCAGAAAACGGAATGCATCCAGTATATTGGACTTGCCGGAGGCGTTCGGCCCGACGAAGAAGGTGCGACCGCGTAGTTTGATCTCCGTCCGTCGACTGAAATTGCGCCACGCCTCCATCTCCAGCCGGGTCACGTTCCAGCGTCGAAAGTCGATCCGATCCGGCATGGATCGACTTTACCAACGAGCCATAGTCGCGGCAACCGGAGGTGATGAATGCCCCCTCACCGGACGTTGGGGCAGTTCCGCACACGACAGTGGCGACTCCAGATAGCGGCAGAATGCGATGGCAAGGTTCAGTGTGGGCGGCCTCGTTTGCCGTTCAGGAGGGTGCCGAGGGGAGAGTCGCGGACCAGGTAGCGGTAGGTCAGCAGACCGAACATGGTGGTGGCGATGGTGGCGGCCAGGAATTTCAGCTCCGCGCTCCAGGCGAACCCGGTCAGCGCGGCGAGGCGTCCGGCCCGGTCCAGGTGGGCGAGCCGGAAGGTGAACCATGCCACCACCGGCAGGTGCACGAGGTAGATCCAGTAAGAGGCGTCTGCCATCCATCGGACCCACGGGCGCGGCGCCCTCAACAGCGCCTCGCAACTGCCCATCAGCGCCAGTGCCAGCAGTACCACCGCGTGCCCGCGCGCCACCACCTCCACCAGCGCCAGCCACGCCGCCGCGCCGCTCGCGCCGCCGCCATCGGCGTCCCGCAGAACAGCGAGCATGACCAGGTGCAGGGCGTACAGGGCAACGGCCGACGCCCACAGGACGGCCAGGTTACCGTGGCGCTTCAGATCGTCGAGCAGCGCGCGCCGGGCCCACAACCCGTAACCGTAGAAGAAGAACACCGCGCCATACAGAAGGTCGGGCACGTTGGGGGGAAAGATCGGCTTCGACTCGTCGCCGCCGCGCACGGCGAGCAGGATCACTACCGCCGCCATCAGCAGCAGTGGCGCTCGCGCGTACACGGCAGCCGCGCCGTGGCGTCGCAACGCGGCAAGCAGCGGCATGGCACAGGCGGCCGATCCGAGCCGGGTAGCAAGCACCCGGCGCAGCCCGAGCAGCGCCGCATACATGATCAGCAGATGCCACAGGAACCACAGGTGCGCCAGCGGCGTTGCCTGCGATGCCAGGTACGGCCACTTGCGCGGATCGAGCACGCCGGGGTCGATGACGAATATTCCCGTCCAGCCGTAGGTCCACAACGCCGGCAGGATCAGCGCCATCACGGCGGTGAACAGGACCAGCGGTACGGCGATGCGCCGCAGGCGGTCACGCATGAACGCCGCGGCCGAGCGGCGCTCCAACACCAGGTGGGCAAAGAAACCGGCCAACAGGAAGAACACCGGCATGCGCCACAGGTGAATGAAGTCGAACAGCACGAACATCGCCAGCGACTGGTCGTCGTCCGCCGGCCACATGAACTCGATGCCGACTATCCGTGCGAAGTACGGCAGCGTCGCGTGCAGCACGATGCCGAGCAGCATGGCGAACGCGCGCAGCCCGTCCAGCCCGTGGTACCTCGACGGCGCGGCGGTGGTTTCTTCAGCAGCCGGCGGGTGAGTGGTCGCCTGCATCGGCATCCGGCGCGTCCGGGATCGGACGGCCGTGGGGGTCGGTGGCGCCGGCGCCGCGCGCCAGGTCGGCGCGCATACCGGCCGAGGTGACGTGCTCCAACTGGTGGGCGGCGAAGTGCACTTCGCCAACCGCGGTGTCGCCCTGCGCGAACAGGTAGCTCTCCCACAACCGGTGGCTGCGCAACAGGCCGGTCGCCAGGCGGCGCCCGGCGGCGGTGAGCCGGTAGCCTCCGACGCCGCTCCGCACCCGGCCGCGCAGCCGCTCGACGAGCAGCGCCACGGTACGGTCGACGCGGGTGGAGCGGCCGGCAATGCGCGACGACTCCTCGCGCACCAGCTCGCGGCCGCCGACCGGCGGCCCGCCGCGCTCCTCCACGCGCATCAGTTCCACCAGCAGGTCCTCGCGGCCCACCGCGAGTGCGACCCGCGCGCGGTGCAACGCCCGCGCCGCCAGGCCGCGTTCCGGCGCCGCCACCAGCGCCGCCGCCACCACCACGCCGGCCACCACCGTCATCATCCCGGCGGTGCTGGTGTCGGAGAAGCCGAACCAGCGCGGCACGGTGATTGCGGTGACGTGGCCGCCAACCGCACACAGCAGCGCCACCGCCTGGCCGGCCAGCAGCAGCGACCACAGACGCCTCGTGAACAGGCTTGCCACCACGCCGGGCACGATCAGCATGGCGATCACCAGGATGCTGCCGACGCTCTCGAAGGCGGCGACGATGGTCACCGCCACCATCACCATCAGGGCGTAGTGGATGAGGCGCGAGTTGAAACCGATGGCGCGCGCAAAGTCGGCGTCGAATGAGGTGAGGTTGAGCTCCTTGAACAGCAGCAGCACGAACGTCAGGTCGGCCGCGAACACCGCCGCCAGGATCAGCAGCGCGCGCGGCAGGCGCACGCCGGCTACCGCGATGTCGTCCAACGGCGTCAGCTCCACGGCGCCGTAGAACACGGTGTGCACGTCGATATGCACGGAGTCGGCGCTGCGCACGATCAGGATCAGGCCGACGGCGAACATGGTGGTGAACACCACCCCCATGGCGGCGCCGCGGTCGACGTTGCCGGCTTGGTGAATGAGCTGGGTGAATGCCGCGGTGAGCACGCCGGCAAGCGCCGCCCCCACCAGGATGACGGCGGTGTCGCGGCTCAACATCACCAGAAAGGCGGCGGCGATGCCGGGCAGCACCGCGTGGCTGATGGCATCGCCCATCATGCTCATGCGCCGCAGCACCAGAAAACTGCCGATCAGCGCGCACGCCATGGCGCTGACCGCCGCCACCACCACAATCCCGGTATCGAGATAGGTCCAGCTCACGACGATCGCGGGGCCGCCGCCCGGGCCAGCTCGTGCGGGCTCGCCGCCACGGTTGCGCGGTCGCGCCGGCGGTCCAACTGTTCCTCCAGCTCGGCGACCAGTTCCGGGCCGAGCACGTGCTCGATGCGGTCGGCCCCGCGGTCCACACGGCTGGTGGCGACGTCGGCGTACTCGATCAGGTAGAGCTCCCACAGCCGGTGGTTGCGCACCACCTGCAACGCCTGTTCCGCGCCGGCGGCGGACAGCCGCAAGTCCTGCCCCGTGACACTCTCGCGGCGCAGCCAACCGGCACGACGGGCGCCGCGCAACGCGGAGGAGAACTCGGGCCGGCTCCAGCCGCGCCGCCCGGCAAGCTGTACCCGGCTCACCACGCCGGCCGCCAGCTCGCGGGGGCCGGGCGTGGTGCCGAGTTCGCCCTCCAGGTGCTCGAACAGCGCGCGCAGCAGGTGTTCGCGGCGGACGCGGCGGTCGGCGCGGCTGCGCTCCACGAGCAGGCGCAGCAGGCCGCGGCGGGTGCCGAACAACACGCTGACAACGAACCCGGCCGAGATGGTAACCACGATCACCGACCCCGCGGGCAGCCGCGGCACCAGCGCCGACAGCCCCCGCCCCCGCGGGCGCCGCCGCCACCGGCGCCGACAGCCCCGCCCCGACGAACCCGCCGGCGGCGCCGATCAACGCCGCCAGGACGGTCATCACGCGCAGGTCGTGGGTCCAGAAACGGGCGGCCGCGGCCGGCGTGATCAGCAGCGCCACGATCAGGATCAGCCCGACCGCCTGCAGGCCGATTACCGTGACCGCCACCACCAGGCCGAGCATCAGCACGTCCAGGAGCGCCACCGGGAAGCCCTGGGTCGCCGCGTAGGGCGCGTCGAAGCAGAGCAGGTTGAACTCCTTGAACAGCAGCACCGCCGCCACCACCAGAACCAGCGCGGTGACGGCGATCAGCAGCGCGTCCGAAGTGAGCATGGAGGCGGTCTTGCCGTAGATGAAGGAGTCCAGGCCGGCGGCGGAACCGCGGCGCATCTGCTGAATCACCCCGAGCAGCGCGATGCCGATGCCGAACGACACCGACAGCACGACGCCGAGGGCCGCATCCTCGTGCAGGCGCAGCACGCTGCGCAGGGTGAGCACCGCCCCGACCGCGGTCACGCCGCCCACCGCGGCCCCAAGCAGCAGGCCCGGAAACCACTTGCCGCTGCCGCCGAGCGCAACCATCACCAGCCACGCGGCGGCGATGCCGGGGAGAGTAGCGTGGCTGACCGCGTCCGACACCAGGGCGCGCTTGCGCAGCAGGGTGAAGGTACCGACGATGCCGGCCGCCATGCCGAGCAGGGCGACGCCGACCACCACCACGCGCGTATTGAAGTCGCTCAGGAGCAGCACGCGCAGCACCTGCTCCCAGGACGGCAGGTAGCTCACTCGCTGCGGCCCCGCCCGCCCGGCCCCCGTCCGAGCGCATCGACCGCCTGATCGAGCAGGGTCAGACGGCCGCCGTAGGTCTTCTGCAGGTTGTCGTTGGTGAACACCTCGGCCACCGGCCCGTGCGCCACCACGCGCAGGTTGAGCATGAGCAGGTCGTCGAAATAGCTGCGTACGGTCTGCAGGTCGTGGTGCACGACGAACACGCTCTTGCCGGCGCCGCGCAGGCGCTGCAGCAGTTTCACGATGGCGCGTTCGGTGGCCGCGTCCACGCCGGCGAACGGCTCGTCCATGAAGTAGATCTGCGGATCCTGAGCCAGCGCACGGGCCAGGAACAGGCGCTGCTGCTGGCCGCCGGACAGCTCGGAGATCTGCCGCCCGGCGTAGTCGGCCATGCCGACCAGGTCCATGGCGGCGCGCGCCGCCTCGCGGGTGGCGCGGCGCACGGGCCGCAGCCAGCCCAGCGACCGGTACAGGCCCATCGCCACCAGGTCGAGGGCGCTCACCGGGTAGTCCCAATCGACGCTCTCGCGCTGCGGCACGTAGGCCACCAGGCGGCGCTGCTGACGGTACGGCTTGCCGTAGATGCTCACCGAGCCCGACACGCGCGGCACCAGGTCCAGCACGCCCTTCAACAGGGTGCTCTTGCCGGCGCCGTTGGGTCCGACGATGCCGGTGATTACCCCGTCGGTGGCCGCCAGGTCGACGTCCCACAGCACCGGCCGGCGCCGGTAGGCGATGGTCAGGTCGCGCACTACCAGAGGGCTGGGCGCGGGGGCGGAGGCATTCACCGCCGCGCCGTATGCCTCCGATGGGGCGCTTGCCGGTTCGATACGGTTCCCGGCCGGCACGGCGGCCGCCGCAGGCGCCGGCGGCGCAGGCGGCGCAGGCGAAGTACGGTTCACGGCGCTGCCGCCGCGAGCGAGAGCCTGCCCTGGAAGCCCCGCTCCGGCGCCTCGCCGCCCAGGGCGTGCGCTACCGTGGTGATGTTGTGGTCCAGCATGCCGACGTAGGTGCCTTCGTAGGTGCCGGGCTGTCCCATTGCGTCGGAAAACAGCTCGCCGCCGACCACCACCTCGTGGCCGCGCGCCGCGGCGCCCTCGATTAGCGCCCGCACGTTGCGGTCGGCGATGGTGGTCTCCACGAACACCGCCCCGATCTCGCGCGTAACCAGCAGGTCCACCAACCGGTTGATGCGGTCCAGCCCCGCCTCCGATTCGGTGGACATGCCCTGAATTCCCTCCACTTCCAGGCCGTAGGCGCGGCCGAAATAGTTGAACGCATCGTGCGCGGTCACCAGGATGCGCTGCCGCTCCGGTACCGAACCGACCACGCGCAGGGCATAGGCGTGCAATTCCTGCAGCGTGTCCCGGTAGGTGCCGGCGCGCTCCCGGTAACCGTCCGCTCCGTCCGGATCGAACGCCGCCAGCGCCCCGGCAACGGCGTCCACCGCCTGCATCCAGCCGGACACATCCATCCACAGGTGCGGATCGTAGTGACCGGCGAACTCCTCCGGCGCCAGCAGCGCCGACTCGTCCACCAGTTCGGTGACCGCGTGCACCGCGCGCCCCCCGCGCGCCACCTTGATCAGCGTGTCGGTCATCTTCCCCTCCAGCAGCAGCCCGGAATAGAACACGATGTCCGCCTCCATCAGAGCCGCCACGTCGCTGCGCGTCGGTACGTACAGGTGCGGGTCGACCCCCTCGCCGATGATCGCGGTCACCTCGCCGCGGTCACCGGCCACCTGCCGCACGATGTCGGCCACCATCCCGGTAGTGGCGGTCACCCGATACGGATCGTCGCGTGCGGCCGCGCCGTCCGCCGCCGCGGCCGCGCCCGGAGCCGACTGTTCTCCTTCAGTTTCGTCACCGCCGGCCCCGCAATTGATCAACACCGCCGCCGCGACGGTGATCGCCAGCAGCGCCGCGGTGCGATGCAGGGCCCGGCATCGTCTTGTTTTTTGCATTGAGAAAATTCCAATTTTGATTAGTCAAAATCAGGATTAGGATAACTATGCATTGGGTGCAGGTCAAGCGCAGAGAGTGCGCAGACGGACATGCCCGCCATGGTATATGGTGCGCGCGAGGAGGCGTGATGCCGAGAGTGTTCGCCGTGGAGGCGACAATAGCCAAGCCCGCGGACCAGGTGTGGGAGGCTCTCACCAACTGGAGCAGCGCGCATCGCTGGATGGCCGGGGTGGACTGGCTGAAGGCGGAGGGCGAGGAAGCCGTGGGCACCCGGATCACCTTTCGCGCCCGCGACCACGACCGCACCTCCACCATCACCTCGTGGCAGCCGGGGCGGTCGTTCGTGTTGCGCTCCGAGCACGGCGGCGTAAGCGCCGACTACGAGTATGCTATCGAGGCCGTGGACGAGAGCACCACGCGCGCCACCCTCGCCGCCGACTGCCAAATGGGCGGCCCGTGGCGGTTCCTGGCGCCGCTGATCCGGATGGCAATCCGCAAGGCCGACAGCGGCCAGCTCGCCGCCCTCAAGCAACTGCTCGAAACCGGCTCCTGACGTCAGGCGAGTTCGATTCGGCGGCCTTCGGAGAGCAGGGCGGCCTCGTAGGTGCGCATCAGGGAAAGCGCGAACTCCAGTGAACCCTGCTGCGCGGGGCGGCCCTCCAGCACACAGTCGCAGAAGTAGCGCATCTCGTTGTAGAAGCCCTGGGTGAACAGCGACTTGTTCTCCAGCGTGGCCAGGGTGTTCTGCGCCTCCCACACCACCGCCCCGGAGTCGATGCCCTCGGGCGCGAAGCTGGTCGTGTACCGGTAGTCGAAGGGAATGCCGCGCCGCACGGTGACGCGGTTGCCGTTCTCGATACTGACGTGCCACTTGCCCCAGAATGCGTAGCGCTCCTGCGGCATGGTGCGCGCCGACACCACGTTGAAGGTGCCCACCGCCCCGCTGGCAAACTCCAGGATACAGGCGCCGACCCGTGACGGCGTCGCGTGCATGGTCACCGCGTTCACTTCGCCGCCGACCGCGAGCATCAGCGCCAGCGGATGGCAGGCATCGCCGAACGGATTGCGCACCCCCGGATCGGACAGCACCGCGGCGCCGTCCGGGGGCAGCCGCAGCCGGTACTCTGCCGTCATCCCTTCCAACGGCCCCGCATCGTCGCGCGCCATGATCTCGATCACCTTGCGGGTGGCGGGCAGGAACGCCTTCTTGAAGCCCACCACCGCGACCCGGTCGCCGCGGTGCTCGATCATCGTCTCGACCTGGGCGGGGTTGATTGACGGCGGCTTCTCCATCCACACGTGCAGGCCCGCGTCGAGTGCCTCGCAGGCGAGCTCCGGGTGGAGGCGCGGAGAGACGCAGATGAACACGGCGTCCAAATCCTCGTTGCGATACATTTCGGCGCTATCGGCATAGCAGGACGAGACGCCGTACTCGGCCGCGGTGCGCCCGGCCAGCTCCAGATTGCGGTCGCAGAACGCGGCCAGCCGCACCGGCAGGAAGTGCATCGTGGGCAGCAGGTTGCGGTAAGCGTGGGAACCCACGCCCACCACGCCGACGTTGAGGCGCCGCTCGAATTCGCGCTGATAGCTCATCTCCTGCCTCCCGCGATCTCGACGCCGCCGGCGATCTCACTTGCGAACGCAAGGTCTCGCGCGAGCACATCGTCGTAGGCGTATCCCGGTTTGCGCTTGCCGTGCGAACCGTTCAGGCAGATCACCGGGCTGACCCCGTCCGCCACCACCTGCCGGGTGATCTCGCGCACCGGCCAGGAGGCATCTTCGAGGCTCGACTTCCAGTGCAAGGCACCGCTGCCGGGCGCGGCCTGCCCTCCCTTCAGGTGGTAGTAGGCGAGCAGCGGGCGCAACTCGCCATACACCTCCAGCGTCGGAACGGTGCCCATCTGCCACATGTTCTGCACGTCCCAGGTCAGGTTGACCGCGTCGCCGCAGTCGATCTCGGCGAACAAGCCGGTCACCTCGTCCGGGGTGGCGAGGATGTTGGCGTGGCACTCGTTCTCGATGGTCACGCGCAACCCCGCCGCCGCCAGCCGCTCCACCGCCTCGCGGTAGCAGGCGATCACCCAGGGGTGCTCGTCGCGCAGCCAGGCGATGCTGTCGGCGACCTGCCCGCGCCGGGTGGTGCGCGCGGACAGCAGCCGGAACAGGTTTGGCCGCAACACCTTCGCCACTGCGATGGCGCGCTCCAGCGGCCTTAGGTGCGCCGCCCGGAACGCCGCCTCGCCCACCTCCACGTCGCCGTGAAAGAGCTGGGTAGACATGCAGTAGACTGACAGCCCGCGCGCCTCGATCAGTTCCGCCGCGCGCCGCGCCTCGGCGTCGTCCAGATCGGCCACACCCTTGCCGAACACCGAGTCCTTCACGTCGAGGTGACGCAGCCCCCACTCCACGTGGCGGTCCAGGGCGGTCTCGAAGTTGCGGTCGGCCATCGAGTTGAGCATCGTTATCGAAACGTGTGCCATGTACGCTCCCCTGCCGTAGTGTCGGCATTCTTGCACGGCACGACGCCAGGGTTCCAGGAGCCGTGCACATCAGGCACATCAGCCCACATCAGCCACGTCAACGGCGACGTTCCGGCGGCGCTGCTCCCAGGAACGGCTCAACACGCGGCGAGCTTCCCAATCGGCGTATATCCTGCATAATGCCTCCTGCATCTTGCACAGTGCATTCGCGCACAGTGCTGCACAGGAGGATCGTAATGCACACATTTCATCGCGCGGTGCTTGGCTTGCTGGCCGTCGCCTGCGCGTCCCTGGTCGCCGTCGGCGCCGTGAGCGCGGACCAGCTCGACGTCAAGTTCTCGCTCGACTGGAAGTTCGAGGGACCGGCGGCAGCCTACCTGCTGGCCGTCGACAAGGGCTACTTCGCCGAAGAGGGGCTGGACGTGACCATCGACACCGGCCAGGGCTCGCTGGAGGCGATTCCGCGCGTGGCCAGCGGCGTCTACCAGTTCGGTTTCGCCGACATCAACTCGCTGATCAAGTTCCACGACAAGAATCCGGACGTCGGCATCAAGGGCATCCTGATGGTGTACGACGCGCCGCCGTTCGCCATCGTCACCCTCGCCAGTACCGGCATCGAGACGCCGAAGGACCTGGAAGGCCGCATTCTCGGCGCGCCGGCTCCCGACGGCGCCTACGCGCAGTGGAAGGCGTTCGTGAAGGAGAACGGCATCGACGCCAGCAAGGTGACCATCGACAACGTCGGCTTCCCGGTGCGCGAGCCGATGCTGGTGGCCGGCCAGGTCGACGCCATCACCGGCTTCTCGTTCTCGTCGTTCCTGAACCTCAAGTCCAAGGGCGTGGCGCCGGAGGACATCCGCGTGTTCCTGATGTCCGACTACGGGCTCGAACTGTACGGCAACACGGTCATCGTCAACCCCGAGTTCGCCGCCGAGAACCCCGATGCGGTGTCCGGCTTCGTGCGCGCCATCATCCGGGGCTGGCAGGACACCGTGGCCGACCCTGCGGCCGCCGTAAAGCACGTGCTGGAGCGCAACCTGGTGGCGCGCGAGCCGGTCGAGCTGGAGCGCCTGGAGATGTCTATCGCGGACAACGTCAACACGGCGTACGTGCAGGAGCATGGCTTCGGCAGCGTCGACCTGGCGCGCCTGGCCTCGTCGATCGAGCAGATCGGCGTGACCTACGAGTTCAGCGGTACGCCGCCGGCGCCCGAGGACGTGTTCACCAACGAATACCTGCCGGCAGCCGCGGAGCGTATGCTACAGTAGCGCCACGGTGAGTGCGGGCGACACGGGAAGCGCGCAGGCGGAAGCGTTCGTCGAGTTGCGCGACGTCAGCCTGTCCTATGGCGGCGATGCTGCGGGCGCGCTGGTGCTGCAGGGACTCGACCTGCAGGTGCGGCGCGGCGAGTTCGCCGCCGTGGTGGGGCCGAGCGGGTGCGGCAAGTCGACGCTGATGAAGCTGATGTCGGGCCTGCTGCCGGCCCGCACCGGAGACACCATCGTGGCCGGAGCGCCGGTAACCGGCCCGCTGAAGATCGTCGGGATGGCGTTCCAGAACCCGACCCTGCTGCTGTGGCGGTCGACCCTGAACAACGTACTGCTGCCGATGGAGATCGTGCAGCCGCACCGGCGCCGGCTGCGCTCCCGGCGCGCCGAATACGAGGCGGCCGCCGAGGAACTGCTGGCGCTGGTTGGCCTGTCCGGTTACGGCGACCACTACCCCTGGCAGCTCTCCGGCGGCATGCAGCAGCGGGCATCGCTGTGCCGAGCGCTGATTCACGAGCCCGCCCTGCTGATGCTCGACGAACCGTTCGCGGCGCTGGACGCGTTTACGCGCGAGGAGTTGTGGTGCGTGCTGCGCGACTTGTGGCAGCGCAAGGGATTCACCGTGATTCTGGTCACCCACGACCTGCGCGAGGCGGTGTTCCTGGCCGATACCGTGCACGTAATGAGCGCCCGGCCCGGCCGTATCGAGGTGACGCGGGAAATCGACCTGCCGCGCCCGCGCGAGCCGGACGACTGCTACTCGCCCGAGTTCGTCGCCATCGTGCAGGAGCTGCGCGACCACATTGCGCAGGTCCGGGTGATATGACCGACTCGGTGGAGGCGCAGGCCGGCACCCCGGCAGGCCCCGCTGCGCCGGACCAGCCGGTTCAGCCGGTTCAGCCGGGACAGGTCCGCTGGCGCGAGAGGCTGTCGCCGTGGCTGATGACGCTGGGCGGCTTCCTGCTCTGGGAGGCGGTGTGCCGGGTGTTCCGGATCCCCTCCTACGTGCTGCCAACCCCCAGCGTGATCCTCGTCACCTTCGCCGAGTTTCGCCGCGCGCTCATCGTCAATTCGATTCAGACGCTGTGGACGACGCTGGCCGGCTTCGGCATCGCGGTAGGGTTCGGGCTGCTGCTGGGCCTGATCATCGGCTGGTCGAAAACGATTTACAACGGCCTCTACCCGATGATGATCGGCTTCAACTGCGTGCCCAAGGTTGCCGTGGTGCCGATCCTGGTGCTGTGGTTCGGCATCGGCTCGCCGCCGGCCATCCTGACCGCCTTCCTGATCTCGTTCTTCCCGATCGTGGTCAACGTCGCCACCGGCCTGGCCACGCTGGAGCCGGAGTTAGAGGACGTGCTGCGCGCGCTCGGGGCGCACAAGCGCGACATCATGCTCAAGGTGGGCATACCGCGCGCCCTGCCCTACTTCTTCGGCTCCCTGAAGGTGGCGATCACGCTGGCGTTCGTGGGCTCGGTGGTGGCCGAGACGGTGGCCGCCAACGTCGGCATCGGACACATGATGCTGATCGCGCAGGCCAACTTCGAGGTGCCGCTGGTGTTCGCGGGCCTGTTTGCGCTGGCCGCGCAGGGAATCGGCATGTATGCTGCCTTCGCCTGGCTGGAGCGGCGCCTCACCGGCTGGGCATTTCGCCGCGACGCCGCCGGCGCCTGATTCTCGATAGCACGGCCGCAGGAGGAACGATGAGCGAGCGACGCGAGGCCGGCGGCGAGTACCTGCTGGAGGCGCGCGGCATCGTGAAGAAGTTCGGCGACTTCGCCGCCAACGACCGCATCACCCTGCGCCTGCGCCCCGGCCAGATCCACGCCCTGCTCGGCGAGAACGGCGCCGGCAAGTCGACCTTGGTCAAGATCATGTACGGTGCGCTGCAGCCCACCGCGGGCAGCCTGCACTGGTGCGGGCAGCGGGTTGCCATCGCCAATCCGGCGGATGCCCGGCGGCTCGGCATCGCCATGGTGTTCCAGCACTTCTCGCTGTTCGAGGCGCTTACGGTGGTGGAGAACATCGCCCTCGCCATGCGCGGCGCATTCGATCCCGGCGCCCTCGGCGAGCGCATCGCCCGCGTGTCGCGCGAATACGGCCTGCCGTTGGAGCCCACCGCGCTGGTGGCCGACCTGTCGGTCGGTGAACGGCAGCGCATCGAGATCGTGCGCTGCCTGCTGCAGGAGCCGAAGCTGCTGATCATGGACGAGCCGACCGCGGTACTGACGCCGCAGGAGGCGGACCAGCTGTTCGTGACGCTGCGCCGGCTGGCCGACGACGGCTGCGCGGTGCTGTACATTTCGCACCGGCTGGAAGAGGTAAAGCAATTGTGCCACGACGCCACCATCCTGCGCCACGGCGAGGTGGTGGCCGAGGTCGACCCACAAGTGGAGACCGCCGCCTCGCTGGCGCGCCTGATGGTGGGAGCCGACGTGCACGAAGTAAACACCGCCGGTCACGTCAAGGGCGGCGAGCCGCTTCTCACCGTCGCCGGCGCAGGGGCCGTTCGGGGTGGCGCTGCGCAACGTGTCCCTGGAGGTGCGCGCCGGCGAGGTGGTGGCAATCGCCGGGGTGGCCGGCAACGGCCAGTCGGAGTTGTTCGAGGCCCTGTCCGGCGAACGTCACGCGGCGCGGGACGCGGTGATCATCGCCGGCCGGCACTGCGGCACCCGCGGCGTGACCGCACGACGGCGGCTCGGAGCCGCATTCGTACCGGAGGAGCGGCTCGGCCATAGCGCGGTGCCCGGCTTCGTGCTGGCCGAGAACGCGCTGCTTACGCGGCACTCCTCCGACCCCGGCATGGTGCGCGCCGGCTTCGTGGACCGCGCCCACACCCGCGCCACCGCGGCCCGCGTCACCGAGCGGTTCGACGTACGCACCAGCCACGCAAACCCGGCGGCATCGGCGCTGTCCGGCGGCAACCTGCAGAAGTTCGTGGTGGGCCGGGAACTGGACCGCGAACCGCGCGTGCTGGTGATTAACCAGCCCACCTGGGGCGTGGATGCCGGCGCCGCTGCGTTGATCCGCCAGGTGCTGTCCGACTTGGCGGAGGCGGGCGCCGCGGTGCTGGTGATCAGCCAGGACCTGGACGAGATCTTCGAAATCGCCGACCGCATCGCGGTGATCTCGCGCGGCGAGCTTTCGGACACCTTTCCCGCCGGCGCGATTGACCGCGAACGGATCGGCCTGCTGATGGCCGGCGCCCACGAGAGCGGCGCCCGCAACAGCGGCGCCAAGCGAGAGGTCCCGGCGTGAAGCTGCAGTTCGAACAGCGCCCGCAGCCGAGCCGAGTCATGACGGTGGTGTCCCCGCTCATTGCCGTCCTGCTCATGGTGATCGTCGGCGCCATCCTGTTCGCCGCGCGCGGCATCGATCCGTGGCGCGGGCTGTACGTCTACTTCATTGAGCCGGTGGCCAGCCTGTGGTCGATCGAAGAGCTTATCGTCAAAGCCACGCCGCTGGTGCTGATCGGCGTCGGGCTGGCGGTGTGCTTTCGCGCCAACGTGTGGAACATCGGCGCCGAGGGCCAACTCACGATGGGCGCCATCGTGGGCGCGGCGATTCCGATCCTGGCCCACCAGTGGCAGTCGCCGCTGGTGCTGCCGCTGATGATGCTGCTCGGCATGGCCGGCGGCATCGCCTGGGCGTCGATCCCGGCGCTGCTGCGCAACCACTTCGGCGTCAACGAGATACTGACCAGCCTGATGCTCGTGTACGTGGCCCAGTTGCTGCTCGACTGGCTGGTGCGCGGGCCGTGGCGCGACCCGGAGGGCTACAACTTCCCCGAGTCGATAGATATGACCGGCTGGGCGCAATTGCCCACCCTTGGCTACAGCCGCGTGCACCTGGGCGGCGCGTTCGCGGTGCTGGCGGTGCTGGTGCTATTCCTGTTCATGGCGCGCACCCTCAAGGGATTCGAGATCGAGGTAAGCGGCGCCGCTCCGCGCGCGAGCGGGTTCGGCGGCTTCTCCCGTCCGCGCACCGTGTGGTTCTGCCTGGCGCTGTCCGGCGGCCTGGCCGGGCTGGCCGGCATCAGCGAGATCGCCGGCCCGGTCGGGCAGCTGCAGCCGGTAATTTCGCCGGGCTACGGCTTCACCGCCATCATCGTGGCCTTCCTGGGCCGTTTGCACCCGATCGGGGTGCTGTTCGCCGGCATCGTCCTGGCGATCAGCTACCTGGGCGGCGAGGGCGCGCAGATCTCGCTCGGCCTGTCCGACAAGACCGCCCAGGTGTTCCAGGGCACCCTGTTGTTTTTCATCCTGGCCAGCGACACCCTCACCCGCTACCGGATACGGGTGCAGCGCGACGCGGCAGGTGCGTCGGAGGTGGCGCGATGACGGGGCTGGAAGCGGTGCTGCTGACCATTATCACGGCCGCGACGCCGCTGCTGCTGGCGGCTATCGGCGAGTTGGTGACGGAGCGTTCAGGGGTGCTGAACCTTGGTGTCGAGGGGATGATGATCATCGGCGCGGTAAGCGGGTTCGGCGCTGCCTACACGTTCGGCTCGGCCGCGGCGGGCGTGGCGGCAGCGATCGTCATGGGAGTGGGCGTCGCGCTGCTGTTCGCCTACTTCACCCAGACGCTGATTACCAACCAGGTCGCCACCGGACTGGCACTGACCCTGTTCGGACTGGGCCTGTCCGGCCTGATCGGCGAGAACTTCACCGGCCTGCCCCTGCCCGACCCGGCAAAGCTGCAGCGCCTGCACATCCCCCTATTGACCGACATTCCGTTCATCGGGCCAGTCGTGTTCGGTCAGGACGCACTGGTGTACGCGTCGGTAGCGATCACGGTGCTGGTGGCGTGGACCCTGGCGCGCACCCGCGTCGGGCTGGTAATCCGCGCCACCGGCGGCAACCACCACTCCGCGCACGCGCTCGGCTACCGGGTGATCGCGGTGCGTTACGCCTGCATCGCGTTCGGCGGCGCCTGCGCCGGGTTGGCCGGCGGCTACCTGTCGCTGGTGTACACGCCGCAGTGGATCGAGAACATGACCGCAGGGCGCGGCTGGATCGCCCTGGCCCTTGTCGTGTTCTCCACCTGGGCGCCGCGCCGGGTGGCGGTCGGCGCCTACCTGTTCGGCACCGTGTGGATCATGGGCCTGTACGCGCAGGGCGCGGGCATCGGCATTCCGCCGCAGTTGCTCTCCTCCTTGCCCTACCTGGCCACCATCGCCGCGCTGGTGCTGATCTCCGGCAACCGCCTGCTGACCAAAAAGAACACCCCCGCCTGCCTCGGGCTGCCGTTTGTGCCGGACCGCTGACGGTCCACCGCGGCCAGCACCCTCCCTTCATTTCTGTACATGCTGTCACAAATAGCGTGCGCTTGCGGTGCGGCTTGACCAAGCGGGCAACTCGTGCTGTGATTCGACCGGCCACATCCATCATTTCATCACACCAAAGGAGTGACCTCATGAGAAAGGTATTCGCACTGATCGTCAGCCTCGCGTTGCTGCTGTCGATCTCGACCATCGCGTTCGGCGATGAGCTGAAAGTCGGCTTTATCTACGTCGGCCCGATCGGCGACCACGGCTGGACCTACCAGCATCACCAGGGCCTGCTGGCCGTCGAGGAAGAGTTCGGCGACCGCGTGGAGACGATCTACGTCGAGAACGTCGCCGAAGGTCCCGACGCGGAACGCGCCATTACCCGCCTCGCGCGCCAGGGCGCCGGCCTGATCTTTACCACCTCGTTCGGTTTCATGGACCCGACCGTCAAGGTGGCCGAGCGCTTTCCGGACGTGAAGTTCGAGCACGCCACCGGCTACAAGCGCGCCGACAACGTGTCGATCTACTCGGCCCGCTTCTACGAGGGCCGCTACATCATCGGCCAGATCGCCGCGCAGATGTCGGAGGCCGGCGTGGCCGGCTACATCGCCTCATTCCCGATTCCCGAGGTGGTGCGCGGCATCAACGCGTTCCTGCTCGGTGCGCAGACCATCAACCCCGACTTCAAGCTCAAGGTGATCTGGGTCAACACCTGGTTCGATCCCGGCAAGGAAGCGGACGCCGCCAAGGTGCTGATCGGCCAGGGCGCCGACATCATCACCCAGCACACCGACTCCACGGCGCCGCTGCAGATTGCCGAGGAGCAGGGCGTGGTCGGCTTCGGCCAGGCCTCCGACATGCACGAGTTCGCCCCCAACGCGCAGCTCACCGCCATCATCGACGAGTGGGCACCCTACTACGTCGAGCGCACGCGCGCGGTGCTGGACGGCACCTGGGAGTCCACCGACACCTGGGACGGCATCGCGCCGGGCATGGTGCGCATGTCCGAATACCAGAACATGCCGGAGGAAGTGGCCGCGATGGCGCGCGAGACGGAAGCGATGATTGCCTCCGGCGAGCTGCACCCGTTCAAGGGCCCGATCTACAACCAGGATGGCGAGATGGTGATCGGCGAGGGCGAAATGCTCGACGACGGCACGCTGCTCGGCATGAACTGGTACGTGCAGGGCGTCGACGACAAGCTGCCCGAGTAACCCACCCGCATCTGTCGAAAAGACCCGCCGCGGGCGCCACCCGGTGCTCGCGCGGGTCTTTTCTTGCGCGCTCTTGTGCGCCGCTACCCGCCGAGGAACAGGCGGCCTACGCGCGGGTCGTCGAGCAACTCGGCGCCGCTGCCGGCCAGGGCCAGGTTGCCGGCCACCAGCACGTAGCCGAGGTCGGCGAACTGCAGGCCCTTGCGTGCGTTCTGCTCCACCATGACGATGGTCTTGCGTTCCCGGTCGCGCAGGTCGACCAGGATCTCGAACACCATGTCGATGAAGCGCGGCTCCAGGCCGATCGACGGCTCGTCGACCAGCAGCACGTCGGGATCCATCACCAGGGCGCGGGAGATCTCCAACAGGCGGCGCTCGCCGCCCGACAGCACGTGCGCCGGCTGGGTTCGGCGCTCGGCCAGGCGCGGGTAGCGGTCCAGAACCCCCGCCACGGCGGCGCGCACCGCGGCCTTGTCGCGCATCAGGAAGGCGCCCATCTGCAGGTTCTCCTCCACCGTCATGTCCGGGAACACCGAGTTGTCCTGCAGGATGTAGGCGATGCCGGCGTGGCGGAGCTTGTCGGCGGAGTGCATGCGGGTGATGTCGCGGCCCTGCTTGCGGATGGTGCCGCCGGTGATCGTGTTGAGGCCGTAGATCGCGTGCAGCACGGTGGACTTGCCGGCGCCATTGGGGCCGATCAGGCACAGCGACTGCCCGCGCCCCACCTGCAAGTCGATGCCGTGCAGGATCTGCATGCGCCCGTAGCCGGCCACCAGGCCGTCGATGCGCAGGTAGTCATCGCCGCCGGCCAACTCCGCGAGCCGCTCGCGCGGCACCCCCTGTTCCAGCAGCGACGCACTCTCGCGCGCCACCTGCTCTACCGAGATGGCAGCGCCAAGCTCGCCGCCGCCGTAGCCGCCGTAACCGGAAACGCCGCCGTCCGGCGCCCTGCCGGCCATCACTCGCCGCCCAGGTACGCCTCGACCACGCGCGGGTCGTTGCGCACCTCCTCCGGCGTCCCCGCCGCCAGCAGGCGGCCGTGCGCCAGGCAGTAGATGTGGGTGGCCAGGTTCATGACCACCCGCATGTTGTGCTCGATAACCAGCAGCGTCACCCCCAGCTCCGCGTTGGCCCGCACCAACCGGTCGATCATGCCGTTGATCAGGGTGGGGTTGATGCCCGCCGTTGGCTCGTCCAGCAGCAGCATCTTGGGCCGGAACATCAGCGCCATGGCGAACTCCAGCAGCTTCTGCTGCCCGAACGACAGGCTGCCGGCGCGATGGTGGCGCAGGGCAGCGAGACCGACGAATTCCAGCAACCCTTCCGCCCGCTCGGTGACCGCGGCCGGCACCCGGCGCAGCAGCACGCCGCCGTGTGCGGTGCGGTGCGGTGCGCTGACCTGCATGTTCTCGACGCAGCTCATGGCGCCGTACACGCGCGTCTGCTGAAAGGTGCGCAACAGGCCGAGGCGGGCGATGCGCGGCACGGTCATGCGTTCGATGCGGGTGCCGTCGAACGCCACCGAGCCGGCGTCCAACGGGTGGTGGCCGACGATGCTGTTGAACAGGGTGGTCTTGCCGGATCCGTTGGGGCCAATCAGCCCGTGTACGGCGCCGGCGGGGACGCTCAGGCTGATCTCCCGGTTGGCCGCCACCCCGCCGAACGACTTGCTCACCCGGTCGACCTCGAGCAGGGCGTTCATGCGCGCCGCCCCTCTGCAAGCGCCGCGCCGCCGCGCCGTTCCCGGACCCAGCCCAGAATGCCGTCCGGCAGGAAGGTCACGATCACGACGATCAGCAGGCCCATGGCGACCCGGTGCCAGCCGAGCAGGAAGGTCCAGAACAGCTCCTGGGTAACATGGAATACCATCGCGCCCAGTATCGGACCCCACAGCGTGCCGCGCCCGCCCATGATCGCCATCAGGATCATCCACACCCCGAAGGTGGCCCCGGAGAATGCAATGTCGAGCGGGTCGATGAAGCCGATGAAGTTGCCGTAGGCGCCGCCGGCCAGGGCCAGGAAGAATGCCGCCACCGACCACGCCACCACCTTGGCGCGGATAGTCGGCAGGCCCATTGCCTCCGCCTTGTCCTCGTCGTCGCGGATGGCGTTGATCAGCAGTCCGAAGCGGCGGCGGTACAGCAGTTTCAGCACCGCGAAGCAGGCGCCGGCCAGGGCCAGGAAGTAGAAGCAGAAAAAGCGGTTGCGGTTGCCCAATGCCTCCGGGAACAGCGGCGTGACCAGCCCGGACCCGGCGCCGAGCCAGTCCCAGGCACTGGCGATCTCGCCCGCCGCCACGCCCAGGCCCAATGTGCAGATGGCGAAGTAGTGGCCGCGCAGGCGCAGGATGCTCGCGCCGAGCGGCAGCGCGACCAGCACCGCCACCAGCGCCGCGCAGGCCAGCCCGAGCCCCAGCCCGCCAAGGTACTGAATCGGCGCCAGGAGCGCCTCTGCGCCGCCGGCGCCGGCGGTGGTGGTCTCCTGCGCGTTAAGCGAGAGGGCGCGCTGCACCACCGCGCTCGCGTACATGCCGGCGCCAAAGAACACGATGTTGCCGAACGAGTTGTAGCCCATCTGGCCGCCCACCACGTCCCAGGTCAGCGCCAGCACCACCATCACCCACAGCACCGCCATCTGCGACTGCAGCCCCGGCGCGACGAACGGAGCGGCGACCGCGGCGGCCGCCAGCACCGCCAGGCCCAGCCGCCGCGGCCCTGCTCCCGACAGCGGGCCGCCGCGCGGCGCCTCCTGCCGGGCGGCGTTCGCGGAGGTACTCATCGCAGCGCCGTACTCATCGCAGCACCTGGCGGCGGCGGCTCAGCAAGTAGCTGCGCAGCAACAGGATCACCACCAGCAGCAGGAACACGAACGCGGTCTGGAACTCGGCGCCGAGCAGGAACCCGGTAATGTTCTCGGCATCACCGAGCGCGGCGCCGGAGATCACCACCGGCGCGATGTTGCCCAGCCCCGCCACCACCACGATCACGAACGAGCGCACGGTGTAGGTGATGCCGATGAACGGGTGCACCACCCACACCATCGCCACCAGCGCGCCGGCGATGCCGCACACCGCGGCGTTGAGAGCAAAGGCGAGCGCGTACACGCGGTCGGTGCGCACCCCCATCAGACGCGCCGCGCGCGCGTTCTGCGAGGTCGCCCGGATGGCGCGTCCGGCGCGGCTGCGGCGCAGGACCAGCAGCAGCCCCGCGGCCGCCGCCAGCGCCACCGCGAACGCCACCAGCTTGATGTTGGCCAGCACCACGCCGTCGCCGAGCAGGTAGGTGGAGCCAAGCCCGGCGTTGGCGTTGCGTATGTCGGCCCCGAACACCTGGTTCATCAACTGCTGCAGCAGGATCGACAGGCCGAACGTGGCCAGCAGCGACACGAACAGGTCGCGGTCCACCAGGCGGTGCACGACCGTCCGGTAGAGCAGCCAGCCGAACGCAAACAGCACGGCTCCGGCCAGCGGAATCCCGAACAGCGGATGGATGCCGAGCGTGGTCAGCCACCAGGTCAGAAACCCGCCCAGAATCACCAGCTCCCCCTGCGCCACGTTGATGATGTTCATCACGCCCCACACCAGCGCCATGCCGTAGGCGGCGAGTGCGAAGATGGCGCCGACCAGCAGCCCGTCCAGGAGGAGCTGCACGGTCAACGGACCGAAGCGCAGCAGGCGCGGCCCGCCCGTTCCGGCGGCGGTGGCGGCGGCGGCTGCGGCAGTGGGGCCGCCGGCGGGATCGGGACGCGGAAAGCGCAGCTCGTGCGACGCCCACGCGGTCGGCGCCACCACCCGGTACTCGCCGTCCTGGATCTGCCTCAGCACCATCGGCTTGGCGATGTTCTTGCCGGTGGCGTCAAAGCGGACGTTGCCGTAGAAGGTCTGCATGTCGGTCGCGGCGAGCGCATCCCGGACCGTCCCGGTGGCGAACGAGCCGGCACGCTGCAGCGCGTCCGCCCACACCATGACCGCGGCCGTGGATTCCGCCGCCTGGTAGGGCGGCACGTAGCCGTACTCCTGTTCGAACAGCGCGGCATAGTCGGAGGCGCTGCCGAACAGGTCGTCCCGGTAGGTCAGGGTCGGCGCCCATTGCCCGCCGCACAGGATGCCCTCGGCGACATTCCCGAACCGCGCGGCGTCGGTCACCTCGGCCGACTCGCAGTGCGTGATGGCGACGATGGGGGCGGAGGCCTTCAGTTCCGCGGCCTGGCGCACCAGCAGCGCGGCGCCCTTGGTGTGGCCGGACACCAGCAGCAGGTCGGGCCGCAACGCCTTGACCTTGAGCAGCGTGGTGGTCATGTCGTTGAGGTCGCGCGGCAGCTTGTCGTCGATTACCACCTGCATGCCGTGGCGGGCCGCGTCGTCGATCACGCCGGCGCGAATGTCCTGCGAAAACGGATCGTTCTCGGTGGCCACCGCGATGGTCAGCGCCGCCGGATCCCGCCCGTCCGCCTGCGCCCGCTCGGCGGCGAGGTTGATCGCCTCCTGCAGGTATTGCTCGGAGGTGGACAGCACCGCGAACAGGTAGCGGTAGCCCTTGTTGAACAACGCGCGCGAGGCGCCGTTGCCCTCCACCATCGGCACCCGGTAGCGCTCGGTGACCGGCGCGATCGCCTGGGTCAGACCCGAGCTGTACGGCCCGAGCATGAACTGCACGCCGTCCTGCCGGATCAGCCGCTCGGCGAGCTGCGCACCGCGCGCCGGGGTCGATTCGTCGTCGTAGTACAGCACCTCCAACCGATAGCTGCGGGCGCCGACCCGGACGCCGCCGCGTTCGTTGATCACCTTGACCGCGAGGTCGTATCCGTTGCGGGTGTGATTGCCGGCGGTGGTGTACTTGCCGGTCAGCGACACCGCCGCGCCAAGCACGATGGTATCGCCATCGACGCGCGCGAGCGCGGCCTTCGGAATCAGACACAGCACAACGGCCAGCAGCAGGAACGGGACGCGGGCAAGCGTGCCGCGGCGCCAACGCCGGACCGGTCGTTGCGTGATCTCGTGGCGGAAAATGGTCATGTTGAGCGCAACCTGCGGAAACTCGGCGCAGCCGGCAAGTGGACGCCTGCCGAACGCACCGAAGATTACCGGACGCCCCGTCAGGCTGCGCGAGACCGCGAATCTCGTCAAGCGGCACCTGCCGCCTCCTGCCGCCTTTTCGCTTCCTCAGACGGCCTCGCCAACCTTCGGTGAGTCCCGCCTAGGCTCGCGGACGCGCCGTGTCGATAAAGAAATAGGAAGCATGCAAGCCACATCCCTGTCGATCGACGCCGTCAATGCTCTGTGCGAGGCGGAATTCGCCGCCCGCTTCGGCGATGTCGCCGAACACTCGCCGTGGGTGGCGCAAGCCGCGTACCAGGCGCGCCCGTTCGCGGACCGCGCGGCGCTGGCCGCCGCGTTCGCGGCAGCGGTGCGCGGCGCGGCGCCGGACGCCCAGCTCGCCCTGCTGCGCGCTCACCCCGATCTGGCGGACCGGGCGGCGATTGCCGGCGGCGGCCTCGCCGCCGAGTCGCGGCGCGAGCAGGCCGGCGCCGGCCTCGACCGGCTCACACGCGGCGAGTTTACCCGCTTCCGCGGCCTCAACACCCGCTACCGCGAGCGGTTCGGGTTTCCCTTCATCTTCGCGGTCAAGGGAGCGACCAAGGAGGACATCTTGAACGCATTCGAACAACGGATCGCCAACTCGGCCGCGACCGAGCGCGCGCTGGCGCTGGCCAACGTGGAACGCATCCTGCGGTTCCGGATCGAGGACCGGGTGGCGTCGTGAGCGTGCCGTGCCGGGGACGGGTGGTGTGCGGCGCGCTGCTCACCTACCGCGACGATCCCGCGCGTGTCGGGTTGGAGCACGCCGTGCTCCATCACCTGCGCGGCGCGGTGGCGGTCGACAGCGACGGCCGCATCGCATGGCGGGGCCGCGCCGCGCAGCTGCCGGCCCGGTTCCGCTCGCTGCCGGTGGACGACCACGGTACGTCGCTGCTGCTGCCGGGATTCATCGACGCCCACACTCACTATCCCCAGCACCGCATGCTCGCCGCGCCGGGCCGCGACCTGCTCGACTGGCTGCACCGGTTCACCTTCCCGGAGGAGAGCCGCTACGCCGCGCCGGCGTATGCAAGCGCCGCGGCCGAGGTGTTCCTGGACCGCCTGCTCCGGCACGGCACCACCGCCGCGGTGGTGTTCTCCACGGTCCACCGCCAGGCCACCGAGATCCTGCTGGCGGCGGCGGAGCGCCGCGGACTGGCCCTGGTTACCGGCAAGACGATGATGGACCGCAACGCGCCGGAGACCCTGCGCGACGATCCGGCCTCCGGCGTGCGCGACAGCGAGGAGCTGATCGAGCGCTGGCACCGTCGCGAACGCCTGCGCTACGCCATCACGGTACGCTTCGCGGTGACCTCCAGCGAGGACCAGCTTCGTGCCGCCGGCGAGTTGGCCGCCCGCTACCCGGACTGCCACGTGCATACCCACCTCGCCGAGAGCGAGCGCGAAATCGCCGCGGTAAAGCGGGACTTTCCATGGGCGTGCGACTACACCGACGTCTATGACCGCTTCGGACTGATCGGACCGAACAGCCTGCTCGCACACGGCATCCACCTGTCGGAGCGGGAGTGCGAACGGCTGTCGCAAGCAGGCGCCACCGTCGTGCACTGCCCCACTTCCAACACCTTCCTCGGCTCCGGCCTGTTCGATATTGAGCGCCTCAGGCAGGTGCAGCGCCCGGTCGGCATCGGCATCGCCACCGATATCGCCGGCGGCACCAGCTACTCGATGCTGCACACCATGGGCGAGGCCTACAAGGTGGCGATGCTGCACGGCCACACGCTCGGCGCTCACGACCTGTTTCACCTCGCCACCCGCGGCAACGCCGTGCAACTCGGGCTCGACGATGAGATCGGCTGTCTTGAGCCGGGCCGCTGGGCAGACCTGGTGGTGCTCGATCCGGCCGCGACGCCGGTGCTGCAGGAACGCCAGCCGTTGTCCAGGCAACTGGAAGACACCCTGTTTGCACTGGCCATCCTGGGCGACGACCGGGCGGTCCGCGCCACCTACGTCGCCGGCCGGAAGGCTTGGACGCGGCCCGGAACCAACGGGACGCTCGGACACCTTGCGCCGGGCGCAGGGGCGCCGCTGGTGGCCGGCGCGCGCCACTAGCCCGAGACGCTCCCTATGCCGCCCATGCCTCGCGACCGTGTCTGCGGTACAATCGTTCCAACAATGCGGAAGCGCAGACCGTGGCACGAGGTAGCCACCCGGCTGGTGGACGTGGCCGCCGGGCGGGAGCCGGCCGAGTTGGTAATTCGCAACGGCCGCTGGGTCAACGTGCTGACCCGCGAGGTGGTGGCGGGCATCGACATCGCGGTCTGCAGCGGACGCATCGCCTGCATCGTTGCCGACGCTGCATACTGCACCGGTGCCGGCACGCGGGTGATCGAGGCCGAGGGACGCTTCCTGGTGCCCGGTCTGACCGATGCCCACATGCACGTGGAAAGCAGCATGTGCACGATCACCGAGTATGTGCGCGCGGTGCTGCCGCACGGCACCACGGCGATCTTCGCCGACCCGCACGAAATCGCCAACGTGTTCGGCCTCGATGGCGTGCGCATGATGGCCGCCGAGGCCGCCGCGATGCCGATCAACGTGTTCCTGCAGATGCCCTCCTGCGTGCCGTCGGCGCCGGGCCTGGAAACGCCCGGCGCCCGCATCACCGCGCGCGAGGTGGAGGAGGCGATGAGCTGGCCGGGCGTGATCGGGCTGGGAGAGATGATGAACTTCCCCGGCCTGGCCGGCAACGATGAGCAGATGCACGCCGAGGTGGCGGCCGCCATGCGCGCCGGCAAGACCGTGGGCGGCCACTATGCCAGCCCCGACCTCGGCCGCGGCTTCCACGCCTACCTTGCCGGCGGACCGGCGGACGACCACGAGAACACGCGCGAGGTGGACGCCATGGAGCGCGCCCGCCGCGGCCTGCGCCCGATGCTGCGGCTCGGCTCCGCGTGGCACGACGTGGCCGCGCAGATCACCGCCGTGACCGAGCGCGGCCTGGACCCGCGCCAGTTCATCCTGTGCACTGACGACGTGCACGCCGCCACCCTGGTGCGGGAGGGGCACATGGACCGGGTACTGCGGCACGCGGTGGCACTGGGCTGCGACCCGCTGGTGGCGCTGCAGATGATGACCATCAACCCCGCCGAGCACTTCGGCGTGGCGCGCGACCTCGGCTGCCTGGCGCCGGGACGCTACGCCGACCTGGTGCTGGCCGACAGCCTGGAAGAGTTCGCCGCCGGCATGGTGATCGCCGGCGGCGAGGTGGCCGCGGAGGCGGGCCGGCTGCTGCTGGACCTGCCCGCGTGGGCCCACGAGGAGCGCTTTCGGCACTCGGTACACATCCCGCGCCGGCTGGCCGCCGCGGACTTCGCGGTGCCCTGCGGCGACGCTGACGGTACGGTAACGGCCAACGTGATCGGCGTACTCGAGAACCAGGCCCCTACCCGCCACCTGACCGCGGAACTGGCCGTGGCCGGCGGCACGGTACAGCCCGACCCGGCCAACGACGTACTGCCGCTGGCGCTGGTGGAACGCCACCGCGGCTCCGGCGCGCTGGTGAACGGATTCGTGCACGGCTTCGGGTTCACCGGCGACTGCGCGGTGGCCTCGACCGTGGCCCATGACAGTCACCACCTGCTCGTGGTGGGCACCGGGGCCGAGTCGATGGCGCAGGCGGCGAACACGCTCGCCGATAGCGGCGGCGGTGTGGTGGTGGTGCGCGCCGGCAAGGTGGCCGCCCTGGTGGAGCTGCCGGTAGCCGGCCTGATGTCCGGCGAACGGGCGGAGGTGGTGGCCGGCAAGTCGGCCCGGGTAGTGCGGGCGATGCGCGATTGCGGGTGCACACTCAACAACGGCTACATGCAGCTCAGCCTGCTCGCCCTGGTGGTGATCCCGGAGCTGCGCATCTCCGACCTGGGCCTGGTGGACGTGAACCGCTTCGCCCACATTCCGGTGATCAGTCAGATTCGGAAGGAGCGATCAGAATGGCATTCGTAAGGCAGCGGTATGGCAAGGCGAACGTGCGGGTGCTGCGGGTGCAGCGTTCATCGGCTCGCCACGAGGTGCGCGAGGCGCGGGTCGAGGTGTCCGTGGACGGTGATTTCGCGCGCGTCTACACGGCGGCCGACAACAGCCCGGTGGTGCCCACCGATACCATGAAAAACCTGGTCAACGTGCTCGCCCTCGAGCACCTGGAGGCCGCAGGCGAACCATTCGCGCTGGCCATTGCCGAGTGTCTTCTGGATCGCTACCGGCAGGTGGCGGAGGCGAGGGTCGAGATTGAGGAGACTGTCTGGAGCCGCCTGCGGGTCGGCGGCGAGCCGCACGATCACGGCTTCGTCCGCTCCGAAAGCGGCACCCCGTTCGCGCGCGTCACGGCGACGCGGTCGGCGCGCGATGTGGTGGCCGGCGTGCGCGATCTGGCGATCATGAAGACCACCGGGTCGGGCTTCGTCGACTACGTGCAGGACGAGTACACCACGCTGCCGCCCACCACCGACCGCATCTTCGCCACTCGCATGCGGGCAGCCTGGCGCTTCGCGAATGGCCCCGCCAACGCAGAGGGTGCCGAACGGCCGCGAGACTACGAGGCCGCCGCTTGCGCCATCCGCGCCGCCCTGCTCAAGGTGTTTGCCGACACCTACAGCTACTCGGTCCAGGACAGCATGTACCGCATGGGCGAGGCGGCCCTGGCCGCCGTCCCCGGCATCTCCGAGATCACCCTGGCCATGCCCAACGTGCACTACCTGCCGATCGACCTGTCCGCGTTCGGGCGCGATGCGGGGGGCTGCCTGTTCCTGCCCACCGACGAACCCAACGGCCAGATCGAAGCCACCATGAGGAGGCAGTAATGGGCATGCTTACCACCCACGTGCTGGACACCGCGCAGGGCAGGCCGGGGGCCGGCATCCGGGTGGACCTGTACGCCGCCGGCCGCGACCGCCGCCTGGTCGCAACCGCGCGCACCAACGACGACGGGCGCTGCGCTGCGCCGCTGCTGCAGGGCGAAGCGTTCCGCACCGGGCAGTTCCGCACCGGGCAATGGGAACTGGTATTCCACGTGGGCGAATATTTCGCGGCTGCCGGACTGACGTTGCCGGAGCCGCCGTTCCTGGACCAGATCACGGTGGCGTTCGGCATGGCCGCCGACGCCCATTACCACGTGCCGCTGCTAGTCTCGCCATGGAGCTACACCACCTACCGCGGCAGTTGACCGCGGCCGCTGCGCGCCGGCCGCGCCGGCCGCGCAGTGGCGCTAGCCGATGCCGAGCATGCACTCCTTGAACGACGCCGCCAGGTCGCGGAGCAGCGTGAAGTAGAGTTCCGGGCCATCCTCAATTCCAGCGCCGAGCGGGTCCACCGTACCAGATCCCGCGGTCGTGCCCTCGGTGACCACGTCGATGACGCGCGAGTCGAACTGCGGTTCGGCGAACACACACACGCCGCCAAGTTCGCCGACCTTGTCGCGAATCTCCGCAATCCGCTGCGCGCCCGGCGCCCGTTCCGGATTAACGGAGATGGAGCCGGCGGCATTCAGGTCGAAGCGTTGCTCGAAGTAGCGATAGGCATCGTGCAGGACAATAAACGGCTTGTCGCGAATCGGAGCCAGTTCGGCGTCGACCTCGGCAATCAGTTCGTCCAGGCGGTCGATCAGCGCATACCCGTTGATTTCGTAGGTGGCGGCGTTGTCGGGATCGGCGAACGACAGCGCCTCGATGATCTCATAGGTCATCAGCACGGCGTTTTCGGGATCGAGCCAGATGTGAAAGTCGACGTCGCCGTGCTCGGGGTGGCCGCCATGCTCGTGGCCGTCGTCCTCGCGATGGTCGTCGTCGTCACCGTCGTCACCGTCGTCATCGTGATCGTGCTCCTCGAACGCGCCGCCCTCGCGCAGCGGCAGCAGGTGGAGGCCCTGCGACCCCGCCAGCCGTACCACCAGGGCATCGTCGCCGAGGTTGCCGATGGGGCCGGCCAGGGCGACCTCCTTGTGTTCGTCGATCAGGAAGATGACGCGGGCTTTCGACAACGCCGCGGCGTCGGAGGGCCGCATGCTGAAGGTGTGCGGCGACTGCGCCCCGCGGATGATCAGGTGCGGCTCTGCCACGCCCGCCATGACGGCGCTGACCAGCGAGTGCACGGGCTTGATCGAGGCTACCACGAGCAACCCGCCGTCCGTTTCGCCATCGCCCGAGGCGAACGCCGCGGACGCGGCCACCGTGAGTCCCGCAATACCGAGCGCCAATACCAGGAAACGTTTATACATTGCTCCTACCCGTGGGTTCCTTGGACCCGTGGTACAATTAAGGCGAAAGCAGCGGCGGCGTCAAATGATCAGCGCAACCAAACCTGGTTCCACCGATACGCAAACACTGATTGCGGCACATGACATCGGCGTACGGCGCGGCGAGCGCTGGCTGATCCGCCATGTCGACCTGCAGGTGCCGCACGGCAAACTGGTCTACCTGATCGGCGCGAACGGAGCCGGCAAGTCCACCTGCGCGAAGTCGATCCTTGGCTTGATCGACATCGACGAGGGCAGAATCGAGCGTGCTGCCGGGTTGGCGGTCGGCTACGTGCCGCAACGGCTGGCGGTGAGCCATACCCTGCCGCTGAGCCTGCGCCGGCTGATGAAGCTGACCGGCCGCTTCACGGCGCGGGAGATCGACGCGGCGCTTGCCGCGGTGGGACTGGAGCGGCTCCGGGCACCCGCCGGGCACCCCGCGTGTGCCGGGCGCCGCTCCGCGCCCCGCCGGCCCCCTCGCTGTCGGGCGGCGAGCTGCAGCGCCTGCTGCTGGCCCGGGCGCTGATCCACCGGCCCGATTTTCTGGTGCTCGACGAACCCGCCCAAGGCGTGGACGTGGCGGGCGCCGGCGTGCTCCATGAGTTGATCGAGGGAATCCGCAGCGACCTCGGCTGCGGGATTCTGCTGATCTCGCACGACCTGCAGATGGTCATGAACAGCGACAGCGACGTGGTAGTGCTGTTGCCGCACGAACACGACCACCCACCGTCCGGCGCGGCTGAAGCGCGCCTGGAATCGGACTGAGGCGGTGCTGGACGATTTCCTGATCCGTGCGCTGCTCGCCGGCGTCGGACTCGCCCTGGTCACAGGGCCGGCCGGCTGCTTCGTTGTGTGGCGCCACTTGGCCTACTTCGGGGAGACCATCGCCCACTCGGCGCTGCTCGGCGTAGTGCTCGCCCTGGTGCTGCAGATCGACCTGGTGCTGGGCATCTTCGTGTCGGCGTGTACGGTCACCCTGCTGATGTTCTACCTGCAGGGCCGCGGCTCACTGCCGGCGGACACCGTGCTCGGCCTGCTCGCCCACGGCGGCCTGGCCACCGGGCTGGTAATCATGGCGTTCTTTCCCAACATCCGCATCGACCTGCAGGCGCTGCTGTTCGGCGATATCCTCGCCGTATCGCGCACCGACCTGGCGCTGATCTGGGGCGGCGGCATGCTGGTGCTGGCGGTGCTTGCGCGCATCTGGCGGCCGCTGCTGGCCGCCACCGTCAATGTCGACCTGGCCACCGTGGCCGGACTGCGGCCGGAGCGGACGCGCCTCATCTTCGGCCTGCTGATGGCCACCGTGATCGCGGTGGCCATCAAGATCGTCGGCATCCTGCTGATCGTCGCGCTGCTGGTCATCCCGCCGGCGACCGCGCGCCGCTTCGCCCGCAACCCGGAGCATATGGCCGTCCTGGCCGCCGCCGCGGGCGTGGTCGCCATAGCCGGTGGCCTGTTCGCCTCGGCACGGGTCGACACCCCCTCCGGGCCCTCGATCGTGGTCGCCGCCCTGCTGCTGTTCGCCGCGACCCGTTTCCGCCGCCCGCGACAATCCTGAAAGCGCGTACGCGCTGGCGAAAAACTAACCCGACGGTCATCGGCTGCTCATGGCGCGCAAGCCAAACTCCGGACCGCACGACCGGAACCGGTTGCGTGCTGGAGCCCGGCATAAGTAGATTGCGGGCATCCCATCTCACCGATTGCCAACGGAGGATCACCACTGTGAGTAATATCGCCAGGATTTCGAGAGCCGCAACGGCCGCGGCCGTGACCGCGCTGCTGCTGGTTGCCGGCCACGCCCTTGCCGCGCCGGTCGAACTGACCATCGTGCACTTCAACGACCTGGATCGCATGGAAGAGAGCGGCGGCCAGGGCGGCGTCGCGCGGCTGGCGGCAGTAATCAATGCCGAGCGGGCGATGCACGACAACGTGATCGTGACCTTTGCCGGCGACGCCATCTCGCCCTCGCTGATGTCCGGGTTCGACAAGGGCGCGCACATGATCGAGCTGCTCAACCGGCTCGGCCTTACCGCCATGGCGATCGGCAACCACGAGTACGACTTCGGCCCGGAGGTCGCCATGCAGCGCATCGCGGAAGCCAACTTCCCGATGCTCGGCGCCAACAACATCGACAGCGACGGCGACATCATCGACGGCGCGCAGGATTCGATCCTGGTGGATGTCGGTCCCTACCAGGTCGGCATCTTCGGGCTCACCACGCTCGGCACCGCGGTCAAGTCCAGCCCCGGCTCGGTGACCTTCCGGGACGTCGAGGAGGTTGCCGCCGAGCAGAGTGCGGCGCTGCGCGAGGCGGGGGCGGAGCTGGTGATCGCGCTGGCGCACACCGACACCTCGGAGGATCGCGCGCTGCTGCGGCAGGGCGCGGTGGACCTGCTGCTGAGCGGCGACGACCACCAGTTGCGGGTCGACTTCAGCGGCGACACGCTGTTCGCCGAATCGGGCGAACAGGCGGACTGGGTAACGGTCATCGACCTCACCCTGGACGAGGTGGAGAGCCGCGGCAACATGCGCTTCACCTGGAGCCCGGCGTTCCGAATCATCAATACCGCGCGCGTGGCGCCGGACGCGGATCTGGCCGCCGCCGCCCAGGTCTACCTCGACCAGCTCTCCTCCGAGCTCGACGTCGAGATCGGCACCACCGCCACCGAGCTGGACAGCCGGCGCGAGACGATCCGCGGCAAGGAGGCCGCCATCGCCAACCTGATCGCCGACGCCATGCAGTCGGCAACCGGGGCCGACGTGGCGCTGACCAACGGCGGCGGCATCCGCGCCAACCGGATCTACGAGCCCGGCACCACGCTGACCCGGCGCGACATCCTGAGCGAACTGCCATTCGGCAACAAGACCGTGGTGTTGGAGTTGACCGGGCACGACATCGTCGCGGCCCTCGAGAACGGCTTCAGCAAGGTCGAAGACGGCGCCGGCCGCTTCCCGCATGTGGCCGGGCTCAGCGTGCGCTTCGACGCCGGCCGGGCGGCCGGCGACCGCGTGCTGGAGGTGACCCGCGGCGGCGCACCGCTGAACCTGGACGCCACTTACACCCTGGCCACCAACGACTACATGGCCGGCGGCGGCGACGGCTACGGCGTGCTCGAAGACAAGGTGCGGGTGGTAGATGCCTACGCCGGCACCCTGATGGCATCCCAGGTCATCGACTACATCGCCGACCAGGGCTCCGTCTCCCCGGTCGTCGAGGGCCGCCTGCAAGCAGTCGAGTAACACCGCCCGGCGCTCTCGGAGCTCTCGGCGCCTCTGGCCTCACCCGCGGTGCAGGGCGAGGAGGAGGCGTTCGGGGGTCATGGGGGCGTCGAGGGTGAGGCCGGCGCCGGGGCGGAAGGCCTTGATGGCGTTGCGCAGGGCGAAGAACACGCCGATACCGTACATCAGCGGCGGCTCGCCGACCGCCTTGGCGCCGAGCGGGCCGTACGGGTTGTCCTCCGGCTCCAGGAACTGCACGGCCATGTCGTCGGGCATGAAGTAGACGTCCGGCGCCTTGTAGGTGGACAGGGCGTGGGACAGGCAGCGGCCGTCCGCGTCCCACTGCAGGTCCTCCATGGTCATCCAGCCCATGCCCTGCGCCAGGCCGCCTTCCACCTGGCCGCGGTCCACGGTGGGATTGATGGTGCGGCCGAGGTCGTGGACGATCTTCACCTGGTCGACGGCGTAGGTGCCGCGCAGGCAGTCGACGGTGACTTCGAACACCGCGCTGCCGTACACGTGGTAGGCGAACGGGTGGCCGTGCTCGCGCTGCTCGTCGTAGTGGATGCCCGGGGTGGCATAGAAGCCGTGCGCGGACAGGCGCTTGCGGGCGTGGTAAGTGAGGTCGACCAGGTCGGTCCAGCCGATGCCGGCGGGCCTGCCGGGGGCGGGGACCCGCTCGCCCGCGGTGGGGGGGGGGGGATGAGAGGCGGTGCGGGGACGGGCGTTGGGGGGGGTGGTAAGTGAGGCCGACCGGGTCGGCCCAGCCGATGCCGGCGGGCCTGCCGGCGGCGTGCACCTGCTCGCCGGCGATGGTGAGCGTGGCCGGGTCGGTCACGCCCAGCTCCGCGGCAGCCACCGCGCGCATGCCGTCGAGGATGGTTTCGACGGCCACGATGGCGGCGTTGCCGTTCAGGTCGGTGGTGGCGCTGGCGGCGCTCGGCGACATGTTGGCCACCCGCGTGGTGTTGGTGCTCTCGACCCGCACGCGGCGCCGTGAGATGCCGAACGTACGCGCCACCACCGAGGCCACGTTGCTGCTGATGCCCTGGCCCATCTCGATGCCGCCGGTAGTCACGCTCACACTGCCGTCGGTATACACGTGCACCAAGGCGTTGCCCTGGTTGAGGTGGCTCTTGGTGAACGAGATGCCGAAGCACACCGGCATCAGCGCGCAGCCCTTCTTTGCCGCGAAGCTGCCTCGGTTGTGCTCGGCGACGCGCTGCCGGATGGCGTCCGCTCCGAACGCTGACTCCAACTCATCCCAGGTGCGCTCGGCACGGCAGCGCGCGGCCACCTGGCCGTAGTGGAACACGTCGCCGTCGCGCAGCAGGTTGGCGCGCTGGATGGCGGACGCATCCGTGCCGATTGCGTCGGCGGCCTTGTTGATGGCGGCCTCGATCACGTACATCCCCTGCGGCCCGCCGAAGCCGCGGAACGCGGTGTGCGGCTGCAGGTTGGTGCGGCACGACGCGGCGGTGACCCGCACGTTGGGGATGAAGTACGCGCCCGTGGCGTGGAACAGCGTACGCGCGAGCACTGGCGACGACAGGTCGGCGAAGGCGCCGGCGTTCTGGTAGAAGGTGGCCTCGTAGGCGAGGATCTTGTGCTGTGCGGTCAGCCCGATCCGGAAGTCCGCCGAGTACGGGTGGCGCTTGCCGGTCATCCGGATGTCGTCGAGCCGGTTCAGCACCAGCTCCACCGGCGCGTTCAGACGGTCCGCCGCCAGCGCGGCCAGCGCCGCCCAGTGGGTAGCCTGGTCCTCCTTGCCGCCGAAGCCGCCGCCGAGCCGCTTCACGTCCACTTCCACCTTGTGCATCGGCCTGCCAAGCACCGCCGCCACCACGTGCTGCACCGCGGCCGGCCCCTGGGTGGAAGAGAACACCTGCATTGCACCATCCTCCCGCGGCACCGCGCGGGCGCGCTGCGTCTCCAGGTAGAGGTGCTCCTGGCCGCCGATCTCGCAGCGCCCCTGCACCACCACGTCGCACTCGCTCCAGGCGTTGGCCACGTCGCCGGCGGCCATGGTGCGCTCGGGATGGATCAGGTCGCCGTTCGCATACGCCTCGCGCGGGTCGACCACCACCGGCAGCTCGTCGATCTCCACCTCGATCAGCTCGCGCGCCTGCCGCGCCTGGTGCGCGGTATGCGCCACCACCAGCGCGATCGGATGGCCGATGAAGCACGCCTCGCGCTCCACCAGCAGCTGCTCGTCCTCAATGATCGGACCGAAGCGGTTGACGCCCGGGATGTCGGCCGCGGTCAGCACCGCCACGACACCGGGGGCGGTGCGCGCTGCTCCGGTGGCCAGCCGGGAAATGACGCCGTGCGCCTTGGGAGCGCCGAACACCGCGGCGTGCAGCATGCCGGAGGGGGCAGGCACGTCGTCCACGTACTGCGACTCGCCGCGCACGTGCAGGTGAGAGTCGATGTGCTTGGTGTCGGCTCCCGTCATGCACCCTCCGCGGCGTAGAACGCTTCGGCGGCGAAGCGGTCGGGAAACAGGATAACGAAGTGGGCAATGAGCAACTGCCGCGCCAGCAGCCGCTTGTACTCCGCCGAGCCGCGCACGTCCGAGATCGGCGCGATCTCCTGTTGCGAGATGCGCACCGCCTGCCACGCCGTGTCCAGGTCGAGGGTACGCCCGTGCAGCGCCCGCGAGGTCTCGTGCAGGTACAGCGGGATCGGCGCCACGCCGCCCACGCTGAAGTGCGCTTCGCGGATGGAATCGCCCGTCTGGCGGATCGAGCAGGCGGCGTTCACCGAGGCGATGTCCAGGCAGGTGCGCTTGGACACCTTCTCGAAGTTGACCCGTGCATCGGTCGGGTCGGCGAAGATCACCTCGGTGAGCAGCTCATCGGGGCGCAGGTCGATCTGCTTGTAGCCGCGGTAGAACTCCTTGAGCGGAACGGTGCGTTGCGTGCCGCCGCCTGCCAGCACGATGCGCGCATCGAGCGCCAGCAGCAGGGCCGTGAAGTCTCCGATCGGGGAGGCATTGACGATGTTGCCCGCCAGGGTGGCGCGGTTGCGGATCTGCCAGGAGGCGATCAGGTGATTGAACGATGCGATACGCGGGATCGCCTCGATCACCGCCGGGTGGGTGCCGAACTCCTCGAAGGTGGTGAGCGCGCCGACGCGGAACTCGCCGCCGGCGCGGCGGATCCCCTTCAGTTCCGGGCGCGCGCCCAGCACCTCGACCAGCCGCTGCGGGATCGACTCCCCCTGTTGCACGTACAGGTCGGTGCCGCCGGCGATCAGCAGCGGCGGCACCGCCGGCGCCGCGGCCGACGCTCCAGCAGCCAGCGCGTCGGAACCTGCCGAAACCTCCGACGCGGCCGTGGCGGCGGACGACGGCGTTTCGGCCACGCTCGGCGCCGCCTCATCCGCAGCCGATGCCAGGCTTGCAGACTCGGCGGACCGTGAACGCCCGCATTCGGTTTGCGCCGCGGCGTGGATCGTGGCGCGCAGGGCGCGGAGCCGCTCGGGAATGGTGGTGAAGTACTCCGGCAGCGCGCCGGCGGCGGTCAGCACCGGCACGCGGCTGGCGGCGCCGTTGGCCTGCAGGCGGCTGCCGAGGGTGTGCTCGAGGGTGGCGGCGCAGTCCTTGAGCGAGCGGTAGCCGGTGCAGCGGCACAGGTGGCCGCTGAGGGCGTACTTGACGTCGTCGAGGGTGAGCCCCTTGCCGTTGTCGAGCAGCAGCCCGTGCAGCGACACCACGATGCCGGGGGTGCAGAACCCGCACTGGGTGCCGCCGAACTCCACGACCGCCTCCTGTACCGGGTTGAGCCCGGCCAGGTTACAGCCCTCGATGGTCACCACGTGCCTGCCGTGCACCTCGGCCAGCGGCACCAGGCAGGAGGTCACCGGCTGGTAGCGGACGGCGTCCCCGTTCAGTTCCCCGATCAGGATCGCGCAGGCGCCGCAGTCGCCCTCCTTGCAGCCCTCCTTGGTGCCGGTCAGCCGCTCGTGCTCGCGCAGGAAGTCCAGCACCAGCAGGCCGGCGGGGGCGTCCGTCTCCACCTCGCGGTCGTTGAGGATGAAACGCGTGCTCGCCGGCATCGCGTCAGCCCCGGTTGCGCTCGCGCAGGATCTGGGCGGCGACGCTGACGGCAATCTCCTCCGGCGTGTCGCTGCCGATATCCAGCCCCACGGGCGCGTGGACCTGGTCGAGCACCTCCTGCGATACCCCTTCCTCTCGCAAGTGGCCGAAGATGCGGGCGACCTTGCGCCTGCCGCCCATCAGGCCGACGAACGCGACCGGCAGGTCCGCCGTCCCAAGCAGGGCGCGCACGTCGGTCCGGTAGTCGGCGGTCATCACCACCACCGCGGTCAACTCCGGCCACGCGATCAACGGCCCCGCCTCCGCGTAATCCGCCACGTGAATCACAGTCCCGACTCGGGCGGCGCGGTCGTGGGTCACTACCTCGGTACGGGTATCGAATATCCGTGACCGGTAGCCAAGCGGCGCCATCGCCTCGGCCAACGCCACCGCACAGTGGCCGCCGCCGATCACCGCCAGCCGGCGCCGGTTCAGCAGGTCCTCCTCGTAGCGCCAGCTCTCCCCTTCCCCCGTCAGGGCAAACGGCGGGCGCGAGAAGTCCGCCTCCCGCTCCACGAGCCGCAGGCCCTCCGCGTCCACCGCCATCCACGCGGGCCGATCGTCCCGTACCGCCGTGGCGAGGGCATCCACGATCGCACGGTCGCCGTCATCGGCGAGCACGCAAAACACGTTGGTTTGGCTGCCCTCGCACACCATCCCCGACTGTTCCCCTTCGGTGGTATCGCTGTGCACCAGCGTACGCTTCTCCGGCCGCGCCCCGCCGCCGCGCAGCAATTCCCGTGCCTGTTCCACCAGCCGGTGCTCCATCAAGCCGCCGCCGACAGTCCCGTACAGCTCGCCGCCCTCCGCCACCAGCAGCTTCGCCCCCGCCGTACCGGGCGAGCCGCGCGTACTCTCCGCCACGCAGGCCACGAACACCCGCTCGCCCCGCTCCAGGCAACCGCCCACCTGCTCCCAAAACGCGCTCATATTCTGTCATCCCATAGTAACCGATGCGAGCCGAGCGAGGCACCGCCGGTCCGCCGATCAGCCGTCAGTGCGCCGGCTGCCGAAACTTCGGCCTGCCGGTTGGCTCGTGCGGGGTGGTTCGACTCTGTTAAGTTGTGACCGATGCAACGCGACACCAACCGGGCGGGGGCAGGCCTGCCCGATATCATCATCTTCAATCCGGATCAGTGGCGGGGGGACGTGCTCGGTCACGTCGGCAACGCGGCGGCGGTGACGCCGGCGATCGACCGCGTGGCAGCGGAGGACGGCGTGTCGTTCTCGCGCGCGTTCTGCCAGAACCCGGTGTGCACGCCGAGCCGGTGCAGCTTCATGAGCGGCTGGTATCCACACGTGCGCGGGCACCGCACCATGCACCACATGCTGCACCCGGAGTGGAACGAGCCCAACCTGCTGCGCATCCTCAAGCAGCACGGCTATTTCGTGTGGTGGGGCGGCAAGAACGACCTGGTGCCCGGAGGGGCCGACCTGTCTCCCTACTGCGACGTGAAGTTCGAGCCCACGGACGAAGACTACCGGCGCTGGGGCTGCGCGCCGCGGGAAGGCACCCACGCCGGCGACCTGGCCTGGCGCGGCGATCCGGACGGCGACAACTTCTTCAGCTTCTTCAAGGGCCGGCTGGAACGGGGCGGCGACCCGTTCTACTGCGACCGCGACTGGGCAAACGTGCTCGGCGCCATCGACTTCGTGCGCGGTTACCGCGGCGAGCAGCCGCTGTGCATCTACCTGCCGCTCGGCTACCCTCACCCACCCTACTGCGTGGAGGAGCCCTGGTACGGCGTGACCGACCGGGCCGCCCTGCCGCCCCGCATCCCGGCACCGGACGACGACACCGGCAAGCCGTCGCTGCTCGGCGGCATCCGCCGCGGCCAGCGGCTGCAGGGCTGGAGCGAGGAGCGCTGGACCGAGCTGCGCGCCACCTACTACGGCATGTGCGCGCGCGTCGACCACCAGTTCGGCCTGCTGTGCGACACCTTGCGCGAGTGCCGGCGCTATGACGACGCGGCGATCTTCCTGTTCTCCGATCACGGCGACTTTACCGGCGACTACGGGCTGGTGGAGAAGACTCAGAACACGTTCGAGGACTGTCTGACCCGGGTGCCGCTGGTGGTCAAACCGCCGGCCGGGGTATCGGTGACGCCGCGCGTGAGCGACGCCCTGGTGGAGCTGGTGGATTTCTCCGCGACGGTCTACGAGCTCACCGGCATCGACCCCGGCTATGACCACTTCGGCCACAGCCTGCTGCCCCTGCTGAGCGGCGAAGGCCACGGCGGCGGCCGCGACGCGGTGTTCTGCGAGGGCGGCCGGCGGCTCGGCGAGGTGCAGGCTTCCGAACTGGAGAGCACCAGCGCCGGCGGCTCCTCGCTCGGCCTGTATGCGCCGCGCATCCGGCTGCAGGTCCAGCTCGACGAGCCCTACCACAGCAAGGCGGCGATGTGCCGCACGGCGACCCACAAGTACGTGCAGCGCCTGTACGAGAGCGATGAACTGTACGATTTGGCGCTGGATCCGGGAGAACGGCGCAACGTGATCGGCGACCCGGCATACCGCGATGTGCTCGCGGAGCTGCGGCTGCGCATGCTGCGCTGGTACCAGGAGACCTGCGACGTGGTGCCGCGCGTCACCGACCGGCGCTGACCCGGTTACCTGCCCGTCGGATGGCGGATGAATCGTTGACGCTCCGCCGGATGCGGCCTATGGTGCGCCAGGTTCGGAAACCGCCGCGGAGGATCCTTTCATGGCAGCCACAGCAGATCGCCCCAAAGTCGTCGACGAGCACCTCACCGGCTACGTCGTCACGTACGCGGGCTAACGGCCGGACCCGGGGCTCGGCACCTGTCTGGTACCGGCGTGGTGTCGGAACCCGTTTGGAAAATACCCGAGCCACTCGCGACCTGCGAGGTGCGCCACGACGCGGACACCGTCACCGTTTTGCGACGGCACGGCAATGCGTCCGGGCCGCGGCTCGTACTGAGCCACGGCAACGGACTGGCGGTGGACCTCTACTACCCGTTCTGGTCACTGCTCGAGGATGACTTCGACCTCGTCCTGTACGACCTGCGCAACCACGGCTGGAACCGGGTCGGCGCGCGGGACCGGCACAATGTCCCGACGCTGATCAGCGACCACCGGGAGATTCTCGCGGCCATCGACCAGCACTTCGGCGCCAAACCGAAGACTGGAATCTTCCACTCGGTCTCGGGCCTGATCGCGCTGCTGTCATCGGGCACCGCCGCCCTCATGCCGTCGGCTGGATTCGACCCGCTGGCCGCTCAGATCCTGCTCGATCCGGCACTGCGCAAGCCGGGAGCCAGCCCGCTGGAATTCGACGACGCCGCCGCGCGGCCCCTGCGGCCCCGCCCGCAGCGGCCCCGCGCAAAGCGGGGACCCAGCCGGCTGGAATTCGACGCCGCCGCCGAGCGCGCCGCGGAGATCACCAGCCGCCGCGGCTACCGGTTCGCGAGCCGGGAGGCATACGCAGACTTTCTGGCGTATCTGCCGGCATTTACGCGGGTGGTGCCGGGGGTGCGCGACCTGGTGGCGCGGACCACTCTGCGCAGGTCCGCCGACGGGCAAGCCTTCGAGCTGCGGTGCCCGCGCGACTACGAAGCTCAGATCGTCGGCTACATCCGCAGCTACTCACCGCTGGTTGACCTTCACGACCTGGACTGCCCGACCAAGGTGATCGGCGCCGACCCTACCCTTCCGTATGCTTACCTGCCAACGCTCGACCTCGGCGACATGGACACGGTCGACTACGATTTCCTGCCGGAGACCACACACTTCCTCCTGCTGGAGAAACCGGCGGAGTGCGTGGCGATTATCCGCGAGTTCCTCGCGGCCCACCGGCTGATGTAGGACCCGACGGAGCCGGAGTTCGCACCCGGACCGTCACGACGTCGGTGTCGTGGTACTGCTGGTGGCGCACTGACGCCGCGAGGTGGCGCAACAGACGCAACGACACCTCCCGCTCGATGGCCGCCTCTTCGCCCGGCCCCCCGCCCCCGCTGGGGCCCCCCCCCTCCCCCCGCCCCCCCCCCCGCCGGCTCGCCAAGCACGGCGAGCCGGTCCTGCAGGTTGTGCTCGCCGGGGCCGACGACAAACTCCAGCACCGCGCCGCCGGCTTCGCGGTGCGCCGACAGGAG
>MKWU01000521.1_pt1 | contig 72585 bp, 88 predicted proteins | sample 809101 | NCBI WGS metagenome assembly MKWU01 (sample SAMN05860141, study PRJNA318959) | sponge metagenome | host: Aplysina aerophoba | place: Slovenia: Piran, Adriatic Sea, Gulf of Piran | collected 2013-05-07 | reverse complement strand
GGCAGCCCGAATCGCGGCTCAGAGAGGGTTGCCGGGCGGCCGGAACAGGGGCGCTGTGGGGAGTGCGGCCGCGCCAGGCGGCCTAGAGGGAGATTTCGCCATGGCCGCTGTGACAGCTATCGAAAACGGCTCGAGAGGAGGCGATAGCTCAGCGGTCAGAACTGCTTGTCAAGCCCCTAACTACTGATTCCGACTCCGAAAGTCCGACCATCTCTATATTTTGCCAACATCGGGTAAACCGCCGCCCTTTCTACGGTACCCTTTCGTGTCAAACACCCTGGAATCGGCGAAGATCCGCCTGATTTTGGGATGTCACCGACTTTAGGAACGGACTCTAACACTCCAGCAAGTCCCATTGCACATCAGGGAATTGTCGAATCAGGTCGGCACCATATGCCAGGGAAGGCGTCTGATAGCCGATCTTGATATCGCCGTGCAGCGCGCGCGTCGCAATGGTAACCGCTGCCTCTGCGGTGACATCATAGGGATCGGGCGTACGCAGGCGCGCCGCAGCTCGTCTGCCGTTCGCATCTTCAATCTCGGCGACCAGAATCGCATAGCTTCCCCGGCGCTCCGATTCGCTAGGCCCCGTTGGTGCGCGCTCAACCCATCTGCCCAACAGAATCTGAGGCATCCGCCCCGGCAACCAGCCGAACAGCCGACTCATTCGCGTTAGCATTCGGACTAGGCTGGTGGCCTGACCGTAGGTTGCAATGTTGGGGATTCCGGTTGACCAATAGGCCGTCGAGACATCGCCCAACACGCCAACCAGGGCAGTTCGTGGTGGCACGCCAAAATCAAAATCGTGACTCAGGCTGCCGGCAGCGACTCGCGTGATTGCGCCATTGCGTCGGATACGAAAATCCGTAATGCCCTCCAATACGGTACGCATCGTGCCACGGGAAACGCCGCTATGGGCGGCGAGGCCAAGCCGCATGTATTGGCCGCCGGGATATCGCGCGGCGAGATCGGCAATTAGACAATCGCTCGGTACAACGTCGAACCCGGCGCCCGGCAGGGCCATGATACGCGCTTCTTTAGCTTCCGCGTCACGCGCCGCCAGCGATTCAAAGACGTCAATCTCCCCGGTGATATCTAGATAGTGAGTACCGGTTCTAAGGCAGGCTTCAAACATCGGTGTGGCTGTATGCACAAATGGGCCGGCGCAATGCAAGACTACAGTAATGTTCTCCAAGGCTGCCGCGATCCGGTCGGCGTCGCCAAGATCAAAGGCCCGTGTTTCGAGGCCAAACTTGCGAGCCATTGATGCAAGCTTTTGGGCATTGCGCCCCGCCAAAATGGGTTCCAGGCCGAGCGCCACCGCTCGCGCCGCAATTAGTTGTCCCGTATAGCCTGTGGCACCATAGATCATAAGTGTTGGTCGGCTCATGTATGCCCCTTCTTGATCTCTCTGTGGATACGGATGTGCCCTCGACGGTCAGAGCCCGAGAGGTTCAGGTACCGAGTCCCTAAAAGTCTGTTCCATAAGTCATCAGGCGGCGATTATGGTACACTTCCTATACAGGCTTCGTCTGGTGGTTCAGGGGCTAGGACGGTCTTGGTACTTGGCATTGCCGGCAATCGGGTTCTGAAGATATGCCTTTTGTAGCCGCGTTGCCGTAAGGGATAGGAGTTGGGCTTGGGCAATCCCGAGCGCCACCAGAAGCAATACCACCAGGATGCTTGCGATGGGCTCATGCGTGGATGATAACGGACATCTCGTACTGTACGAGGAAGGCCCGCATGCACAACATACACAAAAAAGTGAATACAGCGACGCCCTGATGGCATGACCCCCAGTTTCGGTACCAGCTAGAGTGAGGGTATTCTGGAGAGGGATGCCCGATGAAGAAAAGTAAACAAACACCCGAACAGATCGTCGACATCCTCCGCACGGTCGAGCAGGGAACCGCCACAGGAAAAACGATCGGTCAATGCGTCCGTGAACTCGGCATCAGCGAATGGACGTACTACCGCTGGCGCAAACAGTACGCCGGCATGAACAAAGCCGATGCCAAGAAGCTCGGTAGTGACGTGAGATTATCTCTGCCCCCCCAAGGGGGGAGGCCAGTCCTGGTGCATTCTGCACCATGTGAAAAACACAGACCGACCTCCAATAGCAAGTCTAGCCTGCGTCAATCATGAGTGCCCCAGCTACGGCCAAGCAGGCCAAGGCAACCTCAGGGAAGGACGGGTTCGCTGGACCCGCAAGAGCTACGGACCAGACCAGATCCGTTACTAAGGACGGATTCGCTGGATTCGCTGCCGGAGTTGCCAATGCGAGTTCAGCGAACGCAAGCACACTCCTTTGTGGAACAGCAAGATCAGGGAGAGCAAAGCTAGTGCTATCGCCGATCCAGCGAATCCGTCCTTGCAGCTTGCTGAAGGTAGCTCCATCAAGAGTACTGCAAGGTCGGACTCTTCGGGTCGTCTCACAGGCGTCACCCCAGAAGCGATCCAGCGGCTGGCAATCCGCCTTGGGCAGCATGCCAAGCAGTTCCACGACCAGCGGGTCCAACGGCTAGCCAGCACCAGCTTGCAGGCCGATGAACGCTGGGGCTTCGCTGGGAGTAAGCGCGAGCAGTTGTGGCAAGCCGAAGTAATAGATCCGGCAACCAGGTTGGTGGTGGCGTTCGCCGCTGGGGTGAGGAACGAACAATTGATCGGATCCAGCGAATCCGTCCTTCAGATCTTGCAAGATGCTGCTGCTCGGGTCTCTTACCCCCAGGGGGTGGTGCTATTCACCGACGGTGAGCCGAGCTATGAGAAGTCGTGAGATCGGACTCTTCGGGTCCGCCGCACATTCGGTCGACCGTTTCGGCCCGCCAGGAACGGATCTCGGGGCCGGTTCCCCAAGGTGCGTTACCACCAAGACCGGACTCTTCGGGTCAGCAGGCGTCAGGCACAGGTAATGGTCCGCAAGACCCGTCAGGGAGGACGCTTAGTCCAGGTCGAGGCTCAGGTTGCCCATGGAAGTAGTAAGCGGGTAGCCAGGGAGCTCTCTCGGCTGGGCTTCTCAAAGGCTAACACCAGCACCATTGAGCGGCGCAATGGCACTGCCCGGGGCATGGATGCGACGAGTGTACGAAAGAGCCTAGCGTTCGCCAAGACTATGGAGACAAAACAGGTTCTGGGGGCATGGGGAGTACTGGTCTACAACTGGGGACGGGGGTGTAGATCTCTCAAGCGGCCACTACCCCAACCGCAGGGGCGGAGGGTTTATGAGAGGCGTTCTCCAGCGATGGCTGCGGGGCTGACTGATCGGATTTGGAGTGTTCGGGAGTTGCAAGGACGGATTCGCTGGATCCGCTCACCCACTTATCCAGATGGGGGGCAGAGATAATCTCACGTTACGACCAGAAGCTCAAGGAGCTCGAGAAAGAGAACGCCAGATTGAAGAAGCTGCTGGCGGACCCGAAGAGTCCGTCCTTGAAGGACCTGGATATCGACATGCTCAAGGAGGTCATCGAGGGAAAGTACTGACGCCTGAGCGGAAGCGAACTGCGGTCGGGCACCTCCAACAGAAGTACGGCGTGAGTGAACGTCGCGCCTGCCGGGTCATGCGTCAACCCCGCAGCACCCAACGTTACCAGCCGAGAGTCGCTGATCCAGCGAATCCGTCCTTTGACGAGGCCGTGCTGGTCGGGCGGCTGTACGAACTCACCAGCAGGCACCCCCGGTACGGGTACCGCCGAGTGACGAACAAGCTCCGTCGGGAAGGCTGGAGAGTCAACCGTAAGCGCATCGCCAGGTTGATGCGTCAGGAAGGCCTGAGAGTGCCGCGTAGGACGAGGAAGCGCGAGCGGCTCGGCTCCAATAGCTGCTCACGGCGAGCCCCTACCGCTGTCAATGAGGTGTGGACGATCGATTTCGTGATGGATCAGACCCGTGACGGCCGGAGGTTGAAGATCCTGCCGATCCTTGATGAGTTCAGCCGGTACTGCCACTCGATTGTGGTAGCCCGGAGCCTCACGGGGAACGATGTGATGGTGGAGCTTGAGCGGTTGATGACGGTTCATGGCGCACAGTCGGACTCTTTGGGTCCGGGCTTCATCCGCTGTGATAACGGACCGGAGTTCATCGCCAACGCGGTACAGGAACTCTTGGCCGACGCGAACGTGGAGACGTTGTTCATTGAGCCTGGATCGGCTTGGGAGAACGGTTACGCCGAGAGCTTCATGAGTCGGTTCCGGGACCCGAAGAGTCCGCTTGTTGAGTTATTGAACCTGGAACTGTTTGCCACGAGGAGGGAAGCGGATCCGAAGAATCCATCCTTGGTCTTGATCGAGCGGTACCGCCGGGAGTACAACCTTGAGCGGCCGCATAGCAGCTTGGGGTACTTGACCCCGGCAGATCCGGAGAATCCGTCCTTGTTCACAGAGCAGCGCAGGGTTACACTGGCTGCTGGAACACCCTCACCCTGACTGGGCGAAAGCAGGGGACAACACCAGGGCGATGAAGAGTGAAGGGGCGGTTCTCGAATAGGCTTCACCGAGTCTTGCCCATAACGGGGGAAGGAAAAGCGATCTCTCGATCACTTTTCGGCGATGACTTCATCTGGAGAACGGCTTGAAGGGGTATCATCTCACACTACAACTTCAGTTTCAGACCCGCACCCCAAGCGATCCTCGGAAGCGCTCGTCACCGCCCGCTCAGGTGGCCAGCCCCGCGAGGGTGCTCCAGTGAACTCGGGAGTGTCGATTCGTGAATCCTGGTCAGCCCTCGCCCCTGATCCGTGCCAGGGCCGTACGAGCAGGCTCCGCCCAGCGATCCGGGCAGTTGTCGCTGATCCACTGCAGATGTTTCTCCGCTCGCCGCTCTCTGAATTGACCGAGCTGCCCTATGATGACCTCGCTCACCCCCTGACCGAGCGGATACCGGTCCTTGAAGAGATGCTCGAAGAAGTTCTCGAGCAGGTAAAGGAGGTGCTGACGTATCTCCTCCGAATCGGGAGACGGTACCCAGACCTCTCGTTTATCACTCCAACCGTCGCCGGCATAACGGGTAATCGGCCCGATCGGTATCGGATCGCGATCGGGCCTCCGGTGGGGGTGATTGGCGCAGTAGGTGTAGAAGGGGTCGTCGAGCGCTACATCCCTGATCTCGCAGTAGGGCGGCACCGAATCACCGCCGTGCCGCCTCCAGTCTCGCTCGCCACGGTTCGTTCGATTGAACCAGCAGGTTCCGCAGCAGTCTGATCCCCCGTTCGGCATCCTGTTTCAACGTCCTCCACTTAGACCCGCTACATTAACTATATCGGTCAGTCACGCAGTCGTTCCGGTGGGTCCCTCGGAGCGTGGCAGCGTTCGTCTCCTGCGGTCGGCTTAATGGCGCTTTGTGCCGCCCTCTAGCGAGGGCTCCCCCACCCGCCGACACCCTACTCTCAGGGGTTCGCGTGCACCGGGTCGCACTATTCTGACTTCCAGAGACTCGCGCGGGGTCTCGCCGAGCTGCAACCGGGCCCTCACCTCCCTTGGCACCGAATCCGGGGCAACGCCGACCCGCTGAGCAGGGGCGTTAGACTGGTCTGTGCGTCACTTCGTCCTGTTCCTAGCCCTTCGCCACGTCCGCAAGCGGGCTCTGCAGAGCGGCCTGACCGTCGGCGGTGTTGCCGTCGGCGTCATGGTGCTGATCACGGCCCTCTCCCTCACCAACGGATTCATCGACGAACTGATCAGCAGCACCCTACAGGCGACCCCGCACCTGACCCTCCAGAGCTTCGACGGGGGCCCCATCGACTACGACCCGGAGTTGCTGCCCGCGATCACCGCGCGGCCCGAGGTGGCGGCGGCGGCACCCTTCCTCACCGGTCAGGCGCTCATCGCCCGCCGGGCCGACCGAACACTCGGGATCAGCGGGACCCAAGGGTACACCCAGATCGTCGGCATCGATCCCCACCTCGAGCAGAGGGTCCTCGACCTGCCCGCGCTCGCCCACCAGGCGGAAGCGCTCCAAGCGGAACGGGGCATCATCCTTGGCGACTCGCTCGCCCTCCGCCAACTGCAGGTGATCCCCGGTGAAGAGGTCTTCATCAGCAACATAGCCGGCAAGCGAGCGTTCTTCACAGTGGTGGGAACATTCCGGGTGGGCAACGAGCTTATCGACGGACTCACCTCCTACCTGTCGATCCCCGCCCTCCAAGCCTACCTGGGTCTCGAAGGACAGATCAGCGGCTATCACGTCAGGCTCCACACTCCGGAGAACGCGAGCAGGATCGGGGTGCGCCTCGGCGAACTGTTCGGCCTCCAACCCCTCTCCTGGGAGCGGCTCTTCAGCAACCTCATCGAACAGCTTCGGCTGCAGAAGGCGCTGATCAGCGCGGTAGTCTTCCTGATCGTACTGGTCGCCTCCATGGGCATCGCCAACATCCTCATCCTCACGGTGACCGAAAAGACACAGGAGATCGCCATCCTCAGGGCCCTCGGCGCCACCCAACGGCAGGTGCTGGCGGTGTTCACCCTCGAGGGGCTGCTGCTCGGCGGTAGTGGCACCCTCTTAGGCGCCCTCCTGGGTCTCGGTGTCAGCCTCTACTTCCGGCTCCAGCCCTACCCCCTGCCCGGCAACCTCTACTTCATCACCCAGCTGCCGGTTCAGCTCCAGTGGCAGGACTTCCTGTGGGTGTGCAGCCTATCGGTCGCCACCAGCGTGATCGCCGGCCTCCTGCCGGCCAAGCGTGCCAGCAGTCTCCAACCTGCGGACATCCTGCGATGAGCGGGTGGTGATCGTACCCCCTGTGGTACGGACCCGAAAGCCGCAGCTCGGGCTTGACCGGGAGAAGCCGGTCGCTTAGAGTAGGCCGTTGCGTCGGGGCGTAGCGCAGCCTGGTAGCGCACCTCGTTCGGGACGAGGGGGTCGGAGGTTCAAATCCTCTCGCCCCGACCACCTGGGGGACGCTAGAGAGCCGCCTCGAACTCGGGCGGCTCTCGGATCCGACAATGGTCTCGGTTCACCACCCTGGTCTCGCCGCCAAACGAGACCCATCCGGGCTCCAATCCTCTTCCCAACTGAGACGCTGCGGATCCCTCTGTGGGGAGCGCCGCTCCTCAGCCAGCTTCGGCTGCGGAAGAGGCGCAGGGTGGCCTCGAGGTAATGGCGGGAAGCGTCTGCCACGCCGCAGTCTACCCCGACAAAGCCAGATAGAGCCCCCGCCCCACGGTACCCTCAGGTTGGTACTCGACGGTGAAGCCGGCCTCCTCGAACGCCGAGAGGTACTCCTGGTGGGTGAACAGGTAGGCCTCGAGCCGCTCGACGAAGTGGTGAACCCCCCCAGGCATACCGACCAGGTAGTGCATCTCCATCACCGACACCCGGCCCCGCACCTCGGAGAGGTTGAAGCGGGCGATCTTGAGGCCGGGCTCGTCTACAAACAGGGAGTGGGGTCCCCCTGGCCGCCACTGCTCGGGGGTGAACCAGGGTTCGATCAGCGCCAGGCCGCCGGGATGGAGGTGGCGGGCAAAGGTGCGGGCGGTGCACCGCAACTCGTCGACCGAGGCGAGGTGGCCGGTGGCGGAGAAGAGGCAGGTGAGGACGTCAAAGCGCTCGCCAAGTTCGAAACTGCGCATGTCGCCCCGGTGCAAGGCGAGTTCCGGGTTCCGCTCGCGAGCGACCGCGAGAAGCTCCTCGCTCAGGTCGAGTCCCTGGGCATCAAAGCGGGCCTTGAAGTGCTCGAGGTGCTTCCCGGTCCCACAGGCCACGTCGAGCAGACTCCGGGCTCCAGGCCGGTGAGCATCGATCTTCTGGAGCATTTCCTCGACCTCAGCGCGGTAGTTCTTGAATGCGTAGATGGCGTCGTAGAAACGGGCGGAGTGAGTGTACACGGTCCAGAGCATACGCTCGCCCGCCCGAACTCGGGCGCGGCCGTGCCACACTGAGCCCATGAGCGACGCTCGAGCAGGGGTGCTGGTGCTCGGCAGCCTGAACCTGGACCTGGTGGTTTCGGTCGAGGCACACCCCCATCCGGGGGACACCGTTCTGGGGAGCGATGTGCGCACCTTCCCCGGTGGCAAGGGCGCCAATCAGGCGGTCGCGGCTGCGCTGGCCGGCGGCCGGGTGGGGATGCTGGGCCGGATCGGCCGCGACAGCTACGGCGCGCAGCTGCGCGCCGCCCTCGAGGGGTCGGGGGTCGAGGTCGGTGCTCTGCTCGAGACATCCGGCCCGAGCGGGACGGCCTTCATCACTGTGGACCGGCACGGCGAGAACACGATCGTGGTGAGCCCGGGCGCCAACCGCCGACTGGCACCCTGCGATGTAACGGCGGATCACTTCGGCGGCGTCGGGGTGCTGCTGTTGCAACTCGAATCTCCCCTGGAGACGGTGGCCCGCGCGACCGAACTGGCGACAGAGCGGGGAGCCATCGTCATCCTCAACGCAGCGCCCGTCGCACCGCTCGAGAACGCCCTCCTGGAGCGGCTATCGCTGCTGGTGGTCAACGAGGGAGAAGCGGCTGCGCTGGCGGGTCTGAGCGGCACGGAGGGGGCCGTCGCGGCCGCCGAGCGACTGCAGGAGCGCGGTGCCGAGGCGGTCGTGGTGACCCTGGGTGGTGAGGGGACCCTCTGGCGGACCCCCCAGGGGGGCGGCAGTCTCGCGGCACACCCGGTCGAGGTGGTCGACACTACCGCAGCTGGCGACGCCTTCTGTGGAGCGCTGGCCGCCCGACTGGCACAGGGGGAGTCACTCGAGGCCGCGCTGCACTTCGCCAACGCCGCCGGGGCGCTTGCCGTCACCCGGCCCGGGGCACAGCCGAGCCTGCCGACCAGGGCCGAGACCGAGAAGTTCCTCGCGCAGGGAGCCTAACCCCTAGGGGTAGAGTTCCGGATCGTGCTCGTTTATCTGGATGGTGAGGCCGTTGGGGTCGCTAAGTTAGCGAGCGCCCGAAGGCCTCGTCAGCGATGTTGCCGAGCGGGGTGATGCCGTAGCTGGCTGGGCGCGCTACCAGCTCCTCGAGCGGCCCAGCCTCTCAGCCAGGTGAAGCGCCAAGGTGGCACCACCCAGGGCGGTACTCAGTCCGCACTGGAGCTGGAGCGGCACCGACCTCGGTGACGTCGGGGCTCCGCTGTAGAAGCTCCGGGCGCGCCATATCGCTGACGTAGACGATGGGGACGGGGGTCACCGATCCTCTCCGTCGGCCCTCGACCCGGCCTCGAAATAGCGCTGCAGCGCAATCTCCACAAAGGTGGAGAGCCGGTTCTGCTCGGTCGCGGTGTGCTTCAGGCACCTGACTAGCTCACTAGGGAGGTAGACATTGAACTGCTGTTTCGGGGGCATGATCCCCCCACGATTTGAGCTAGCTTACTAGCATCAATCTGTACTGTTGTCAGCCTTTCAGGCGACCGACCGCGTCCGAGCCCACAGGCCCAAGGTCAGCAGCAGCAATGCCAGCACCATCAGAACCGTGGGAATCGCGACGCTCGAGCGCGCCCCCACCACCATCCCTATGAGCGGCGCCGTCAGTACCGGCGCCAGCGACTGAGCCAAGGCGAGCGCGACCAGGCTGAGACCGGCCGCTCCCAGCATCAGGTGGCGCGGCTGCAGCCAGGCACTCACCGGCACAGCCACCAGGCGGCCCACGGTGAGCGCGGCCCAGAAGAGCTGAGGTGAAAGCCGCCGCACGCACCGGGCCGAAGGCCAGCGCCAAGTGCTCGGTCTTCCAGCTGCCGACCCCCACCTCGAGCGCGACATATGAGGAAGAAGAGCAGCACGAACGCGACCATCCGACCCCAGGCGGAGGTCAGCCTCCCCGAAGCTGGCTCCGGCCGGGGAGGTTCGGTGAGCCCCAGAGCCAACGGCACCAGTGCCAGGGAAAGGATACCAGCGCGAAGGGGGGACCGAATCGGGGGATGAACGCCGCCATCAGAGCCGGCCCCAGCCCGAACAGGGCGTAGAGCAGGTTCAGCACCGGGGCGCCACCCTTATCGAACGAGCGGACCAACAGGAGGTTCAGGCCCATGTCCAGGAAGCCCAACCCCAGACCGAGGAGAAAGGCACCGATCAGCACCAGCTCCCAGCCGGGGCCCAGGGCGACGCCCGCGCTCCCCACCGCCGCCGAGGCTAGGGGTCTCCGGTAGCCGAGCCGGGCGATCACCGGCCCGATAGTAACGACGGCGACGAAGCCACCGAGGAAGTGGAGGCTGACGATCAGCCCCACCGCCTGGGCACCGATGTCGAAGCGCCCCTGGAGGGCGGGAAAGGCGGGGCCATAGAGCGAGAGCGCCATCCCGACCAACCCGAACGCCAGGAAACCGGATCCGAGCAAGCGGCGCTTGTCCGGACCCAGGTCCGGGAGGCGGAACGGCATGGCCGCCATCATATAAGGGCCACCTCATCTGGCGACGACCTCCCTACCGAAGCTTTCTGTATAATCGTCTCTCAGTGCACGGGAGTACGGTGAATAGCGATCTGGATCTGGACAGTCTGAGGCGGAGTTACCTAGAGTTCTTCGAGGCCAAGGGGCACCTGAGCTATCCCAGCGCACCGCTAAAGTCCGACGACCCGACCCTGATGTTCACCAGTGCGGGCATGGTGCAGTTCAAACCCTACTTCCTGGGTGCGACCCCTAAGTTCGCAGGCTACGAGGGGGTGCACCACCGGGTTACCACCCCCCAGAAGTGCCTGAGAATCGGCGACATCGAGAATGTGGGCCGCACCCTGAGACACCACTCGTTCTTCGAGATGATGGGCAACTTCTCGTTCGGCGACTACTTCAAGGAAGAGGCGGCCGAATGGGCCTGGGAATATCTGACCGAGCCCGAGTGGATGGGCCTCGACCCGGAGCGGCTCTACGTCACCATCTACACCGACGACGACCAGGCCTTTGAGGTGTGGAACAGGCACGTCGGGGTCCCTGCCAAGCGCATCTCCCGCTGGAACGAGGAGGAGAACTTCTGGCCCGCCAACGCCGTCACCGAGGGTCCCAACGGGCCCTGCGGGCCCTGCTCGGAGATCTTCTACGATCGCGGGGCCCAGTACGGCTCCCCCGATGAGACGGGGCCCAACACCGGCTCCGGCGATCGCTACATCGAGATCTGGAACCTAGTGTTCACCCAATTCGACCGCCAGGACGGCGGTCTGCTGGTACCGTTGGGGCAGGAGAACATCGACACCGGGCTCGGCTTCGAGCGCCTCGCGGCGGTGATGACCGGCACCGAGGATGCCTACGCCACCAAGCTGTTTCAGCCCACCATCCGCGCCGTCGCGGAGCGCTCCGGGTGCCCCTATGAGGGGACCCGAAGCGTCTCCCACCGGGTCATCGCCGATCACCTGCGAGCCGCCGCGTTCGCCATCACCGACGGGGTGCTGCCCGCCAACGACGGTGCCGGCTACGTGATCAAGATGCTGATCCGGCGCGCCTCCCGCCACGCCTGGCTCCTCGGGTTGCGTGAGCCGGTCCTCCACGATCTCGTCGACCGGGTGGTGGAGGCTATGGGTGAGAGCTACCCCGAGATTCAGGACGGCCAGGAGCGGGTTCAGGGGATCATCCGCACCGAGGAGGAGCAATTCCTGCGCACCCTCGAGGCCGGAATCCGGCGGGTCGACCTAGCGCTCGCCGAGCTTAAAGGTGATGAACTCCCCGGCGACGTGGCCTTCGATCTGTGGCAGACCTACGGCTTCCCACTCGATATCACCCAGGAGATGGCGAGCGACCGGGGCATCACCGTCGATGCGGCAGGGTACGAGGCGGCTCGCGAGCGGGCGCGCGCGATCGCCCGCTCGGGCCAAGAGGGCAAGACCCTCTTCGGCGCCGCCCGCGACGCCCTGGGGGCGATCGCTGAGGAGCATGGCGAGACGAACTTCAGCGACCAGCTCGTGGCAGAGGCTCGGGTACTGGCGCTCGTCGTCGACGACAGGCGCGTCGAGGCACTGGGCGAGGGACAGTCCGGCCAGGTAGTTCTCGACATCACCCCTCTCTACGCCGAGGGGGGTGGTCAGATCGGTGACAGCGGCCGGTTCGAGTGGGATGGCGGCCGGGCTGTGGTGAGCGACACCGTAAAGAGCAGTCAAGGCCTCTATCTGCACCACACCGAGGTGCTGTGCGACCGGCTCGAGCCCGGCCAGAGGGTGTGCCCCTCCGTCGACCCGAGTCGCCGAGAGACCGAGAAGAACCACAGCGCCACCCACCTGTTGCACGCTGCGCTGCGCGAGGTCCTGGGTGGGCACGTGGCTCAGGCGGGCTCGCTGGTCGCACCCGACCGGCTGCGCTTCGACTTCTCCCACCCGCAGGCTCTGACTCAGGAAGAGATTGGGGAGATCGAAACGCTCGTCAACTCCTGGGTCCAGGCCGACCTCGAGGTGCGGTGGCAGATCGTTCCCATCGCCGAGGCGCGCCAACAGGGCGCCATGATGCTCTTCGGCGAGAAGTATGGCGAACTGGTCCGAATGGTTCAGGTGGGCGACGGGGCGGGTGGGGTCGTCTCCGCAGAGCTCTGCGGCGGCACCCACGTGCAGCGGACCGGCCAGATCGGAAGCCTGCTGATCACCATCGAGGAGGCGGTCTCGGCCGGGGTGCGCCGCATCACCGCGCTCACCGGAATGAGCGCCCTCGGCTACGCCCGCGACCTGCGCGACATCGCTGCCCGACTCGGCCGGCAACTCGGCGGGAGGCCCGAGGAGCTCGAGTCTCGCCTGCTCAAACTGCAGCTGGACCTCAAGGAGGCCAGACAGGAGGCCACGGGGCTACGCGACAGGCTCGCTGCCGCCCAGACCTCCGAGAGGGGCACGAGCGAGGTCATGGAGGCGGCGGGCTTTACCTATGCAAGCAGCATCCTCGAGGGTCTCGACGCGGGAACGCTCCGCACCGCCGCCGACGCTCTGCTCACCCGCTCCAGAGCCGATGTGGTAGTGCTCGGCAGCGGCACCCTGATGGTCGTTAAGGTGGGCGCCGACGCCCAGCTAAGGGGGGTTCACGCGGGGAAGCTGATCCGCGAACTCGCCAAGCGCGGGGGGGGCGGCGGCGGCGGCCGACCCGACATGGCCCAAGCTGGCGTCAAAGACGCCGACCACCTCTCCGACGCGCTCAGCGCCATCCCCGAGATCCTGGGGAGTGCCAGCTAGCGGCGGTGGATCCCGCACCGATGCGACCGAGCCTCGTCGCGCTCGACCTCGACGGCACGCTGCTGACCAGCGACAAGCGCATCACCGCTCGCGCCGAGACCGCCGTCCGGGCACTGACCACCCGTGGGGTGCGAGTGCTTCTCTGCACCGGACGCCCGCCACGAGGCACCCGGACCTACGCCGCGCAGCTGGGTCTCGGCGAAGCCCTGGTCTATAACGGCGCCGCTCGCTACGACTTCGAACGGGACGAGGCTCGCGACGTTCAGGCGCTCCCCGGACCGCGGGCCCGTGAGGTGATCGGACAGGTCCGGACCGCGTTCCCGGGTGTGCTCGCCGGGCTCGAGAGCACCGACGGGTGGTTCCTCGACGAGGCACTCTACGCTCTCCGTCGCCCCCAGCTCCGGGGCCAGCCCGACGGGGTCGGGGCGATCGAGGGGTTCACGAACGGGGGTGCGATCAAGATCTTCTTCCGGCACCCCGATCACAGTGCCTGCGACCTCCACAAGGCGCTGGCCGGGCTCGACGTCTACGCTACCTGGAGCGGCGAGACGCTCCTGGAAGTGATGCACCCGAAGGTCAGCAAGCGCAACGCCCTGGCCAGGATGGCCGACCGCCTCGGCATCGCCCGCGAAGCGGTGGCCGCCTTCGGCGACGGGCACAACGACCACGAGATGGTCGGCTGGGCCGGCCTGGGGGTGGCACCTGCCAACGGCAGTTCGGCGGTGCGGGCCGTCGCCGACGAGGTGACCACCTCCAACGATGAAGATGGGGTGGCAAGGGTGCTCGAACGGTGGCTGGAGGCGGAGTGAGGGGAGCCATCCTGGCCCTCGACGTGGGAGAGGCTCGCATCGGTGTGGCCCGAGCTGAGCGCGGCTCTATGCTCGCCTTCGGTCGTGGTGCGATCGAGCGCACCAGCCTCCGGGCCGACATCGCCGCAGTCCAGGAGCTGGCTGAGCGGGAGGGTGCCACCCTGATCGTCGTAGGGCTACCGGTCCGTACCGACGGCCGCGACTCTGCCCAAGCGAAGCGGGTGCGGAACTTCGCCGACGGCCTGCAGAAAGCCGGCCTCCAGACCGAGCTCGAGGACGAACGCTTCACCACCCAGCTGGCGAACCGCCAGCTGATCGAGGGAGGAGCCCCCCGGCGCGAGCGACGCCGCAAGGGGCGAATAGACGAACTCTCCGCAACGCTGATTCTGGAGACCTATCTGAGGAGGATTGGATCGTGACCGAAGACGCTTCATCCCCGGCAGCACCGGACCCGAAGCGGCGCCGCGATCGGCGCCAGGGCCTGCTCCTGCTCCTGCTAGCCGGCATCCTAACGGCTGCGGCGATGATCCTCATCGTCTGGAATCAGCTTACGCCGTCGAGCGCCGGGCTGAGCACGCCGACCGAGTTCGAGGTGCTCCCAGGCTGGGATGCGAACCGCACCGCTGCGGCGCTAAGCGAGGCCGGCCTGATACGCAACGCCCGACTGTTCAGTCTCTATCTACGACTACGCGACCTCGACACCCGGATCGGGGAGGGCCTCTACAACCTCGATCCGGCCATGAGCGCCGCCGAGATCGCCGCAGCGCTCGTCGCAGGGGGGCGACCCCGCACCACCCGAGTAGTCCTCCCCGAAGGCCTTCGCGCCGGCGAGGTGGCCGCGCGCCTAGCTGCTGCGGGACTGGGCGAGCTTACAGACTTCCTGGCACGTATCGCCGAGCCCAACGAGTTGCGTCCCCAATATCTTCCCCCCGACTCCGGACTAGAGGGATTCCTCTTTCCCGCCAGCTACGATATCCCGACCGCAAGCACCCCCGATGAGATCCTGAATCTCCTTACCCAACGCTTCGCTCAGGTGATCAGCAGCGACGTGACCGAGGCGCTGTCGGCCAGCGGCCTCACGGTGCACGACTGGGTGACCCTGGGCAGCATCGTCCAGGCCGAGGCGGGCAGCACCGACGAGATGCCGGTGATCGCCGGGGTGTTCCTCAACCGACTCGAGATCGGTATGGCTCTCCAATCAGACCCCACCGTTGCCTACGGCCTGAACAAAGGTCTCCCCGAACTGGACGCCTCCGCCGGCGACTTCGAGCAGGATCACCCCTGGAACACCTATACCCGGGGCGGCCTGCCCGCCGGCCCCATCGGCAACCCAGGCGCAGAGGCGCTCATGGCGGTGCTCGCACCGCAGCGCGAGAACCCCGACGGCCGTCCCTACCTCTACTTCATACACGGGTTCGACGGAGGCGGGCCGATCTTCCGACCCAACATCAGCCTCGCCGACCACAACCGCGACATCGGCCGCTACCTGAGGCCGTAAGCGAGGACCGGGTGGTGAGGGGCCAGGGAAACCACCCCAGCCACAGCGATCGAGCAGGGGTGACCAGCCATCACCCTGCCGCGCCCGGCGGAGCGGCGATCAGCAAGGTGCTGCAGTTCAGGATCCGGAGTCGAGACCGGCACTCCTCAGCCCCCCCACCTCGCCTCGGTCCACTTGCGATCGTCGGCAGCGCTCTCCACCGTCTTGGTGATGAAGTGTACCCCGCGGGCGCCATCGATCACCGTGGGATAGTCAGACTCGAATTCGTCCGGCTCACGCCCCTCGGCCCTCGCCCTCATGCTCCTAGCGGCTGCCAGGTAGACGTTGGCGAAGGCCTCAAGGAAGGCCTCGGGGTGTCCTGACGGGATCCGGCTAGCCCGCTGCGCCGCCTCACACAGGTAGTCGTTGCCGCGTGTCAGCCGCTGGGTGGGGCCCGCAAGTGTCTTGAAGATCAGCTCGTTCGGGTCCTCCTGGCGCCAACTGAGACTCCCCTCGCTCCCGTAGACACGGAGTCGCAGGTCGTTCTCCTCACCCACCTCGATCTGCGAGGCGATCAGAACACCCCTGGCTCCGGAGGTGTAGCGGATGAGCAGGTTGCCGTCGTCGTCGAGACGGCGGCCCGGCACAAAGGCAGTGAGGTCGGCACAGAGAGTGTCGATCTCGAGACCGGTGACGGTGGCGACCAAGTTCTCCGCGTGGGAGCCGATATCTCCGATAGCGCCAGCGACACCACTACGGGCCGGGTCGGTGCGCCAGCTGGCCTGCTTCAGGCCGGTCTCCTCGAGCCGGGTGGCGAGCCAACCCTGATTGTACTCGACGATCACCTTGCGAAGCTCGCCGAGCCGGCCCTCGCGAACCATGTGGCGGGCCTGCTTGACCATCGGGTAACCGGTGTAGTTGTAGGTCACCGCAAAGACCACCCCGGTCCGCTCGACGATCGCCATGAGCTCGCGTGCCTGCTCCACCGTGTGGACGAGCGGCTTGTCGCAGATCACATGGAAGCCGGCCTCAGCGAACGCCTTGGCTACTGGAAAATGGACATGGTTCGGGGTCACGACGGAGACGAAGTCGATGCGCTCCTCCTCGGGACGCGCCAACTCGCGCTCGAGCATCTCCTCCCAGCTGCCGTAGTTCCGGTCATCGCGAAGCCCTAGATCCCTGCCCGAGGCCCTCGCCTTCTCAGGGGTGGACGACAGTGCGCCCGCGACGAAGTCGATCTCGCCGTCGAGCGCTGCCGCATTCCGGTGGACCGCACCGATAAAGGCGTCCCGCCCGCCGCCGACCATACCCATCCTGATCCTGTCTGCCATCCCCTACTCCTCGAAGGCCTCATCGAACGCGATGTCCGACGGTGCAAAGTCGAGGCTTTTTACGAATGCGGCCGACTCAGTGGCACCATGGACCCGGTCCATGCGGCTGTCTTCCCACTCGATACTTAGGGGACCCCCGTAACCGACATCGTTGAGGGCGACGATAACCTCCTCGAAGTCGATATCTCCGCGCCCAACCGAACGGAAGTCCCAGTAGCGACGGGCGTCGCCGAACGAGGTGTGGCCGCCGAAGACGCCAGCGGTCCCGTCGCCACGCCCCCACCAGACATCCTTCATGTGGGCGTGGTAGATACGGTCGCCGAAGGCGCGGATGAACTTGACGTAGTCCACCCCCTGGTAGCCCAAGTGCGAGGGGTCGTAGTTGAAGCCGAAGCGTCTGTGGTGCCCCACCGCCTCCAAGGCCCGCTCAGACGAGGCGATGTCGAAGGCGATCTCGGTGGGGTGGACCTCAAGACCGAAATTCACGCCCTGCTCTTCGAAGGCGTCCATGATCGGGGTCCAGCGCGCCCCGAAGTCCACAAAGCCCCTATCCCAGTAGTCCTGCGACGTGGGGGGGAAAGCGTACAGCGAGTGCCAGATCGAGGAGCCAGTAAAGCCGTTGACGACGCCGACGCCGAACTTCGCCGCGGCCCGGGCAGTGTCGATCATCTCCTGAGCAGCTCGCTGGCGCACCCCTTCAGGATCCCCATCGCCCCAGAGGTAGTCGGGCAAGATGGCCCGGTGGCGTTCGTCGATGGGGTCGCACACAGCCTGTCCCACGAGGTGATTGCTGATGGCAAAGCACTGGAGATCGTTCGCCTCCAGGACCTCCCAAACCCCATCCGTGTAGCCCTCATCCTCGAGAGCCTTGCGAACCTCGAAGTGATCCCCCCAGCAGGCCAACTCGACACCGTCGTAGCCCATCTTCCTGGCGAGAGGTGCCAACTCCTTGAGCGGAAGATCGGCCCACTGTCCGGTAAAGAGTGTCACAGGTCTAGTCATGATTCCCTCGCTTGCATACAGAATTCGGATCCAACAGCTTTCTCGGGACCTACCCAGACCGGGAGTGCCTATCCTATCAGGTCTGGGGGCTCAGGTCGAGCCTCGGCGGGGGGCGGAACCGGAGGCTTGGGGGTGGCGAATTCCCGGACCAGGAAGAGGGCGGCCAAGCTTGGAAGCGCGCTGTAGACCAGTAGCGATGGCAGGATGACGAAGCGGTAGCCACGCTGAGCCTCGAGGACCACCTCCCGCTTCTGCTCCTCGCGCATGGTGTTCCAGCGGCGCTGCCATAGGGCTCGCTGGGCCTAGGGAGATCGCCAGGTTGCCGAAGATCAGGGTGCCCAGGACTACAGCCGTGATGACTCCGGCCCACGTCCCCCTCCGACCAAACCTGGGCAGGGCGGCGGCGTCCTGAGCCCCTCGGGGGATTACGTGGCTCCATGAGGATAAAGCCCAGGGTCGCGAACAACAGGACATTGAAGGCGTAGCAGTAAGGCCTCTGGTGCCAGGGTTGAAAGAGGGCGACGATCCCCACCAGGATCCCGGCGATAGTGGTGAACTCTACCGCGCGGTGGGTGCGGAACGGGATCGACAGGTGCAACCACTTGGCAGTGAGCGCAACCACTAGTACGAAGAGCAGGATGATCGCGGCGAAGTAGGTGACGAATGGGATCGCCTGAATGATGACCTCGCTGCGCAGTTCGTCCGAGAAGAGTACCCGGCTGATCGGGGTGAACACTAGCCCGATGAGGAGAGCAATAAGGGCCGAGCCGCCTAGCCGCCTCACCAACTCCCAGTACTCGGCTGCAGCGGCACCTCGCCGGGTATCCATCCTACTCCCCCGACCCAGGCGATTCGATCTGCACCGTGGGGTCCCGGCGCAGCACCTGCTCGGCACCAGCCGGGCTATAGACCACGATCAGTCGCATCGGCCCGTCACCGCGGTTGATGGTGGAGTGATAGACGCCCTTGGGAATCCAGATACAGTCGCCCACCTCGACCCGCACCGGCGCCTCGTCATCGAGCATCTGGTCACCGCTACCCTCGAGAACGTAGATCACCTCGTCAGCGGTCGGATGGTTGTGGCGGATATGTCCCTTATTCACCCCAAGCTCCACATAGCCGAAACTGAACGAGGTGCCACCCGTCACCCGCTCCTCACTCAGCATATGGATCTGGCCCCAGTCGAAGACCAATCGGTCGACATCCCCGTTGCGGGTGATCGAACAGCTCCCAATCCTCTTCACACCCTATCCTCCTTCAGTGTCAGCACCATACCCACCCGAGCTTCGGCACCACCGCCAAGCGTTCGGTGGCGGCTAAGAACCACACCCAGGTGTTCACACCTGCCCTCACGAGACCTCCCGGGCAATCCGGTTTCCGTCGGTCGAGAAGAACTGAAGGCGCTCATCACCGACGGTGAAGGCGACCTCCTCGCCGATCGAGAGGTGGCTGAAACCCCACAGGATCGACAGTAACACCTCATCGCCCGTCCTCAGGTGGACGATCGTCTCCACACCCAAGGGTTTGGTGAGAATGATCTCGCCCCTGTGCTCCCCGTCCAGACGGATAACGACATCCTCGGGGCGGATGCCGAGGAGGAACTCTTCGGGGAGGTCGAAGGTGCTCGGGGCCGCAAACCCCACCGCACCCCCGGCGGAGCCTCAGCCTCCCATTCGACCGCACCGCCTCAACCAAGTTGATCTGGGGGGTACCCACAAGCTGTGCCACGTAGGTGGTAGCGGGGCGGTCGTAGATATCCTCCGGGATGCCGACCTGGATGATCCTCCCCTCGGAGAGGACTGCAAGTCGATCGGCCATCGTCAGGGCCTCGATCTGATCGTGGGTGACGAAGAGCGTGGTGACCCCCTGGGGGTCTTCTGAAGGTGCTTGAGTTCGACCCGCAGCGACTCCCTGAGCTTGGCGTCGAGGTTCGAGAGCAGCTCGTCCATCAGAAACACCCTCGGCCTGCGGACGATGGCCCGACCGATCGAGACACGCTGCATCTCCCCACCCGAGAGGTTGGCTGTCTTGCGATCGAGCAGGTGGTCGATATGCAGCATCTCGGCCACCTCGCCGGTCCGACTGTCGATCTCCTCCCCGGAGAGGCGCCTGAGGGGGGCCTTGACATGGAACCGAAGGGTTCGTATCTTGAAGTCTGCATACAGAGGGGGTTCAGGATGTATACAGCTATCGCGACGCTCCTACGGGGTGTCAGGCGGTCGACGCAGGCGACCACGAGCGGAAGCTATGGATAAGCTAGATATGTTCTTCGCCAACCGAGGGGATCAACTCTCTCAGGATCTCACGCGGAGGGAGTTCGCCTACACCCGCATCAAGGACGCGATCCGCGACTCCCAACTCAAGCCCGGGGAGCCGCTGACGGAGACCCGCCTCTCCAAGCTCCTGGGGATCAGCCGGACACCGGTGCGCGAAGCCCTCCAACAGCTTGTCCAGGAGGGGCTGGCCGAGTCGGTCCCGGGCCACGCCGTCACCGTTGCCAATCGTACTATCCAGGATCTTCTCGATGTCCTCCATATCCGCTCCCTGCTCGAGCCCGAACAGGCCCGGCTAGCGGCAGAAGCCATCACCGACGAACAACTCGAGGCTCTCGAGACAGTGACAGAGAGGCTCGTGCGGACCGCGCAGCGGCACGACCTCCTCAACTGGGTGGTGGAGGATGTGGCCTACCACGAGATCCTTAAGGAGGCCTGTCCGAACCGGCTCCTTAGCGAGACCGTGATCCAGCTCAAGACCCGGGTCCATCACATGGCCAGCATCGACACCCACACCGATCCCGCACGCCTGAAGGCCTGCACCGAGGAGCACCGGGCGGTGGTCGAGGCCCTCAAGACCAGGGACGGGAACTTGGCCAAGGAGGCCATGGAGGCTCACATCGCCGCTCTAACCAACAGCCTGCTCAGGCGAATCAGCTACCGATGAGCGAACTGCAACCGATCCGAAACGGAACGACCAAGCGAGGCAGCAGGTGAACCTAGGCGTCCAGCACGACATGCTCCGCAGCGAACTCGAGGAGATCGTGGGGGCTAGTCACATCTCGACCCAGGAGAGCGACAGGCTGGTCTACGCGACCGACTGGTTCTGGCTACCGCAGATGTGGCTAGATCGGGGTGAGCGGCCTCGCACCCCCGACTTTATTGTCCATCCCGGCTCGGCAAGCGAGGTCTCTGAGGTCCTCAAGATCGCTAACAGCTACCGCATCCCCGTCGTCCCCTGGGGGGGTGGTTCGGGATCGCAGGGCGGCGCTCTGCCGCTCTTCGGCGGTATCGTCCTCGACACCAAACGACTCGACAGGATCGTCGACATAGACGAGATCTCGCTCACCGTCACGGCCCAGGCGGGTATCAACGGCTCCCAACTCGAGTGGGCTCTCAATGAGAGAGGACTCACACTCCCCCACTACCCCGCCTCCGCCAACTGTGCCACCCTGGGCGGCTACCTGGCGCCGCGCGGATCCGGCACCGTCAGCACCAAGTACGGCAAGGCCGAGGACCTGGTGCTGTCTATGGAGGTGGTCCTGCCGACCGGTGAGGTCATTCGCACGCCGGGCGTACCCCAGCACGCCGCCGGCCCCGACTTCTTCCGCCTCTTCCTCGGCTCGGAGGGCACGCTCGGGGTCATCACCGAGGCGACCATGCAGGTCGATTACCTGCCTGAGACCCGCCTCTTCCGCGCGCTGCTCTTCGACGACCTAAGTCGCGCACTCGAGGCCGGCAGGTTGCTGATGACACGCCGCCTCGAGCCCACCGTGATCCGCATCTATGATCCCCGGTCGACCGCATCGCGCGTCAAAACCATCTTGGGGCACGAGTATGAGGGGGCCTATATGGTACTCGGCTTCGACGGAGACGCTGACATCGCCACCCTGCAGGAGCGGAAAGCCCTGGAGATCTGCACGCGCCTGGGAGCCGAGGACCTAGGGCGGGAGCCAGGCGAATCCTGGTGGGAACACCGCTACGACTTCTACTACCCGCCTCAGAATCTCAAGCTCCCCTGGATGTACGGCACTACCGAGACCGTCAGCACCTACGACCGGATCGAGAGGATCTACTACGCCGAAAAGGGGGCGGTCGAGAGCGAGTACGCGGCTTGGAATGTGGACTTCATCGGACACTTCTCGCACTGGTTTCACTGGGGGGCGATGCTCTACAGCCGCTTCATCATCCGCAACCCGCCCGAGGACGCGCGCGAAGCCATCCGCCTCCACAACCGGGTCTGGAACACCGCCATGACGGCGGTTCTCGAGAACGGTGGCATGATCAACGAGCACCACGGCATCGGGCTGAAGCTGTCCCGCTTTATGCGGCGCCAGTACGGGGCGGCCTGGCCGATGCTCGAGGCGATCAAGAGGGCGCTCGACCCGAATGGGATCATGAACCCCGGCAAGGTCGGCTTCGGGCCGGGCACCGGAGTGGAGCGGTGAACGAGAGGGCGCTCGCCACTCTCGAGAACTGTCGCTACTGCCTAATGTGTAGGCATGTCGACCCGCTGGGCCTGATCACCCGGCGCGAGACCCTCACCCCGCACGGCATCGCCCTGGTGGCCGTGTCGGAGCAGCGCGGTCTCATCGACTGGAACGAGGAGATGATCGGCGTCCTCTACAGCGAGGTGGACGCTGGCGTGGCCCAGGCCAACTGCGTCACCGACCAGCCCTTCTCCGAAGCGGTAGCCCTCGTTCGGGCGGAGTTGGTCGCCTCCCGCTTAGCACCCGCCGCAGCCTACGAACTCGAGGAGAGGTTCCGGCGGCACGCCTCTCCCTTCGGCGAGGCCCCCGTCGAAACCGCCAAGGGACAGGCCGAGACAGCTCTGTTCGTCGGCGACGAAGCCCACCACCTGTGGCCCGCCAGCGTCGGTGCCGCCTGCACCCTGCTGGGTGCCCTCGGCGAAAGTCCGGTGCCGATCAGCCGGGGGCGCAGCAGCGGCTTCCTGGCATCGTCCCTGGGCCTGATCGAGACCGCCCGAACTCAGGCCAAGGCCACCCTCGAGGAGCTCGATGCCACCGGCGCCGGAAGGCTCGTCGTTCTCTCCCCGGGGGACCACTTCACCCTCTCGCAACTCTACACCGGGAGGCTCGGGCTCGACTGGCCAGCGGGAGTCGAGATCGTCGACCTCGCTACCCTCCTCGCCGACGGACTCCGGGCGGGGCGGCTGGCGTTCACGCCCGCTTTGGAGGATGGCGCCTACGCCTATGTCGATCCCACCCACGCTGCGCGCACTCCAGAGCGCTTCGAGGCCCCCCGGTCGCTCCTGAGGTCGCTCATGCCGACCGAGCCGGTCGAACTCTTCTGGCATCGGCAGCGGGCCCATCCAGTGGGGAGCACCGCGCTCCAGTTCACCCACCCCGAACTCGCCGACGCGCTGACACGGGCCCGACTCGAGGACGCCCGCAGCCGCGGGGCGGAGGTACTCTTCTGCGAAGACCCGGGCAGCCTCGCACAACTCTGTCGCCACGCAGCAGCGCATAATCTTGCAGTCCGAGGGCTCTACGAAACGCTGGCCACGCACCTGAAGCCTTAGCCGAGCTAGATATTACCTGAGGAGGTAAGGGATATGCATCTTTCCATGCACAACTGGATGAGGGCGGAGCCGATTGAGGTCACCATCCGCAGGCTCGCCAAGTACGGCTACGGGAGCATCGAGATCGGAGCCGAGCCGGACAAGTACGACACCGCCGAGGTGCGCAGATTGCTGAAGGAGAATGGACTCCGCTGCTGGGGCTCAATCAGCCTCATGTTCACCGGTCTCGACCTCATCCAGGACGACGAGGCGGGCCGGGAGAAGTCCGTCCGATACCTTAAGGACTCGGTCAGTATGGTCAGAGAGCTCGAGGGCGAGGTCATGAGCATCGTGCCCTCGGAGGTGGGCAAGGTCCACGCCCAGGCTGACGAGGAGACCGAGTGGAACTGGGCTGTCGAGGGTCTCAGGGAGGTCTACGCCCACGCCCAGCGAGAGGGCATCCGGATCGCTCTGGAGCCGCTCAACCGCTTCGAAACCAACTTCCTGAACCGTCACGACCAGGCGCTGCTCCTAGCCGAAGCGGTCGGACCCGAGTGCGGCGTCTGCTTAGACGCCTACCACATGAATATGGAGGAGGCCGACTTCCGAGTTGCCCTACAGGCGACCGGCGAGCGGCTCTACGACTTTCATGTGGCCGACAACAACCGGATGGCCTGCGGCCAGGGCCAACTCAACTGGCGCGACATCGTGGGCACGCTCAAGGAGATCGGCTACGACGGTGCGCTCACGGTCGAATTCGTCGCCCCCCTAGACCGTACTCCCGCCAACCCCTACAAGAACGCCAGCGCCGCCGCCGAAGCGGAGCTGACTGCGGAGCAGCTTAAGTTCATCGAGGACCACGGCAGCGGCGTCCTCTCCGAAGAGTTCTACAGCTGGCTGGTAGAGACGACAGCCAAGACGCTGCTGCCCCTGATCCGCTGACGTCGATGCACCACCAAGATGGCACCGGGGGGACCGATCCGTGGCAACCGTTGTCCTGATCGGCACGCTCGACACCAAGGGGCCTGAGCTAGGCTACCTGCGCGACCGGCTGCGGGCGCTCGGCTTAGACACCCTCCTGGTGGACTCCGGCATCCTGGGCGAGCCGCTGGGCATCGCGCCGGATATCGACCATGCCGAGGTGGCCAGCTACGGCGGCACCACGATCGAGGACCTCCAGCGAGCGGGGAGTCGGGGCCGCGCCGTCCACGGCATGCGCGAGGCGCTGAAGAGGCTCACTGCGACCCTCTATGCTGAGGGGCGACTCGACGCCGCAGTGAGCATGGGCGGTGCTGAGGGTGCAGTGATGGGTGCCGCCGCCATGATGGCTCTGCCGGTGGGGGTGCCCAAGGTCCTGGTCTCCCCCATCGCCTCCGGGCATCACTACTTCGACCCGCTAGTGGGCACCAAGGACATGGTGGTGATCCACTCGGTGGTCGATATCCTCGGTCTCAACCCCATCGCCTGCACCATCTTCGACAACGTGGCAGCCGCGCTCAAGGGGATGCTGGAGTACGGACACGGGCTCCCCAAGCCGGGGGGCCCAGATCGGTTCGTGGCCATGACCATGCTCGGCAACACCACGGCCTCGGTGATGGCCGCCAAGGGGCGCCTTGAGGAGGCGGGCTACGAAGCCGTCATCTTTCACTCCAACGGCGTCGGCGGGCCAGCGATGGAGGAGCTGGCGGCTGCGGGCCAGTTCGTCGGGGTCATAGACTTCACCACCAACGAGGTCTACGACCCGCTGGTGGGCGGAATCCACGATGGTGGCCCTCGCCGCCTCACGGAGGTCGGCCGCCTCGGTCTGCCCCAGGTCGTCGTTCCCGGTTGCATCGACTTCAGTGTCTGGAACACCGGGACTGTACCGACAGAGCTAGAGGGTCGACCCGTCTACGATCACAACCCCGAGTACATCCTGGTGCGCGCTAGCCGAGACGAGATGATCCAGCTCGGATATATCTTCGCGGAGAAGCTCGACGGCGCCCGGGCACCCGTGGTCGTCGCCGTACCTACCCGAGGCCTGTCGATCCCCAACGTGCCTGGAGGCCCCTTCTGGAACCCCGAGGCCGACTCAGCCTACCTGGAGACCCTGAGGCGCGAGATCCGATCCGACATCCCCGTCCGCACCTTCGAGTACCACGTCAACGAGCCCGCGTTCGGTCGCGAGGTGGCCGAGCTGTTTCTCGAGCTAATGAAGTCCTACGGAAGCAAGGAGACGCCGTGATATCAAGCAGTAGCGACCAACTCAAACTCCAGGGCTTACCCCACCTGACCGAGGGGGACGAGGCGCTCAGGGAGAGGTTGCTCTCCTGGGATCTCGGCAATCTGACGATCACCGATATTCGGGAGTACCTGGAGCATAAGGACCTCATCCTGGTCCCGGTGGCGAGCCTCGAGCAGCACGGCCCCCACCTCCCGCTCTACACCGACACCATCACCGCGGTCGAGGTCTCGCGGCGGGTGGCAGAGCAGATCGCGGTGCTACATACTCCGCCGATCTGGATGGGCTACTCACCCCAGCACATGCACGAGCCGGGGTTGGGGCGCGGCACTATCACCGTCCGCAGCAGCACCCTGTCAGCCGTCATGCACGACGTGGCCCGAAGCCTGATCCACCACGGCTTCAACCGGATCATCTTTATCAACGGTCACGGCTCCAACATCAAGGTGGTCGACCCGGTGCTGCGCCAACTTCGCTATGAGACCGGTGCACTGATCGGCTTCGTCAAACCCTACATGGAGCGCTACACCGGCATTCTCGTCGGTCTCATGGAGAATCCCCCTGAGGAGACACCCGGCTGGCACGCGAGCGAACTCGAGACCTCACAGGATCTCGCCTGGAACGAAGACATCGTCCGCATGGACCGTGCCGCCTTCACCAAGGCCCACATTCCCGACTGCCTGCCCGACAGCTTCGCCAAGAAGGACGGCATGCCCGATGTCGAGTTCGAGGGCTACACCTACTTCAACTTCCCGATGGATCACCACGAGTTCATCGAGAGCGGTGTGATCGGCAACCCCCTGCGCGCCACCAAAGAGAAGGGGGAAGAGTCGTTCCGGCGCCTCTCTGAGCACGTTGCCAGGGGGGTGCTCGAGCTGATGAAGGTGCCGGTCGAGGTGCATACCCGGGAGTTCGTCGACCGGGTCCTATAGCCCCTGGACGGCCAGGGATCGGGCTACAGAAGATGTGGCGACCGACCCCTTCCTGCTCGGTAGCGATATCGGCACCGGCAGCAGCAAGACGGTGCTCCTCAACGGTCGCGGCGAGGTGGTCGCCGCCAACTCCCGCGAGTACCCCAGCCACCATCCGCACCCGGACTGGGTCGAGCAGGATCCCGAAGATTGGTACGCCGCCTTCTGCGACACTGTACGCCGGGTCCTCAAGGTGAGCGGGGTCCCCTCGGCAGCTGTGGTCTCCGTCTGCATCGTGGGTGCCACCCACAACCCGGTGCTACTCGATCGGCGTGGTGAGGTGCTCCGCCCCTCGATCCATTTCTGGGACCGGCGCAGTCAGGCCCAGGTCGCCGAAATCCAGGCCCGCTGGGGTGCCGAGATCGAGAGACGCCCCTGCAACGGCATTGATGTCCTGTGGACCTGACCCCAACTCCTGTGGGTCCGGCAGAACGAGCCTGAGGTGTGGGCGCGGGTCGCCAGCCTACTCTTCCCCAAGGATTACGTGCGTCACCGACTCGCCCCCTCGCCCATCACCGACACCGTCGACCCAACGGGCTCGTTCCTGTTCGACCCCCGGAACTCACGCTGGATTGAGGGGTTCGCCCGCGACCTGGAACTCGCCCCCTCAGCCCTCCCCAAGCCCAGGCGACCACTAGAGATCGCGGGACGCGTAGGCCCCGATGGGGCCGCCGACACCGGCCTGCCCAAGGGCACCTCGATCCTGACCGGCACCACCGACACTGCCGCCGAAGTGCTCGGTGCCGGGGCGACCCAGCCCGGTCAGGCCATCGTCAAACTCTCCAGCGTAGGTCGCCTCATGATCGTGTACGAGGAGCCCATACCCGGCTCGCACCGGCTGAACTACCCCCACGTCCGTCCTCACTGGGCTGTGGTATCCCGGGTCGGTCACCAAGTACGGGGCGGCTGCCTACCGCTTGGGCCCGCAGCGCCCTCTGGCCCGACCTGAGCAACGACGGGGTCTACCGGGCTATGGATGCAGCCCGGGTGTGATGGAATGCTGTTCCACCCCCACCTGCTCGGCGAGTTCGCCCCGCAGTGGAATCCGAACCTGCGTGCGAGCTTCACCGGAGTCACCATCCACCACGGCCGCCCTCACCTGACACGCTCGATCCTCGAAGGGGTCGCTTTCCAGGTCCGCGCAGCTCTCGAGGACCTCCGCGAGGCCGGCGCGACCTGGAATGAGATCCGCCTGATCGGAGGCGGGGCCGCGAGCCCCCTCTAGGCCCAGATCGTGACCGACGTTCTGGATCTTCCCCTGGTCGTACCCCGCTACCGCTCTGCGGCCTACAGCGCCGGGACCCTCGCCGGGGTGGGAGCCGGGCTGTTCCCCTCCGCAGCGACCGCACTTAGAGCCTCTGTCCCTGTGGAGCACGAGCTGCGCCCTGGGCCGGATGTGGACATCTACGAGACCTCCTACCGAAGCTACCTGAAGGTAGAGGAGCAACTCGCCGCAATCGACAGTCCCTCTCACTGACCCCCTCTACGACAACCGGGTATGAGTTGCAAGAGCGACTCTCCGCCGGGTTGGGCAGAGTCGGGTTTCACCCCACTCTGCCAAGCTGGAGGCAAGCACAAGACAACCAAGCACGGACAGCGCACGGCGAGAAGTCGATCTCAAGTGCCTTACCAAACGTCACGGAAGCGAGTGTCAGGAACCATAAACATCACTACGGGTAGAGGCACCAGCAACGCTGTATCCCTCCCACCTAGATCAGCCAGCCCCACCGCTCGCCTGTGCTCCCGCTTGCAGCCAGATGGCGCCACCGGAGGAGGCGCCTTAGAGGTGGCCTAAGCAACTCCCAACCCCCTAACCAGGACACTTAACACCTTGCTGTTATTCAGGGTAATCTCACTGTCCTGTGCTCAATCCAGGCAACTGGCTATTGTTCGCCGCCAGCGTAGAACTTTCCCACCCATAAGGCGGGGTCGAGACTACAGGTCGAGACTCACATCCGCCTCAATCCCCAGCTCGCCGAACAGCTCGCGCAGTATCACCAGATTGTAGAGTGCGTGACCCTTGGTGGTATTCAACATCATCAGGTAGACCTGCTCGAGACCGTCCCCCCGCTCGGCAACCCACTGCGTCCAAGGGCGCAGTTCCTCGGGTGTGTAGCGGTAGTCATGACGCTCGGCGGCGCTCCTCCCCCCCCACCACTTCTCGCGGTTGCGACCATGCAAGCGTACGTAAGCGACGGGCCCAGTGACCCTCAGTTCTGGCTCCGGAAGGCCCCGGAGCGGGGGGTAGTCGACACTCACGACCACCACCCCGAACGAGCTGAGGCCCTCCACCACCTCGGGCCTGTCCCACCCTCCGTGGCGGAACTCCACTGCTAGCGTCTCCCCTGCCTCGACGAAGCGGTCCACCACCCTTTTGAGGTAAAGCCGGTTCTCGCGGGTTCGGTGAAACGAGTAGGGGAACTGCGCTAGGAAGGGCCCCAGCATACCGGCTTCTCGCAAAGGCATCACCGACTCGAACAGTCGCTGGTACACCTCCTCGTCGGCGTCGCGCTCGTGAGTCATGGAGCGGTGCACTTTGATCGAGAAGCGCACCCGCGCCCCGCTCTTGGCGACCATCCCCTCGAACGCGCGGATACCGGGGATGGCGTAGAAGCTGCTGTTAAGTTCGACAGCGTTGAAATGGCGGGCATAGTGGCTCAGGTACTGCGCAGGCTTGCTACCGGCCGGATAGATTAACCCCTGCCAGTCACTATTCGAGTAGCCCCCGGTCCCTAGATAGAGTTCCACCGCCTGTTCCCCCTTCGCCCTCAATCCCTGTTCTTATCGAGCACCCGGGTCCGTGTGGGGCAGCGGGCGCGTACTATCCCCGTCACAACGTCGCAGGTGAGTCCATCCAAGGGTAGTGAAGAGGTAGATGCCGGACAGAACACAGTCGAGCCAGGTTCCCCGCCTAGGGGCTCGGTCCGGCAGACCAGGATGTTCCGCCGATGCACATGTAATCGACTACCAGTGCAGGTTTCCCGGCGATCTGGGTGAGGTCAATAGAACTAGAAATGGCCCGAAGGTCGAAAACAGCAGGCCGGCAGGGAATAAGAATTAAATCGGCAGCTTTGGCAGCAGCCAGAGCCACGGTCTCGGAGTGCGGGGCCGTGTCGATAATACAGAGGTCTGCATCATGTTCCCTGACAGTGTCAATGACTTCTGCAAGGCGAGTAGCGTGCGTAGAGATGACAACCGGGGCCTCGTTGCGCTGATCGTGCCAGCCTTTGGCGCTAGCTTGTGGATCAAGATCGACAACTACACTTTGGAGACCGTCGATATTCGCAGCGCCAGCGAGATTGAGGGCTAGCGTGGTCTTACCCGCTCCGCCCTTCTGAGATATGAAAGAAATTGTCTCCATGCTGCCGTATGCCCGTTCATCTTGACATAGCGAAACATCATGTAATGTTGAACATTCTCATCACACCACGTCCACCGATACGTGTGTGACCCCTTATCGTCTCGCTTTTGCCGCGACGAGGAGGCACGGCGACCGTATCGCAGGCTAGGTCTGGATTGACACTCGACAAGAGGGGGCATTCCGTGACAATCAAGTGCTCCGTATTCATCGCAACCAGTCTTGATGGCTTCATTGCGCGATCGGACGGAAGCATTGATTGGCTCAACGCAGCAAATGCGGTTGTCCCGCCCGGGGAAGACTGCGGCTACAAAGCTTTCATGTCCACCGTCGATACACTGGTTATGGGGTGGAATACCTTCGAACAAGTTCTCACCTTCGGCGAATGGCCATACGGCGATACGCCGGTCGTTGTGATGAGCCATCGCGCACCGCCGTTGCCACCGAATTCGCCTCATACAGTCACTTTCTCGCAAGAAGCGCCGAAAGACCTTGTGGCAAAACTGCGTGCGCAGGGCAAACGGCACCTCTATATAGATGGCGGGATTACGGTCCAGAGTTTCCTCTCAGAGCGCCTTATCAACGAACTCACGATCACAGTTATCCCCATCCTTCTCGGCACGGGCAAACCGCTATTTGGTCCTATGCGCTCTGACATACATCTGTTGCATATCGCAACACGGGTATATGAGTTTGGTTTCGTCCAGCACAAGTATCGTGTCCAGGGTGTCGAATGCTCGAGGCCGTTCATCGCTCCAGGATAGCTGTCGAAAAAGTGGCTCGGGTGACACAAAAAAGCGGCACTCGACACCCGGGGGCTCTTCGTTTTGTCCACATGTCAACCTCTGGGGAGCGAGATCAGACCCGGGCCAAACAGGACCGGCACCTGATCCCACGGGTCGTGACGGTAGCGGTCCGTGCCCAGCTAGCGTCCTCCCCTGGTGCGTGACCACCCTACCAACCTCTCGCCGCACCATACGTCGCCGCTCATAGATGATGCGCACCTGCAGCTATCCAAACACATAGAGGCCATTGAGGCCGTGGACACCTCCCAAGGTGGAAGTTGTCCACCAGGGGTTGCGTTTAGAGGGCATCCCCAGGTAAGAGAGAGGACCCGATCAAGGATTCTACAAACCGATCCTTGATCGGGAGTGCGACGACGGGGGCAAGGTCACAGGTTACACTCTTCCCCATGACTGCACCCTTGGGGGCTCACGTATCCGTCGCCGGAGGTGTGGACAAGGCCTTCACCCGTGGCCGCGAGATCGGCTGCGACGCCCTACAAATCTTCGTGAAGAATGCCAATCGGTGGAGCGCAAAGCCGCTTGCCGAGGAGGCGGTCGCGCGCTTTCGATCCGCCCACGAGGCCGACCCCGTCCCTGTCGTAGCCCACGCTTCGTACCTGATCAACCTGTGCAGCACCGACGAGGAGACACTTCGGAAGTCAAGGCTGGCGCTCATAGACGAGTTGGAGCGCTGCAGCCTCCTAGGCATCCCCGGGCTGGTACTACACCCCGGGGCACACCTAGACGCTGGCGAGGACGAGGGGCTCGAGGGGGTCGCCCGCTCCCTCGATGAGGCCTTCGCCGGGCGGTCCGACCTGTCGGCCCGGGTACTGCTCGAGAACACCGCTGGGCAAGGCACGGTGCTGGGCAGCCGCTTCGAGCAGCTAGGGCGCATCGTCGGACTAGTCGACGAGCCGCAGCGCCTCGGGGTCTGCCTCGACTCGTGTCACGCCTTCGCCGCCGGCTACGACCTACGCGACGACGCCGGCTACGAGGCGCTGCTCGAGGCGATCGACCAGGCGGTCGGGCTAGAGCGGCTCGAGGCTATCCACCTGAACGACTCAAAGTTCCCGTTGGGAGCACACAAGGACCGCCACGCCTCCATCGCCACCGGGGAGATCGGTCCCGAGTTCTTCGCCCGGATCGTGCACGACCCCCGCCTACGGACGTTGCCCATGATCCTGGAAACACCCCTCGGCGACGAAGGCGAGGGCCACCGCCGCGACCTCGAAACACTGCGCGGCCTCGACCCCCCCAACTGAACATCGGTCGGCGGCACGAACTGATACCGTGAGACCAACCCAGCCGGGAGGTTCGTCCATGACCCAGACTGCTGCTCCGATCACAAGTACCTACCTCAAGGTGATCGACCGCAACTTCAGCGTGATCCTGAAAAACCTCAAGGACGTCAGCCACGAGCAGAGCCTGATCCCGTACATGCAGGGGGGCAGCCACCTCAACTGGCTGATGGGACACTTGACCCACTCCCGCTGCGGCATCCTGCGCACCCTCGGCACGGAGGCCCCCTGGAGTGAGGAGCGGGGAAAGCGCTATGGCAAAGGCTCGACTGCGGCCACAGCGGGGGATGCCGAGCCGCTCACTGAGCTTATCGAGGCCTACAAGGCGACCCAGCCGCTCATCGAGCAAGCTGCAGCCAGACTCACAGAAGCCGATCTGGAGCGCGAGTCCGGCGGGTCGACGGTGGGCGCCCGATTTGAGTTTCTTGTCTGGCACGAGAGCTACCACAGCGGCCAAACCACGCTCTACCGGCGCATGGCTGGGCACGGCCGCGTCATCCCCTGATATCTCGCTCGAGCACCTCAAGCGAGACAGCGAGGAGGTTGCGCGGGCGCTGCTGACCGGCAGACTGCTCGTCTACAAAGCCGTCGAGGGGTGAGGATACCCCCTCCACACCTAACGAGCCCTGCAATCGGAAGAATTTTGGGGGCGGGCGAAGCGGAAAGGCTCTGCTGCAGTCAGGGGCGACCCCGCGCCCGGTTCTGCCTATACCAGTCGCACAGGTCTGTAAGCCGGCAGCGGTCACAGTTGGGCTCCCCCCAAACGCACACCCGCTGGCCGTGCCTGAGGGTGTTGACGTGGAAGGCGTAGAGTGTGTGCCGGTCGTTCGGCAGCAGCGCGAGCAGGATCCGGTGGGCGGTGTCGGAGCCGACCTTTGGCCCGATCAGTCCCACCCGCTGGCTCACCCGGTGCACGTGGGTGTCCACCGGCAGCAGCGGCTTGCCGAAGCAGAAGAGCAGAACCAGGGAGGCGGTCTTCACCCCTACCCCGGGCCGCCGGAGAAGCCAGGCCAGACCCTCCTCAGGTGCAAGGTCGGTTAGGAAGTCGATGGAGGCCTCGCCGCGCTCCTCAATGATCGTGGCAAGTGCTTTCTGGATGTTGGGTGCCTTAGTGCTGGGGAATCTCGCTGGCGAGATGGCCTCGATCAATTCGTCTACGGGGGCGTCGCGGACCGCCTCCCAGGTGGGAAAGCGCTCGCGCATTCGAGCGTAGGCTCGGGCCTCGTCGGCCTCGGTGGTGCGGTGAGAGAGCATGGTAGAAATCAGCTCGTGCATGGGCTCGCGCCGCTGTATCCATCTCCACACCCCATAGTGATCTACAAGCCTGCGGTGGACCTCCAACACCCGGTTCGCCATGTCGGGAAAGAGACCACCCATCCCCTCCATTGCATCACGCACCGCGCCTAGAACCTGTGTCTCACGCATCAGGTTACAACAGTCGATCCCAGATTTTGCAAGATGCCGCGGACTCGGTACCGTCGCGGAACCCCGGTGCGCCCCCGAGGAGGTCGCCGCGGGTGGCGGGCGGGCACAGACACTTCCCGAACCGGGAGGTCCTGCCGAAAGCCCTCACGCTCGAAGCGGTCCGGCGAACGGAAGCTTCCCAGGCACCGATCATCGAGCGGTCGCCTAGCGGTTACAGGCCATTACCCTCACCCCGGTGGGGAGCCTCTTGAGGTCGGCATGGATGGCGGCCGTCTCGTTCCAGTTACAGGCCATTACCCTCACCCCGGTGGGGAGCCTCCCCCTTGTCGCCCCCTCGGTCGCAACCGACCCGGACACCACCAACCAAGGAGCAGTTCCAAGAGGCCCTGCAGGCTCGCCTACGGCGTCCGCCGGGAGGGTACGCACCTGCGTCGCAGCCAGCGACGGACCCGTCAGCGCCCGTAACTGACGCACCCTCGCCCCTCCTCCACACCCTCTTCGTGGGGGCCAAGCCCCATCAGAGAGGATCGATTATGATCAGCGACCGCCCGGCGACCTCGTTCGGGCGAGGTTGCTGCGGGTCGATGAGGGTTCTAAGGGGTTGACTCAGGGAATCTCTCGGCAACCCTAGCCCCGCCGCCCCCTCCGGCTCCTGTGACGCTGGCGCGCCCCCCCCTTCCTGCTGGAACCGTTCTGCACCAGGGGGGCACCGCGACCTCGCTGCGGGCGCGGGCTTCTGGCGAACTCGGTCGGTCCTCTGGAGTCAGGGTCAGGGGCACGGTAGTCGAAGCCCTCCGCACGGACTCGCCTGAGAGGTTTGCCCAGCATACGTTCAATGGTGCGGACCATATCCTCATCGTCACGGGTGATCAGGGAGAGGGCCTCACCTTTGCGCTCGGCCCGGCCGGTGCGGCCGATCCTGTGGGTGTAAGCATCCGCAGTCGTTGGCATGTCGTAGTTGACGACGTGCGAGACCCTGATCACGTCGATGCCTCGGGCAGCGATATCGGTGGCGACCAGGATCCGGTAGCGGCCTTGGCGGAACCCGTCGAGTGCCTGCTGCCGCTTGTTCTGCGACATGTTGCCTTGCAGAGAGACAGCGAGATGGCCGACGCGGTCAAGTTGCTGAGCCAAGCGCTTGGCTCCATGCTTGGTGCGGGTGAACACCAGGGTAGCCTGGGGGTCGAACTGCCCAAGCAGGTGTTTGATAATGGCGGTCTTCTGATGCTGTTCCACGGGATAGATGGCGTGGGAGACGGTCTCCGCTGGGGCGATGTGGCCGATCTGGACAATGGTCGAGTCGCGCAGGGCGTCGCGGGCCAAGCTGCGGATGTCGGGTGGCATGGTCGCCGAGAACATCAGCGTCTGCCGCTCCGACGGGAGTTGGCGAAGGATACGCCGGACATCGGGCAGGAAGCCCATGTCGAACATGTGATCGGCCTCGTCGAGGACCAGGATCTCGACACTGGAGAGGTCAGCATTGGACTGTTGAAGGTGGTCGAGCAGGCGGCCCGGGCAGGCCACGATGATCTCCGCACGGCCGCCGAGAGCCTGGATCTGCGGATTCATTCCGACGCCGCCATAGACGGTCGCGCTCCGCAAGCCGGTCGCCCGGCCGAGGGTGCGGAAGGTGTCGTGAATCTGCTCGGCCAGTTCGCGGGTCGGAGCGACGACGAGTGCCCGCACCCGGCCGCGCCGGCCGCGCACGAGGTGGTGAAGGATAGGCAGGGCAAAGGCGGCGGTCTTGCCCGTTCCGGTCTGGGCCAAGCCCATCACGTCGCGGCCGGCCATCATTAGCGGGATGGCTTTCTCCTGGATAGGGGTGGGGTTCTCGTAGCCAGCGACGCCGATGCCCGACGCCACCCGCGGGTGGAGACCGAAGTCTGTGAAATGCATGAAGAGTCCTTCCTCGGCTTACCTGCAGCCAAGTCGCACTCTCAGCCGGATTACCAGATAGCAGGCTAAAGTATACAGCACTGTTACCAACCATGTAAGGATTCGCGATACGCTGTGGCGAAACCCACAGCGGCCGACTGGCCCCGTTGAGCACACCGGTCGTCGAGGCTGTCCTCGCAACGTACCACCACATCGCCCAAGCGATCCTCTGAACCTAGCCGAACCCTGGGGACAGGCTTTGGCTCTCGCCGTCCGCACTGAAGAGGAGTGTGCCGGTCGAAAAGGGATTCGCATACGGAGGTGGCTGAGGGTGCCGTCCCGCAGGAGGTGGCCCGACCTGCTTGAGTCCGATGCGGGCAGTTGAAGCCGTGGACGATATCCTAGCGTCCGGCGGAGATGTTGAGGTCGAGGAACTGATCCAGACCGACGATCTCGATCTGGCCACCCTGGGTGAGGTCCAACTCTATGCCGACGATCCCGGCCCGGGAGCCGCTCTCGGGGTCGCGGTCGTCCTTGTCCTCAACGCCCCTAACCAGACCGGCCTGCCCCTCGAGCGCACCCCGCTCAAGGCCCGGGCACCGAGGCCAGCTTCGAAAGGCCGCCGCCGAGCAGCGGGGCCAACGTGGTAGCGATCATAGCCTTCGGCGCCGGCCAGCAGCCACCCCGGCGCCCTGGTAGGTGATCCCAGCAACCTCAATGCCGCCCTGCGAATCTCCCTCACCTAGGTCTCCTCCAACCGACCCGCCCCTTTCGCTGCACGAGCCACTAGTAGTGACCACCAAGAGGCGAGGCCAGCCAGGTGCTGGTTAACTCGACCACCATACCGGTCGCGGCGAGTCGCTTGGCGGTGCTGTCGCCCACCACGACCGGCGCCTCGAGCGAAGGGCCGACCTCGCTTAGACGAGCATGCGACCAAGAGGCGCCTCCACGACACCTCCGACCGCACCCCGGTCGTAGCCCTTACCTGGAATCGTGGCGTGATGAAGAGCCCCGGCGAGGGCGGTCGATCCGCCCCTACTCCGAGAGTTTGCGTTCGCTGGCCCGAGCGTACTGTCCGGCGTAATAGAGGAGGGGGGCACCCTCGCCATAGTCGAGGTACTCGACGCAGCCGATGAACAGAGTGTGGTCCCCGGTCTCGTGAGCGGCCACGATGCGGCAGATGAGGTGCACCAGAGCCCCTTTGAGCAGTGGAAAGCCGTCGACCTCGACGAACGGCTCCTCGACACCGGGTGTGGGTCGGCCGGCGAAGTGGTTGGACAGGGACTCCTGATCGTTCCTGAGGACCGAGACGCCGTAGCGGTCGCTCGCTAGGAGCGTCTGGTGGGCGTTGGCCTGTCGATCGATACCAACAGCGACCAGAGGGGGCGCGAGCGAAGCCGACATGAAGGCGTTAACGGTGAGGCCATGGGTCGCGTCGCCTTCGCACATCGTTACTACGGAGACGCCCGTAGCAAAGCGCCCCAGGGCGTTTCGAAACTCCCGTGGCTCGATCATGGTCAAGTGTAGACCCACCCTCCCCTAGGCGGTCAATAGCTGCCAAAGTCCCGCCCCCGGCTCGGGAGCCGGGGGCGGAGGGGCAGAGGCAAGTTGCCTCCGCCCCTGAAACGAGGAGCTTCACCCCTCCCTAGGTACGATCTCAAGGGTAACGGAGATCTCGACCTGCTCGCCGTCGCGAACCACAGCGAGGGTCACGGTATCGCCCGGCTCGTGAGAGAACAACACCTCCTGCAAATCGCTAGCGCTCTGGACAGACTCGCCGTCGACCGCGATGATAGCGTCTCCGCCTGCGGGGAACTCTTGGCCATCGACGTTCACGGTAAAGCTCGCGCCGCGTAGGCCCACGACCTCACCCGGACCGCCCGCCTGGACCTCGACCACCATCACGCCCTCGTCGGGCAGGTGCAGGCTCTGGCGCACAGCCTCGGGGTAGCTCAGCAGATTGCGGACCGTGATGCCGATGCGGGGACGGGTCTCAAAGACTTCAGTGAAACCGCCCGCCAGGAGCTCATCGAGGCTCCGGCGCAGCAGGTTGCTGGGGATGGCGAAACCCACACCGGCGAACGAGGTGCCGCTGCGACCAGGAACAATGGCAGTATTGATGCCGACCACCTCGCCGCTGGAGTTCAGCAGCGGGCCGCCAGAGTTACCGGGATTGACGATGGCGTCGGTCTGGATCATCGGGATGGGAACCTGCCCGACCGACGGGAGGGTACGCCCCACCGCCGAAACGATACCCGTGGTGACGGTAGAGGCGAGGCCGAAGGGGTTACCGATGGCGACAGCTTTCTGGCCGACTTCGACCAGATCCGAGTCGCCCAGCACCAGCGGTGAGGTCCCCTCAAGCTGCGAACCGTCGAGTGGCTCGAGAAGCGCAAGATCGAACGATGGATTGACACCCACCACCCGGACCTGCACCGGCTCGTCCACACCAGGGAAGCTGACGCTGATCTCGGCACCCTCGAGCAACTCGCTCGATCTGGGCAGGAGGGCGGATTGGACCACGTGGTAGTTCGTCACCAGGCGGCCCTGCTCGTCGATCACAAATCCGCTGCCACTCCCCCGCCGACGGGGCTCGGATCCGAACGGCCACCCGAAGTCGAAGCGGAAGCCCCCATCGGGGAGACGCTCGAGCCTTTCACGGAGGTCTTCGGGGAGGTCTTCGAAAGAGAAGTCCTCACCCGATTCGCCCTCGGGGAGGGGGAGGACGTCGAAGTGGAAACCCCCATCGGGGAGACGCTCGAGCCTTTCACGGAGGTCTTCGGGGAGGAAGTCGAAGGGAAGCCGGAAGCGGAAGTCTCCCCGACGAATCGGTGCCATCACAGTGACGGCTACAACGCTGGGGCTGAACTCACGAACGATCTCCACGGTGTTACGCTCATCTTCAAGCAGCGCCCGGGGCTCATCGATGGGGGCAACCCCCTGCGTGATCGCTAGGCCCCCAACAACGAGGGTCGCCAGCATCAGGGTCACAAGGGCTCTCTTCATCTCGTACTCCTTTCCCGCTCGCGCGGTGTTCTAGACATCGACTAGGCTCGGAAGCTGGGGACGGCCCCCCCTGTCGAAGCGCCTTCGGCCCTTCGTCGAGGAGGTGGACTGGACATGCAGGTCAGTCAGGAGGAGCGCGGATCATAGGCCATACTCCAGGGTCAGCACCCACTCCGGTACCTCGAATCCCGACTCTGCCGGACGCCCATACAACGCCCGCAAAAGTTGGGCCTCGGGGGCCAGAATCTCCTCAATCACCAGGACAGCCAACTTGCCCGGGGTCTCTGGATGGAAGACTGCGATGAGAATGCCCGAGCCATCGGAGCGGGGCAGGAGCCAGCTGTCACAGGCTAGTAGCGGGAGGGGACAGTCTAACTCCAGCGGCCCTTCAGAGTAGGTCGAAGGCCGCTCTGCGATCGCCTCAGCCTGCACCAGCGGCGCCGCCTCTACCCGCACCGATGCCAGCAGACCGATGGTCGCCAGAGCGAGCACTGCCAGGGTCGGAGGAAGCCAGCGCGGAGCCGCCCTCCGCCCCTCGAAGGCGAGCAGCGATACCACCCGGAGGGCGAGCTGCGACTGCCGGGCCATAGGGTTGGCCAGGCCGGGAGCGCCCGGTCGGAACCGCCCCCTAGCCACCTCCACCAGGGTTCGGGCGTAGCTCGAAGGTTGCGTTCCCGCCTCGACCACAGCGGCGTCACCAGCGCGCTCGCTCTCGAGGCGCAGGCGCCGGAGCGCCAACCATGCCAGCGGATTGAACCAGTGGATGGCTGTCGCCAGCGCGGCGACCAACTGCCAGATCCAATCCCCACGGCGAACGTGGGCCAGTTCGTGGAGCAGCACCTGCCGACGCAGGGATTCGGACCAGCGGGTGGCCTCGACAGGGAGTAGCAGGACCGGCCTCCGCCAGCCCCAGGTAAACGGGGTACCCACCCGGCCCAGGAGAAGCCGGACCGGCTGCTTCACATCCAGCCAGCTGGCGACCTCGACGGTCAGGGACTTCCAGTCTGGACCCAGCACCGGTTCAGCCCGGCGGGCGAGGTGGCGAAGCCGCCCCAGCGAGACCAGAAGGCGAACAAACAGGATCAGCGAACCTGTCACCCACAACCACGGCAGGAGTTGCAGAGCCGCGCGCAGAAGGGGCGCGACCGTTGAGGCCTGGTCGCCGCTCTGGGTGGATATCAGCGCCAAGGGGCCACCCCCAAGCTGGGAATGAACCTCCTGAGGAGACAGAGTCAGCCACGCAGGGAGTGCCAAGGGCAGGCCACGCCCAGGCAGCGCCAGAGCCAGCAGCGGTAGGAGCAGAAGTCCGACCAGGCCCAAGACCCAGAGGCGGTGGCGTTGGGCGGCGGAGGCATGGCCCGCCACAATCGACAGCAGGGCGACCATCGACAGCAGGGCCGTGCCCTTGAGGGCGGTGTCGATAAGGAGCATCAGCGCCCCTCCCGGCGGGCCTGATCGATCAGCTCGGAGAGGCGGTCGAGCTCGGCTTCGGAGAGCTCTGCCTCCGACAGCAGGGTCACCACCACCTGCTCGGCAGATCCCTCGAAGAAGGTCTGAAGCAGGCTGCTCAGGGCGCCGACGCGGGCGGTATCGCGAGCTAGTGTAGGCCGGTACAAGTAGCGGGCGCTGTCCTGTCGGTGTTCCAGGTAGCCCTTCCCTTCAAGCAGGCGGAGCGTAGCCCGGACTGCCGAGTAGCTAGGGGGATCGGCGAGCCCCTCCCGCACCTCCTTGGCACTCGCCTCACCCAAGCGGTAGATGATATTCATCATCTGCCGTTCGCGGCGGCTGAGCAGGTTGAGCGATCGGGTCATTGGGTTCCTTTCGACTCCCTATGCTAAAAAATTAGCATACCTTTGTCAAGTCTCCACGAACCCGTCCGAGCGGACGACGGCGCGACGGCTCGTGACCGCGCCGCAAAGCCCTTCCCCTTGGCTGAAGGATGGTGTGAATCGTATATGCCCCTAGACCGTCAGATCTGATAAGATGTCCTGAGAGATTAAGTGAGAGACAAGGAGGTCTACAGATGAGGAAGCGATGGACAGTATTAGTATCCGTGCTCATGGTGACCGGCCTGGCATTCGCGGTCACGCCGGGGCTGCCTGAGGAGCTCGACGACTACTACAGCTGGACTCGGCTCAACATCAACAAGGTAGTGGACAACCCGAGTGGGGTCCACCCGCCAGCCAAGGACATCTATGTCAACCTCGATCACATGACGCTGTCTCTTCTGGCCCGTGAAGGCGGCGGCTGGAACCCCTTCCCCGATGGCGCCCTAGTCCTCAAGGAGCGCAACGATCCCGAAAGCCGCATGGTGGATCGCCTCTACCTGATGGAGAAGCGGGATGGGGTCTGGCACTACAGCCTTTACGACCGCCAGCCAGATGGCGGGTTCGCGGGCCAGGACCTCGGCACCGAGAATATGTGTTCCGGCTGCCACGCCGGCGCGGCCGACAACGACTTCGTCTTCAACCTCTACCAGAGCCGCCCCTAAGCGAGGAGGGCTGGAACCCGTAAGCCTCACCTAGTACCGGACCTGACTCCAGACGCGCTATCCGAGGGTAGCAGCAAGCCCATCACCTGTACCCATCCCACACTGTGATGATCCATTGGCCCCGACACCGCACCTTACGCGGCGTCGGGGCCGTGTCATGGTTAAGGGTCCTCAAAGCATCGCTGATGAAGGACAGTCGTCGCAAACAGTGTTTTGGCCTTGGTGTTTATCCCGTTGCCGTACGTAAAATCGGCCTAGAAACACCTTAGATATTGACGTGATAGCTAGTCCACAAATTATGAACGCTGGACTGGCATCCAGCGTTCAGCTTTTACGTACGAGAACGGGATAAACGCCTTGGCCTTAGATCACCGGAGCCCGTGAAGGGTGAACGCAGTCACAGCCAAGGATGTTTGGAACCCCTCGACCGGCATTACGAGTCTGGAGGTCGATCCAAAGGAATTAGCTACCCCGGAGATTCCAGGGGTCCAGGAGGTATGGCGTGATCAACAGGACAGGAGCGCTTCAAAGGGATGGGGCCCCTTTCCAGCTTTCGCTACACGCGAGTGGGGCCGAGACCGGCCTGGCCACCTTCACCCCAAGCGCTCTCCGATCTCAAGGAGAACCCACTGGGAATCGACCCTCACGTTCAAGAGTTCCAATTCTTGGGGCAGTATGTCGACCACGAGACTGGAGTACTCCCCCAGGATTCCCGTGAGCAGGAGCTTCCCCCCAGGTGCCAGAACCCCCGGGTAGTGGGGCATGAGATTGCAGTGGAGTTCGGCATATAGATTGCCAACTACCACATCAAAGGGGGGGGTGCACCCGATTAGGGGAAGGCTCCCCACCTCGAACGTGGCTCTGCTGGCGTTCATGACCGCATTCTCCTCAGCCACCGAGACCGCAACTGGATCGGTGTCGACGCCATGGGCACAGGAGGCACCGAGCAGATCGGCTGCGATGGTGAGGATGCCCGATCCAGAGCCGATGTCGAGGACGCGACTTCCGACGAGATCGAGCGACTCCAGCGCCCGCAGAGCCATCCTGGTGGTCTCGTGGTGCCCAGTCCCGAACGCCCTTCCTGGATCGAGCCAGAGAGGTCTCTGACCGGCGCGTACGACGACCCGCCGGTGAGTGGGGGCGATAACGAGGCGCTCCAGACGAACGGGACTGAGAGAGTGCCGGTAGGCTTCGAGGTAGTCGATCTCGGGAAGATCATCCCAACGCCCTGCGATAGGGAGGTCCACCCGATGTTGGAAGTAGGCAATGACCTCTTCTCCGTCCTGCTGAAGGCCAAGACAACCCCGCTGCCACAACACATCGAAGCGGATGTCTTCCGCATCTAGCGACCCGCTGAGGCGAAAGGCCGCAATCATGACACTCCGGCAACACCTAGGATCTTCCCATCCCGGGTGACGACCTCGAAGCCGAGCCATTTGCTCTCGCCCACAACATCCTCAGTGCAGATCGCGGAGACCAGAAATGCCCTGTGAAAGGCGCGAATCGCCATCATAATCATGGTCTCCGCGAGATAGGCGGGTACCGCCTGCACTATTCCGTTCTTGACAGAGATATCGACCTGATTCCAGATCACATCTGAAGGCTACACTACCGGGAATGTACCCTAGCGACCACTTCGAATTCCCCAGCAATCCCGCGCCGCCCAAAGAAGGCCTTTAGCACACCCTATCCCCAGTTGCCTAGGCCGATCTCTTTATCCAAGCTCAGCCTAATGTCTCTCGACGCCAGCGGCAATATTAGAGGCAAATCACGAGTCGCTATAAGGCGTTAGCCCCATTCCAAAACCCAGCTTACGCGTTCATGACGTCAGGCGCCGGGTGGAGGTCCTCACCCTCACTCAATAATGATCTTTTCAGGATAGTGTTCAAGAGCCCCAGATCCTGGACCTGTTAAGCAACATAATAACGTCGTTTGCTACTTGATCTGCAGGTATAGAAAGGGGGATGGTTGTTTCCATGATTCCCCATCCCCGTTACCAGTATAAGCCAGAAGACCTGTTCCAGACAGACGGACTCTTCGGGTCACAGTATTTGTCTACATTGACGACTGGCTCAAGCCCTGCCAGGACATCCTGCCCCAGCAACCTGCCCAGAAAGCGAGCTACAGCGAACTCTTGGAACTCTTGACTATTGCAGTCGTAGGTGAGATCCTTGCCCAACCGAAGGTCGGATTCGCTGGATATGAGAGTACCTGGTACTGGATCGTCAACCAACTCTTCAGTGAACTGTTTCCCAAACTACCCCACTACACCCGCTACCACCGGATCTTGCGGAATGCCGAGAGGCTACTGGCTGAGCTCGCTCTATCGGTGCTACCAGCTAACCGGATCCACCTGACAGCTGACCGGGTTCATCTGATCGACAGCAAACCACCATCGGTAGCTAAGGGGAAACGCTCGTCCTGGTCGAGGTTTCCTGAGGCCAGGAAGGGGTTTGGCACCATGGGGATGGTATTCGGCTTCAAACTGCACGCCCTAATTAACCTCGAGGGATTATTCGCAAGATGGGCCTTTGCAGCAGCGAATCATCCTGATGTGACCCGGACCCAACGAGTCCGCTTGTGAGTCCGTTCTTGGCTGGCTCGAGAACTGACTGACCCGGAGAGTCCGTCCTTGGGGTTGGAAGAGGGGTGGATTCTAGGAGACAAAGCCTATATCGGCACAGGCGTGCCGACACCGAAGCGATCAAACATGACCCGGAGCTCCAACGAAGCCGTTCTTGTCCGTCCTTGGGGTGATGAGGTGTGGACGAAGTCCCTTGCTCGAGCTCGGACCCGTAGAGTCCGTCCTTAGCGAGTCGAATCGAGCTTCAGCACTTTGGTAAGGTCACTGACCCTTCAGGCGGCGCAAGTAAAGACGTTTCTGTCGCTCACCCGTAGAGTCCGACTTTGAACGCGGGTAAACCTCAAGATCGCTGCCTTCAATCTGCTCCATTCGGGGGTGTTATTCGGGTAGCAAACGACGTAATAAGGCTTATGCATAGACTCCATACCCAGATCTACGGTCAGAAGATCGATCACACAGTCCTATCTAACTCGCTGCTCCTGACCCTGGTGGACCCCCCGTCCTATCTCGAATCAAAGGTCGCGTACAATAGTAGGCGTGGAAGCTCGCACCCCCCCTCAAAACCTCGAGGCTGAGCAGAGCGTTCTTGGGAGCATCCTGCTCGACAACGAAGCATTCGGAGCTATAGAAGGCACTATCGGCGCCGACCACTTCTACAAGGAGGGGCATCGCAAGATCTTCCGGGCCATGGATCGTCTCGCCCAGCGGGGCGAGCCCATCGACTTGGTCACCCTCACCGAGGAGTTGAGGCAGACGGGGGAGCTCGAGACCGTCGGCAGCGTTCCCTATCTCATCGGCCTCGCGGACAGCGTGCCGACCGCAGCGTACGCTGAAAACTACGCCCGGATCGTCCTCGAGAAGGCTACTCTCCGAGACCTCATCGCGGCCAGCGGCCACATCATGCAGATCGCCTACGATCAGTCCAGCCCGATCGAACAGGTACTCGACCGAGCCGAGTCGAGCATCTTCGAACTCTCCAGCTCCAAACGGAGCCACGCGTTCGAGGGCATGCCGATCCTGGTGAAAGATACCTTCGCCCACATAAACGAGCTGTTCGACAACCCCGACCCCATCTCCGGTCTGAGAACCGGGTTTAAAGAACTCGACAGTCTGACCGCGGGCCTTCAACCGAGCAGTCTGAATGTCCTGGCAGCTCGGCCCAGTATGGGCAAGACGGCACTCGCCCTGACAATTGCCCTGAACGTCGCACTCCGGGAGAAGCAGGCGGTGGGCATCTTCTCACTCGAGATGTCGGGATTACAGCTGGTGACGCGCATGCTCTGCTCCGAAGCCAGGGTCGACATGAGCAGGGTTCGGAACGGGCAGCTATCGGATCGGGACTACCAACGCCTAGCTGAGGCCGCCGGGAAGATATCGGACGCGCAGATCTACGTCGACGACGCAGCAGACATGACGGCTATGGAGTTGCGGTCGCGGGCCAGAAGGCTCATGTCAGAATACGAACTGGGCCTTATCATCATCGACTACCTCCAGCTCATGAGTGGGGGTGGGCGTGGCGGATTCGGCGAGAATCGCCAACAGGAGATCAGCGCCATCTCCAGGGGTCTAAAGGCCCTCGCTCGCGAACTCGACACTCCGGTCCTCGTGCTAAGCCAACTCTCTCGGGCAGTCGAGAGCCGACCCAACAAGCGTCCGATGCTCTCGGACCTCCGCGAGAGCGGAGCTATCGAGCAGGATGCCGACCTCGTGATGTTCATCTACCGAGAAGAGTACTACGACCCTCAGTCGGAAAAGCAGGGGATCGCCGAGATCATCATTGGGAAGCAGCGGAACGGCCCCGTGGGGGCCTGCGATCTCCAATTCCACAACGCCCACGTTCGCTTTAACGACCTGGCTCGACCTGTCGTCTGACGACCCGGCGACACAACATCAGGTCACACACGGCTGATTCTGGACGGGGTAGACTAATGCATGGGGCGGGTGCCATACCGAGGATTCCTGATTGCCATCGTTATTATCGGTCTGGTCGTATTCATCGCCTCGCAGAGTGGTGGGCGCTCCCGAGGTGAGGTTCGAAGCTACACCTATTTCCAGGAACAGCTCGAAGCCGGTCGCATCTCGAGCATCCAGGTCAAGGGGACCAAGCTCCTTGTCATTCCCCACGTCGGCGAGCGGTTCGTCACCCACCTTGCCAACCCACCAGATGATCTGACAACCTTCGGTGCTCACGGCGCCGACGTTGAGGCATTGCCGCCGGGGCAGAACTGGGGCAACCTGGCACTCTATCTCCTCCCTGTCCTGCTGATGGTGGGCTTCCTAATCTACCTGATGCGGGGGGTTAGGTCCGGAGGAGACGGCACCGTCTCCTTCGGGAAGAGTCGGGCCAGGCTCGTAACAGAAGAGAACAGCAACACCCTGTTTAGGGACGTTGCCGGAGTTGAGGAGGCCAAGGACGATCTGCAGGAGGTCGTCGATTTCCTGAAAGACCCCGGGAAGTTCCACGCCCTAGGCGCCCGGATCCCACACGGGGTGCTGATGATGGGACCGCCAGGATCGGGCAAGACCCACCTCGCCAAGGCGGTCGCCGGCGAGGCGCAGGTTCCGTTTTTCAGCATCTCCGGTTCGGACTTCGTGGAGATGTTCGTGGGTGTCGGTGCAGCCCGGGTCAGGGACCTGTTCGAAACCGCGAAGAAGAACACCCCCTGCATAGTCTTCATCGACGAAATCGATGCCGTGGGACGGCGAAGAGGACTGAGCGTGAACGGCGGTAACGATGAGAGAGAGCAGACCCTGAATGCCCTCCTCGTCGAGATGGACGGCTTCGAGTCACAACACGACATCATCATCGTGGCTGCAACCAATCGACCGGATGTCCTCGATCCCGCCCTGCTGCGCCCCGGCCGGTTCGACCGGCAGGTCGTGGTTGACGCCCCTGACGTGCGCGGTCGGGAGGCGATCCTCGGGATCCACGCCCGCGGTAAGCTGCTATCCCGCAGAGTAAACCTGAGGAGGGTGGCCAAAAGAACCCCTGGATTCGTCGGCGCAGATCTCGAGAACCTCCTCAACGAGGCTGCTCTGGTCGCGGCTCGCAAGAACCAGCGCGAAATCAATCCCGAAGACCTCGACGAGGCTGCTGATAGGGTCTTGATGGGTCCAGAGCGCCGCAGCCGGGTCATAAGCGATCGGGAGAAGAGGATCGTGGCCTACCACGAGGCCGGGCATGCCCTGGCTGCCCACCTACTCGAGCACGCCGACCCGGTGCACAAGATCACGATCGTGCCACGAGGCCGCGCTATGGGATACGTTATGCAATTCCCGGACGAGGATCGTATGTCGGCCACCAAGCTGGCTCTACTCGATTCTATCGGTGTCGCCCTAGCGGGCCGGGCGACTGAGGAGATCTCTTTTGGAGACGTAACGACGGGGGCTCAGAACGATTTCCGGCAGGCCACGGACATCGCCCGTAGGATGGTGACTCGTTGGGGCATGAGCGAAACGCTTGGCAAGATCGCCCTAGCGAGCGGGGGCGACTCCTATCTCGGGGAGTATGAGGGCACCCGGACCTACAGCGAGGAGACAGCCAAGGTCATCGACTCCGAGGTCAAAACCATCATCGACGAACAGTACTCACGGATCCGCCTCCTCCTCAAGGAAAACCAGGAGGTGCTCGACACGATCGTTGAGGTCCTCCTCGAAAGGGAGACCCTTCACGCGGACGAGTTCGACATTCTCATGCAGGGTGGCGAGCTTCCAAAGCCTCTGGACGAAGCCCCGATCGAGATCCCGGAAGTGGCGCCAGCCAAGCGCCCTAGAACCCAGGACGAACAGCTCCAAGAGCCCCAACTCCCGTCGGGAATGATGCCAAATCCGAGCTGACTTCCGGTTCCCCGAAACGTCGCTAAGGCTGAGGAGGGCCGAAGAAGAGCCTGCACCGAACCCTGACTAGTATCCTGCATAAGAGCCACCCCCACCCTGGCAACTCACATCTAGATGGTCCTCCCAAGCGACACACCACAAGGGGCACTTCAACGCCCCTAGAGCGACCTGCATGAGAACACAAGCTGAGCCAGGTACGCTCCGCACACTACCCCTGACGGTTCAGGCTTGAACAGCACAGGGTCGAAATAGAGAGGCGCCTGTGAGGGGGCTGATCGTCGACCGGGAAGTCCAACCTCCTCCAAATGCCTTCACAAGAGAAGTGGGGAGCCCAGTCTCTGGGGTGCGTGCTAGGCTAGGACGATGCTCAGATTCCTTTCCGCTGGGGAATCACACGGTCCCTCACTCACCGTGCTTCTCGATGGCGTACCCGCCGGGCTCGACCTCGTCGCTCCAGACCACATCGACCCTTGGCTCCGCAGAAGACAGGGGGGTTACGGCCGCGGCAAACGCATGGTGATCGAGTCGGACCGTGCCGAGCTTCTGGCAGGCGTCCGCGCGGGTCGCACCACCGGTGCTCCGCTGTCGATCCGCATCGAGAACCGGGACTGGCGCAACTGGGCCTCGGTGATGGCACCCGAGCCCGGAAACGAGCCGCGCTCGAGGGCGCTTACCGAGGCCAGACCGGGCCACGCAGATCTTGCAGGAGGGATCAAGTACAACCACAAGGACCTCCGGGATGTTCTCGAGCGGGCCTCGGCTCGAGAGACGGCCAGTCGCGTCGCAGCGGGGGCTGTCGCCCTCCGCCTCCTCGATGCGATCGACATTGAGGGTTGCGCACGCGTCGTAAACCTCGCGGGAATCGCCTGCGATGGCGGGATGGATTGGGATGCCCTGGACCGCCTCGACGAGAGTCCGATCCGCAGTCTCGACCCAGCGGCGGAGGAGGCCATCCTTGACAGGATCGATCTGGCCAAGGTCGAGGGAGACACCTTAGGCGGGATCATTGAGGCCCGCTTTCGGGGAGTGCCTGTGGGTCTCGGCAGCCACACGCAGTGGGACAGGAAACTCGACGGGCGACTCGCCCAAGCGGCCATGAGCATCCAGGCGATGAAGGGGGTCGAGATCGGAGATGGGTGGAGTAACGCCCTTCGCGCCGGGAGCGATGTCCACGACGCCATCTATAGGAATGACACCGGCTACTTCCGGAAGACCAATCGCTCCGGGGGTCTCGAGGCCGGAATCACCACCGGTGAAGAGCTTGTGGTCCGCGCGGCGATGAAACCGATTGCCACCCTCATGAAACCTCTTCCCACGGTGGACGTCGTCACCCGCCAACCCACAGACGCCGCACGCGAGCGCTCCGACACCACGGCGGTGCCGGCAGCCTCGGTAGTCTTGCTGGCGATGTGTGCCCTCGTTCTCGCTGACAGCGTCCTGGAAAAGTTCGGGGCTGACACGATGGCTGAGATCAGGGAGCGGGCAAAGACCTATCGTACCTACGTCAGCACCTTCTGAGGATCCCATGTCTCACCGCATATTGCCTGAGAAGCGACCGGTAACCTGGGTTGCGATAGCCGGATTCATGGGCACCGGCAAGAGCAGAGCAGGATGGGAGCTTTCGCGCCGTCTCAGCCTGACATTCATAGATACCGACCGGGTAATCGAACGCGTAAGCTGCATGCGGGTCGCCGAGATCTTCGAGTTCTACGGCGAGGAGGTATTCCGAGACTACGAGACCGAAATCGTGCGCCGCTGCCTGAAGCTGGATGAGGTCGTGATCTCGACCGGCGGCGGTACCGTCACCCGGAAGGTGAATCGCGACCTCCTCACGAGCCGTGGGCCGGTGGTCGTCCTCTGGGCAAGTCCAGAGACGATCCTCAAACGGACCCGGCGACAGCGAAGGCCGCTGCTCGAAGTTGCGGACCCACAGGCGAGGATCCGGACCCTCTTGGATGCGCGCAGGGCCGCCTACGAAGCGGTCTCCACGATCAGCGTATCGACCGATGGCCGAGCCTCTCGGGAGGTGATCGAAGAGATCATCGAGAAGCTGATGGACTGGAAGGCACAGCAGGCGTGAGGCTTGAGATTAGGGTCTGTCCCCCCTACCCCGTCTGGATCGAGGCGGGTGCCCTAGAGCGGCTCTCAGCTATCATCGACGAGGCTGAGGTTGCGCTAATTTCCGATTCCGGCGTGGCCCCACACCACCTGCAGCCCGTTCGTCGGATCATCGAGCAGGCGGGTAAGCGGATCGCCACCTACACCGTCGAGGCAGGAGAGGAGAGCAAGAGCCTCGCCACCTTTACCAAGCTTCACCGTTCGCTCGTGCGGGATGGGTTCGACCGGAGGTCGGCGATACTTGCGCTCGGCGGCGGAATCGTCAGCGATCTGGCTGGTTTCGTCGCCTCGAGCTTTATGCGCGGAGTACCCCTCTACCTTGCACCGACAACGCTTCTTGCCATGGTGGATGCCAGCATCGGCGGCAAAACGGCTGTCAACCTTCCAGAGGGCAAGAACCTCGTGGGGGCCTTCTGGCAGCCGAAGGGGGTTGTGATGGATGTCCAGACCCTAGCGACCCTGCCCATCCCGCTCTTCCGCGACGGGGCCGTCGAACTCTTCAAGCACGGCCTGCTGGCCGACCCCTCTCTGTGTCGTGCCGTCCTCTCCGGTGCCCTGAACGACCTAGCCGACGAAACTCGGCTTGTCGAGCTGATCGGAGCCTCGGTCAAGGTGAAGGCAGAGGTGGTTGCTGAGGATGTCCACGAGGCGAGCCGTCGGGCCTTTCTCAACCTAGGACATACGCTAGGCCACGCGATTGAGGCGGCCAGCAATCATAGTCTTCGCCACGGTGAGGCGGTCACCTATGGGCTTCTGTTCGCCGGATTGCTCGGGCGCAATAGAGGTTGGTATGACCCGACCGCAGACCTGCTCAAACTCTGCGAGTGGCTCTCCCCCAGACCGCTTCCACACAACGACTTCGCGGAGCTCCTCCCCTACATCGACCGAGACAAGAAGCGGGTCGGGTCCGAGCGACGCTTCGTGCTTCTCAAAAGGGAGGCGGAACCCATGATCGCCCGAGATGTCGACGAGGCCGAGCTCCGGCAAGCCTGGAAGGACCTGTTGGAGGTGCTGTCGTGATCCTGGTGTTGAATGGTCCGAACCTCAACCTGTTAGGGCTACGCGAGCCTGAGGTCTATGGGGAGGGAACCCTCGAGGAACTCGAAGCAAAGTGCGAGGCCTGGGGAGAGGACCTCGGCCTCACCGTGGTCTCGCGGCAGAGCAATTTCGAGGGCCAGTTGATCGACTGGCTACACCGCGCCGAGAGCGACGGCTTCCGGGCCGTCATTCTCAACGCCGGAGGCCTCACACACACCTCGGTGCCTCTCCGGGACGCGATAGCAGGCATCGACATTCCGGTAGTTGAGGTTCACCTCTCCAACGTACATGCCAGAGAGCCCTTCCGCCACCGTAGTCTGATCTCGGCCGTCTGCCTAGGAACCATAGCGGGTTTCGGTCCAACGAGCTACCAGGCGGCGCTCCTCACCTTAAGCGAGCGGGTCGACACCCCCTGCCAATAAGGGTAGCGTCCCCTCAGGGGAGTGATGATGTCGGCGTGGCCGCTTCCAGCCGCTAGCGAAACGGCGTGGAGCCGTCATCTCACTCACTTCACATTGGGAAAGTTGAACTCACTCGAGACTTAGCGCAAAGCTGCAAGGTTCGATGGCAATCGGCCACAAATTGTGCTCATAACGCGTCCTGGAGGTGTAATGGTTTCGAGGTTTAGAAGGGACGGAGTGGCTAGGGAGAGGGGAAAATCGCCCCCCTTGTAAGACAAGTCCTCCATCACCGACCGACCGCTGAAAGCTGGCGACGAGGAGAGGACACGCGGCCGGCGCGTACCGCTTTAGCCCGCCTTCAGCAACCGCCGTGTCGATGCGACCACTGCGAGGGATGTTCTCAACCGATTCGACGACCTAGCTTCAGTACCGCAGCCATCCTCCCACTAGCCCCCTTGAATCCGCGTTTCATCTACCTCAAGCCGCAACTCTTTACCTACGACCTCGGACAGTGGATCCGCTCCTGAGGCACATGCCCACTACAGATACCCGGGATCCATTAGCTGCGAAGGAAGCCCTGCTCCCCCTCACTGAGCGCAGGTAGATCCCCCAATGAATTCAGGCCGAACTCTAACAGGAAGCGGTCGGTGGTTCCGTAGAGCATGGGCCGTCCAACGACATCCTTACGACCCGTAACGCGAATCAACTCTCGCTCTGAGAGGGTATCGAGGGTGGACTGACAGGAGGCTCCCCGGATGGCCTCGAGTTCGCCCCGAGTCACGGGCTGCCGGTAGGCGACCAAGGCAAGGGTCTCCAGCGCCGCCTCCGAAAGACGAGGCAGGGGTGCGGGAGAGAGAAGATCCACTAGATCGGGGACGATGGCGGGGGCGACCACCAACCGGAATCCCCCGGCCACCTCCTCAAGTTCGAGTCCCAACTCCTCCTCCACAAGGAGGGTCCGGACCGCCTCGAGAGAGCGGCGCGCCGCCGCCTGCCCACTGAGTAGCTTCCCCAACTCCTTAATAGCTAGCGGGCGCCCAGCGGTAACGAGGGCAGCGAGGACAAGGGCACGGTCACGCACGCTAGGGGCATCGTTTCAGGCCGGACCTCTAGGTGTCAAGGATACAGGGACCGCCCCAGCACTCAGAGGACACCCCGACCCCGCCGCAGGCCACCGAGCCGAGGAGAGCCAGGGCGGTTCAACCAGCTCCCATGGCAGACACCCTCATCAAGGAGGCCGGTGCACCAGATTAACGCAGCATCTCCCGGAGCTCAACGAGGGCCATAGCTCCCAGACCGTAACGGTCTCCTGACCTCACTACTCTTTCTCACTATGGGCAAATCGCCGAACGAGTATCAGGGTCGAGACGGACTCTTCCGCGCTACCCGAAGGCGGGCTCGACCACGCCCCCGCGAGTGGAGGGCAGAGGTTCCCAGTGCCGGCAGGGAGCACTAGGCCGAGTCCCGGGCTTGGAAGGGGGTGAGGGGCCGGCGATGACGATCGCCATCTGCCCCCTCAGGCCGTTTCGGGGGGGCCAAGGTCATTCGTCCCCGGACAACACCGCTAGGAACGCCTCTTGCGGAACCTCCACGGCACCAAGCAGCTTCATACGGGCCTTGCCCCTCTTCTGCTTCTCAAGCAGCTTGCGCTTACGGGTAATGTCGCCCCCGTAGCACTTCGCTGTCACGTCCTTACGAAATGGTCGAACCGTCGCGCGGGCCAGGACCTTCCCACCGATCGTGGCTTGGATCGGTACAGCGAACATCTGCCGGGGAATCACGGCCGCCATCCGGTCTACAATCCTGCGCCCGACCTCATAGGCCTTCTCCCGATGCGCGATGACGCTCAGAGCGTCTACACGCTCCTCATTGACCAGAATATCGACCTTCACGAGGGCAGCCGGCCGATCCTCCATGAACTCATAATCCATGCTCGCGTAGCCCCTCGTGAGGCTCTTCAGGCGGTCGTGGAAGTCATAGAGGATCTCCCCAAATGGGACCTGGTAGCGCAGCTCGACACGCCGGTCGTGATAGACCATATCCGCCATCTCCCCCCGCCGCTCCTGAAGCAGACCCATCACCCCGCCCACGTAATCCTCTGGGAGGTAGACGCTCAGCCGCACCCACGGCTCGGAGATCGACTCCGTCCGGTCGGACGGTGGGAACTCAGCCGGATTCTGGATGCGTGAGACCCGCCCATCTGTCGTGCGGATCTGATAGACGACTGCGGGGGCGGTCGCGATCAGCCCGAGGTCGAATTCGCGCTCGAGCCGAGCCTGAACGATATCGGCGTGCAGGAGCCCAAGGAAACCGCAGCGGAACCCGAACCCGAGCGCTTCACTAGTCTCCGGTTCGAAGGTGAACGCGGCGTCGTTTAGACTCAGCTTCTCGAGCGCATCGCGAAGTCTCGGGTAGTCCTCAGAGTCGGTCGGGTAGAGTCCGCTGAACACGACGGGCTGGGCCGGTCTGAATCCTGGAATCGGGTTGGGGATCGGTCGCGAGCTATGGGTCACGGTGTCGCCGATCTGGGTATCGCCGATCTCCTTTATCGAGGCGGTGAGCCAGCCCACCTCGCCGGGGACAAGACGATCGGTGACTATCAGGTCGGGTCTGAACACCCCCACGCGATCCACCTCGAAGCGCTTGCCCGTGCTGGCGATGAAGATCTCATCACCCTTTTCCACGGTGCCGTCGAACACCCGCAGGAACGGTATCACCCCCTGATAGCTGTCGTACACGGCGTCGAAGATGAGCGCCCGGAACGGAGCCGAGAGATCGCCACCGGGGGCGGGGAGGTGCTCCACAATCGCCTCAAGGACAGCCTCCACATTCTCCCCGGTCTTGGCAGAGACGGCGACGGCGTTATCGCCAGGAACGCCCACCACCCCTTCGAGTTCTGCAACCGTCCCGGCCAGATCTGCGTTGGGTAGATCGATCTTGTTGACTATGGGCAGGATCTCGAGACCGTTATCGATCGCAAGGAAGCTGTTCTGGATGGTCTGGGCCTCTACCCCCTGGCTTGCGTCGATGACCAAGAGAACCCCTTCGCAGGCACGCAGGGAGCGGGAGACCTCGTAGCTGAAGTCGATGTGGCCGGGGGTATCAATGAGGTTGAAGAGGTAGCGACAGCCGTCCTTTGCCCTGTAGTAAAGGCGCATCGGGGTCGCCTTGATTGTGATACCCCGTTCGCGTTCAAGTTCCAGGGTATCGAGCATCTGATCACGCCGACCGCGCTCGGCGACACCCTCGGTAAGCTCAAGGATCCGATCGGCCAAAGTGGATTTGCCGTGGTCGACGTGGGCGATGATGGAGAAGTTACGAATCTCCACGCCACCATTGTACCGAAGCCGACCCCACTTCCGAGGGCAAGCCGAGACAGATATCCCATCCAGCCGACAGCCCGACTCAGAAGTGTGCCCCAAGGCAGCACCGGGCGAACTCAGCACCTCCTCCCCTCAAAGAAGGTACGCAGGAGGGCTGCACTCCGTTGTGCGAGAACGCCGCCACGGACCTCCAGGGAGCGCTTCCAGGGATGGTGGCCTAGGTCGGTGACGCCGCCGAGCGCGCCCTCGCGTCGGTTGGCAGCACCGAAGACGAGACACCTGAGGTGGGCCTGGAGAGCGGCCCCGAAGCACATGGGGCAGGGTTCGAGGGTGACATAGAGGGTCGCATCACCGAGACGCCAGTCACCCAGCGCCAGGCCGGCCGAGCGCAGTGCGAGGATCTCGGCGTGGGCAGTCGGATCGCGCCGCGCCTCTGTCTCGTTATGAGCCTCACCCATCACCTCACCCCCCACGACGACCACCGCCCCTACCGGGAGTTCGCCGAGCTCCGCCCCGCACTGCGCCAGCTCGAGGGCACGCCCCATATATCCCCGATCCGGGTCTGCAAGTTCCACCCCCACGGCGGACCCCACCCCCTCGACCCACAGCACCTCCGACCCGGAGGCGAGGACACGCAAGGTATCGCGTCCCTCACGAGGGACCTTACGGTCGATAAGCCAGCGAGCGAGTTTCTTGGTACCTCCCGGCAGCCAGATAGAATCGCCAGGGAGGCGCCCGCGGAGGACTAGATCCCGGCGATCGTCCAGCAGCGATGGGGACAGGCCGGGGGGCAACTCAGCGGGTCCCTCGACCCTCACCGTAGGGGGGCGCCTCCCAACTGTCGGAATGAGCTCGAGGCGTCCGTAAGAGAGACGCAGAATGCGCTCTGGATCTATCTGGAAGCGGGCAGCACCGTCGTCGAGGGCAGCTAGGATCTCCTCCACACGTACGAAGGAGACGGGAGCGCCAGCGGCCTTCAGCAGGGAGGCCACCATCTCTCTACGCAACGCCAGGCTTGCCCTCTGGAGGTCCTCAACGGCTACCCCCCGGGCATCGCGGAGGGCGTCGGCCCGGCCCCTTATATCGGAGCGGAGGCCCTGTTGAACGGCAGCCAGCTCCACCAGACGCCTCACGACACCGGGGAATCTGGCCTTGAGCTGGGGCAGAATCTCATGGCGGACCCAGGCGCGCGACCGTTCCCGATCGGCGTTGCTAGGATCTTCGGTGGGCACCAGACCGAGCCCCTTGAGATAGTCCTCGAGTTCCGCACGGGTACAGAGCAGCAGAGGACGCAAGACGCGGCCCCGCCGGGGCCGCATGCCGACCGGATAGGCCGTGCCCCGAAACAGCTGGAGGAGCACTGTCTCGGCCTGATCATCCACCGTGTGGCCGACCGCAATGAGCCCACCACCGAGGCCCTCGGCCGACCGGTGAAGGAACGAATAGCGCAGGGTGCGGGCGGCCTCCTCGAGGTTCCACCCCTTCTCACTAGCCACCCGTTGAACATCGGCTCTCTCCACAACGCTGTCGAGGCCGAGGACGCGGGCCTGCCCGACCACAAAGCGAGCATCCTCTCCCGAATCGTCACGGAGCCCATGATCGAAATGCGCTACGGTCGGCCTGAGGCCAGCCGCAGCCAGGGCGTGAAGCATAGCCAGCGAGTCCACCCCCCCTGAGACAGCTACCAGTAGCGGTTCGCCACTCCAACCCGCTGCCCTGAGGCCTGCGAGGACCTGTTCGGGGACGCTCTCGTTCGATGACACAGCCCCATTATCTCCACTCCAGCAGCGCTGCGTATACTGCCCCATGACCGTCACCGTCCTCGTCCTCGATTCGGTTGGGCTCGGTGCCCTGCCGGACGCCCCGGACTTCGGAGATGCCAAGGCACATACTCTCGACCACACCCTGCAGGCGACCGGGGTGGAGCTACCGAACTTCGCCCGACTCGGCCTCGGCTGCATCGCCGGAGTGAGCAGCGTTCCGAAGGTTGCAACCCCGTCGGGGGCCTTCGGCCGCATGGCAGAGCGCTCCCCCGGAAAGGACACGACAACGGGGCACTGGGAGTTTACGGGGGTGATCCTGGAGTACGCCTTCAGGACCTTTGCTCACTTCCCAGATGCAGTCATGGAGGCGTTCGACGCCGCCACCGGCCGGGGGCATCTGGGCAACAGACCTGCGTCAGGTACCGTCATCATCGAGGAGCTAGGCTCGGCCCACCTCGAGAGTGGCAATCCCATCGTCTACACCAGCGCCGACAGCGTCTTCCAGGTCGCCAGTCACACAGGGGTAGTACCACTCACAACTCTCTACACCTGGTGCGAGGCAGCCCGCGAGATCCTCCAGGGCGAGTATGCGGTGGCGCGCGTCATCGCCCGACCCTTCGAGGGCGAACCGGGAAGCTTTGTCCGCATCGGGACGGCGCGCCGAGATTACTCCCTCAGACCCCCGCACGAGACCGTGCTCGACGCCCTCAAGGCGTCTGGACACGAGGTCGTCGGAATCGGCAAGATTCCTGATATCTACAGTCACCAAGGGTTCACCCGCGAGGTCGCGTCGAAGAGCAACATGGACGGGGTCGATCGGACCGTCGAGGCGATACGGGAGCGGCAGTCCGGTCTAGTGTTCACCAACCTAGTCGAGTTCGACTCGCTCTACGGGCATCGGCGCGATCCTGAGGGGTATGCTCGAGCTCTAGCAGAGGTGGACGAGCGACTGCCCGAACTCCTAGGAGCCCTCCGCGGAGACGATGTACTGCTCTTCGCCTCGGACCACGGCAACGACCCGACGTGGGTCGGCAGCGACCACACGCGCGAATACGGACTCCTACTGGCGTACAGCCCGAAGATCGTCCCCCGCGACCTGGGGACGCGCGCGAGCTTCGCTGACCTAGGAGCCACCGTCGCCAACCTGCTGGGTATCCGTTGGTCCGGCGCGGGCGAGAGCTTCGGTGAGCTGCTCTGGTGATGAGGGTTTCGAACTGGTAGAATCCCTACAGAGCGCACAGGCGCAAATCTAATTAAGGAGAAGTCGGTGCGTACGAAGGATCCCCTACCTTCCGACGCCGGTGTCTTGGTCCCGGTAACCACAGTTCCCAAGGCCATCCGGAAGCGGCTCGCCAAAGCGACGAAGCAAGACATCCTGGCGGACTCCTATCCTTACCGGACCAAGATGCCGAGGAAGGAGTATGAACGGCTCAAGCAAGACCTCCAGGTCGAACTTCTGAAGATGCAGCGTTGGGTGAAGGAGACAGGCCAGCGGATTCTGATGATCTTCGAAGGACGCGACGCCGCTGGGAAGGGCGGCACCATCAAGCGTCTGATGGAGCATCTCAACCCCCGCGGTGCCAGGCTCGTGGCGTTGGAGAAGCCGACGGAGACGGAGCGGGGCCAATGGTACTTCCAGCGCTACGTCGCCCACTTGCCGACCAGGGGCGAAATCGTATTCCTCGATCGGTCCTGGTATAACCGCGCCGTGGTGGAGCCCGTCATGGGGTTCTGCACCGACTCTGAGCACCACAGCTTCCTCCGGGAGGTACCGCTAGTCGAGTCGATGCTGGTCGAGAACGACTTCCATCTGTTCAAGTTCTGGTTCTCGGTCAGTCGCGAGGAGCAGATCCGCCGCTTCCTGTCACGGGCGAACGATCGCCTGAAGCAGTGGAAGCTCAGCCCGGTCGACCTGGAATCGCTGGGGAGGTGGGATGACTACACCCAGGTGAAGAAGGCGATGTTCATGGCGACCGACACGAAGACGGCACCCTGGACAGTGATCCGATCGGACGACAAGAAGCGGGCCCGCTTGAATTGCATGCGCCACATCCTGCTCAACCTCTCCTACCCCAATCGGGATACCGAGGCGATCGGTACCCTGGACACGAGGATCGTCGGGCCTAAGGAGCAGATCTACGAAGGCGACGACTGGTAACGGGTGCCCGCTACTGGTCGTTCACCAGTTCGATCAGCGCCTCCTGAACATCGTCTCCCCGACGGTTGGTAAGTCGGTAGATGCGGGTATAGCCGCCATTTCGCTCAGCATATCGTGGGGCGATTTCGTCCATCAGGGTACGGAGGACCTCCTTATCGTGAACGTCGCGAGCCACGAGCCTGCGGGCGTGGAGGTCGCCACCCCGGGCGGTCGTGATCAGCCTCTCAACGAAGGGCTGAAGATTCTTCGCCTTGGTCAATGTCGTCTTGATTCGACCGTGGCGGAAGAGTGCCGTGGCCTGACTCCGAGCAAGAGCGATGCGGTGACTGCTGCTACGGTTTAGCTTCCGTCCGCGGGAGAGGTGTCTCATTCGTCACTCCTTGAGCCTGAGCCCGCAGGCAACCAGGCGCTCCTTGATCTCCTCGAGCGACTTCTCACCAACACCGCCAACCTTCTTGAGATCACGCTCGGAGAGGGCCAGCAGGGCGTTGACCGAGTCGATTCCCTCCTCCTGAAGTGAGTGCAGGACGCGCCTCGAGAGCTCGAGGCTCTCGAGGCTCATCTGCACCTGCTCGTTCATCTCGGGGACCTCCTCCTGGATACGGGTCGGAATCGTTATGACAGGAAGTGCCTCCTCGGCCTTGCTGACGACCTCGCTGTTAAACACCGAAAGCTGGTTGCGGAGAATCTCTACCGCCTGATCGAGGGCGGAACGAGGTCCGACGCTACCGTCGGTCCATACGCGCAGGACGAGGCGGTCAAGGTCGGTCCTCTGCCCTACACGGGTGTCTTCGATACGGTAGGCGACCCTCCGGACAGGCGTGAATACCGCGTCGACAGGGATCGAGTTGATCCGATCCCTGGTCCCATGAATCTCAGCCGGCACGTAGCCGACGCCAGGTTCCACCCGAATCTCCATGACAAGCCTGCCTCCCTTGGCCAGGGTGGCTATATAGAGATCGGTATCGATGATCTCGGCCGAGGCCGGCACATCGAAGTCAGCGGCGGTGACCTTGCCCTCCTCCTCAGCCCGTAAGGTCAGGGTGATCGGCTCATCATCGTGGAGCTTGACTACCAGCTCCTTGAGGTTGAGGATGATCTGCATGACATCCTCTCTGACCCCTTTGATGGTAGAGAACTCGTGCAGCACGTCCTCAATGTAGACACTCGTCACCGCGGTGCCTGGGATCGAGGAGAGCATGATCCGGCGCAGGGGGCTTCCCAATGTGACCCCATAACCTCGGGCCAGCGGCTCGACCACGAATTCTCCGTAGCGATCAGCAACCGTCGCCTTGAATTCAGAGATGATTTGCAACTGATCCATATCCTCCGCGCCTACCGTGAGTAGTACTCGATGACCTGAAGTTCGTTCACAGGCACCATCAGGTCCTCGCGGGCAGGCCGGTGCAGGAACCGGCCCTTCAGGGCCTCGCTGTCGAACTCGAGCCAGGGATTGAGTTTCCCGCGGCGCCGCCCCTCGACGCTGGCCCTGATGTGGGGATTATCCTTGCTCCGCTGCCTGACTTCGATCACATCCCCCGGATCGACCCGATACGAAGGGATGTTCACTCGGCGGCCGTTCACTACGATGTGGCTATGGCTCACGAACTGCCGCGCCTGTCGGCGGGTGTGAGCAAGCCCGAGCCGATACACGACATTGTCGAGGCGAGACTCAAGGAGCTGTAAGAATACCTCTCCCGTAGCACCCCTCATGCGCGTAGCCTCTACAAACAGGTTGCGGAACTGCTTCTCACTCATATTGTAGTAGAAGCGGAGCTTCTGCTTTTCGCGTAGCCGGATCCCATAGTCGCTAGGCCTGCGACGACGGCGCTGACCGTGGTGGCCAGGCGGGTAGGGATGGCGCTCCATGTAGCGCTGCACTTTTGGCGTCTCCGAGAGGTTGATCCCCTCACGCCGGCTAATCTTGACGGCAGGTCCTCTGTACCGACCCATGTCTCTCCTTAGGGGCGCTTCCGCTTGCGCAGGCGGCAGCCGTTGTGGGGCGCGGGGGTGTCGTCGACGATCGACCGCACGTTGATACCCATCGCCTGGATGGAGCGGATGGCCTGCTCTCGCCCGGATCCGGTGCCGCGGATCACGATGTCGAGCTGGCTGACCCCCATATTCTGGGCTTTACGTGTGGCGTCGGCAGCGGCGAGTTGGGCAGCGTAGGGTGTACCCTTCTTCGACCCCTTATAGCCGATCGAGCCGGAGGACGACCAGGCCACCGGATTCCCATCCATATCGGTGATGGTCACGATGGTGTTGTTGTAGCTGGCATGGATGTAGACCTTGCCCTCTGCGAGGTTACGCCTGACCCGCCTGCGGGTCTTACTACCCTTGGTTGTCTTCGCCATAAGCACTCCCCATCTTATTTCTTCGGTGCCCGCTTCTTGCCTGCAACGGTGCGGCGTGGTCCCTTCCGGGTGCGGGCGTTGGTCTTGGTGGATTGCCCGCGAACGGGGAGGCCTCGGCGGTGCCGGAGACCTCGGTAGGAACCGATATCCATCAGACGCTTGATGTTGAGTTGCACCTCACGGCGCAGGTCGCCTTCGATCTTATACTCACCCTCCACAATACCTCGAATCACGGAGACTTCGGTTTCGGCTAAATCCTTCACCCGGACATCGGGATTAATCCCCGCCCTCTCGAGAATAATTCGGGAACGGGTTAGACCGATGCCGTAGATATAGGGCAGCGCATGCTCAACGCGCTTTTCCCGGGGAAGGTCGACACCTGCAATTCGTGCCATTTTCTATCCCTGCCTCTGTTTGTGTTTTGGGTTCACGGAGCAGATTACATACACTCTGCCGTGCCGGCGAATCACGCGGCACTTGTCGCACATGGGCTTAACGGACGCACGTACCTTCATGCTATCCCCTTACCTCCGGTAGACAATTCGCCCCTTCTCGGGGTCATAGGTGCTGATCTCCACCACCACGCGATCCCCTGGGAGGATGCGAATATAGTTGCGACGCATCTTGCCCCCAACATGGGCCAGGATCTCGGGTCCAGCGTCGAGCTGTACCAAGAAGGTGGTGTTAGGCCGCGCCTCCAGGATTATCCCTTCAGTGCGAATGGTCTCCTGGTTTGTCTCTTCAGCGTGAGCCTCCTTGCGAGGTTTTGGTCCTCTCTTCCTTCCCGCGCTCCTGCCTGGTCCCGAGCGTCTACGCGCCATGCGCACCCCCTCCTCGCGCAATGGGCCGCGGCGCCTCACGGCCCGTGAGCACCCACGGTCCCTCCTCAGTGATCGCGACGGTGTGCTCGAAGTGCGCTGCGAGACTCCCGTCGACCGTAGGGGCGGTCCAGTTATCCTCGAGGACCTGCACTGAGGTGGGCCGCTCGGTGACCATCGGCTCGATGGCGAGCACGAGTCCTGGACGAAGGCGGGGCCCGGTACCCACTCGACCGAAATTGGGCAACTCGGGAGTCTCGTGGTAGTCGCGCCCGATGCCGTGGCCGACGAACTCGCGCACAACCCAGAAACCGGCCGCCTCCACCTCAACCTGGATAGCCGCCGAGACATCTCCGAGTCTGTTCCCCACCAGAGCAGCCCCGATCCCCGTATAGAGTGCCCGTTCGGTCGTCCGGAGCAAGCGGCTCGCTTCCGGGGAGATCGTGCCTACCGGATAGGTCCCGGCCATATCGGCAGCGTAGCCCCGGTAGAAGGTCCCGATATCGACCGAGACTATATCGCCCTCCACCAAGGGGCGATTACTAGGCATCCCGTGCACCACCACTTCGTTCACAGAGGTGCACAGGGTCGTCGGGAACCCGCGGTAGCCCTTGTTTGCGGGCCTTCCGCCCCGCGAGACGATAGCATCTTCGGCGATGGTATTCAACTCGGCAGTGGTCACGCCCGGGGCGATAGCCGCCTCCACAGCCTCCAAGGCCTCGCGGTTAATGGCAGCAGCCTCGGCCATGATCTCAAGTTCTCGGCGACGCTTGATCATCATGACAAGATCCCCTCGATGCGCCGGTGGATCTCGTCGATGTCACCGTTGCCATCGACCCGATGGAACTTCCCGCCCCCCCGGTAATACTTGATCAGCGGCTCTGTATCGCGTCGGTAGACTCTCATCCGCTCCCTAATCACCTCTTCGGTGTCGTCACTCCTACCCTGCTCGCGGGCCCGCAGCAACAGGCGTCGCACCAACTCCTCGTCCTCCACCTCGAGCAGGAGCACGGCCCCAAGGCTGATCCCATGCTCGGCCAAGATCGCATCGAGGGCGTCGGCCTGCCCCGGGGTTCTGGGAAAGCCGTCTAGGAGTACCCGGAGAGACTCCATGGATTCCAGTTCGTTACGGACCATAGCCACGATGAGGTCGTCGGGGACCAACTCACCCACATCCATGATGCTGCTGGCCCGGCAGCCGAGCTCCGTCCCCGCAGCAACGTTGGCTCGGAGGATGTCTCCGGTCGAAAGCTTCTTCAGAGCCCTCTCCTTCGCAAGGCGGGTCGCCTGCGTACCCTTGCCAGCCCCTGGAGGACCCATCAACAGAACGACCTCGCAGCCGCTCATCAGAACCGTCTCCCCCGCCCACGGATACGCCCCTTGCTGACAAAGCCCTCATAGTGCCTCATCATCAACTGGGACTCGAGTTGGCGCAGAGTATCGAGCGCCACTCCGACCATGATCAGCAGGCCGATCCCCGAGAAGACGAATGAGAGCTGTCCAGTCTGGGTGATCCACGCGAGCGTCTGCGGCAGTGCGTTGACCGCCCCGAGAAAGAGAGCTCCCCAGAGGGTGATGCGGCCGGTAATGCGGGTGAGGTGCTCGGTGGTCGGCTGGCCGGGTCGAACCCCCGGAACGAACCCTCCATACTCTCGGAGGTTCTCGCTGATCCGCCGCGGGTCGAACGAGATTTGGGTGTAGAAATAGGTGAAGATCATGATCAACAGGGTGCTGGTCACCAACCCCTGCCACTGGGCGGGATTGAACCAAGCCCCGATCGACTGAAGCCAGAGAATGGTAGGGAAAGATCCGATAAGAGTCTGGGGAAGAATGATAATCGAGACCGCAAAGATGATCGGGATTACACCTGCGGCATTCAGGCGCAGCGGGATGTAGGTCGTCTGGCCCCCCAGCACCTTCCTACCCACCACCTTGCGAGCATACTGGACAGGGATCCGCCGCTCGGCCTGCTGGACGAGAACCATGCCAGCCACAGCGAGGATCAGCAGTGCGAAGAAGATAATCAGTCCGAAGATGTTGGCTTCGCCTTGGCTGATGAGGGTGAACTGCCGCGCGATGGCGTTGGGAAAGGCGGCAACGATCCCTGCGTAGATGATGAGCGAGATGCCATTACCGACCCCAAACTCACTGATCTTCTCACCCAGCCACATCACCACCGAGATACCCGCGACCTGGGTAACGACCACGATGAACCAGAAGAAGGGGTCGTTGTTCCAGCCGAGCTTGAGGGCGCCGCTGGGACCGAGCAGTGCGATGGCAAGAAACAGGGCCTGGACCCCGCCGAGGATGGTGGCTGCGTAGCGAGTGTACTGGGTGATCTTCCGCCGGCCCTCCTCGCCCTCCTTCGAGAGCTTCTCGAGTGGCGGGTAGGTAGCGGTCAGCAGTTGGAAGATGATGCTCGCAGTAATGAACGGGATCACCCCGAGGGCCGCGATGGAGAACACCTCGAAATTGCCCCCGGAGATGAAGTTGAGCAGGGTGAAGATGTCGCCCTGGCCGAAGTTGCCCGCCTGAAGCCGATCTATATCGATCCCCGGGGTAGGGATGAACACCATCAGCCTATAGACCGCCAGTAGGCCGATCGTAACCAGCAGCTTCGCCCGCAAGTCGGGAATGACCATCGCATTGCGAAAGGCTGCCAGCATCAGGTCTGTTCCTCATCCACCACACCGGACACCCTACCGCCCGTGGCGGTGATCGCGGCTGCGGCACCCTTGCTGATCGCGCCGATTCTAACGACGAGACCTTTGACCAAGAGCTCACCGTCACCAAGGATCTTGATGGCGCGCTCCGCCTTACGAACGAGCCCGGCGGCAACGAGGCTTTCAGGGGTCACGGTAGCACCAGCCTCAAGCCGGTTGAGGTCGCGAAGATTGACGATCTGTACCGGCTCCTTCGCGCGGCTAAATCCGCGCTTTGGGAGGCGCATGATCAGCCGCGAGCGCCCCCCCTCCCAACCCGCGCCGGCGCTGAATCCGCTGCGGCTCTTCTGGCCCTTGTGGCCACGGCCAGCAGTCCCCCCCCGCCCGGAGCCTCTTCCGCGAGCAAGTCTGCGCCTCTTCTTCTTCGAGCCGGGGGGCGGCTTCAGTTCATTCAGTCTCATCGCTCCCCACCTTCAATACCGAGCAGGTAGGCCACCTTATTCACCATGCCGCGCACATCTGGCGTATCGGCCAGTTCACGGGTCTGACCCCGCTTGCGGAAACCCAGAGCATAGACCGTAGCCTTGTGATCCCTGCGGATACCGATAAGGCTCCGCTTCAGGGTTGCCCTCACCTTGCCGCCTCGCGTTCCATCTTGGCCTCCCTGAAAGTTCTGAGCTGCTCAAGGCCGTTCATCACCGCATAAGCGACGTTGGTCTGGTTGCGAGAACCCAACTCTTTGGTGAGCAGGTTCTGATAGCCAGCGAGCTCCACGATCGCCCGCGGCACGCTGCCTGCAATCACTCCGGTTCCGGCCCCGGCAGGTTTAAGCATCACCCGACTAGAGCCGTGCTCCCCAAGCACCTCGTGGGGTACAGTCCCAGGCTCCTCAATCGGCACCTCGATCAGGTTACGCCGCGCGATGTACTGGCCTTTCTGGACCGCGAGCGGAACCTCCTTAGCCTTCCCGAGGCCGACACCGACCCGTCCATTGCGGTCGCCGATGACCACCATGGCACCAAAGCGGAAGCGACGACCGCCCTTATATGTCTTGGCAGTCCGGCGGATGAAGATAACCTTATCTTCAAAATTGGTCTCAGCCATCAGAAATCCAGGCCTCCCCCACGTGCACCATCGGCCAGGGCCTTCACTCGACCGTGGTAGCGGTAGGAGCCACGGTCGAACACCACGCTCCCCACCCCTGCCTCCTTGGCGCGCTCGGCTAGGGCCCTGCCCACCTTGAAGGCCTGATCGATCTTGTTTCCGGTGATGTCCATACCTCTGCTATTAGCCTCCGCTACTGTGGTACCGGTGCTGTCGTCGATGACCTGGGCATAGATGTAGCGGGAGCTGCGAAACACGCTGACGCGGAGTCGACCGTTGTCGACAGGTTGGCGAATACGGCGACGAGTTCTCAGCGCACGGCGTTCCCGTTGGGTCCTTCTTCTGTTCATGTGCTCCGCTCCCTATCTGGCAACCGCAGCCTTGCCGGGCTTGAGGCGCACAGACTCACCCTCGTAGCGGACACCCTTGCCATGGTACGAGTCCGGCGGTCGGACGCTCCGAATGTTGGCGGCGACCTGCCCGACCTTCTGCTTGTCGATGCCAGAGACGGTGATCTTGGTCTGACTTGGCGCCTCGATAGTGATCCCCTCAGGGGGATCGATCATCACCGTGTGGGAGAACCCCACGATCAGCTCGAGCCGACGCCCCTGCAGTGCACAGCGATAACCGACCCCGCGAATCTCCAGGTTCCGCATGAACCCCTCAGTTACGCCGGTGACGGCATTGGCGATGAGGCTGCGGGCCAATCCTTGCTGGGCCCGGTCACTTCGCTGGTCGCTGGGTCGTTTCACGACCAGTTGACCGTCCTGTTCCTCAACGGTGAGTCGGGGGCTCACCGCAATCTGAAGTGTCCCCTTGGGCCCCTCGACCCTCACCCTGCCCGGTTCCACGGTGACCTCGACCCCTTCTAGCAGGTCGATGGGAGCCCTGCCGATCCGCGACATCACCACACCTCACAGATGACCTCACCGCCGATATTCATGCGGCGAGCATCGCGGTCTGCCTTAAGACCCTGCGAGGTCGAGATGACTGCCATCCCGAGCCCCCCCCGGACTACCGGGACACCCTTGGCCTTCGCGTAGGCCCGGCGGCCCGGTTTGGAGGTGCGCTGGATCGAATGGATCACGGGCGTCCGTTTTGGACCATACTTCAGCCGGATCCGGAGGATTCTCTCAACCCCCTCGCCGACCCCATCAACCCCTTTAAGATACCCCTCACGGACAAGCAGTTCAGCGAGGGCCCTCTTGAAATTACTGGCGGGCACATCCACACTCGTCGCGGTGATCGCCACAGCGTTCCGTATCCGGGTCAGCATGTCCGCAATCGGATCTGTCAACATCGTCTTATCCCTCCGCAAAGCCTCAGCGCAAACCGCACCGAACCTCGACTCCTTAGTTCCTCTACCAACTCGCCTTGGTCACGCCCGGCAGATACCCCCTGTGGGCCATCTCTCGCATGCAGATGCGGCACAGCCCAAAGTCGCGCATGTAGGCCCGCGCCCGGCCACAACGCTGACAGCGGTTCAGCCGCCGGGTCGAGAATTTCGGCTCGCGCTTTGCCTTGGCGATAAGCGCCTTCCTTGCCATGTTCCTCCTACGCCCTGAACGGCATACCTAGAAGCTCAAGGAGGGTGCGGGCCTCCTCGTCGGTCTTGGCATTAGTTACGATCGTCACGTCGAAACCCCGAGTGGCGTCCACCTGATCGTAGCTGATCTCGGGGAATACGAGCTGTTCCTTGAGACCGAGGCTGTAGTTGCCACGGCCATCGAAGCTGTTCACGCTAAGGCCCCGGAAATCCCGGACCCGGGGTAGTGTCACATGGATAAGTTTGTCGAGAAACGCCCACATGCGGAGGCCCCGGAGCGTGACCTTCAGGCCGACCTGCATGCCAGCGCGGATCTTGAAATTCGACACCGACTTCTTGGCCTTGGTGATCACAGGCCGTTGAAGGGTGATCTGAGACAGTTCCTTGGAAGCCCGCACGAGGACCTTCGAATCTTCGCGCGCCTCACCCACTCCCATGTTGAGAACGATCTTCTCGACCTTCGGAACAGCCATGACATTGCTGTAGCCGTGCCGTTCCTTCATAGTCGGCACGATACTCTTGTAGAGTTCCTTGACCGGTAGTGTGGCCTGCGCCATACCTTCTCCCTTACTCGGTGAGTTGCGCCCCGCTCTTACGGCTCACCCGGACCTTCTCTCCGGTCTCGAGGAAGGTGTAGCCGATCCGGGAGGGTTCACCGGTCTGCGGGTCGAGAAGTTGAACGTTGGTGGCGTGAATAGGGGCCTCCTGATCGGTGAATCCGCCCCTCGGGTTCTGCTGTGTCGGCTTGAGGGTCCGGCGAATGAGGTTGACACCCTCGATGATGACCTGCTCCCCGTTGCGAAGGATCGCCAGGATCCGACCTTCAGCACCCTTGTTGCGACCCGACATAACCCGGACGCGGTCTCCTTTACGGAGCCTGATCTTGGCCATTAGAGGACCTCCGGGGCTAGGGACACGATGCGCATGAACCGCCTGTCACGCAACTCGCGAGCGACAGGGCCGAAGACGCGGGTCCCGCGCGGCTCGTTCTGGTTGTTGAGGATCACCGCCGCGTTGCTATCGAAGCGGATTGAGGAGCCATCGGGGCGGTTGGTCTCCTTCCTGGTGCGAACGATAACCGCCCGAACCACCTCCCCCTTCTTGATTCCAGCACGTGGAATGGCATCCTTCACCGAAGCCACGATGATATCCCCGATCGAACCGACGAACTGCTGTCCGGTTCCCAGGACTCGGATGCACTGGATCCTCCTGGCCCCAGAGTTGTCGGCCACCTCAAGATAGCTCTCCTGCCGAATCACGCCAGCCCCCTATCCGAGGGCCTTCTCGACTAGGCGCGTCACCCTGAAGCGCTTCCCTCGGCTGATCGGCCGGCAGGAGGCGATCTCCACGGTATCCCCCTCACCATAAGCGTTCTCCTCATCATGGACCATATACCTCTTCGACACCGTCACAACCTTGCCGTAGAGCGGGTGCTTGAAGCGCCGCTCGACCCGGACAACCACTGTCTTGTCAGCCTTGTCGCTAACGACCTGTCCCTGCAGGACTCTGTTCATGGCTAACCTCCGGCCTTCTCCCTGGCGATGGTCAGAAGCCGGGCGATCTCCCTCCTGGCGATTCGGATCCGGCGTGGGTTGCTCGACTGGCCAACCGCAGCCTGGAAGCGCAACTCGCGCAACTCCTGGCGGCGCCTGTCCACCTCATCTATGATCTCGTCGTCGTCGAGGTTCCGGATCTCATTGGGCCTCATCGTAGACCTCTCGTTTCACCATTCGAGTTCGGACAGGGAGCTTGTGGCCGGCCAGCCGGAAGGCTTCTCTGGCCTGCTCTTCGGTCACGTTGGCGACCTCGAAGAGAATACGACCGGGCTTGACCACGCTGACCCAGTACTCGACTGCGCCCTTCCCCTTCCCCATCCGCACTTCCTGGGGCTTCTTGGTGATGGGCTTGTCTGGGAAGATGCGGATGTAGATCTTCCCCCCGCGGCGGAAGTGGCGGCTCATCGCGACGCGGCAAGCCTCGATCTGGTTCGACCGAATCCAGCCCGGGTCGAGTGTGACGAGACCGAAGTCGCCAAAAGCCACATAGCCACCACCCTTGGTGGCGCCCTTCATCCGACCACGCATCTGCTTGCGGTACTTGAAGCGCTTGGGTAGCAGCATGTCTACCGGCCCCCTCGAACTCGCGGTCGCTCGTTTCGGCGGCCACGGCGCCGGGCCTGAGGCCGGCGGCGGCGATCGTCATCCCTGCGCTCCCGCGGCAGGACGGCCGCCCTGCGCTGACGATCCCCCACAATTTCTCCGTGGAAGACCCAGGCTTTGACTCCGACGATACCGTAGGTGGTCTTCGCCTCCGCGGTGCCGTAGTCGATGTTGGCCCGGAGGGTCTGCAACGGCACTCGTCCATCCGAATACCACTCAGATCTCGCCTGCTCGGTACCCCCGAGGCGACCGGAACAGCGGATCTTCACACCCATCGCTCCCGACTCCATCGTCCTCTGCACCGCCTGCTTCATAGCCCTGCGGAAGGCGAAGCGGCGAACCAATTGCTCGGCGATCCGCTGTGCGATCAGCGGGCTGCTGGTATTGGCGTTGGGCACCTCCTGAACATTGACAGCGATAGTGCCGCCGATGCGACGGTCGAGCTCCGCCCTGAGGGCCTTGATGGACTCCCCACCACGCCCGATCACCACACCCGGCCTAGCCGTGTGAATAGTAATGTTGATATTGTGGGCAGCCCGCTCGATCTCGACCCGGGCGATCCCGGCGTGGCCGACATCCTTGAGGATCATTACCCGGATGAGCTCATCTTCACCCAGCAGTTTCGGGTAGGCCTTCTTGTTGGCGTACCAGCGAGCCGAGGGTTCCTTGTTCACACCGAGGCGAAAGCCGACCGGGTTGACTTTATTACCCACGGCGTTCCTCCAGGGCAATCGTGATATGACAGGTGCGCTTGCGCAGTAGATCCGCGCGCCCACGTGCCCTCGGAAGATAGCGCTTCAGAGTCGGCCCGTCACCTACCTCGACCCTTGACACGAATAGGCTCTCTTCGAACATATCGTGGTTGTTCACGGCGTTGGCCTTGGCACTGCGTAGCAACTTGAGCAGCGGTCGGGCCGAGCGCCGGCTGGTGTAAGTGAGGATACTCTCAGCCACGCCTACCTCCTTGCCGCGGATCAGATCTGCGACGAGCCTCGTCTTTTGGGGTGTCACACGAAGCGTGCGCAGCGTGGCTCTGGCTTCCACGATCTACTCCCTCCTGTTTCCACTGTGCCCGCGGAAGGTCCGCGTCGGTGAGAACTCACCGAGCTTGTGACCGACCATCGTCTCCTGGATGAAGACAGGGACGTGTTGCTTACCGTTGTAGACGCCGATAGTGTGCCCCACCATCTCCGGAACGATGGTGCTGCGCCGGCTCCAGGTGCGGATCACCCTGCGATCACCCGACTCGTTGGCTGCGTCGATCTTGCGAAGCAGGTGCTCGTCGATGAACGGCCCCTTCTTCAGGCTACGGGCCATCAGCGACTCCCCTTCCGACGGCGGACGATGAACTTGCTGCTGGTCTTGCGCTGGCTGCGGGTCTTAAGCCCCTTGGCCTGCTGACCCCACGGACTCACGGGAGGCCTGCCCCCCGTGCTCCGACCCTCACCACCTCCATGTGGGTGGTCGACCGGATTCATGGCACGTCCGCGCTGGTGCGGCTTCCTCCCCAACCAGCGCTTGCGGCCGGCTTTGCCGAGCACAACGTTCTTGTGTTCGGCGTTACCTACCGTTCCGAGGGTCGCGTAGCACTCCCCATGGATGCGGCGAAGCTCGCCCGAAGGGAGGCGAATAGTCACGTAGTTGCCGTCACGCCCCTGGATCTGAATGCCGGATCCGGCGCCCCGGGCGAGCTGTGCCCCCTTACCGGGCACCAACTCGACAGCGTGAACGACGGAACCGACAGGGATAAAGCGGATGGGCATGGCGTTGCCTACGGTGGGCTCTGCATCGGGGCCGCTGACCACCCTGGTGCCGACGCCGAGACGCTCGGGGGCGAGGATATAGCGCTTCTCGCCATCGAAGTAGTGTAATAGGGCGATGCTGGCGCTACGGTTGGGATCGTACTCGATCGAGGCGACCCTAGCGGGGACCCCCTCCTTGTCTCGGCGGCGGAAGTCGATCCTCCGGTAGCGGCGCTTGTGCCCCCCCCCGCGAAAGCGGGAGGTGATACGTCCACGGTTATTCCTGCCCCCTCTTTTTCGCATCGGCTCGAGGAGAGACTTTTCGGGCTCCCGGCGGGTGATCTCGGCAAAATCCGAGGTGGTCATGTAGCGGCGGGAGGGCGTGTAGGGTCGGTATCGTTTGGTAGGCATGCTCCCCCCTCAGGTAAGGCCTTCGAGTTCCTGGATCCGTTGCCCGGGCTCAAGTGTGACGATAGCCTTCTTGCGCTTCGGTCGGCGCCCGCTATACCGTCCCAAGCTCTTCTCCTTGCCGCGCAGGCGGATCAGGTTGATCTTGACAACGTCCACGCCGAAGACGACCTCTACCGCATCCTTGATCTGGGTTCGATTGGCGGTCGGGTGAACGTAGAAGACGTACTTTCCTTCGCTGATGGCCTCGACAGCCTTCTCACTGAGGACCGGGGCCAGAATAAGGTCGTGGGGGTTCACGGCCGCTCCTCCTGGAACAGCGACGCGTCGGCGATGACATGGTCGTGGCGGAGGATGTCGTACACATTGAGACCCGCGCCCTTCAGCACGCTCACCCAAGAGAGGTTCCGAGCGGCCCTGCGGGCGAGGTCGTCATCCGTCACCAGCAGGACACGCTCCCCTCCTACGAAGCCGTTCTCCTCGGCCCAGCGGACGAACTCCTTGGTCTTACCTCCGATGTTGAACGACTCGACCAAGGTCAATCTGCCCTCGTTCGCCCGGGATGCCAGCGCCATGCTTAGGCCGAGGCGGCGCACCTTCTTCGGCAGCGTATAGCCGTAATCGCGCGGCCGGGGCCCGAAGGTAGCCCCTCCCCCGACAAAGATGGGAGCCTTGCGCGAGCCGTGGCGGGCTCGGCCGGTCCCTTTCTGGGGATAGATCTTGGCGGTGGAACCCACCACCTCGCTGCGGGTCTTCGTCGACGCCGTTCCGCGACGGCGTTTCGAGAGCTGCCAGGTGACCACCTCGTGCAGGACGGATGCCTTCGGCTCGGGGAGGTCGAGGGTTACCTTGCGGGCACTTCCGATTACGTCGAGAGTGACGGCCATCGGGTCACCTTCCTTGTAGAGTCCTTCACCACCAGCAGCCCGCCATTCGGGCCCGGAACCGAGCCCTTGATCAGGAGGAGGTTGTCATCTTTGCGGATCTCGACGAGTTCGTGCCCAATGGTGGTAGCGGCTTCGGCACCGAGGTGGCCTGCCATCCTTTTCCCCTTGTAGACCCGGGCAGGGCTCTTGCGCTGCCCGATTGAGCCGGGGTGGCGGTGCTTTTTCTTGGTACCGTGGCTGGCCGGCATTCCAGAGAAGCCCCAGCGCTTCACCACCCCTGCTGTCCCTCGACCCTTGCTGATTCCGGTCACATCGACCTTCTGACCCTCTACGAAGATATCCACGGTGACGGTATCCTCCTCGGGGAGGTAGTCGCGAAACTCGACCAGATGCCGTTGGGGAGCCACCCCTGCTCTCCCAACATGACCCAACTCCGGCTTTGAGGCGGCCTTTGCGCTCTTCTCGATCCAGCCGAGCTGAACCGAGTTATAGCCGTCCGTCTCAGAGGTCTTGCGCTGCACTACGGGACAGGGACCGGCCAGAACGACGGTGACCGGGACGAGCTTTTCATCCCGCCAGACCTGGGTCATCCCAATCTTGGTACCCAAAATCCCCTTCATTACCTACCTCCGACCGTCTTGATCTCGATATCGACTCCGGTAGGCAGATCGAGGTGCATGAGGCTATCGATAGTACTCTTGGTGGGCGATTTAATATCGATCAGCCGGTTGTGGGTCCGAATCTCGAAATGCTCGCGGCTGTCCTTATCGGTAAACGGGCTGCGCAACACACAGAAGCGGCGGATGCGGGTAGGAAGGGGAACCGGGCCCGCGACTTTGGCCCCTGTGCGACGGACCGTTTCCACGATCTTGCTGGCGGAGCTGTCGAGGCTGCGGTGATCGAACGCTTTAAGCTTGATCCTGATCTTGGGTGTCGCCATAGCTACTTAGCGACTTGGGTAACGACACCGGCACCGACAGTACGACCACCCTCACGAATTGCGAAGCGTAACCCTTCCTCCATCGCGATCGGCTTGATCAGACTGACCGACAACTCCACCGTGTCCCCA